>Ga0306925_10002111_pt1 | contig 16915 bp, 18 predicted proteins | sample flu12Cox44000176_FD_203755 | JGI IMG/M metagenome (GOLD analysis project Ga0306925, IMG submission 203755) | Lab enrichment of tropical soil microbial communities from Luquillo Experimental Forest, Puerto Rico - flux8day.12C.oxic.44.000.176 (v2)... | ecosystem: Environmental > Terrestrial >... | reverse complement strand
GGCCGGGGCGGGGCTGGGTACCAGCGGCCAGGTCGGGCCGGACAGTGACGCCGGGCGGAGCGTGTGATCATGGAAGAATTGTTCGGCTAGATGCGTGCGGAGGCAGGCGATGGGCCGGCTGGTCGAGGTCGCGGACACGAAGTTGTATGTGGAGGAGCGCGGCGCGGCGTCGGGGTTTCCGCTGCTGGTCTTCCACGGCGGCCCTGGGCTGGATCACACCGAGTTCGGTGACTATCTCGACCCGCTGACTGAGGGCGGCGCCTATCGCCTGGTGCTGGTGGATGAGCGCGCGTGCGGCCGCTCGGAGCGGACGGCGCCACGCGAAACGTGGACGCTGGAGCGGATGGCCCAGGACGTGAGCGACCTGGCGGCCAGCCTGGGGACCAGCGGCGGGTACGCCACGCTGGGCCATTCCTACGGCGCCTTCGTGGTCTTGCAGCACGCGGTCGATCACCCGGGGGGACCGCGCGGCACGATCGTGTCGGCGGGCATCGCCGCGGCGCGCTGGCTGGACGGAGTGCAGCAGCAGCTGGCGGCGTTCGAGCCGACCGGCCTGCGCGCGCAGGTGATGGCCTCGTGGGCGCGGGAGACCGAGGTCGCCACCGAGGAGGAAGCGGCCGCGTTGCTCGACGACCAGATGCCGTTCCACTTCCGCGATCCGCAGGGCGCCGCGCTGCGGGAATACCAGCGGCGGACGGCGGGGCTGGCCCGCTACGCCCCCGACGTCATCCGCCATTTCGCCGCCCAGGACTACGGGGGGATCGATATCGAGGACTGGCTCGGCGGGGTGACCCATCCAGTCCTGGTGCTGGCCGGTCGTCACGACCGCGTCTGCCCGGTCGCCGCCTCGCAGGACATGGCCCGGCGGCTGCCGAATGCTGAACTCGTCGTGTTCGAGAACTCCGCGCACATGACGTTCGCCGAGGAGCAGGACCGCTACCTCGCGACGGTCCGCCAGTTCCTCGGCCGCATCACCACCTGACGCGGGCCGCGCAAGCCCGCCTGCGTGAGGTGGTGCCCCGCGCAGCCGCCGTTCTCAGGCAGGTCCGCCGTTGGATCGCCGAATTCGAGCGGCCGGCAGTAACGCCAGGCTGAGCAGTCGGGTCCCGAGGGCCGGTCGTGGCGGGGGGCGGCCGCCACGGCGCGGGCGACTGAGTAGCCGCTGCGCCCGGGAAATGAGCAGCCGTTGCTCAGGTGCTTCCCGGGCCGGGTGACCTACAACTGTGGCATGGCGGACCAGCCGGGACCGCTCAGGTCCAGAAACCGAGGAACGGAAATGAACTGGTTCTTGCTCAACATGCCGCTAGCCGCCGTCTTTTTCGGGGCTTGGGCCGGCATCCCGTTGTGGCTGACCTTCAAGCACCCCGTCGGCGGGCCCAGCTTCGCCGCCGCGGGCGCCCATGTCGGTGCCGAGGCGGCGCTGGCCGAAGACGAGCAGTCGGCCCTGGCGGCCTGAACCGCTGCTCACGCCAACCACAGCCCTGCGCTGGTACGCCACGATCGCGCACCTGACGCCGCCCGGGTTGCCCCGATCCATGCGGCGTTAGCCCGCTGGCCGCGAAACCCCAGCCGGGCTGCGGTGTGGCCGGAGCCCAGCGGTCCAGCACGATGCCCGCGCCTCGGGCCTGTCCGGCACCGTCGAGGCGCTAAGAGAGGGAGTATGAATGTCAGTGACCTACCGGCCAGCACACCGGCACGCCAGATCCGCCGACGGCAGCCGGGCGGCCAGCCGGCCCCGCCACGCCCGCGCCGGCCAGCCCGCAGACCCGCTTGCCTGCCTAGACATACTGGCAGCGCACCTGCGCGCCCGCGGCTGGACCACCTACATCAAGACGCCGGCCGGCCGACTCGCGTCCCTGTACGTGCAAGTTCCACACCACCGTGCGGACTGCGGCGACATTGTCGCCATCCCCGATCGCACCACCGATGACTGGTGGTACTGGTTCAGTTGGGCCGAGCGAATAGCACCCGCCCGCGCGCCCGCCGCAGCGGCGGAGGCGATCATCGCGGCATGCCAGCGGCCAGCGGACGGCCCCCCCGCCCCGTAGGCACCCGCCGCCGGCCCTCACGGGCCGACCGGGCAGACCCAGCCCCGTCCAGAACGGTTCCGTGCGCCCGCTCGCGCCGCTGGTCAGTCAGTCTGGCCGGTCGGCGCTGGTTCGTTCCCCCGTCCCCGCATGTCACCTCGTCACCCTCATGGTCCGGGCGTGTCCTGATTTGAGCTGCGACCCGGGCAGGACGCACCCTAGTGGCAGTGTGCGGGGGAGGGAATGGGCTCGTGGCCGGGAATGTGGGCGGCTTGCAGTAGGCCGCCGCGGACCAGGGCGGGGGGCAGGCCCGCGTAGCCGAGCTGGTTCAGGGAGCGCTGGCCGGTGCAGAGTGCGAAGACGGTAAAGGCGCTGAGCGTGCGGCCTTGGGCCTTGGTGAAGCCGGTGGGCAGCGTGGTGCCTTCCCGCGGCACGATCAGGTAGCTGTAACTGGCGAGCGGGTAGCTGGCCGGGTTGGTGCCGGTGTAGACCTTGTCCAGGTTCTGCTGCAGGAAGTTGCGGCTGTGCGCGTCTTCGTTGATGACCGCCTGGGTGAGCGCAGTGGTGACGCTGGCCGCGGTCGGCAGCACATAATTGCCCGCGGGGTTGCGCAGCTTGACCACCGGGACGTGGGCGTTCAGCGGGTAGGCATATTCGTCGTAGCCGATGGCGCCGTTACCGAAGCGAGACGTGATGTAGGAGATGACGTTGCCCGAGCCGTTCTCGGCCCTGGCCTGGCCGAACGGGGGGAAGAACTCGGTCGGCCCGCACGGGAGCTTGATACCAGGATGGACCCGGTTGCAGAACGCATTCCACTGGCGGGGAAACAGGTGGGCCAGCCAGCGGGTGACAAAGTAGGTGCCGCCGTCGCCTTCGGCGTGGATCACCGGGGTGATCGGCAAGCTGGGCAGGGGGTGGCCGTTGTCGCGGGTGATCTGCGGACTGTCCCAGTTGGTGATCGTTCCGGTGAAGATCCCCAGCAGGGCGCGGGGGGACAGCCGCAGGCCGGTGACCAGGTGGCCGTGGGCGGTGATGTGGTAGGCGAACGCGGTGCCGCCGGCGGCATCGGGGATGTAGGAGTATCCCTGGGACGGGTGCTCAGGCCCGACCCCGCCGAGCTGGTCGAAGCCGGATCGGAACGGCGGGTCAGAGGCGGCGAAGTCGTCCCGGTTGGCCATGTAGTCGCCGCGCCCGGCCGCGGACCCGTCGGGGAGGTAGCTGACCGCGATCCCGGCTGGGCGCAGATCTTGTGCCCAGACGTCGATGGCCATCGATCCCCACGATGAGCCGGACCCGTTGACGGGCACGTAGTCGGCCGCCGCCGCCGGTGCGGCGGTACTTGCCAGCGGGATGACCATCGCCATCACCGGGACCGCTGCCCACCGCATGATCGCCGGCCGAAGTACGGCAACTGTCATCGCGTTCTCCCTCGATTGTGCCGGATCAGTGAGCACCCGGCGCGCAGGCAAGGCCAGCGTCGCATGATTCCAAAGACACACGAATGTCCTTATTGTGGCGATGCGCTGACGCTTAGGCGAACCGGCGGGCCAGTGCACATCTCGGAGGGCCCTGCTGACTATGCGCCTTGGTTGTGCCGGTCTTCTGCCACGGCGGGGCAGAGCAGCTAGTTCAGGCGCGGCGCGGTCTGTGGCCGGTTATCGATCGATGCCCGCCGGCTTGCCCGGCCCCGGGCCGTGTCGCGGTGGGCGGTCAGAGTGGCTGCCGCAGGTTGTCGAGACCGTTGAGGATCAAGTCGAGGCCGAATTCGAACTCCGTCTGGTCGTCGCACCAGCCCAGGGTGGAGTCTGGGTCGTCGTGGGCGATTTCGGTGAGCATCGCGGCCAGATGGGGGAACTGGCTGGCCATTTCGGCGACTGCGGCGTCACTGGGAGCGGCTCCGTCGCCGGGGTCGAACAGTTCCTGGGAGAATCCCAGGGCGCGGCTTCCCAGCGCGTGCAGCGCGTGATGGGCCAGGTCATGGGAGAAGCCGCCGTCGCGCATGAGCCCAACCAGGGCGTCGAAGTGCCGGATGATCGCCGGGCTGGTGGTGGTGCGGGTCTCGAACAGGCCAGGCGCCCACGGGTGGCGGAGCAGGACCTGCCGCGCGGCGAGGATCCGGCGACGCATGGCTGTCTTCCAGCTGGCTTCGCCGGAGGCCGCCCCGGCCCCGTCGGCGGCTTGGTTGATCTCCATGGCGACGGCGTCGGCGATGCCGTCCAAGAGGTCGTCCTTGTTGGCCACGTGGTAGTACAGGGACATCGCCTCGGCCCCCAGCTCTTCCGCCAGGCGCCGCATCGTGACCGATTCGATGCCGCCTTCGTCCGCAAGCTTGACGGCAGCGCGCAGCACCCGCTCTCGGCTCAGGGGGATCCGGGCCCTGGATCCTGGCTGGGCTTGGGGGGCCACGTCCGTCGGTCCTTCCTGCGGGCCGGCTCGTGCCAGGTGAGCCTAGCCCAGCCGGGATTCTCAGGGGCCTGCCTGCCGCGGACTGCAGCAGGGTCCTCTTGACCACCTTACGTTGTACGACTATCTTACAACGTAAGACTTACAACGTAAGAACCCTGGCCGTGTGCGCGCCAGTCCGTGCCCGCGGCAGCGGAGGAAGAGGAGGACACAATGAAGGCCTTCGTTTTGCGCTCGTACGGCTCACCAGACCTGCTGGAGCTCACCGACCTCGATGAACCGGTGCCCGCCGGCGATGAGGTGCTGGTCCGGGTGCTCGCCACGTCCATCAACCCCTACGACTGGCATCACATGCGAGGCCAGCCGTATATCGCCCGCATGATGCCTGGCGGCCTGGGCCTGCGCACCCCAAAACGCCGCATTCTCGGCTGTGACATGGCGGGCCAGGTCGAGGCGACCGGCCAGAACGTGACCGAGTTCAGCCCCGGTGATGAGGTGTTTGCGCTGCTCCCTGAGGGCGGCTTCGCCGAGTACGTCAGCGTGCCGCAGCACCTGCTGGCACCCAAACCGAAGAACCTGTCGCACGAGCAAGCGGCAGCGGTGCCGATGGCGGCCATCACGGCCCTGCTCAGCTTGCGCGACGCTGGTCGGCTCCAGCCCGGCCAGAAAGTCCTGGTCACCGGGGCCTCGGGAGGCGTGGGCACGTTCGCGGTGCAGATCGCCCGGGCGCTCGGCGCGCAGGTCACCGCCGTCTGCAGCGCCTCAACCGCCGAACTGGTCCGCTCCCTCGGCGCCGCCGAGGTCATCGACCGCACCACAACCGACTTCACCCGGCAGGACCAGCGCTACGACCTGCTGCTGGACATCGCCGGCAGCCGCCGGATACGAGCATCCCGCCGGGCACTGAAACCTAGGGGCACCTTCGTCGCCGTCGGCGGACCCGCCGGCCGGTGGCTCCAGCCCGCCGCACGCATGTTCGCGGCACTCGCGCTGGGCCCAGTGGTACCCCAGCGCATGGTCATGGCTGACACCGTCAGGTGCACGCGGAAAAAGGACAACCTGATCACGCTGACCGAGCTCATCGAGGACGGCAAAGTAACCCCGGTCATCGACCGGACCTACCCTTTGCCGACATCCCGGCCGCCGTCAGATACCAAGAGCAAGGCCATGCCCAGGGAAAAGTCGTCATCACCACGTAAGGCACGGCCGGCCGTCCACCCCGCAGGCAAACCGGACCACGCCGCCCAGCTCATGACCGGCGATCTTGCGACCGCGCATGTTGCCTCATTCGGGCGCCGCGCAGCCGGTCACACTGGCAACCAGATTGCGGTCCATGTCGCGGGCATTCGCGCACTCGGCGCAGGCCGGCCGGGGTTCCGCGCGCAGCGGTGCTGTGCCAGACTCCATCTTCTTGGCAAGTAGGGGGGATATATGTCTGAGCAGGCAGAGCGCAAGCCGTTCTTGTTGACGGCGGGCGAGGGAGAGTCGGTCTGGTCATTGGGCGGCCGGTTCACCGCCAAGGCCACCGCAGCGGTGACAGAGCAGCGGTTCGCGCTGGTGGAGTCGGTGGCCTTCCAGTCGACCGAGCCTCCGTTGCACATCCATCATCGGGAGGATGAGGCCTGGTACATCCTCGACGGGAAGATGACGTTCTACGTCGGCGACGCGGTGCTAGAGGCGACCGCGGGCTGCTTCGCGTTCGCGCCGCAGGGGATCCCGCACGCCTTCACTGTTGACGTGGAGCCGACCCGGGTGCTGGTGTTCGCCTCCCCGGCAGGCTTCGAGCACTTCGCGCTGGAACTGGGCGAGCAGGCGCACGACGATACCCCGCCAGCGGGCCTGGCCGTTCCGGGCCCCGAGGTGCTGGGCCCCATCGCCGAGCGCTATGGCATCGAGATTGCCGGACCGCCGGTCCGGGCCCGCTAACCGCGCCAAAAGCCCACACCAGCGGTGCGCGTGAGCAGATGGCGCACCGTCGCGGGCCCTAACCCGGCGCTCGCCGGACCAGCTGGAACCGCCGCAGGTAATCGCTGGCCGGGGCGTCCAGGTCCACCCTGCCTTGTTCGCATCGCTGCCTGCGCTGCTTGGCCGAAGGTCGGGTGCGGCAGGGACGTTGGTCCATGGCGCCCGCTGTGGCGCCGGGGATGGACTGACCCATGACAGAGGACCCAGGCGGACGCGGAGAAGCGGACTAGAGCCGCGCACCGCGCAATCGAGATCCGCGAGAAGCGGGCGGGTCCTCTTGTCACATGCCGTGCAGATTGCCTTGGACTCGGGCCGATGCCTGGTAGCGGTCACCGAGCGCGGCTCACAACGAGGGGTGATGGGCGCAACAACCGCTGGTGTGGCCTCCGGCGGCGGGTGCGAATGGTCCCGGTGACCGGGGTCCTCTGGCCCTGACGGGCCTCACACCCCGGCGGTGTGCTGGTTGCAGGAGAAGCTGGAAACGGAAGAAGGTGTGTGGTCAATGACCGTTCTGGCACACAGGGAGAACGCAGGCTTCCCTTCCGACGTCTTCGCCTGGCTGGAAGGGCCATTCGGATCAGCGCGGCCGGTGGCGGCGCAGCCGATGCGGATGGAAGAACACGTGGCGGGCGGGCGGTACGTGGTCCGGGCGGAACTGCCCGGCGTGGACCCGGCCAAGGACATGGAAGTCACGGTGGCCAAGGGCATCTTGACCGTTCGCGCCGAGCGGCATGACGAAAGGCCGGGCCAGCACCGCAGTGAGTTCCGCTACGGGACGTTCACCCGGCACATCGCCCTGCCAGTCACCGCGGACGCCGCCGACGTCACGGCCACCTGCCACCGGGGAATCCTCGAAGTCAGCATCGGGCTCCACGACACAGACAAGGACCAGGCCGGGCGCCGTATCCCCGTCCAGACCACCGCCTCTTAACGACAATCCGGGCCGGACACAGACCCGTCCGTGAAGGAGGTGATCCAGATGACAGCAAGCATGGCCAGCGCCCCGGTGGCGTCCTGGCGGCAAAGCCCGTTCACCAGGCGGCTCGTGCTGTACCAGGACACGATTGCCCGGGGCCACGAAGTGCAGCCGCTGACGCGCGTGCGCGCGGAGGTGCATCCCGCTGCCAGCGGGATGAGAGGGACCAGATTCCTGACCATCATCGGGCCCGGGTTCGCCTGGACGCAGCGCAGCGATGTCCTGCACGAGGGCCGTTGCCGCAAGTTCGCCGCGAGAATCAACGCCACCGCAGCCACGGCCCGCTGAGCGGCTTCGCGAACGCCAGGCCACCCGGGAAACGGCGACGTGCTAAACAGCAAGCGACGGCCTGCGCCCCGGTGACCCGGAGCGGCCAGCCGTTGCCGGCCGCGGCCAACCGGCGGGCCAGGATCGTGGACTGCCGCGGCGGAGCGGCCGGGGATCGAGTCCGGTCAGCTGCCTGGTACAGTCGGGTCGCCTGGGAGCCAGACCGAGGTTGGCGGGCTCGTTACGGGCGTACTGAGACTCGCGAACGAACATCTGGGACAGCCGGAACTGCCGCCGGAGGGCTGGGTATTGCGGAACGTCGCTGCGCTTGGTTCCGCTACCTCCGTGCGGACCCTGATGCTGGGGATCGATCAGGCCGGGCGGATTGTCTGGCATGACCGGAATGCGCGGGAGATGCTCGACCCGCCAGGCGGCGCTCTGCTGGGAATCCCGCTGAGTGACCTGGTGGTCGGCAGTGTGGCGGGAACGCTGTCTGGCCTGCTCGATGCTGGACGGTCGGAGCGGGAAGCCACGGCCGTACTGACGCTCAGGGCCCAGCGCAGCGATCCGGTCGAGGGGGTAGTCACGGTCCAGGCCATCGATGGCCACGATGGCTGTTCGGCGATGGCGATCGTGCGCATGCCAGCTCCCAGCAAGGAGCGGTTCCTCGACCCGGCGGTGATGCGGCACGCGCTGCTTGACGACACCTTCCGCCAGATCGGCGCCACCCTCGATCTCGACCAGATGGCCCGCGGCCTGATCGACATCGTCGTCGCGCACTTTAGCAACGTCGCCAGCCTGCTGGTGCACGAGAGCCTCGTGGCCGACGAGGCACCGACGCAACAGAAGAACGGGCTGCACCTGCTGCGCCGACTTGCGGTCGCCTCCGACGACCACGACCCCGGTTGGGAGGTCACTTTCCCCATAGGTGAGGTGGTGCGACACCCGGCAGGAACGATCTATGCCCAATGCATGGACACCGGCAAGCCGGTCCAGAAGGCATCTGGCGGGCGGGCCGGCCACGTCGCCGAGTCCTGGATGCGGCAGCCGGCGGTCGGGCTGCTGTCGGGGGCATGCAAGCTGTTGCTCCCGCTCAATGCCCGGGGAGCCACGCTGGGTTACATCGTCTGCACCCGCAAGCATGGCTCCCGTCCGTTCGACGCGTACGACACCGAGATCGGCATGGAGTTTGCTTCTCGGGCGGCAATCCTTCTGGATAACGCCCGCCGGTACAACCGGGAGAGGACGACGGCGCTCACCTTGCAGCGGAGCCTGCTGCCGACCGGCCTGTCCGCCCCCTCCTCGGTCGAGGTCAGGCACCGCTACCTTCCCGGCAATCAACTGATCGAGGTAGGCGGCGACTGGTACGAGTCGATCGCCCTGCCCGGGGCGCGGGTGGCGCTGGTCGTCGGGGACGTCGCCGGGCACGGCGTGAAGGCAGCGGTCACCATGGGCCGCCTGCGCACGGCCATTCAGACCCTGGCGATGCTGGAGCTTCCGCCGACGGAGTCGCTTCAGCAGCTCAACGAGCTCATGCAGCAGATGGGCGAGCGCGAGCCGCACTTCGCGACCTGCGCCTACGCGATCTATGACGCGGTCACCGGAACCATGGAAGTGGCATCCGCCGGGCACCTGCCCCCGTTGCTCGTCTCTCCCAAGGGCCGGGGCGAGTTCCTCGACGTCTCGCCGGCCCCGCCGCTCGGGGTCGGTGAGGGGCCGATCTCCAGCCGGACGTTCGAGATCAAAGACGGCAGCCTGTTCGTGCTCTACACCGATGGCCTGGTCGAAAGCCGCGGCCGCGACATCGATGACGGGTTGAAGCAGTTGCAGTCGGTATTCGGGCCCACCTCGGTGGCGGAACCGATTGAGGCCCTCGCCAAGGCGGCACTGGCCGGGGTCTCCTCCGACCGGCACCGGGACGACGTTGCGCTGCTCATCGCCCGGCTTGCTCGTATCGACGGTGACCGGCAGGCATGCTGGACGCTGTCCGGAGACCTGACCTCGGCGCGCGAGGCGCGCCGACTGGTCCTTAAGCCACTGGAGAAATGGGGGCTTGGGCCCTTCGTGCCCATCACCCAACTGCTCGCCTCGGAGCTTGTGACGAACGCGATCCGGTATGCCGAAGGCTCGCTTACCTTGCGATTGATCTGCGACGACAAGCTGGTGTGCGAGGTTGCGGATTCCTCACCGGCCCTGCCTCGGCAGTGGGACGCGGCCGAAGACGACGAGCGCGGCCATGGCCTTCAGATCGTCAGCCGCCTGGCCCACAGGTGGGGCTCGCGGCGGACGCCCACCGGGAAGATCGTCTGGTGCGAGCAGCAAATCCCGCTTACTGGCCGAGGAGCCAGAGTCCGGGTGTGATGAGGTGCCGTGCTTGTGCTGGCCCGCATGATCCGGGCGGGTACATCACAATCGGCGGGCCAGCAGCCATCTTCTCCGGGAAGACGGACAAATATCCATGGAGGACGCTGACCCATGGAGGACGTCGTGAATGCATCCACCCCCGGGGGCAGCGGCCAGATCGTGGTCGCCGGCGCGGGCTACGCCGGGCTGCACGTTGCCTTGCGCCTGACCGCCAAGCTGCGCAACCACCCCATGGTGGAGCTGACCCTGGTCGACCGGCACGACTACCACCAGGCGCTCACCGAGCTGCCCCGGGTCGCCGGCGGCACCCGCGCCGCCGATGCGGTACGCATCCCGCTGCAGGACATGCTGGCCGAACGGGCCCGCTTCGTTCAGACCGAGATCAACGGTTTCGACTTGCCAGGCCGGCGCCTGCTCACCGGAGCTGGGCCGATCGGCTGGAATCGGCTGGTGCTGGCGCTCGGCAGCCGGCCCAACGACTTCGCCATCCCCGGCCTGGCGCAGCGGGCGCTGTCGCTGTATTCGGCCAGCGACGCCGAGCGAGTGTGGGCGGCGGTCAACGCAGCGCTCACAGCTGCCGCGGCCGCCGCCGGCCCTGAGCGGCAGCGCCGCCTGGCGACCGTGGTGGTCGGCGGCGGCGGCGCCACCGGGGTCGAGCTGGCCGGCGAACTGGCCGAGATACTGCCCAAGGCGGCCAGCCGCCACGGCCTGGCGCCCGACCGCCCCGCTGTGCTGCTGGTCGAGGCGGGCCCTGCCATTCTGGCCGGCTCCTCACCGCGGCTGATCGACAAGGCCACCAGAATCCTTTCCGACCTGGGGGTGCAGGTCCGCACCGACGCGGCGATCGCGGCCGCAACGGAGGAGGGGTTCCGGCTCAAGGACGGCCAGCTGGTGGAGGGCGGCGTGTTCGTCTGGGCCGGTGGGGTGAAAGCACCCGACCTGGTGGCCGATTCGGCGTTGCCGACCGGCCACAACGGCCGCGTCAAGGTCGACCGGTATCTGCGCGTGCTGGACCGCCCGGAGATCTACGTCGCCGGCGACCTTGCCTCGGTGACCGATCCGCGCACCGGGCACGTGCTGCCGCCGCTGGCGCAGGTGGCGCTGGAGGAGGGCGAGACCGTGGCCCGCAACCTCAACGCGGAGCTGGAGGGGGGGCAACTCGAGGCATTCACCTTCCGCGATAAGGGGTTCGTCGTCTCGGTCGGGACCCGCCGCGCGGTCGCCGACATCGCCGGCATCACCAGCGGCGGGCGGGCGGCCCACCTGCTCAAAGACGCCATCGAGTGGGAGTACCGCCAATCCGTCCGGCACCTGCGCGGCTGGGACCCAATACCCGGGTAACAATCGCCGTGACGGAGGGGGATAGGACAGCCGTACTCTGCGGGGTCGCCGCGTCGCCCTAGCGGAGGGTCGCCGCGGTGCCTCCGGGGCGCAGCAGCGGGACGGCGGCCCAGCAGTAGCGGGCGACGATGGACCGGTATGGCCGGAAGCGCTCGCCGAGCGGCTCGAGCTGCTTCGGTGTTGGCGGCCGGTCGAGCTCCCAGGCGAGGGCATAGCCTTGCCGGACGCCCAGGTCGTCGACCGGCCAGACGTCGAGGCGGCGGAGCTGGAACATCAGGTACATCTCGGCCGTCCAGCGGCCGATTCCGCGCACGGTGGTAAGCCGCTCGATCAGCTCCTCATCGCTTCTTCGCGAGGTCCGGCTGAGCACAACCGTGCCGTCGAGCACCTTGACGGAGAGGTCGCGGAGCGAAGCGAGCTTGTTGCCCGACAGGCCAGCCGCTCGCAGCGTCTCGTCGGAGGTCGCGTTCAGCGTCGCAGGGGTCAGCGTGTCGCCGACGACGGCGCGAACCCGCCCGTAGATCGCCTGAGCCGCGCGGCCGGCGAGTTGCTGGAAGACGATCGCGCGGACAAGGGCGGCGAACGGCCCGTCCGGGTCGCGGGGCCGGTGGCGGATCGGGCCAACGCGCCCGACGAGGTCGGCGAGCACGGGATCGCGCGATGCGACCTCGTCGATCGAGGCCCGCAGCGAATTCCGTCCGGTCAGCTCCGCCACCATTTGTGTTCGAGCGCCCGATCGGTGCCGCCGGTGCGGTCGAGCGCGTCGAGCTCGGCGATGTCCTCGTCCGACAGCTGGAAGTCGAAGAGCTGGGCGTTCTCGGCGATGCGCTCCCGGTGGGTCGACTTCGGGATGACCGGGATGCCCCGCTCGATGCACCAGCGCAGCAGCACCTGCGCGGGAGCGCGCCCGTTGCCTCGCGCGATCCGCGCGACCGTGTCGCTGGCAAGGTGGCGTCCGGTTCCCAGCGGGCTGTAGGCCTCCAGGGCGATCCCGTTCTGGCGGCACGACTCGAGAAGAGCCTTGCGGTACTCGTAGGGACTGAACTCCACCTGATTCACGACCGGCGGGACCGTCGCAGTTGCGAGCAGCCGTCGCAGCTCGTCAACGCCGAAGTTGGAGACCCCGATCGACCGCGCATAGCCGAGTTCGCGCGCCTGCTCCATCCCGGGCCATGCCCAGGTCGGGCCGCCCTCCGGCCAGTGAATGATGTACAGGTCGACGTAGTCGACCCCGAGCCGCTCCAGGCTGCGCCGGGCCTCCGCGACCGGGTCCTTCCGCTCGGGAAAGAACTTCGTGGTGATGAACACCTCCCCGCGCGGGACGCCGCTCTCGCGCAATCCCTGTCCTACGCTCCCCTCGTTGCCGTACGCCTGCGCCGTGTCGATATGCCGGTACCCGAGCTCGAGCGCCCAGCGGACGGCGTCCACGCACTCGCGGTCGTTCTCCACCTGCCAGACACCGAGGCCGAGCAGCGGGATCTCGTTCCCGTCTGCGAGCACGCGAGCCCTTCCGTCTGCCGTCACCACATCCATCGGCATCGCATCTCCCTTCAACTGATCGAAACGCTCCCGGTCGCTCAGCTGTTTCGGATCGCGACAGCATCTCGCCGACCCCCCGTGCCGTGGTCGCCCCGCAGCGAACGGGCCAGGGTCCCGGCCAGGGTGTTCCCGGGTGTGATGGAGCGGCCCCGGGTGCAAGAGTGAACGCGTATTCCTACACAGCAGGAGGTTTCCGTGCCCACGACAGACCAACGATCCCCGCAAGGCGGCGTCAAGCCGACGATCGTGCTTGTGCACGGTGCCTTCGCCGACGCCTCTAGCTGGAACGGCGTCATCGGACGGCTGCAGCAGGAGGGCTACACCGTCATCGCCCCGGCGAACCCACTGCGCGGCGTGACCGCCGATTCCGCCTACACCGCCAGCCTGCTGGGCCAGATCGACGGCCCGGTGCTGTTGGGCGGGCACTCCTACGGCGGTGCGGTCATCACCAACGCCGCGACCAGCGCCCCGAACGTCGTCGGCCTGGTCTATGTGGCGGCCTTCGCACCCGATGAAGGCGAGAACCTGGGCGACCTCTCGGCCGGCTCGAAGGACAGTGTCCTCAACTCGGCCCTGGTCCAGTACACCTACCCGGCCGGGCCGGGCGGCCAGACATCGGTCGAGTTCGCGATCAACCCCCCGAAGACCAAGGAGGCCTTCGCCGGTGACCTGCCCGACCACCAGATCGCACTGATAGCCGCGACCCAGCGCCCGATCGCCGCGGCGGCGTTCAGCGACGTGTCGGGGCCGCCCGCGTGGCGGAGGCTGCCGTCCTGGGCGGTGGTCGCCACCGGCGACAAGGCCGCCGGCGCGGACCTCGTCCGGGCAGAGGCCCAGCGGGCGGGCGCCGACATCATCGAGGTCGAGGGCTCGCACGTGATCATGATCTCCCAGCCGCAGGCGGTCACCGACCACATCCTGAAGGCGGCCCGCGCCGTCGCCGGTTCGCCTCGGTAGGCGATGATGAGCACGGCACGGAGGATGAGCGCGACCGATGCGACGGCGCAGCCGGGGACGGGCATCTCCTTCGGCGCGGTGAAGCGGGTCGATGCGGGCCCGTTGAACGTTGGGTACGCCGAAGCCGGCCCTCCCGATGGCCCGGTGGTCCTTCTGCTGCACGGGTGGCCCTACGACGTTCACAGCTTTGCCGATGTCACGCCGTTGCTGGCATCGGCGGGGTACCGGGTGATCGTTCCTTACCTGCGCGGCTATGGCACGACCCGGTTCATCTCCGAGGCGACGCTCCGCAACGGCCAGCAATCGGTCCTTGCCGTCGACGTCATCGCGTTCATGGACGCCCTGGGCATCGGCGAAGCGATCATCGGCGGGTTCGACTGGGGGGCGCGGTCGGCCAACGTCGTCGCCGCGCTGTGGCCGCACCGGTGCAAGGCCCTGGTGTCGGTCAGCGGCTACCTGATCGGCAGTCAGGCCGCCGGCCGGGCGCCCCTGGTGCCGTCGGCCGAACTCTCGTGGTGGTATCAGTACTACTTCGCCACCGAACGCGGCCGGGCCGGCTACGGCATGTACCGGCGCGAGTTCGCCAAGCTCATCTGGCACACCGCCTCGCCGAAGTGGAACTTCGACGACACGACGTTCGACCGGAGCGCCGCGGCCTTCGACAACCCCGACCATGTGGCCATCGTGATCCACAACTACCGGTGGCGGCTCGGCGCGGCCGACGGCGAACCACGTTACGACGATCTGGAAAGGCAGCTCGCCGCCGCTCCCGTCATCACCGTGCCCACCATCACCCTCGAAGGCGACGCCAACGGCGCGCCCCATCCCGCTCCCGGCGCCTACGCGGCGAAGTTCACGGGCAAGTACGCGCACCGGACCATCACGGGCGGCGTCGGGCACAACCTGCCCCAAGAGGCTCCGAAAGCCTTCGCGGAAGCCGTCGTCGACGTGGACAGCTACTGACCGATGGACCATCACCGTGGAGGCCATCCTGCGGCGCAATCATCCAGATGATCCCTAGCCGACGGCTATGTGCCCATAGACGGCAAGTACTGGCCGGCCTTGGCCGCCGTGGCGTCTGCTGGGACTGATCGTCGCCGCGGCCTTCGAAGCCGTCGCACCGGCTGAGCCAAGGAGACACCGCCATGGGATACGGGCACGCCGAGCGAAACCTCGCGCTCATACGCCAACTCGAAACGGAGACCTTGGGGCTGCTCGAGACATTGAATCAGCACGATCCGGAGCAGACAGCTTGGCTGCAGGAGGTTACCAGCCAGAAAAGCGGGCGCGCTGGGACGGTGGCGGTAGCCGGGCCGGCCAGGTCGGTCGGGGTCAGGGTGCGGTGTAGATGGCGGCTACGTCCTCATCGGCGTGCCGGCTGGCGGCGGCGTGCCGCCAGCGGGGCAGCAGGGCATCGGTGAGCGTGAGCTTGGTCCCGCTGGCCTGCGCGGCCTGCGCCGCCGCGGGCGGCCAGCAGCCACAGCACGGCCAGCACCGCGAACAACACCGCCGCGGCGACGGCGAACGCCGCCCCACGTGCGCCGGATGCCTGGGGGATGGAGGCGCCCATCGCGACCAGCACCAGGATCTGCAGCAAGAACGTGCTGCGGGCGCGGGCGTCGTCGCGGCCATGCAGCGCGTGGTGCAGGCTGCCGTTGATCCAAGCGATCCATACCAGCGTGAACACCACCGCGAACTCGCCGAGCCCGGGCCAGGTCAGGTGCCCAGCCAGGTGGTGGGCGGCCTGGGCGACGAGCACGACCGTGGCCAGATCGTAGAAGAGCTCGAGTGGGCCGACCACGCGCTCGCGCGGCTGCTCGCCGTGCGGGCGGGGTGGCTGCCACAAGGAGCGGCGCAGCCGGGCCCAGCGCTCGTGGCGCGTGGCGGCGCCGGTGCCGGGCTCGGGAGGAGCAGGTGCCCCGGCCGGGTCCGCAGAGTGGCCGCGCCGGTCTGGTTCATCCGCATCCGGTTCGGCTCCTTGTGTGCTGCCGCCCCCGCCCGGGTCCGGCCCACCCAGTGACCGTCTTACCACTTCTGGTGGCGAGACAGGGCATCAGGCGGGCGGGCTTCCGGCAGGCCCAGGTGCTCGGCCAGCCATGGGCCGGTCACGCTGCCCGGGGCGCACGCACCGCTCCCTGCTGCGCCAGGGCGGCGTGTACGCGTCGCTGTATCAAGAGCAGTTCGAGGGCGGCAAGGTCCAATGGCGGTGCCCTGACGGCGACATCCTGACCGACGGCACCATCCGGCACCGGCAAGCCCAGCCGGCGTAGTCACTGAAGCCCGCTCGGCGCGATCCAGCCGATGTGCCCGAGATGCGGGTTATCCCGGCACGCCCCTCGGCATCTTGATTGGCGGGCCGGTGAGTACTAGGAGCGTCCGCAGGATTGAGTTCACCACACCAGCATGGAACTGGCCAAAAGCCGGCCTGGGTACGAAAATGTATCGTCTTTGGCAGGTCGTCGCCTACATTCCCCCGGAATAACACTGGTGATGAGCGGGGGTTTGTTCGCTTACCGTACATCCTTGTGACCCGCTCCATGTGGCATACGGCTTGGTAAAAGGGGAGGCGAGCCGGGGATGGCCAAGGAGTCGTATCACAACGAGGCCGCGGGTGATGCGCGCGTCGGAATTATGGTCGGCAAGGTGACTGGCGGAGTACACCAGCACAACGACAGTCTGCGAGTGGAACGGCTACAGCAACAGCTGGCGGAGCTTCGGCAGGCGCTCCTCGACGCACGGCAGCGAGAGGAGCTCGCTCCCGCGGTCTTTGCCGCAGCCGAGCTGGAGCTGAGGACGGCTGAACGAGAGCTTCCAGCAGCCGCCGAGGGTGACCGGGGCAAGCTGCTCAGCAGTCTCAAGCGGCTAAGGCGTCACCTGGATGGCACCCTCGGCCTTGCGGCTCAGGCCGCTACTATCATCGCCGCCGTCAAGGGCCTGACATGACCGACTTCGAATCAAATGAGCAGCAGGAACCGGACGAGTCTGCGTTTACGAATTTCGCCAGCGGCAACTCTCGGGTTGGCGCCCAATTCGGGACCGTGATCGGCGACGTTCACACCTACCAGGTACCCGAGGG
>Ga0306925_10002110_pt1 | contig 16917 bp, 12 predicted proteins | sample flu12Cox44000176_FD_203755 | JGI IMG/M metagenome (GOLD analysis project Ga0306925, IMG submission 203755) | Lab enrichment of tropical soil microbial communities from Luquillo Experimental Forest, Puerto Rico - flux8day.12C.oxic.44.000.176 (v2)... | ecosystem: Environmental > Terrestrial >... | reverse complement strand
GCATGGTGCTGCCCTGGGAGACCGAGAACCGCTGCGCGCCCTTGGCGGTGACCGCGATGATCATATTGATGCCGGGCCGGGCGCCCGTTGCCTTGGCCACGGGCGTCTGCCCGGCGGGCGCCCCGGTGGCCGGGCGTGTTGACCGGGGCGGATCCGCAACGCCTCAGGCGTCGTGGACACGGTGAGTGACGCCCGACACCGCAGGTTCGGCCTCGGCCCTGCGGGTGTGGCCGTCGGGACGGTTGTCTGTCCGCGGTCTGATTGCAGGAGTGCCGCCCGGGGGCGCTTCGGTTTTGGTGGAGAGGACTTCGCGGGCTTGTTCAGCGGCGCGGGTGATGCTTTCGCCGACGAAGTCGAGGAAGCGGGCGATGTTCTCGAGGCGGGCGGCGGCGGGGGTGTCGCGGCCGAGGATCCCTGCGCCCTGCCGCGCGGTCTGGGCGAGCTGGGCGTTGTCCCGGGCGCTGCGGATAATCGACTGGTACCACAGGTCGTCGTCGACGACGTAGCGCTCGCGGCGGCGTTCGTCGCGTTCGCGGCGGATGAGATCCAGGCTCTCAAGGAACGTGACCGCTTTGGAAATGGAGGCGGGGCTGACCTGGAGGCGCTGGGCGAGTTCAGGGGCGGTGAGGCTGCCGGAGTCGGTGGTGTAGAGGCAGCCCAGCACCCGGGCCATCATCTTGGGCAGGCCCGAGCCCATGAGCACGGTGGTGAATGTCTCCTCGTACTCGCGCACGGCCTCCGGGTCGCGTCCGGTGCCGGGTTGCGGCAGCGCCTGCGGCCCCCGGGGCGCGGCCTGGCGGCGCCGGCGGGCGCGCCGTTCGGTGGCGCGGTGCGCCAGATCGGCGCGGTAGGCGGTGGGGCCGCCGTTGCGGGTCACCTCGCGGGTGATGGTGGAGGTGGGGCGGTCCAGGCGCCGGGCGATCTCGGCGAAGGCCAGGCCGTCGGCCAGTCCCAGCGCGATCTGCTGGCGGTCCTGCCGGCTGAGCCTGCCTCCGGCCATGACGTCTCCTCGGTGCTCCCCGGGGTGGTCCTGGATGTTTCCAGCATAGCGCTAACTTCAACACAACGCAACGAGGGAAGGGCCCTCATTGCGTTAATCATCATCATCAATGCAACAATATTCTTAGTATGATCTGCATAGATGCTGACTGGAAGCAACGTTTATGTTGCCAGATCCGGAAAGGCAACGTAGCATTTGCAGTATCGGAAACAACGTGACACAGTACAGGAGCACACGATGCAGAAGAAGTTCGACACTCCCGGCGCGATCTCCGCGGTGCTCGACGTCCCCGCGGGGCGCGTGCGGTTCATCGCCGCCGACCGGGCCGACACCGCGGTCGAGGTCCTGCCCGCGAACGCCTCGAAGGGCCGCGACGTGACGGCAGCGGAGCAGACCACGGTCGAGTACGCCGACGGTGTCCTGCGGATCGAGACTCCGGCGAAGAACCGGTACCTCGGTCCCCCCGGATCCATCGAGGTGACGGTCCAGCTGCCCGCCGGTTCCCGGGTCGAGGCGAAGGCGGCCAGCGCCGAATTCCGGGCCGTGGGACGGCTCGGCGACGTCGCCGTCGAAGGCGCGTACCGCCAGATCAAGCTGGACGAGGCCGCGAGCGTCCGCCTCACCGCGATCGACGGCGACGTCGAGGTCGGCCGGCTTAACGGCCCCGCGGAGATCAGCACCGCACGGGGCGACATCCGGATCGCCGAGGCGGCGCGCGGCACGGTCGTGCTCCGCACCCAATCCGGCGACATCTCGGTCAGCGCCGCCGCCGGCGTCTCGGCCGCCCTCGATGCCGGCACCGGCCACGGCCGCATCAGCAACGCCCTCAAGAACGATGGCACCGCCGAACTCGACATCCGCGCCACCACCTCCCACGGCGACATCACCGCCCGCAGCCTCTAAAGGAGCGCCACCATGACGAACACCACCACGAACAACAGCACCTCCCCGGCCAGTTCGAACTGGACCGGCATGGTGCCGGTCGACGATACGGCCCTGGCCGTCACCGACACCGGCGGTCCCGGTATCCCCGTGGTCTACCTCAATGGCCAGTTCGCCACTCAGGGGTACTGGCGGCAGGTCATCGCCGACCTGGGGACGGGGTGGCGGCACATCACCTACGACGAGCGGGCTCGCGGCAAGAAATCGAAGCGTTCGGCGGACTATTCCTTCGAAGCCGCCGTCGGTGATGTCGATGCCGTTCTCGCGGCCAGGGGGGTGGACCGGGCGCTGCTGGCGGGCTGGTCCTACGGAGCAGCCGTCGCGGCGCACTGGGCCAGCCGCAATCCCGACCGTACCGTCGGCGCGGTCCTAGTCGACGGCGCGTACCCCTACGACTGGCTGGATGAGGCCATGGAGCAGCGGATCCGCAAGCTGTTCCGGCGGATGGGCTGGTTCACGCCGCTGCTGCGCCCGACGGGCCTGACCCCGCGGATGACCGCCGGCCAGCAGGCCGACAGCAACATCGAGCTCGGCAGGCTCTCCCGCGAGCGCGAGCTGGGCCCCGTGCTGGACAGCATCACCGTCCCGGTGCGGTATGTAGTTGCATCGGGGACCTCCTTCGGAAGCCGCGGCGATGAGCAGCAGCAGATCCGCACCAGCCTTGACACGGTGACCGCCCGCAACCCGAACATCCAGATCAGCGCGAAGGTCGCCAGCAACCACGGTGCCATCCTGAAAAAGGACTCCCAGGCCATCGCCGGGGCCGTACGCGAGATTGCCGCCCTCGACCGCGGGAGCCGCTGACCACCTGACCAGCGGAGATCGCGCCCGGCCCGGACCCGAGCCGGCTCAGACCGCGCCGGCGTTCCGGTAGCTGGCGTGGTTGTCGGGCGCGTACACGATCCAGACCTGGCCGCGGGCGAACAGCATTCGCTTGCCGTCCGGCAGCGTGAACGTGGTGCCGCTGTTGAGCGTCGGCCACGACCAGTGCACCTGGTACGCGCGCCCGTCCCGCAGGATGATCGCCGTCCCGGACCCCACGGAGATTGCGTACGGCGGCCGGCCCCCGTACTCCTCGAACCGCGAGGTGGCGATCCTCGTGTACTGGATGATCACCGTCCGGCCGCCGAGCTGGCCGCCCTCGGCAGCCCGCCCGGGCGCGCCATCCATCCACACCAGCCACCGCTTCGCCTTGCCCGACCAGCGGAAGGTGATCGTCGCCGCCGGGTACTGCACCGTCCAGGACCGCACGACCCGCCCGCCGGCCGGCAGCGGCCCGAACCGGAACCCGATGTCGCGTGCCTTGCTCGCGTGCCGCGCCTCGCCCAGCAGCGTCCGGGGGTTCGCGTACAGGTTCTGCGGCGCGACCCGGAACCCGACCCGGTAGTACCCGCCGACCAGGAGCGCGTAGAGGTCGACCAGAGGTGCCCGCTCGATGAACGGCACCAGGTGCGGGGTCGCGCCCGACCAGGCGAACGCGGGCCGCCCGAACTGCCGCAAGATGTCGAGATCGCTCTGCCGCGCGCTGCGGACCGGGCCGATGACCGGCGGGACGTGCGAGGAGTACACCGCCATGAACCGGGTGAGCCCGCCCTCGACCGGGATCACGTACATCAGGTCGGCGGACTGCAGCCCGGTCTGCGGCCTGGCCTGCACGATGTTGTCGATCTTCACCGCGAGCACCGGCCGCAGGCCATTGACCGGCTCCCCGGTGAACGGGGAGTAGAGCCCGGTGGCGTGGTGCACGACCGGCAGCGGGCTGGGCATCGAGGGCGGGAGAAGCAGCATCATCGGCGGCGGCTTGACCGGCGCGGCCGAACTGGCGAGCATGGCGGACAGCGACACCGCGACCCCCACGGCGACGGCTCCGCACCCCGCCGACAGCCGGGGATGCCCGGCCATTAGCCGCCAGAACGCGCGGAGGGCCTGCCGGATCTTGGTCATGACCGCCTTCCCCGCGCATCGCGGCGAGCGCTCCCCAGCTATCCCCGGCATGGTAGCCAGGAAACGGTAGGTAATGTGCGCTTTCCTGACTTACGACCTGTAGGGTCCCATGATTGCGTGTCAGCCTCTGAGCTGCGACTTTGCGGGTTGCTACCGGTGATTACGCTGCCCGCTGGTACCCGTTGATCAGCCGCCCAGGACCCTCTGCCGCCGAACTCTCGCCACCACCCCCGGCCTCCCCGGGCGGCCGGTGCCGCCATGGCCAGGCCGTGCCTGGCGAGGCCTTCCAGCCACCGGCCGGACGGGGTGCCGCCCGGCTGGTCAGCGACGCCGCCACCGGCCAGTGCGCCGTCTGCGGCCGCGCGGCGCAGCGGCGCCTGGATCGGAGCGTTATCGAGCACAAGGCAGGCGCTGAACGCTGCGAGGGATCAGGACAGCTGCCCGCCGCAGACCCGGCCCCGGCATCGTGGCTGCCGGTGCTCACCGGCCTGACCCCGCACGGGCTGCGACACGGCCACCAAGCCAGTTTGGACGCAGGGGTGCCGCTGCGCGACATCCAGGAGACAGCCTCGCATGCTGACCCGCGAACCACGATGCCCTAATGACCGGGCCCGGCACAGCCCGGATCGGCACGCCACCCCCATCGTTGCCGCGTATATCGCAGGCGCCGCCAGATCATCCACACTGGCTGGCAGTCCCGCCTGGCGGCCACCGCCGCCAGGCGGACAACCTGATCACAGGATGACACGCCGCAAGACCGTTACGGATCGCCACCGTGAGCCGCGCACACTCCCGCCTGAGCGGATGCCCACCCAATGCTGATCGCGTTGATGGGCGTCCAGATCCGGGCGTTCTGCGCGCTTAACGCGCCGGTGAGGACGTGGATCGGCCGTTAGGCCTGGTCTGCCCGGCGCCAGAGCTGTGCCGGCTTGCGGAGTTTTCTGCGGTGGGATGGAAGCGGGTCCGGGCTGGTGGTGGTCATGTGGGCATCAGCTGTGGACGGGGTGACTATAGCGCGATCCCGGGGCCGGGAGGCAACGAGCCTCCCGGCCCCGGGATGGGCGGAGGGGTGTCAGGCCGGGTTGGTGCTGGGCTGCAGGTCCTGGCTTACGCTGGGCTGCGGGTCGGGGCTCATGGGCTGCGGGTCCTGGGTGGCGGCGGCGAGGTCTTCGGCGTCGACGTCTGTGGTGGCCAGCCGCGCGTAGACGTCCGGGCGGCGGCGGCGCATCCGGGCGGCGCAGCCGACGCCGAGGGCGAACACGGCGGGGACTGAGCCGATCAGGATCCAGTTGACCGTGGTGCTGGCGGCGGTGAGCAGGCCGATCTTCCAGATGATCAGCGCGGCGGCGCCGGCCAGCAGGATGCCGGCGGCCAGCGGGGCGGCCACGGTGCGGGCGGCGGATTCGGTGTGGGTGTTGCGGCGGAAGTAGCGCCAGACCGCGAATGCGGTCAGGGCTTGCAGGGCGACGATGCCGATGACGCCGGGGGTGTTGACCCACAGCAGCAGCTGCAGGTAGGGGTCGGCGTGGGCGATGGCGAAGCCGGCCACGACGGCGGCGGCCAGGGCGGTCTGGGCGTACCCGGCGATGTACGGGCTCTTGTGGACGGGGTGGATGTGGCCGAGGCGGCGGGGCAGCGCGCCCTCGGAGGCCAGCGCGTAGGTGTAGCGGGTGATGGCGTTGTGGAAGGCGAGCAGCGCGGCGAACAGGCTGGTGACGATGAGCACGCGCATCGCGTCGGTGGCCCAGGTGCCGACGTAGGTGGTCATGGCGGTGAAGAACATGCCGGCCGGGTTGGTGGTGGCGGCGTGGATGGCGCCGGTGTTGCCGAAGGCCTGGATGATGACCCAGCTGATGAAGGCGTAGAACAGGCCGAGGAACCCGACGGCGATGTAGGTGGCGCGGGGCACGGTGCGGTCGGGGGTGCGGGCTTCCTCGCGGTAGATGGCGGTGGCCTCGAAGCCGATGAAGGCGCCGAAGGCCAGGGCGAGCACGCTGCCCATGCCGCCGGTGGCGATGTGGGCGGGGGCGAAGGAGGCCAGGTTCAGGCCGTGGGCGCCGCCCTTGAAAAGGATGGCGGCGGCGAGCAGGGCCAGGATGCCGGTTTCGGCGATGAGCAGGCTGCCGAGGATCTTGGCGCCGGCGTGGATGGAGCGGTAGCCGAAGAACCAGACGGCGGTGATGCCGATCCCGGCCCAGGTCCACCAGGGCAGGGTGATGCCGGCCAGGTCTTTGGCGGTGGCGGCGGCGAAGTAGCCGAACGCGCCGTACAGGCCGATCTGGATGGCGTTGTAGGAGAACACGGCGAGCGCCGCGGCGCCGAGCCCGGCGGGCTTGCCGAGTCCTTTGGCGATGTAGGAGTAGAAGGCGCCGGCGTTGCGGATGTACTTGCTCATCGCGGTGAACGCGACCGCGAAGACGGTCAGGATGACGCCGGCGATCAGGTAGCCGGCCGGGGCGCCGATGCCGCCGATCATGATGGCCAGCGGGGCGATGCCGGCCATGACGGTCAGCGGCGCGGCCGCGGCCACGACGAAGAACACGATGGAGCCGGTGCCGAGCGCGCCGTGCTGGAGGCGCTCGGGGGCGGGGGCGGGTGACTGGGACACGGGAGTTGCTCCTAAACGGGATGGTAGGGGGGTGGGGCGGGATGGTAAAGGTGGGCGGAAATGGTCAGTGGGTGCGGGTGCCGGCGAGCCAGGTGCCCAGCACGGGCAGGTCGCGCAGCTCGCGGGCGGGGATGACGGCGGGGTCGGCGGCGAGGTGGACCAGGTCGGCGCGCAGGCCGGGGCGCAGCATGCCCCAGTGGCGTTCCTCGAAGGCCTGGTAGGCGACGCCGGCGGAGTAGGCAGCCAGCGCGGCGGCGGCGGTGACCCGCTCGGCGGGCAGCCAGCCGCCGTCCGGGTTCCCGGCGGCGGTCTGCCGGGTGATGGCGGTGGCGATGCCGGGCAGCGGCCGGTAGTCGGTGACCGGCCAGTCGCTGCCGAACGAGACGCGGGCGCCGGTGCGCTGCAGGGTGGCGATCTGGTACTGGCGGGCGCCGCGGGCTGGGCCGACGCGGGGCAGGGTCAGCTCGGTCATCAGCGGGTCGGGCTGGGCCCATAGCGGCTCGAGGTTGGCGATCACGCCCAAGCCCGCGAAGCGGGGCAGGTCGGCGGGGTCGATGAGCTGGACGTGGGCCAGGACGGGCCGCCGGTCGGCCGGGCCGTTGCGGCGGGCGGTCTCGGCGATCGCGTCCAGGGCCAGCCGGACCCCGGCGTCGCCGATGGCGTGCACGTGCGCCTGGAAGCCCGCGGCGTCGGCGGCGGCGATCGCGTCGGCGAGCTCGCCTGGCGTCCAGTTGGCGATGCCGTGCGAGTGCGGGCAGTCGTCATACGGCTGCAGCAACGCGGCGGTGCCGGCTTCGACGACGCCGTCGGCGAAGAACTTCACCGTCCGGGCGGTCAGCCAGCCCGGGGCCTCGCAGGCGATCCGGTCGCGGTCCGCGGCGAACTCCTCGAGCTGGTCCTTCCAGGAGACCGGCTCGGCCCGGAACGCGAGGTTGGCGCGGAACCGCAGCCGGCCGTCGCGGGCGGCGGCGAGCCAGGCATCAATGTGGCCGTGCTCGGCCCACGCGTCCTGGACCCAGGTGATCCCGGCGGCGGCGAACAGCCCGCAGACCTCGGCCAGGGCGGCGGCCTGCTCGGCCGGGCCCGGCGCCGGGAGCAGGTCCAGGACAGGCCCGATGGCGCCCCACTCCCGCAGGGTGCCCAGCGGCGAGCCGTCCGCGCGGCGGACGATCTGCCCGGCGGCCGGCTCGGGGGTGCCGGCGTCGATGCCGGCCCGGCGCAGCGCCTCGGTGTTGACCCACATGGTGTGGTGGTCCAGCGTGCGCAGCGCCACCGGCCGGTCAGCCACGACACTGTCGAGCCAGCGGGCGTCGAACCGCCCGCCGCCTGCCAGCGTGGGGTCGAACGCGTCGCCGGTCACCCACTCCGCGCCGGGGTGCGCGGCAGCCCAGGCGGCGACCGCGGCCAGGATCTCGGCCACGCTGCGGGCCTGGCGGACCGGGACGCCTCGCAGGCCGAGCCCGCCCAGCAGCGGGTGCGCATGCCCGTCGCCGAACGAGGGCAGCAGCGCGCCCCCGGCCAGGTCGATCACCTCGGTCCGCGGCCCGCGGGCCTCGAGCGCGTCCTGGCCCAGCGCGAGCACCCGCCCGCCGGCTACGGCCAGCGCGGTGCTGGCCGCCGCGCCGGGCACGCCGGTGCGGACTATGCCGCCGGTGAACAGCTGCTCTGCCTGCATCATCGTCTCCTAAACTTAAACTGATTAAGTATTAGTTCGAGGATACGATGTGACAGCGTGCCGGGTCAAGGGGTAAACTGAAACTGATTCAATTTAGGAGAGGAGCCCCCTGATGGGCCGCCCGCACACCCCGCTGCTGGACCGCGACCGCATCGCCGACGCCGCGCTGAAGCTGACCGACCGCCGCGGCGACTTCACCATCCTGGACCTGTCCCGCGCGCTGAAGGTCACCCCCGCCGCCCTCTACCACCACGTCCACGGCCGCGACGGGATCATCGCCCTCATGCGCGAACGGATGGCCCGCACCGTCGACGCGTCCGGCTTCGGCCAGCTGCCCTGGGACCAGGCCCTGCGCCAATGGGCCATCTCCTACCGGGACACCTTCGCCGCCCACCCCGGCGCCATCGGCATGCTCGCCGCCGAGCCGGTCGCCGACCCCGCCGTGCACGCCCTGTACGAACAGGCCGCCACCGCGCTGGAAGACGCCGGCTTCCCCCGCCACATGGTGCTCGCGGTGATCACCGCGGTGGAAAGCTTCGTCCTGGGCTCCGCGCTCGACCTCGCCGCCCCGCCCGCCATGGTCACCGGCATCGACGCCGCCACCACCCCCCGCCTCGCCCAGGCCGCCGCCGCCGCCCCGCCCGGCCGCGCCCGGGCCGACCAGGCCTTCGGCCTCGGCCTGGACGCCCTCATCACCGGCCTGCACCACCAGCTCAGCCAGACCGGCGACAACCCGTAACGTCCGGTTCCAGACACCCCGGTGCCAACCGCCAGCTCCCTGTAACCAGCACACCGCCCGCGCCCGGACCGGGAACGACATCATCGCCGATCCAGCCCTGTACCCACGCGCGACGGGTGGCATGCCAGCACCGGGGAAGAACCGGGTGATCTGCGCGCAGGCGCCGATACAACCGATACGGCCATAAACCGCTCATAGTCGGAAGGAAGGATGTGATCTCGCAACGCGGCAGCCTTCACGCACCGCGACGGCCGCTATCAATATGCCATGCTGGTGTCAGAACTGGTCACCGAAGTTGCGCGCAGCAACGGTTCGTAGCCTAGGCGCCGCTGCACATCGTAGGCCGTCGACGCACCCACGCACGAGTCGTCTGCTTCTGACGGCGGTGGCGGCCCAGACCAGGAGGCTCCAGCGCTGGTCGTGACGAAAGAAACACCTACCTGGAGCCAGTGACAAGCCAAGTGACAACTACACCAGGCGATGGCAGACACGATGCGACGCAGCCAGACATTAGTTGCTTTCTGACCTGCGATAACCAGACTCAACCCGACGCCATCAGACGGAACCGGCAGGCATGGCATGCAAGAGGTCAGGGGTTCGAATCCCCTAAGCTCCACCAGGTCAGAGGCCTGTTGAGACCGGATCAAGATCATCCGGGAGCAAAACGGGGAGCAAGACGCGAGCTACCCTCGTAAGCATGGGTAGCCAAGCTGCCGGTGCCCGGCGTCGCGGGCGCAACGAAGGATCGATCTACCAGGACCGAGCCAAGGGCCGCTGGTACGGCGCGGTCTCCTTCGGCTACGGGCCGGACGGACTACTCACAGCGTGCGACCTCGTGTCGCAACTGTCCGCGGCAGATGAGTACGTTCGCGATGAAAGCGGTGACGTATAAAAATGCGGCCCTGGCGCCCTGACCGGCGGGACTGTAACCGAATCTGCCCCGCTGCCAGCCACGCGAAAAGCTCTTGATAACCTCACCCGGGCCGCCGGCCTGGGTCGATTCGTGGGTACGAACCTTCCGCAGTCATTGCCACGCATAATGAGTTTTATTGCGGCGAAGAGCTCGCAGGGGAGCTTTTTCCGCGCCAGCAGTTCGCCGAGCCTCCGGCATTCCCTCGTGTGCCACTCCGTGCTTAGCGACGCGGTATTCCCTTTCACATTGTCGCGAAGTGCATCGCTGCCATCCCGGCGATGGCCCGCGCTAGCCAGGGGATGGACGCGGCCGCGCAGGACGCGGCGAGCAGGATGCTGATCACGAGCACCGGGGTGGGTGTGGCGGCCCGGGATATGGGCGCCATCGCGCCGCGGGCGGCCCCGGCCGCGGGCATGCCGGTGCCAGCGGTCATCGCGGCGAGCATCCATATCATGACCCCCGCCATGAGCGTGTGGAAAAGGGCAGGCAGGCTGGGCATTCGGCCCTGGCCGAAACCGGCCAGGCTGGTCAGCCCGAACCAGAATGCGGCGCATCCGAACAGGGCCACCTGCAACTGTGTTGCGGCGGCGGGCTCTGACCGCCAGGTCATCGCGATCAGAGCCGCGCACATCGCGCTGCAAAAGACATTGGGGACCCGTTCTGCGGGCCGGGCTGGCCCGCCGGGTCTCGCTGGGCAGCGCCGCGGTGAGACCTGCGGCGGCGAAGACCGCGGTGAGCGCCCACCGGACCGCCAGCTCCGTGATCATCACGGCTGCGGGCCGTAGCTGTCGTGGTAGGGGAATTGGGTCACGTGCCGCTGCCGGCCCAGCGGGGCCAGTTCAAGCCACCGGTAGGTGGCGAGCAGTTGATCCACGCCGCGCCCGTACGCCGAGTAGGTGTGGAAGACCCGGTCGTCCTCGCGCAGGAAGACGCTCGCCCCGAACGCGTCCGTCCCGGACCGGATGAACGGTGCGGTTCGCTGGAGGGTCGCCATGTCCATGTAGTTGTACTCCAGCGGGAGCCTGGCTTCGTCGAAGCTGACGTGGAAGTCGTATTTAAGTCGCTGCCGTAGGAGGAGTACCAGGGCACCTGCCAGCCCATCCGCTTCTGGAACCGCTCGATGCTGGCGATGGGCGCCCGGGACACCAGCACCACCGTGGTGTCGCAGGCATGCAGGTGAGACAGGTTACCGATGCCATCGGCCAGGAACGAGCAGGTCGGGCAACCCTGATCCTCGCCGGGGAACCCGGACTCGGCGTGCCGCCACATGAAGTGGTAGGTGATGAGCTGCCGGCGCCCGTCGAACAGGTCGGCCAGGCTCACCTGCCCGCCCCGGCCCGTGAAGGTGTAGTCCTTGGTGACCTCGGTCATCGGTAGCGCGCGGCGGGCGGCGTCCACCGCGTCTTTGGCGCGGGTGGCGTCCTTCTCCCGGGCCAGCAGGTCCTTGCGCGCAGCCAGCCACTCCTCGGGTGCAACAACTCGCGGGTTATCCATCTCGTCCTCCTTTCCTTCTTGGCTCATCTCTCGACGGCAGGGGCACCAGCCAGGGGAGCTTCCGGGGGCCTGGCATCGCCCGGTTGCCACAGACCGGAGTCCGGCGCAGGCTAGGCCGGGTCTGACTGGTAGCCAGATCTTCCTCACCGCCACTGCCCGCCTGCGCTACGGCCGAGGTGTCGGAAACACCCGGTCGCGGTGCCGCAGGAAGCATCACAAGACTGATCTGGCTGACTCAGTCGGGAACCGTGCAGAAGATGACCTGCTCGGCTGCGATTCTGTCGTTGTCGTCAAACCGGTACAGCCGGGCGTTGTGGATCGTCAGCTTCCCGAACGGCGGGCCGTCCACCTTCGTGGTCACCATGAGCAGCGCATACCGGTCGTCGCCGGCGCTGTCGGTCACCTCGACGCTGCCCGGCCACGTCGACTGGGCGAACAAGATCAGGCCTTGCATATAATCCTCGACGCCCACGAGGTCGGCGCGGGGTATGTCCGGGTTCGTGCTCGACGTTGTGACCGTGACGTTGGGCGCCAGGCCGTTGCGCGCCGTGACGAAGTCCTTTCTGCCCCACGCCTGCACATGAGCGTGAGCAAGCTTGACCGCTCGCGAGTGCGGAGTCTGCGACATAACTGTGCCTCCCTGTCCATGCGGCCCGGCTGGTCCGCAGGCTGCCTGCACACACCCTGACGGGCAGCGCTCTAGAGTTGCTCTACGCGCGCTGTAGGCCCGGCGCCGCGGCAGGCCGGGCTGGCGACGCGGTTAGTCCCGGACGGCGGTTCTGCTGAAATACCGACCACAGGTCAGCTGTGTGCTCCCGCTTCGCCGCGAGCCGCAGCGTTCCAGTTCACACTGGGCCGTGACAGCAGTTGGCCGCCCCGGCCGCAGCCTCTGTGGGCCGTCGGGCTGAACTTGATGCCGTTTTCTTATGATGGGCAGCGGATCCGGCGGTGGACGGCCGGGGACTGGCGTGGACTAGAGGCCATTTTGAGGTTCCGCGTTCTGGGATCGTTGCGGGTCGAGGCCGGAAGTATCGTGGTGCCGGTCACCTCGCCGCGGCAGCGCGCGGTCCTGGCGGTATTGCTGCGTCTCAGCAGCGGAGCTGAGAGACCAGGTGTGGGGCGAGGGGCACCCGGCCAGCGCGGGGGGCCTGGTGCACACTTACATCTGGCAGCTGCGCAGAGTACTCGCGGCGCATGAGCCTGCGGCCGGGCGGCCGCGGATCATCCGCCAGCCGGGCGGCTACGTGCTGAGGGTTACCGAAGGTGAACTGGATGCCCACGTCTTCGAGCAGCTGGCCATCGCCGGCTTGGATGCGCTGGCCGCCGGCGACGCGGCCGCGGCCAGCGGACATCTCCGGCGTGCGCTCGGACTGTGGTCCGGGGAGCCGCTGGCTGACCTGGACCTCGCAGGTCCGGCCGCCGCGGAGTGCGGCAGGCTTGCCGAGCTGTGCCGCCAGGCCGCGAGCGCACGAATCGAAGCCGGCCTGGCGCTTGGCCAGCACGCCGAGGCCGCTGCCCAGCTGCGGACGCTGATCGCCGGCAACCCGCTGGACGAACAGCTGCACGCGCACTTGATGACCGCGCTGAGCCAGTCCGGGCGGCGCGCCGAAGCCTTGCAGGTGTATGCCGAAGCGCGGAGGCTGCTGGCCAGCGAGCTTGGCCTAGAACCAGGCCCGCGGCTGCGCGAGCTGCAAGCGGCCATTCTCCGCGGGGACAGCACCTCCGGCCCGGCGGCATCCCGGCCAACAGCCGGTCAGCCGGAGCGGCGGCCTGATGTCGGCGTGCGGCGAGGCACGCTGGGGCAGGCCCTGGCGGCCCAGGAGGCTTTGGCGTTCCAGGGCCGGGCGGCCGAGCTGGCCAGGGTCCAGCGGCTGCTGACCGCGCCAGAGCAGCTGCCGCGCGTCGTGCAGATCTACGGGCCGCCCGGCATCGGCAAGACGGCGTTTGGTTACGCGCTGGCCCGCATGTGTGACCGGCGAGGGTACCCGGCGGTCATTCTCGACAGCCGCGACTTCGGCCATGACGCGGCGGCCCTCGGCGATGTGGTCGCGGTGCGCCTAGCCCGAGCGCAGGGATCGCGGCCGGGTCGGCCGGCCCTGCTTGTGCTCGACACCTTCGAAGAGATGCAGGACATGGAACGCCAGTTCTGGGATGTCTTCCTGCCCGGGCTGGAGGGCCCCATCCTGGTGGCCCTGTCGGGGCGCCAGCCGCCTCCCGCACCGGCCGCATCCCTGCGCTGGCGCGGGCTTGTGGACGACGTGGAGCTGGGCCCGCTGTCTGCTTCCGAGTCACGCCGGCTGCTCCGCCATCACGGCGTCACCGACCGGGCGGCCGCCGACTCGGTAGCCGCGTTCGCGCGCGGCAATCCGCTGTTCCTCACCGTCGCCGCCCAGCGCGCCCGGGCCAGCCGGTCATGGGATGCTGATGTGTCCCAGGCGGTGGCCCAATCCCTGATCGGCCAGATGACCAGAGAGACGGCCGACCCGGGCGTGCGGCGGCTCCTGGAGGCCGCATCGCTGGTCCGCACCTTCAACCAGGAGCTACTGGAGGAGATGACCGGCGGTGACGTGTCGGATTCCTTCGCCGGGCTGTGCGCCCTGAGCGTCGTCCGGGTCGTCCCGGCCGGTGCACGCCTTCACGATCTGGTCCGCGAATCGATCGCCGCCGACCTGGACTGGCGGGCCCCGGCCGTCTGTCAGGAGATGCGCCGCCGCGCCTGCGCCTACCTCACCACAATGGCCGCCTCCTCGTCCGACCCGGGCCCGTCCGCACAAGAACTGCTGCACCTAGCCGCCGCGTCCTCCCCTCGGGCCCGGCTTCACGCGCAAACCGACCATCCCGGCGTCCGGATCCGGCTCGCCACGCCCGACGACCTGCCGCGGCTGAACGAACTGTGCACGATCGGGGCCACCCGGTGCGGCCTGCCGCCCGCCGAGCGGATCAGGCAGCTGAACGCAGACTTCGACCTGGCCCGGCCATCGATAGTCATCGCCCTGGCCGACGACGACTCCATCACCGGGTTCTCCTACAGCGTGGACCTGAACAGCTCAACCTGGCAGGCCGCCGCACGGACCAGGGGCGCCTATTTCGACACCCTGCCACCAGCCGAACTCGCCGCCATCAAGACAGCCCCCGCGGGATCATTCGGCGCAGGCCTGTGGACCGGGATCACGCACCTGCCAGGTCACGATCACGTTAACGCCGCCCTGATTGAAGGACTGTTCGCCGTGAATGCCTCCCGCCTCGGGCTCGGCGCAGGGGTGATCGTCTACAACCTGCTGACCCCCGACACCCTGGACTTGCCCTACCTCACCAGCGCCGGGTTCACCCCGAGAACAACAAGCATTCCCCTGGGGGACTGCCTCGCCGACGAGTGGGTGTGCGCCTTCGGCGAACAGGGCATCGCCGGGTGGGCCACAGACGCCCTGAAAGGCGACATGCCGGCCTACCCTCCCCAGATCCCAGACCGCGGCGACCAGAAACCAGCTCTCCACCAACCCGCCGAATCTCAGCCACGTAGGCGACGCGCCCCATAACTGACCCTCACCAATGCCCCGAGCGAATGCCCGCTCACCGCCAGATCGCTCGCCCTCCCAACAACCTGCAGATCCGCGGCAACCCACGCTAAGAGGTATAAGACCGGCGCATCTGTGCACTTCCGCCCCTGCGGGCGAAACGGTTTCTCAGGCGCGCCATCGATCTGGCCCACTATGCGTTTAAATGAAAAGGATGCTTAGCAATTGTCGCTGCGATGTAAGCGCACCGCCAAAGCATGGAAGAATATGCATGGCTATGCATAAATGCACGCATAGGTAATGCCCTCACATCGGCAGTTCCGGGCGTCGACCAGTATGCTGGTTATCCGCGGCCGGTGGCGGCGAGGATCCGGGCGATGCTGTCGGCAAAGCGGGGCAGGGCTTCGGGGTCGCCTGCGCTGCGGGTCGGGTTGAGCTCGCCGATCGACAGCACTCGCGCCCGCGGATCTCGCGCGGCCAGGGTGAGGGCCTGTTCGGCCTGGCCGAGGGTGGGCCCGGTGTTGCGGCCGCCGGTGTCTTCGGCCAGCGGGGTATCGGTGAAGTCCAGCACGTCGACGTCGATGTGGACCGCGAGCGGGCCGGCCGGGAGGCGGTCAAGCGCGGCCGTGGCGGCACCGGCTGGATCGGCGGCCAGGTCCTGGCTGGCCGCCACGTGCAGGCCGAGCCGGGCCGCGTGCTCGCGTTCCCATCCGGTCGCCCGCTGCGGCTGCACCCCGAGCCAGGCCACCTGGCGTGGCTCCAGCAGCGGCCGGGGCCCGAACGCGTCGGTGAGGGTGTCCACGCATCCCGGCAGGGCCAGCGCGTGCGCCAGGCCCATCCAGTCCAGGGCGCCGTCGGTCGTGCTGTCCGGGGTGTTGATGTCAAAGTGGCGGTCCACGTACAGCAACCCCGGGACGCCCGCCTCCAGGCGCCGCAACGCCGCCATGACCCCGAGCGCGATGGTGCAGTTGCCGCCGAGTACCAGCGCGAAGTCGCCGCGGGTGAGCACCGGCCCGAGCCGGCCGGCCAGCTGGCGCAGCGACTCGGCCGCCTGCCCGGCGTTCTGGGCCAGCGGGTGCTCCCGGTCGGGTGTCCATACCTGAACCGGCAGGTCCCCCTCGTCGTGCACCTCAAGCCCGGCTGCGATGAGCTTGGCGGGCAGGCCAGCTGAGCGCAAGGCCGCGGGCGCCAGGTCCTGGCCGGCCGCGTAGCTGGCAGCGCTGCTCGGCACGCCCACGATGGAGATCCGGCTCACCGGGCGAGCATACCGGCGTGCGCCGCAGCGGACAGGTCAGTCCCGCCGGCGGGACCGCGATCCACGATCGTGAGCCGGTGCCGGCGGCAGATGGGACGTTTGCCGCCGAACGCCGAGCCGGGCACCGACAATGCGCAGCGCACACGCACAACCGGCGATGCAAGACCGGTTGCAGTGCGATCCGCTGTTCGACCTGACATCGGCGGGCTTTGAGTGGATCGGCTGTGAGCTTGCCGGCGGGCAGAGGCACTGGCTACCGTCGGCGAGGTGGCAGATGCGATCGTGATCGGCATATGGCCAGGACCGGATCGGCGGTCGCGGTGGCGCTGAGCGGCTCGGCGGGCACGCCCAGATTCCGGGCACGGCGGGAGATCGGGCTGGTCCGGCCCGGCCTGCCGGCCCAGCCCTACCATGCTGCGGCCGACCTGGACCTGGCAGCTGCCGGGCAGATGATCGGCCAGGTCGGCCACAGCGCGGAGCAGGCCGCGGCGGCCGGGCTGCGCGCGCTCGCGGACCTGCTCCCGCCAAGGGCCATCCCGGCGGTTGCCGTCGTGGTCAAGGCGGTACCCGTGCCCGATCGCCTGCCGGACGTGCTGCGGTCCCATGCCTGGATGCATGCTGCTGAGGGAATCCTCTACCGCCAGGCCGTCCTAGCCGCAGCCCAAGAGTGCGGATGGCAGGCCCATGCGGTCGAGTCGTCCTTGCTGCCGACCGCCGAGCCCGACATCACCGTGCTCGGGCAGGCGGCCGGCCGGCCGTGGCGCCGGACGGAAAAAGACGCCGCCCGCCGCTATCACCGTGCTGGCACAAACAGCCGACCCTGCATAACCCG
>Ga0306925_10002106_pt1 | contig 16928 bp, 24 predicted proteins | sample flu12Cox44000176_FD_203755 | JGI IMG/M metagenome (GOLD analysis project Ga0306925, IMG submission 203755) | Lab enrichment of tropical soil microbial communities from Luquillo Experimental Forest, Puerto Rico - flux8day.12C.oxic.44.000.176 (v2)... | ecosystem: Environmental > Terrestrial >... | reverse complement strand
GGCTTGGCGGGCGATTGCGGTACTCGTGAGTCAAAACTGTAGTGCAATTTCTTTGGCATAATCTCCCTTCTTTATTGCTTTTATCCATGGGTTGTGTTCTCTACGCGTAGAGTCAAACATCACCCATGTTTTTCCGCACCAAGCCGGCAGGTTCTTATCGCTATCTGCAAATCGTCCACAGTGTAAGGGAGGGAAAAAAGGTCCGCCAACAAGTCATCGCCACCCTGGGCCGACTAGATCTCCTGGAAGCAAGCGGACGGTTGGAAGCGCTCATCCGTTCGGGTTTGCGCCGTTGTCAGAGTTTCGCTGTCATTGACGCCCATGCGGCCGGCGAAATCCAACCGGTAGCTATTCGGCGCATCGGACCGGACCTGGTCTTTGCTCGGCTCTGGAAAGAAAGCGAAATTGCGGAAGTCTTGCACTCGGTTTTAAAGGCTCGTCAATACGAGTTTGACGTCGAACGAGCGATCTATCTTACCGTCTTGCACCGGCTCTTTGCCAGCGGTAGCGATCGGGCGGCGGAGCGCTGGCGCGAGGATTATCTCATCCCGGGAACCGAAGCCCTGGAGCTTCATCATCTCTACCGGGCAATGGCGTTTTTGGGAGACGCAGTCGAGCAGCTCCCCAAGCCCACCGGCGCGGTTCGCTGCAACAAAGACCTCATCGAGGAGGCGCTCTTTGAGCGCCGACGGGATCTCTTTACCGAAGTGGAATTGGTCTTTTTCGACACCACTTCCCTTTATTTCGAAGGCCGCGGTGGAGAGTCGATCGGCCAACGCGGCCACACGAAGGATCACCGACCTGATCTGAAGCAAATGATCGTCGGCATGGCAGTAGATGTGGAGGGTCGCCCGATTTGCTGTGAGATGTGGCCGGGCAACACCGCGGACGTCACCACCCTTTTGCCGGTTGTCAAACGCATGCGGGAACGCTTCCGCCTCCGTGAAATAACGATCGTAGCCGATCGTGGGATGGTGAGCCAGGCAACCTTAGAGGCGTTTGAAAACAGCGATCCGCCGGTACGCTACATCGTTGGAGTGCGGATGCGCCGCCAGAAGGAAGTTAGTCTATCGGTGCTCGGCAGCCGAGCCCGCTGGTTTGAGAGTGTTCCAGAGCGCAGCAAAGCCAAGGATCCAGCACCGCTCAAAGTCAAGGAAGTGTGGGTAGAGGACCGTCGCTATTGTCGTCTGTCTCAATGAAGAGGAGCGCCGTAAGGATGCGCACGATCGGGAGGCGATTGTGGCACACTTAAAGGAGCAATTGCGCAATGGTGACAAAAGCTTGGTCGGCAACAAGGGATACCGCCGCTATCTCAAAGTGGAAGGAAGCGGCCACTTTGTCATCGATGAAAAACAGGTCAAAGCCGAAGAGTGCTACGACGGGATCTGGGTGCTACGGACTAACACTGTTTATAATGCCGAGACAGTAGCTCACGTCTACAAGGCGCTCTGGACGGTCGAGGACATGATTCGTACAGCCAAATCAATTCTGGAAACCAGACCCATCTACCACAAGTGCAACGAAACCATTCGAGGCCATGTCTTCTGCAGCTTCCTGGCGTTGCTACTCAAAACCGAGCTGGAACGGCGCATGAAATTTGCCGACTTACAGTGCGAATGAGCACAGGTGCTTCGCGGTCTTGAAGCCTTGCAACAGGTCGAAGCCACTTTCCAGGACAAACGCTTTCTGCTTCGCAGTCAGCTTGGCGCTGAGGCTTCCGCGGCTTTGCGAGCTATCGGAGTCGCCGCACCCCCAACGGAACTGCCTTAAAGCGGCAAATCTGGTGAAAATGTAGTGCCAAAGCGTTTTCGCGCTTTTATAAGTATCCACTTACGAGACACTTACATTTTTGCGGTGTCGAAGATAGGTTAGGCCCCAAGTAGCGACTTGCTTTGGCGGCTGGAAAGACATCGAAGGAATGTCCCGGAGCGAAATCGTCGAACGAGCGATCATTCGGCTCGCTCGGGGCAGTGGGGGTATTGACCAATAATGAAGGGGAATGTCCGAAAGGCGCCCTCTTTCATTGAACCGATGAAAGCCCTTCCGGTCGAGGAGCTGCCTGAAGGCGACTGGCTCTACGAAATAAACTTCGATGGATTTCGGGCTCTTGCCTTCAAAGACCGCACGGATGTGCACCTGGTCTCTCGCAATAATAAGGCGTTCGATTATCCGCTACTACTTGATGCGTTGAAGAAGTTGCCAACCGACCGCGTTGTCCTCGATGGCGAAATACCGAATAGGGTCACTCGTCAGAGCCTGCAGAAAACGCCCTCTACCGCTTTGAGTGTTGGCGTTCGCAAGCGGCCAACAAGACTTGCACCGAAAAAGATTTCCATAGCCAGATTGCCCATTACTGGAAGCGACGTTTTTGGTCGAGAGGAGGATCTCGCTTTCCTGGATCGCGTATGGGCAAACAAGGATATCAATGTCGTAACGTTTATTGCGTTTCGGGAGTTTAGGCAAACGCCAGCTCGTAACTATCGTCGCCGGAGCTGTACAGCTCGGAGTGTTCTACTCTCCTGGAGTCGTTCGCCTAAGATCGAGAGCTGAACGTTGTCGACCGGATCCGCAAGGCGGTAGTTTCCAAACTTCCGGTCAATCATCGCCCATCTATCGCCTTGCCGCAGGACTTCGTCAGGCTTGCCCGTCAGCAGCGGCCTAATTCCTCGACGCAGCCAGAGACGCTGTTCCTTGACCGAGCTGAATGATTCCTGTGAGTTGCTCAGCCAGCCTTTGATAAACATTTCGCGTTTACGCTGGCAGATCTCCCAATCTTCCTTCTCTCGGTTCGAAAGAATGTCCGGCCCTCAACGCTCGCCTGATGTTTCTGGTGCCAGATCGGCTGCAGGACTCCATTGGTGAGCGACCTGGCCAAGGGCTACGGCTTTGCGGCTTAAGAGATAACTGGCGCGGCAATGCAGCAGTCGGTCGTACTCGGGAAATGCCGCGAGATACACTTCCCGCTGAACAGTGTTGCTTTGGTTACAAATTTGGGGCAGACTTAACCGCGATAGGGCAAGGAGCTGGTGTTTATAAAGAGCAAAGCAAAACTCAGAGGCTTTTTAGAGGAAATTTTTATGCAGGAAGTTATTCTGAAAAATATTAGGTCCATAACTAAAACCGTTCCGGTGCTTCACAAATTGGCACGTCGCATGAAAAGAAGCCTAAGCGAGGCTATCGGTGAGTTTTATACGCTCTCACCCGACGCCTTAGTGGCCCTTGTGAAGGCTTTTAATATTCAAAACGCAGAACTGCTGAAGGGTCGTAATTTATTTGAAGGACATGGATACTACGAATTCGGACTTTTCAGGGGCTTCAGTTTCTGGTTCGCGGAACAAATATCGCGGGAGTACACAGGATCGAGTTTTCGTTTATTCGGCTTTGATTCATTTCAAGGACTCCCTCCACCACAACTAAATGTAGAAGCTGCCGTCTTTGATAAAGGCGACTTTTGTGCATCTTACGAATCCGTAACGAATAGTCTCAAGAAATGGAAAGCGGACCTTTCAAGGATAAGCTTGCATAAAGGATTTTATTCAAACGCTCTTTTCGAACGGTTCCGTGAAAGTGAGGAGTTTCTTCCCATTTCTATTTGTCTAATTGACGTAGATCTCTATGAATCGTGCGTTCCAGTGCTGGACTTCATTAAAGATTTTTTGGTTGAAGGCTCGATATTGCTGTTCGATGACTACAATCAATTCGGCGAGGTTGGTCAGGATAACAGCTCCGGTGAGAGGAAGGCCCTCAGCGAATTTGAAAGAAAAAATCCAGGATTTCGAAAAGAACACCTTTTTGATTATGGACTGGAGGGCGTGGCTTTTCGGGTTCTATCTGTAGGAAATTAGTCAACCAATTACCAGACTTATTGAGGCGCATCGAACGCAGCCCGGAATGGGATCGCTCGATTGACCTATCCGTCTGTTCCCGCGAAGCTAAACATATCCGAGAGCATCAAGACCGATGGTTGCGGCAGGTCACGACACGATGACCTGCCCTAGCTGTCTCGTCCTCGAGGGTGCTGAGCTGGTAACTGGGCGCGCCACTGCGCCGTAAATCGCGAGCAGCACTCTTTAGGTGCTCACGCAGGGTGCGCAAATCAGCCAGTTTTTCGAGGAGGATATCGCTTTCCTGGATCGTGCGTGGGCAGACAAGGAGGCCAACGTCGTCACAATCGTTGCCTGGGCTGGGGTCGGGAAGTCGACACTGGTCAACCATTGGCTCCGACGGATGGCTGCTAAGCATTATCGTTCTGCAGAGCTTATTTTTGGCTGGTCTTTCTACAGACAGGGCACCAGTGGGCAGACTTCCTCAGCGGATGAATTTCTTGAATGATCGGAGTTGGATTTGCCTTTAACGCTCCTGCCTGGACATCAATTGTGCCTCAAGTGGTCTCAGATACCGAATTGCCGTTCCGCGGCGACCTTGAGTGGTTTGCAATTCAACATCTCGGGGATTATTGGACCAGCGCTCGGTGGTTTATAGGTCCCGCTGGCGGGAGCCAATTTCGTCTTTGCACTGAATGCCGCCTGCTTCTTCCTCGTTGTTCTGGCAGTCCGTCAATGGAAACAATCATCTGCGCCAGCAAAACTTCCGTCGGAAAGATTTTTTGAATCTTTCGGGACGGTTATCCGCTATACGCGTAACGCGCCTGGGTTTCAGGTCGTGTTGGCCCGAAATTTCTTGTTTGCTCTGTTCGTTTCAGTCGTTCCGGCGCTGATGCCGGTTGTGGGCTTGAAAGTGTTGCACCTCAGTTCGTCAAATCTGGGTCTGTTGTTCACGAGCATGGGCGCTGGATCGGTTCTCGGAGCAGTGTTCATCATCCCTTGGCTCAGGGCTCGCTTCTCCTCCGATTGCCTCGCCTTCTTGGCAAATTTGCTGCTGGCCTTGGTTTACGTGTTCTTGGCGTTTGTTCGCCAGACTGAACTATTCTTTGTTGTCGCGGCTCTGGCTGGAGTGGGATGGACACTGTCAGCTTCCGAACTCTGGGTGGCGGCGCAGCGCACGATACCGGCTTGGGCGCGAGGACGCCTGAACGCCATGGTTATCATGACCTCGCAGGGGGCTATGGCGCTTGGGGGAGTCATCTGGGGTTCGGCAGCTACGATAGCCGGAGCAAGCTCCACTTTGCTTTGGGCGGCGGTTCTGTTCCTCGGAACTTTGGTTCTGTTGCGCCGGCTTTCGATCAATGCTGTCGAATCAAAAGAAGTTACCCCGATAGCACTCACAGAAGAATTGGTCGCCGCCTGAATGGCTTGGAGAAAAATCATGACAACACACATCGAGAAAATGGGACAATGGCAGGTCCGCTTATTTTGTAAGCGTTAGACTAACCCCATCTTTTGGGGAAGCCTGGTTCTTGACCAAGTGGGCGGATGAAACAGCAAAGCGAAGGTGACCGTCATGGGAAACGACGCGGTCGACATCGAAGGGTCGATTGGCATCTTATTTCCTGAACACGCGTATTTGGCGGCCGGTGATTTTGGATTCTTTTGCCGGGCGGCTTTCAGTAGACCTGCACGAGAATTGTTGTTAAAAGGCGGTTGCAGTGGACGCCGCGAGGTCCACACTTGCTGTTACGATGACTAGCTCTGGTCAAGCATTCCGGGAATTTGAGCAGGCTGGATGGGAGAGCGCCAGCGTCGTCGCCAAGTACCACGAGCACATATCCGGTGTAACGACACAATCGGTAGAGGCACTGCTTGATGCTGCGGGCATCCGCAGCGGATCACGCGTGCTGGATGTCGCAACGGGCGCGGGATACATTGCCGGCGCCGCTGCACAGCGCGGGGCTGATGCCATCGGGATCGACTTTTCCGCAGCACAGGTCCAAATGGCGCGCGACAGGTATCCCAGCGTGCGGTTCGAGCAGGCTGACGCAGAGGCTCTTCCGTTCGATCCGCAGTCTTTCGACGCACTCGTCAATGGATTTGGCATGTGTCACTTTCCCAACCCTGACATCGCGCTGCGTGAGGCGTTCAGGGTGCTCAAGGCGGGAGGCCGCATTGCGTTCACTGTCTGGGACATACCCGAACGCGCAGTGGCCTTGGGGGCAGTCTATGCAGCAATCCGCGCCCACGGCTCGCTGGATGTCGGTCTCCCGGCTGGGCCGAATTTCTTTCTGTTAAGTGATCCTGAACAGGGCACGAAAGCCCTGCTAACTGCGGGCTTCGTCTCGCCGTCCTGTCGCCAGGTGCCACAAGTGTGGCGCGTATCGGATCCGGACGAGGTTTTCCAGAGCCTCGTGAAGGCCACCGTGCGCGCCTCTGCGACGATTCGCGGCCAAAGCCCTCCTGCTAGAGAGTCCATCAGGGCCGCCATACGGAATACGGTAGCCACCTACAGACGCGGCGACTCGTACGAATTGCCAATGCCCGCCACGCTCGCGACAGCTGTCAAGCCGTAACGGCTGGCGCCCAACCTCCGGTTGCCAACGCGCCGTAAGACGGGAATGCAGCATTTCGTACCTGTTATCCCTGGACGAGAAGGTCCTTTGCCGGTTTGTCAGTACCTAGTCCCAAGAAGACACGCTGACGAAAGCTGATGAGTTGATTATCGCTGGTCCACTTGGTGAATTTTTCCTGGGCGACCAGCACAGGTTCAACTTATTTTCACAGTACCTGCTTATGGTTTTGTCATGGCCCTCTACCTCGACTGGCTGGGGGCGGACACCAACCCGGGAGCGGTTTCCGCTTACATGCGTGGAACACTCAAGGAAGCGCAGACCGGGTTTCGGATGGCTGACGCATCGATAGGACCCTCAAGTTTTGCGCAAAATCGGGAGCGGCTTGGCTGAACTCGAAGCTGGAATTAATCGATTCGATTCGGCCGCCGCGGAACAAACGCGTTTGGCCGGCGAAGTCCAAAAGATCGCTCAACAGGAAGCTGAATTACTGCGCGACGAATCGCTTTCCGAACCAACCGCGACCAAGCGGCTCATCGAGATACGCGCAAAAGCCGATGTCCTGCGCGCACGGGCTGAAGCAGCCACTGAACGCGCCGCCGAACAACAAAAGGTTGTTCTCGAGCTGGGAGCAAACGTCCGTCGAACCCTGGCACGCGCAGCTCACGCCATCCTGCAAGCGCGCTCAACGCGGCTCCTCGCAATGATAGGGTAATCATACAAGACCGCTTGCTGCATGTCTCGTGACCTGAAGTCCATGCCGCACCGCAAGCCGAGCAGGTTTTTGTCGATCTATGCTGGGGAATCGGAATTACGGTTTTGCCGCATTCCTCGGCTTTGTATTGGAGGATCCTAACAAAGCTCGAAATGGCGTGATCATAGTCTTTGCGTGCCTGTGCGCGGCGTGCTTTGCCTTGCCCCGGCGCTTTGCCGTTTCCCCGCCACGTGCTAACTCCGATCACGTCATGCTTATTGAGTAGGTTGTTAGCCGTGTTGTGATAGTAGTCGAGTCTAGCGGCGGATATGTGCTCCTGGATGTCGAGCACCTTCTGTGACACTTGGCGGAAATTATTGCTCTTGTTCTTTGGTCGATAGCCTCGCTTGAATGTGCCGTCTGTATTGAAGCAGTCTGGATTTCCTGCACGTAGTTGCCTCGCAGCTTTGCGTTGCAAACGGCGCAGCTTCCTAAGTGTGGCGATCATGGGAGATCCGGGGCTGGATCGGTGGCTCTTGCGCTCGGATTGTATCGCCCTCCAGCGTCGCAACGGTCGTGGCAATCTTACGTCCTGGGTCGATCCCGGCAACGCGACCCGTCATTTCGTATCGGCACCTAGGCCCCGCAATGTCCAGCATAAGCACCACGAACATCCGAGGCCCACGAATCGTCAGCGCGACCTGCTTAATTGTTGCGTTGTCGGGAATCGGACGATGCAAGATCAGCGGTACCTGCGCGCAGACCTCGCCTGCCAACTTGTCCAGGCGCACGCAATTGCCAGCGATCGGGTTCGGACTCGACATCTGGACTTGATGTTGCAGCGAAATCGAATCGCACTGGCGCTTGAATCGAGGCGCACCGCGCTTGCCGGAAATGTAGAGCTTGCAGGCATCCTGGAATTTAATTGTCATCGCAACGGGAACCGGCGACTCACAGCCGCCCTTTTTCTTCCGAGTTGCTTCGGCAGATTCAACCGCGTAGGCGATGGCCAGTTTGCGATTGGATAGTCCTCGCAGTAAGCATCCATTCTTCTTGGCGTAGATAAGTTTTGCGCTAGCCTTGGCTTGCTCGATTCGGTTCAGCCGAGCCGCTTCTTCTAAAGGAACGTGATCGTTCTTTGCTCGTTCTCGTGCTTTACTGGCTGCGACGCCGGTAAGCTTTTTTGCAAGTAGAATGTTTACCAGCTTTGTCGCAATCGTTCCTCGTCGACCGTGCTCGATCTCATGTTCGGCGTAACGTTCGAGTGCCGCCAGACTGTTCCAGTAACGGCGAGCGATGCCGGTAGCTTTCGCAATCGCTTGGCGTTGCACGGGACTCGGCATCAAAGCGTAACGATAACAGCGCGTAATTTGCGATGCATCCGCCATGGATTTTTCAGGCTCGGATAGCCAGTGACTGCTGCTGGCTATTACGGCGTATGATAATTATATAGTCGCAGTCATTGGGTCGGTTGATTCGAAAAACCATTTCTGGAACGTTCCGCTTGACGATCTCATGGAAGGCCTGCTCAAAGGTGTGTCCGCTATTAAAGAGATATTCAGCGTTTCTCTCCTGAGGATTGCCTGCAGGAGCCTTGGTCTTCTCATTTTCGGCGTCTGGTTTGAAAACCTTGGAACCGGCCTCCTCATAGTTTAGCGCGTCGCTGAGAGTCCAATTGCGGTTATCGATCAGATAGTAAACCAGCCTTTGCATCATCGCTGGATCCTGGTTGGCCCAGCGTTTAAGATCCTGTCGCGAGATCCGAACAGTCCCCTTTTTCAGAGCCTCGGAGACATCCTTCCCGCAGATCTCGCCGATCCTGGCGAGGAACTTTTGATCCTCTTCATCCCAGTCTGGGGGATTGGCGGCGGAAGGCCGGTTTCGGACGACTTCCCATCGAAGGGAATTTCCACGGCTACGCCTTTGATCTGCCTCACAGCATCGGTCACTTCGCGAGCTGTTGGATTGGGCGATCCCTTGGTGGCCAATATCCAAGCTTTCCACTGCTGCGATGGTGGAAGTGCGACTAATGACCTAACTTGACCTTCATGTGTTGGGATATCTACAATTGTAGACATTCTCATCTTGGCTTCTTCAATGTTCGCGACTACGGCAGCCGCGCCGATTAATTGGTATGCTCGCTTGTCGCTGCATTGCCACCGTTGTTCGCAGTACTCCTTAAAGGTATCGCATCGTGCTAGATACAGCTTGGCCTCCAGAATTTTGCCGAGGGCTTGCCCAGCCTTGAAAAAATTCCGCCATCCCTCCTTGAACTTTTCTTCGACAATTTTCTCGTAGGTGAGCAGTTCTGGCTCTTCTTGGGATAACAACTGTCGATCAGCTGAGGTGTTCATCTCTCGGATTCTTCAGGAGCATCGCCTTCGCGTATGTCGATCCCTCGGCGTCGTAACTCGTCTAAGATATCTTCGGTGGAATATTCGGACAGAATCATTGGCTCGTCGGATAATGACTCTTTGTTGCCATTTTTTGGTTTGGTGCGTTATGAGACGCCTTGACTATGGCAGAAGACAGCGTAGGATACAATAACAATATTTGAGAATGTATTTACCAATTTAATATTCAAGATGACCTCCCCAATCGGCTGTGGCGCAAGGACAACGAGCGCGCCTGAGCCACAAACCAGTTCATGGACTGATCCACGTTACTACGGCCGGTTCGAGACTACCACGATCCCCCAGAGTTCTCCGCGCAGACCACCGCCAGTCGAGCCGCCAGCGCGGAGGCTGAGCAATATCCAGCTTCAGCGCCAACGAGAAAGCTATCTTTTGAGAAGCGGTTAATGGGGGTTGAACAACGCGCATGTTTTGCCTTTATACAACGGATATCAGCAGATCCTATCAATAAACTATTGAGAATTATTAATGGGAATGAATCACGGGAGATCACCAGCCTTATTAGCAAATGCTATAGATGAGTTACTGTGAATCGTTATTAATGTCAGAAGATTGGCACGCCCACTATGTCACGAAGCTTTCCGGAGCCCGGAGGAAACATCGATGAGCATTCCGTCGATATCGGCCCACAGCCGCCGCTCGTTGAGTAGAGTTGACAGCCCTTATAGCAAAACTACAGTCGGTGTGTCTTAAGGCTGCTCCAGTCAAGTGGATTTTGCTCTAAAAGGAGCGTTCCCGTATGAGAGTTCTTCTTTCAGCCTATTCCTGCCTTCCCGGCCGCGGCTCCGAACCTGGAATCGGGTGGAACTGGGCAAACAATATCGCACGCATTGGACATGACGTGACAGTCATAACGCGTTTGGCAAATCGAACGGTCATCGATGGATTTCTGGCCAATCATTCCATTGAGGGCTTGAAATTCTTTTATTGGGATCTACCCAAGATTTGGTGGAAGATGTACAAATTGCCGCTTGGAAATTATCTCTATTACTTTCTCTGGCAGTTCACGGCAGCAAGAGAAGCACGCAGGATCAATGCCACAGAAAGATTCGATCTGGTTCAGCACATAACCTGGGGAAGCCTGCGGATACCAAGCTTCATGGGGAGCCTCGGTATCCCGTTTGTGTTTGGGCCCGTTGCCGGGGGAGAGGATACTCCCAAGCAACTGAGAGGCGGTCTCGGGGTGCGAGGGAGAGTCTCAGATGCTCTTAGACGTATCTCGAACTCGTGTCTCGGAACGTGGATGCGCCCAACCTACAAACGGGCATCGCTGATCGTTACAACAACACGAGAAACTCTGGAGATGATTCCCGCTCGTTTTCGCCACAAATCCGCGGTGTGTCAGGCGATTGGCGTCAACCCGGATGAATTCGAGACCACGATTCTGGATTCGAGTGATGCGGTGAAGCCGTCCTCCAGGTTGGAACTCTTGTTTGTCGGACGTCTTCTCGCGTGGAAAGGTGTTCACCTGATCTTGCGTGCCCTGGCGATGGTAAGGGCCTCTTCCTCCGAAATCCACTTCACGATCATAGGTTCCGGCAAAGATCGCATGCGTCTGGACAGGCTGGCAACAGAACTTGGTGTAACCGACCGTATTTCCTGGATTCCCTGGATGCCCAGAGAAGAACTCCTCAAGACCTATAACAAATTCGACCTGTTCGTGTTTCCAAGCATGCACGATTCGGGCGGGACCGCAGTTCTTGAAGCAATGAGTTTCGGATTGCCTGTTCTATGCCTGGACCTCGGAGGCCCGGCAATGTCTGTCACCAATGAGTGTGGCTGTGTCATTCGAACCGGCGAAGCCACGGGAGATCAGGTAGTTGCATCGATCGCTGGCTACATCACAGAAGTATTGGCCAACCCTTCGCTATTGAAAGCAAGCTCGGTCGCGGCTCGGAAGCGTGTGCAATGCCTCACCTGGATTACAATTGTTGAACGGGTGTATAACAGATTGTAAGATGCCGACATTTGGAGTATGCAACTTCAGCCAGCAGATACCTCTGGCTTAAAGAGTTCCATTCAGCGCAACTTTGCCATGGTGTCGTTTAAGTGGTTGCAATGATTGGGCCGATTCTTGAAGTTGGTCACTAAAACGGGTCGGGAGCGAGTACGCGTAACGCTCAAGTGGAGCGTACTTAAGCTCCCGAAATTCTTCGCGTCCGTTTGCAAGTCTTTGTATATAGGGTGGAAACGAAGAGAAACGAAGGTGGCGTTTTTGGAAACCAAGAGGGTCATTCAGGAAACAAGGGCTGGAAACGATCTATGGCATTTTGGAAACGGAGTGGAAACGAGCTTGGAAACGAAGGCCCTTTTTTTGGAAACGAAGGGGGGTTTGGGAACGAGCTGAAAACGAAGGCGTTTGTACGTTTTTAGAGTAATAATTATTTACTGTGGTAGGATAAAAAGTTTTACCGTTCATCGCGTAACAATCCATATGGTTCATAAGTGGTGCGATTTCCGCTCCCGCGACGCGTGATAAGTTTGGCGGATTCGGGTCTGACGACGGCTTTGGAGACGGTGCCTTTGGTGGACTTGAGTTGCTCGGCGATTTCGGTAGCGGAACTGATACCGGCCTGGATGAGGTCGAAGACTTTTTCGTCAAAGGACAATTGGTCGCAGCGCCAGGAGATGGTACCGGAGTCCTCAGTGTTGAAGGACCAATGTCTAGTCAGTGGCCGGCAATCAACATTGCGAACCTTGGTGAATTCGGTTTCGAACTTAGCGCCTCGTTCTGCGGGGGCACGGTCCGCGAGTTCCTTGACGCTGACGACCCAGAAGGCGTCATCTTCGCGTCTGGAGGTACCGCGCATATGCTCGTGATTCCAGCCAGCATGAGCGACAATCAGGACGGCGATACGGCGGCGGCGCAGATCCAGGAGCCAAGGGAGCACGAGGTCCCAGTCATCGGCCTTATCTTCCCGCATCCCGCGGAAGAGGCTCGAAAGGGTATCCAGTACAAGGAGCTTTGCGCTACTCTTTACACATAGTTCTGCGCTGCTACGGCAGTAACGAAAGTCACCTAGCGAGCAATTCTCAGGTTTGTCACATTGCAAGTCAGGGAACGGAAACAGGCTTACTTCGAGACCTACGAGACAAGTGTTCATGATTTTCGCGAAAATGTTTTGAACCGTTCGGAAAGCTGGTTTTTTCAGACGGTTAAAAGCCTGGCATAACCGATCAACATGCGAGCGTTCTTAAGCCGCATTAGCCGATTCCAGGTCTAAAACAGGGATTTTTGGTTGGGTTTGGCATCCCCTGAGTACCTATATTGAGGCAAATATGGTCGACACAGTTGAAAATTTGATCCTCGATCTCTTGGAATGGATAGGAAGACGGGAGCGTACCTATCAGGAAACGATGGAAGCGTGGCGCACTTCCTGCCCGAGACTTCCGGTCTGGGAGGATGCGACCGATTGCGGACTGGTGGAGATCCAGCGTGCGAACGGCCATTTGATTGTCTCGCGTAACGCCCTCGGGTAACGCACTTCTTAAGGAACGGAGACCTGGTTCCGATGAAGGACTGCGGACGGTGCGCGAGCTGTAGCGCCAGGATAAGGAAACACACGGAACGCATCGAGCGGCTTCCGTTGAAGAAGAGTCCATTCCGGTGCCGCTGCGGCGCGGCGTGCTGAAATTAAAATCGTTGCTTGAGCTTACCTCGCGGCTGGTTACTGGCCGCAACGGCTATCACCTGGTTTCCGCAGACGCAAGTACGCGGTTGCATTGAAGCTGTCCTTCCGGGCTGCCGGTTGCCTTGTGAAAAGCACGTTTCCGCGGATGTATTTCCACGCCCAATTGAAGCATCTCAAAGCCCCCAGCCGGCTTCGCTGCAATCCTCCTCGTTTTCTACTTTTACACTTTTGTCCCCACTATACTAAGTTGGATGGATTCTGCGCTAACAAAGAGCTATCCGCGCCGCTTTTACCAGTTGACCAGCCACTGTCAGGCCAACCAAGACCACCAGGAGAGACTCGGTCAGGGGCCGGAAGCGCGGTGGCACCTCTTCTCGGTGGGGAATAAATGCAACTGCGGCGTTAAAGTCTTTCATAGCTCACATTTGCTGCAACCCAGTTGAGTAATCAATATAGCCGGCGCAAGGTCGTAAAACAAAATCCCGCTCCGATTTTAATCCGGTAACCACGCCGGCCAGCCGATCATGACCAAAAACACATCGAGGACGAAGGGTGCAATGGCAATGTCGTTAAAGAGAGTCGCTTGGCGTAAATCTGGCCAGAGTTGATTGGCGACCCCAACCGTCAACCGCTAACGGCTAACGGTTACGGTTAATCGCCAACTGCTAACCTCTCAAGTGAAAGGCAGATCGACCGGAGTTGCACTCCCTGCGATTGGAACAGATCGTACCACCATCACGGAACCATGACTGCAATCGTCGACGCGCACCAGCATTTCTGGAATTATGGCACGTATCAGACTTCCTGGATGGAAAAACCGCCCTATGCCGGCGATTCGACATTTGCACCAATCCAGCGATCCTTCGGGCCAGCCGACCTGCAACCGAAACTGCGGGCGGCCGGTGTGTTCGCCTTAGTCACGGTGCAGGCAGCGGACAGCTCGGAAGAAAACGATATTTTGCTCGCACACGCAGCCCAGACCCCATGGATCGCTGGGGTGGTCGGGTGGATTCCTCTAGACAGGCCCGATGAAGCCGCGCTGATGCTCGGGCGATTCAGCCGTAAGCAGAAGTTTGTCGGTGTGCGGCATTTAATCAACGTTGAGCCCGACCCGGACTGGATCATGCGCAGCAGCGTAATCGAAGGATTGAACATGCTGGCGGTGCATGGCCTGGCGTTTGACTACGTTGGCATCCTTCCTCGCCACCTTGAGCACGTGCCGACTTTGGCCGAGCTCTTACCCGCTTTACGCATCGTCGTCGATCACCTGGGCAAACCTCCGATCGCTGGCGGCTTCGAGCCATGGGCGTCCCTGTTAGCGGCGGCCGCCAAAGCGCGCAACGTATTTGCCAAACTCTCCGGGCTGGATGCAGGCCAGGGTGACCGCTGGTCCGCTAGCGACCTTAGTCGCTATGTAGACCATGCACTCACCGTGTTTGGCCCAGACAGGCTCATGTATGGGAGTGATTGGCCGGTATCACTCTTTAGAGGTGGATACGGAAAAGTCTGGCGGGAAGTTAAGACGGCCACCTCACAATTGGCACGGCAAGAGAGCGCGGATTTTTGGAGGCACCGCGATCGAGGTATATCGCCTTGCATTGGAGAGCCATAAACCCACTCGTAAAGCCACTAGCTCCAAATCCAGCAATCAATATGAGATGTACCTCTCCCCGACTCGTAAAGCCGCTCTGGCCTTTGTCGGCTTGTTTTTGGAGTTCAGGCGAGAACGAAATATTGGGCTGTCGGAAGAAAACTGTTGCCCAAGGATATCCGAGATCAAGTGATGAAATCCGCAATCGCGTTTCGTAAATGTCGGTGGATGTGTAAAAACGCCGCAACGTGTACCGTTTACTTCAGACTTAACCATTCTGAGTTCGATCAACGCAGGAGATCGAAAACCTGGAGAAAGACCTCCGGGAAAAGGACCTCGTTCTTAGCTTTTTATGAAAAACTTCTTCTCCTCAGGACAACGTTTCTTTGTCATCTGTTTCGCCGTGGTTGCATCCTCTGAATATGGCTTCTCACAATTGGAGAGTACTCTTCCGCCAGAGTCCTCTAAGCTCGACGGGAAGACTGGTTGTGAAATTCTTTGGGATCAATACGGAATCCCTCATATTTATGGTCCGGACCTATTGACCGTGGTCCGGGGCTACGGTTATGCCCAAATGGAAAACCACGCAGAATTGGTTTTGCAGAAAGTTGCCAAAGCCCGGGGACGAACCGCAGAATATTTTGGTCCAGGGGCTCAGAACGCCAACGTGGAAAACGACGTGCGTATCCAGACGTACGGTATTCCGGAACGCGCCCAGCGGTGGTATCGCGAGGGAGGATTTTTACAGCAATCAATCCTGCAAGCTTTTGTTTCCGGCTTGAACCAATATGCTAATAGATTTGCGGATTCTATCGATCAGACGTTGCGTCAAGTCTTACCCGTGGAGCCTGAGGATGTGCTCGCTATAGTCCAGGACACCATTCATTTCACGTTTTTGCCCGAAACTTCCAATGTCCCTGATTTGATTGCAGAATGGACCCAGAGTTAAAGTGCCGCTGCCGTTCGGCCAGTGCACTCCAAGATGAAGGTAGGATCAAACGGCTGGGCGTTAGCTCCGGCTCGCACGACGAATGGCAATGCGATCCTTATGGGTAATCCGCATTTGCCATGGGGCGTGAACCAGCCCGTACCGGGGCTGGACGTCTATCAGTGGATAGAGGCCAACCTCGTCATTGGAGATCCGGATCACCCACTCTTGAACGCTTCAGGCGTCACGTTCCCTGGTGCACCCGCCATTGCGATCGGATTTAACGATTATTTGGGATGGACGCATACGGTTAATTCGATCAAAAACGCGGATCTTTACGAACTTCAGTTGGTCAACGGTGGATACAGCTGGAATGGAGGAACCTTGCCTCTTGAAGAGCGAACAGCCGACATCAAAATCCGGCAACCGGACGGATCCTACGTGACCCAAACGATCACGATTCAGAGTTCGGTTCACGGCCCGATCGTTGCACAGAAACCGGGCAAAGCTCTCGCATTGCGAGTGGCGGCCTAAACGCCCCCTCGGTCGTGACCCAGTATTGGGGGATGATGCTCTCCCGGCACCTGTGGGAGTTCATTGCGGCTAACAGCGCCCTTCAGATGCCGATCTTTAATGTTATTTATGCTGATCGAGACGGCCGCATCATGTATCTCTTTGGTGGTCGCCAACCGGTACGTCCTGGCGGAACTTACCTGGACTGGGCGGGCATTTTGCGTGGCGACACGTCATTGACCCTGTGGACCAAAACGCTGCTGTGGTGGCAGCTTCCAAAGGCGATCGATCCGCCCAGCGGCGTCGTGCATAATTCGAACGAGCCTCCCTGGTTCTCGACATTTCCACGCGTTGTTTTTCAGAACCAATTTCCGAGTTACATCGCTCCCGACCTGACATTCTTCCGGCCCGAATCAGGCGCTCTGTTTTTGCAATCAAAGAATCGCTTTTCTCTTAGCGAGGTCCTGAGCGGAAAGGAATCGACACACATGTTGTTCGCTGAGCGGGTCTTGCCTGACCTGATTCAAGCGGCAAGCAAATTCCCTGACGCGACTGCAAATGCTGCAGCCAACGTGTTGAGGAGTTGGAGCCAGAATAGCGACGCTACCGACACCGGAGCACTTCTCTTTCAGCTTTGGTACCAGCTCTATGTGGCCGATCCTGGCTCGCCGAGAAGCACAAGTTGGGGTTCTGAATACCCGGCATTCCGCGTCGAATGGTCGGACGCCGAACCGCTCTCGACCCCGATCGGCTTAG
>Ga0306925_10002105_pt1 | contig 16930 bp, 18 predicted proteins | sample flu12Cox44000176_FD_203755 | JGI IMG/M metagenome (GOLD analysis project Ga0306925, IMG submission 203755) | Lab enrichment of tropical soil microbial communities from Luquillo Experimental Forest, Puerto Rico - flux8day.12C.oxic.44.000.176 (v2)... | ecosystem: Environmental > Terrestrial >... | reverse complement strand
GCGCAATCACACCGTCAAACGTGCCGTGACGGCGCGGGTCGTCGGTTGCCGAGCGCGGAAACAGCTCGTACCAGCTTGCAAAGCTCGCCTGCGGCCGCTCGACCTCGAGCGGCAGCAGAGGCTCATGACGATTGCGAAAGGGGCGTTCGTCGCACGCGGCCATGGCCTCGCGCAGCTCAGCAGCCAGAAAAATCTCGACGCCCTTGGCGCTGCACGGCCTCTCCAGCGCTGCAAGCGCCGCCTCGATGACCTGCCGCGTGCGGCCCTCCGCACGCTCGCGGCCCTCGGCGAGCATGCGGCGGCCCTCCGCGGCTTCGAGCGTGATGTCGATGCCGGCCTTTTGTTTCGTTTCGAGTTCGCGGCAGAACGTTGCATATCCGTCCCACCATGCTTCGATCGTGTAGAGATGGTGCCCGATGCGGCGGGGAGCGAAGTCGGCTCGCCAGCGGTCGTTACCCAGCGGCTCCATGCGCACGCTGCGCCACGTCCCCTCATCGGCGGCCCGCCAGATGAGCTCGGCTGCGAGCACGTCGTGTCCGTCGGCGAATACGTCGGCTTCCACGACAAGCCGCTCGCCCACAACACGGCGTACGGCGAAGTGGCCGCCGTCAACCGCCGGCGCGATCCGCTCGATGACAATGCGCGGACAGGCGAGCGCGAGCTTGCGCACGACGGCTTCGCGGCGCCGTTGCCTGATGGCGGCCTCACGTTCGACGGCAACAAGACGAACCTCGCCTGGTGCCAGCACTGGGCCGGCATGACAGCCATCGATGGGCGCTGGCCGGCCGAAGCTGGCGCCGGCCGACGGCGGAAGCGGATCGAGCGAGATCGGAAGCACATGCTCGCCCGCAAGGTCGGAATTGATGCAGATGACCATTGCATGGCGCGCCTCACGCACGTCGTTGCGGTCTGCGCGCAGCACGGCGGTTGTCGCGCTGCCTGGCCCGGTGAGCGCGCGCATCTCGCCCCTCAGATTGAGGCGCGCAAGGCGATCCACCAGCATGTTCGCGGTGCGGATGTCGTTGCTCAGATCGACGAGCGGCGCCTGCTCTGCCGTTGCAAAATCGTCCGGCTCCTTGCGACGGCGATCCATGTCGTCGCGGCACCCTGTTTCGAAGCCCATCGGGATCAGCAGCCCATCCCCCATCGCCGCTGCCAGGCGCAGCGCGTGGCGATACGCGTGCGCAATCTCGCGCTGAGATGCCAGCCGGCGTGCCAGGCGGGTTCTGAATGGAGCCTCCGGCGCGGCCAGCACCGGGGCAACCTGGCGCAAGACCTCATGTTCCTCGACGAACCAGCTGGCGCGGCCATCCCACCAGGGCAGAGAGGAAAACACGCCGTCGAAGCCGATGCCGCGCAGTGTCGAAATCTGCGACCACTGCAATCCGGGGGTCCATGCCAGAAAATGACAGGTGGGAGATGACTGGCGCACGCCGGAAATGACGGCCCGCCACACCTCGGCTGGCACCGCATCGGGCCGCTCGCAGCGGAAGCCGGCAACACCGGCTGCGACCAGCCGGTCGAGGCGATCCCTCCACCATTGGGCCAGCTCGTGCGCCACCACCGGATTGTCAAAGCGCGCACAGGCGGTGCTGATCTCAGCTGGCTGGACACGGGGATCAAGGCGGGCAGGCGCGGATCTTGCCGGCTCGAACCAGCCGGGGGCGGTCCGCGCCAGTCGTGCCTCGGCGGCAAGGCGGTCGATGACGAGGTCGACGATCAGCTTGAGCCCGTGTGCTCCGCACATCCGGCAGAGCTCGCTGAAGACATCGTCGGCGGGCTTGGCGGTGCTCAGGGCCGGGTGGACCGCCTCATGGTCGGCAGCGAGAAAGACGTCTCCAGATGCTCCGGGGGCAAAAACCGGCGCGGTTGCGATGGCATCGAATCCCATCTCGCGCGCGCGCGCCAGACGAGGCTCCCATCGCGCCACCGCGCCCATCATCACCGGGTGCACATAATAGATGCGCATGAGTGCTCGGCGCGAAATTCAGATCGCAGGATGCATCACGCGCGATGGACCCCGCTCGGCATCGTGCTGGAAAGGCGCATGAATGAGGAGACGCGGATGTGCGGCGCCGCTCCGGCTAGAGCGATGCCAACTGGTGGACGCAACGCACGTTGAGCGCAAAAGTTCCAGGTGCCGGCCCAGTGGATTGGGCGGGCGGGGCGAGACGGCATAGACGAGCATTTGGATGCCTTTGCTGGGCTTAGGCAGCATCTGGTCGGATTATTGACACCCCCCAGGGGCCTGCGTATGGTCCGCCCGGCCTTTGAGGGAACGCCGCGATCAATTTGCCCAATCATCGCGAGTGTCGAAGCATGGCCAACGACGCGCGCGAGAGGGACGATCGTGAACGACCCCCGGAGGATGAGGCTGCGCTCACGGCGCGCTTCGATCGTCTGGGTGAACGGCTGCGTCACGTCCGTCCTGATGCCGCCTCCGAGCAAGGTCAGCCTGCGCGGCCCACCGCCGATGCGTCGGCGCTTGCGCGGGGTTTCCGGCTTTCGAGCGAGCTCGTCGCCGGCGTCGTTGTGGGCGCGGCCATCGGCTGGGCGCTCGATCACTGGCTGGGAATTGCACCATGGGGGATGATCATATTTCTGCTGCTTGGATTCGTCGCAGGCGTGCTCAACGTGATGCGGGCCGCGGGCGTCTTTCCGTCAAGGACATTGGAGCCACCGCGCTGAGCCCGCGGCAACGGCCGCGATAATCACTGCATCAATTCTCGCCATGGATCCCATTCATCAGTTCGAGATCAAGCGGCTGTTTCCGATCGCGCATTTCGGCACCACCGAGATCGCCTTCACGAATTCCGCCCTGTTCATGTTGATTGCGCTGGCTGTGATCCTCCTGCTCACGCTCGGCGCCACCCGCTCGCGCGCGCTGGTGCCCGGCCGCGCCCAGGTTCTTGCGGAAATGTCCTACGAGTTCATGGCCTCGACACTGCGCAGCACCGCTGGGCCGGAGGGCATGAAATTCTTCCCGCTCGTATTTTCGCTGTTCATGTTCATTCTCGTGCTCAACGTGATGGGCATCATTCCCTATACCTTCACAGTCACCAGCCATATCATCATCACGGTCGCGCTTGCGCTGCTCGTGTTTTTCACCGTGCTGGTGTACGGCTTCTGGAAGCATGGCCTGCGTTTCCTCAAGCTGTTCGTGCCGAGTGGCATTCCGATCTACATCCTGCCGCTGGTCAGCTTCATTGAGGTGCTGTCGTTCCTGTCACGACCGGTCTCGCACAGCGTGCGCTTGTTCGCCAACATGCTGGCCGGACATATCACACTCAAAGTGTTCGGCGGCTTCGTCACCATGCTGGGCGCCGCCGCCATCCCGCTCTATCTGGGCTGGCTCGGAGCAGTGCTGCCTTTCGGCCTCACCGTTGCGCTCACCGCGCTGGAGCTGCTGGTGGCGGTCCTGCAGGCCTACGTCTTCGCCGTCCTCACTTGCATCTACTTGAACGATGCGATCCACCCGGGCCACTGACCCGGACTGTTAATAGCCAACCAGAGGAGCTCGCTTATGGACCCGCAAGCTGCCAAAATGATCGGAGCCGGTATCGCCTGCATCGGCATGGGCGGCGCCGGTGTCGGCGTGGGGACGATTTTCGGCCATTACCTCGCCGCCGCCCTGCGCAACCCGTCCGCCGCTCAGGGCCAGTTCGGCAATCTCATTTTCGGCTTTGCGGTCACGGAGGCCTTGGGAATCTTCTCCCTCCTGATCGCACTGCTGTTGCTGTTTGCTCTCTGATCGCAGCCGCCGCGAAGGCGAGGGCAACCGCGCATGGCCCAGCCGAGCCCGCAGCTCATTGCCGCCGTGGAGCACGTCCCCGCGGGCGAGCAAGGCCGCGACTTTCCGCCGTTCGATTCGCGCAACTTTCCCTCGCAGCTGCTATGGCTCGCGCTCACCTTCATCGCGCTCTATCTCCTGATGGCGCGCATTGCGTTGCCGCGGATCGGCGCAATTCTGGAGCAGCGCCGGGCGCGCATTGCCGATGACATGGCGGCGGCGCAGCATCTGAAGGAGCAATCCGATGCGGCAATCGCCGCGCACGAGAAGGCGCTCAACGAGGCGCGCTCGCGCGCGCAGGCGCTTGCCAGCGAGACGCGAGCCAAGGCGGCCGCCGAGGCCGAAACCAAGCGCAAGCAGGTCGACGCGAAGCTGAGCCTGCAGGTGCAGGAGGCGGACAAGGCGATTGCGGCAAGGCGCGGGGACGCCATGCGCAACGTACAAGGCATTGCGGCGGACGCTGCAGGAGCCATCATCGAGCGGCTCATCGGAACGACTCCGGCGAGAGCAGACGTCGAGCGGGCGGTGAAAGCCGTGCTCGATGGACGAGGAGGCTGAGCCGATGCTCGAAGCGGAGTTCTGGGTTTTCCTGGCATTTGTCGCCTTCCTCGGCGTGCTCGGCTACTTCGGGATGCACAACAAGCTCCTTCAGGGCATCGACAACCGCCGCGACCGCATCAGAACCGAGCTCGACGAGGCGCGGCGGCTGAAGGACGAAGCACAGGCTCTGCTCGCGCGCTACGAGCAGAGGCAGCACGAGGTCGAGCGCGAGGCGGAGGCAATCATTGCCGGCGCCAAGGCCGAAGCCGAGCGGCTGGCTGCGGAGGCGGCGGCCAAGGTAGAGGAGTTCGTTACCCGCCACACCAGGATGGCGCAGGACAAGATCGCGCAGGCCGAAGCGCAGGCGCTTGCCGATGTGCGTTCCGCAGCTGCCGATGCCGCGGTGGCCGCTGCCTCCTCGGTCCTTGCGGCAACCGTGAAGGACGGAATTGCCGATAACCTGCTCGCGCAGGGAGTTGCTGATCTCAAGACCAAGCTGCGCTAGCGGGCCGAAGGCCGCCGTGGGCTCGGGTCCCGAACCGATCGCAGTTGCGAAAATTCCCCAGCCAGTTGCCCTCGGGCTCCACGGCAACTCGTACGCGGAGGGATCGTGAGAAAGCCCGCGCGCGGCTGCGACGCTGTCCCCGCTATTCCTTCAGTCTCCCCAAGCAGCTTCGGTATTCTGTGCAAACAGGCATTGCAGACCGGATGCCAGACTTTTGCCACCGGATCGCAATTCCTATTCTGCCCTTGACGATGCGCGGGGGATAGATCCGCGGCCGGGGCGGGCGCGTTTGTTGATCAATCTTCGACTGCAACCTGCTCGTGGAAGGCGAGCAGATCATCGCTGCGGTGACCGCTGACGAGCTCACGGACGTTCGGCGGCAGCCATGCCGGTAATGGGCTGGGTGCGCCAGCCGATCTCAGCGGGCGCGCGAACGATTGTAGCCGACCCCCGTCATTTCAAGAGCGAGGCGGTTGCGCTGCGCGGCTATTGATCTTCATCCTCACTGCTGTCGGGGTGCGGATTTTTTAGCAGAGCGCGCCGGCTTCTTCTCGCTCTTATCGCCGATCTCGTCGAAACCGACATACACCACATATGCCTCCAGCTCGGCAGCCAACGGCAGCGGAAAGCTCAGGCCGTCCTCGATGTCGATGAACTGCACGTGAGTCTGTCCGGCCGGGATGGTCGCGCCACTGCGCTTGAACTTGGTCACGATCATCTTTGGATCCGGCCCTTCGCGCACGACGGCATAGCGCAGTGGGATATCAACCGAGCCCGGCGCTCCGAATGGCCCGAGGATGACGCGGCCCTGAACGCCGACCTTGATGATCATAGTGCCGTCCTGCACCCTGCATTCGCGGGCGGTCTGCCCAAACGAAAGCTGGTAGCGCAGGTCGCCGGCGGTCGCCTGGTCGGACTTGACGGCGATGTTCATGGTGGATGCGCCGGCGCGGACGTCCACGCCGGGGCAGGCGACTTCCGGCGCTGACGGCGTCTTGGATTTCGGCTGGCTCACGCCGGGGGCGGCGCCGCTGAAGAAGCTGGAGATTCGCGTTCCCCACGAAGGCGAAGGCGCCGTCTCATAATTGTCGACCACGCTCGATGCCGACGAGCAGCCCGAAACCAGGGCGGCGCCCGCAATCAACGCGGCCGCGTTGCGCCAACAGGGCGCTTGCTTGCTCTCCCCCATTGAAATTTCTCGATTTTCTAAGCAGTCCCCCTCGCCTGATCGCTGTATCGGTGAGAACAATGGCAGCCCCAAGGCGGAATTGGGCTGACCTCTGGCTCAGCGATCGCTCTCAAGCCTGGCATACAGCAGGTGGTCCTGCCAGACGCCGTCGATGCAAAGGTATTGGCGCGCAAAGCCCTCACGCTTGAAGCCGGTCTTTTCCAGCAGCCGCACTGAGGCGATATTGGCCGGGATGCAGGCAGCCTCGATCCGGTGCAGTTTGAGCGTCCCGAATGCAAATGGGATCACCGCGTTGACGGCGGCCGTCATATGTCCCGCGCGCGCATAGGGAGCGCCCATCCAATAGCCGAGACTGGCAGCCTGCGCGCAGCCGCGGCGAATATTGGCAAGCGTAAGCCCGCCGACGAGTACGTTGTCGCGCCTGCGGGAGATGAAGAATGCATAGGCGAGGTCGCCGCGCTGGTCCTCACCATAGCGCTTGATGCGGCGGCGGAACGAGGCTCGGGACAGGTCGTCGGCGGGCCAAGTCGGCTCCCAAGGCGTAAGAAACGCACGGCTTGCCTCCCGCAGCCCGCTCCATTCCGCGTAGTCGGACATCAGTGGCGATCGCAGTGCAACGCCGTCGCCGGAAATCTCCGGCAACAGATCAGACATGCTCACGGTCCTGAAGAATGCCATGGATGATCAGCAGGCCAGGCAGCAACCAGGCAGTGGGCTGGGCGGTTGCATCTAGTCTGTCTTTTGCCCCTTCACTCCTTTGGCGTCATGCGGCTCGTCGTGCAAGGCCACCCGCAATTGTGACGGCACTTTCAAGGCCGTTACCGGGTCCGAGCGCGGCGATGGCCGGCCGGCCGCGCGCAATCAGGCCGCGCCCGGCGGCGCGTGTGCTCTCCACGGTCACCGCCTCGATCTTTGCGACAATCTCATCCAGCGCAATCGGCCGGCCCCAGTTGATGATCTGGCGCGCCAACTGCTCGGCCCGCGCCCCGGAGCTCTCCAGCGCCATCAGGAGACCTGCCTTCATCTGCGCTTTCGCGCGGCCGATCTCGGCCTCCGCCACGGTCTCGGCCGCGAGGTTGATCTCATCGACCACGACGCGCATGAGCTCGGCCACATCTGCGGAATCTGTGCCGGCATAGAGCCCGAAGACGCCATTGTCGGTATAGGGTGAGTGGAATGTGTAGATGGAGTAGCAGAGCCCGCGCTGCTCGCGCACTTCCTGGAACAGCCGCGAGGACATGCCGCCGCCCAGAATATTTGTGAACACCTGCAGACTGTAGAGGGCGGGGTCGCGGTGGGGCAGGCCCTGCATGGCGAGCGCGATATGGACCTGCTCGAGCTCGCGGCTCTCGATCCGCGAGCCTCCGACGAAGCGGGCGGGCTCGGGCGCAGGCGCCGAGGGACCGCTGAACCTCGCGAAGGCGCGCATCACCTCGGTGACCACCGCAGCATGCTCGACCGCGCCCGCCGCCGCGATCACCATGTCGGGTGCCCGATAGTTGCGCGCAAGATACCCTGCAAGGCGCCCGCGATCGAATGAGCGCACGGTGGCGGGCGTACCGAGGACAGAGCGGCCGATCGGCTGGCCGGCAAAGGCGACCTCCTGCAGCCGGTCCCAGATCAGATCGTCTGGCGTATCCTCGGCGGCGCCAATCTCCTGAACGATGACGTTCTGCTCGCGGCGGAGCTCCTGCGGATCGAACGCCGGATGGGTGAGAATGTCCGAAAGCACGTCGAGTGCGAGCGGCACATCCGCGCGCAGAACGCGTGCGTAATAGGCCGTGGTCTCGATCGAGGTTGCAGCGTTGAGATCGCCCCCGACAGCCTCAATCTCCTCGGCGATCTGGCGCGCGCTGCGGCGTGAGGTGCCCTTGAAGGCCATGTGCTCCAGAAGGTGCGAGATGCCATGCTCGTCCGCGAGCTCGTCGCGGCTGCCTGCGCCGACCCAGACCCCGAGCGAGGTGGTCTCCAGGTGCGCCATTGCGTCGGTGATGACCACAAGGCCGGACGGAAGGCGCGTGACCTCGACGCTCATGCGGCGGCTCCTGCCTGTGCGGCACGGCCAAGCGAAAGGACGAGCTTCTCAACTGCGGCCTGGTCGGCCGGCAGCGTGATAACGCGCTCCTGGCGCTCGCTGAGATCGCTGAGCCATTCGGGGAGCGGCGGTCGCACATTGCATGCCGCTGCGACCGCGTCGGGAAACTTGGCCGGGTGGGCGGTTCCAAGCACGATCATCGGAATGGCGAGGTCGCGGGTCTCCTTCTCGCTCACTGCGACGGCCACGGCAGTGTGGGGGTCGATGACCTGGCCGGTTTCCCGCAGCGTGGTGCGCATTGCGGCCGCTGCCTCCTCTGCATCGCAGCGACCGGCAGAAAAGAAGGCACGCGCGCCCGCGAGCGCTCGGGTCGACAGCATGAAGTGGCCCGACTGGGCAAGCGCCGCCATCAGCCTGCGAATCGCCCCGCCATCCCGCTCATAGGCTTCGAACAGGAGCCGCTCGAAATTGGATGCCACCTGGATGTCCATTGATGGGGACGACGTGGGCTGCACCTCGCGCGGCTGGTAGGATCCGGTTGCGATGGTGCGGGCAAGAATGTCGTTGACATTGGTGGCAATCACCAGCCGGTCCACCGGCAACCCCATGCGCAGGGCGACGTAGCCCGCGTAGATATTTCCAAAATTGCCCGTGGGTACGGTGAAGGCCACCTTGCGCGCTGGCGCGCCGAGCGCAACCGCCGACGTAAAGTAATAGACGACCTGCGCCATGATGCGCGCCCAGTTGATCGAGTTCACGCCGGCAAGCGCAACCCGGTCCGCGAAGGCGTGGTGGTTGAACATGCCTTTTACGATCGCCTGGCAATCGTCGAACGTCCCCTCGATGGCCAGCGCATGCACGTTGTGCTCCGCGACCGTAGTCATCATGCGGCGCTGCACGTCGGATATGCGGCCGTGAGGAAACAGCACGAACACATCAGCGCGGGCGCAGCCCCGGAACGCCTCGATGGCGGCGGCGCCGGTATCGCCCGAGGTCGCCACCACGATGGTTGCGCGCTCGCCGCGCCCGGCGAGCGCATGCTCCATGAATCGGCCAAGGAGCTGCATCGCCAGGTCCTTGAACGCCAACGTGGGCCCGTGAAAGAGCTCGAGCAGGAACTCGTTTGCCCCGAGCTGAATGAGGGGCGCGATCGCGGGGTGGCGAAAATTGCCGTATGCCTCGCGCGTCATGCGCGAGAGGTCGGAATACGCGATCGCCTCGCCGACGAATGGCCGCATGACAGCGGCTGCCACTTCCGCATAGGGCAGCCCGGCAAAGCTCGCGATGACGGCGGCCTCAAGCCGGGGCCATGCCGCTGGCACATAAAGGCCGCCATCGCGGGCAAGCCCAGCCAGTGTCGCTTCCTCGAAGCCCAGAGATGGGGCCTCGCCCCTGGTTGACACGTAGCGCACGTGAATCGAGGCTCCAAATTGCGGCTTGCGCGGGCAGTCGTTGGGGATTTTCCTTGCGCCTCAACATAATGGGGTGCCCTTGCTTCCACAAGGAAGCGTCTGCGGCGCTGCGCTTGCGCGATTTGCAAGCCAGAGCGCGTACATCACAAGGATGACTGCGGCGAGGCCATACCAGGTCAAGGCGTATTGCAGGTGCTCGTTTCGGATGCTTGGCGCAAGGGCATCAGGTTGCGGATATCCGCCCGCCGGCGCCGGCAATTCGAGATCAACGAAAAAGGGCGCAATCTCCCCCCATCGCTGGCGCCATCCCTTGGCAGCGGCAATGGCGAGATGGTCCCGGGTGAACCACAGGTTGCGAGCGGGATCGTCCCGTGCGGCAAAAAACCCGCGCGCCTGCGGCCATCGCATTACACCGACCATGTCGATGAGGCCGGCCACATCCCCCACATCCAGCCGCCCCGCATCCGGGCGACCCTGAGGCAGGAAACCGCGATCAACGACGACAAGACCGCCATCGGCAACGCGGGTCAACGCGAGCACCCGATACCCCGGTCCAGTCAGATCGCCGCTGCGGCCCGATCCAACGGTATAGACCAGCGCCTGCGTGCCGGGCAGAAGCTCTGCCGAAAATGCCACGCGGCGGAATTCATCCCGCGCTCGATCAAGGCTCGGCCAAGCTGCGCGCGCCGGTAATGGGGTGGAGGCTGCGGAAAGTCGCGCTTCGAGCGTTTGGATCAGCGCCTCCTTCCATGCCTTGCGCTCGATCTGCCACGTGCCCAGGGCGAGGAAGCCGATGAACATTGCCAGCGCGAATGCGGTCGGCACCGCCAGGCTGGTGCGCAGCCAGCCCAATGCGCCCTTCATGGAGAGTCGGCAGGGGTGAAACGCCTCTCGGCCGCGCCATGGCGATATTGCAGCGCAATCATCAATCCCTTCAGCGGCCGAAGCGGCACGAGTGTGGTGATCAGGATCAGCGGTCCCCAAAGCGCGGCGTGCACCCAGTACGGCGGCGCATAGATGATTTCCACGGCCAGCGCCGAGCCAGCGACGATGAAGCCGGAAATGAACATGACGAAGAAAGCCGGCCCGTCGGCGGAATCCGCGAACGAAAAATCCAGCCCGCAATGCTCGCAGCGCGGAGCCAGCGTCAGGAAGCCGGCAAACAGCTTGCCCTTGCCGCAGCGCGGGCAGTACCCGCGCAGCCCGGAGCGGATCAGTGCAGACCAGCTATCCGTCCGCAACATCGATGCTCTGATCGTTTTCAATGGCCGGCGGCAAGCTCTGCGCCCGACCCCCAGACATATATGCAGGCGAACAGGAACAGCCAGACCACGTCAACAAAGTGCCAGTACCACGCGGCGAACTCGAAGCCGAGGTGCTGTTTTGGAGTGAAATGGCCGAGATAGGCGCGGATCAGGCAGACGATCAGGAATGTCGAGCCGATGATCACGTGCGCGCCGTGAAATCCCGTCGCCATGAAGAAGGTCGCGCCATAGATATTGCCGCTGAAATTGAAGCCGGCATGGCTGTACTCGTAGGCCTGGATGCACGTGAAGGAGATGCCGAGCGCGATGGTGAGGATCAGCCCCCACTTGAGTCCCTGGCGATCGTTCTCCAGGAGCGCGTGGTGCGCCCAGGTCACCGTGGTGCCCGAAGTGAGCAGGATCAGCGTGTTGAGAAGCGGCAGATGCCAGGGATCGAAGGTTTCGATCCCCTTCGGCGGCCACACGCCGCCGAACAGTTGCTCGCGTGTGAGCTGCTGCATGTCGTGGGGGAACAGCGCGCTGTTGAAATAGGCCCAGAACCAGGCGACGAAGAACATCACCTCCGAGGCAATGAACAGAATCATCCCGTAGCGGTGGGAAATCTGCACCACGCGCGTGTGATAGCCTTCGTACGTTGCCTCCCGCGCGACGTCGCTCCACCAGCCGAGCATGGTGTAGAGCACGCCGATCACGCCGGCGCCGAAGATGAACGGAGCGACCGCGATCATGTGGTGCATCCAGGCAATGCCTCCGACCGCAGTCACGAACAGCGAGACCGAGCCGATCGCCGGCCACGGGCTTGGCTCCACCAGGTGGTACTCATGATGCGGCTTGGCGTGGGCATCGGCCATTTGGCTGGGTCCGTCTGTTGCTTGAGATGACTGCTATCGCCTCGCGGCCTCAGCTTCGGCCGCGGGTGGCGGGACCACATCGCGGCGAGCTTTCGGCGAGTTCTGCGGCCTGCTCATGGGCGCTCGTGATCTTACAGGGGACGGTTGAGCACCGCCGGGCCCTTCACCAGGGTCACCACGTAGAACAGGACGGCAAGGACGCCAAGCGCGAGCGCAATCGCGATCGAGCGCGCGCGCCGCCGGCGCTGCTGCTCATCGGTCAAGACAATCCGGCCAGGCTCGCGTTGCATGTCATTATGGGCGTGTTGCAGCTTGCATCGGGACAGTCACGTCGATCAGCAGTGCTGCAAACAACAGAAACAGATACAGGATCGAGAACCCGAACGAGCTCATGACGAGTTGGAGGCCTTCGCTGATGACCGACATCGTTATCGCTCAGCTATTGCAATGGCGGCTCCGGCACCGCCGAACGGGTCTCACCTGATCAGCGGCAGCTCGTTGTACTGGTGGAACGGGGGCGGCGAGGGCAGTGTCCATTCGAGCGTGGTGGCGCCGGCGCCCCAGGGGTTGTTGGCGGCCTTTTGCCCGCGGTGGAATGCCCATGCCACGCCGAAGAAGAAGACCAGGGTGCCGGCCGCGGACACGAACGAGCCGATCGAGGAGACCATGTTCCAGCCGGCGAAGGCGTCGGGATAGTCGGCGATGCGGCGCGGCATCCCGGCAAGCCCGAGGAAGTGCTGCGGGAAGAACACCACGTTGACGCCGATGAACGTCAGCCAGAAATGCAGCTTGCCGATCGCCTCCGAGTACATGTAGCCGGTCATCTTGGGAAACCAGTAGTACCAGCCGGCGAAGATGGTGAAGACCGCGCCGAGCGAGAGCACATAGTGGAAGTGCGCCACCACGTAATAGGTATCCTGCAGCGAGCGGTCGACACCGGCGTTCGCCAGCACCACACCGGTGACGCCGCCGAGCGTGAACAGGAAGATGAAGCCGATCGCCCACAGCATGGGCGTCTTGAACTCGATCGAGCCGCCCCACATGGTCGCGATCCAGGAGAAGATCTTCACCCCCGTCGGCACCGCAATCACCATGGTGGCCACCACGAAATAGGCCTGCATGGCGGTCGGCATGCCCACGGTGTACATGTGGTGCGCCCATACCACGAAGCCGATGCCGCCGATCGCGACCATGGCATAGGCCATGCCGAGATAGCCAAACACCGGCTTCTTCGAGAACGTCGCCACGATCTGGCTGACCATTCCGAAGCCCGGCACAATCAAAATGTAGACCTCGGGATGACCGAAGAACCAGAACAGGTGCTGGAACAGCACCGGGTCGCCGCCGCCGCTCGCAGTGAAGAAGGTGGTGCCGAAATTGCGGTCGGTCAGCAGCATGGTGATGGCGCCGGCGAGAACCGGCAACGCCAGCAGCAGCAGGAACACGGTGACCAGCTGCGACCACACGAACAGCGGCATCTTGTGCAGCGTCATTCCCGGCGCGCGCATGTTGAAGATGGTGGTGATGAAGTTGATGGCCCCGAGGATGGAGGAGGCGCCGGCAAGATGCAGCGAGAGGATGGCGAAGTCGACTGCCGGCCCTGGATGGCCGGAGGTCGACAGCGGCGCATAGATCGTCCAGCCCGCGCCCACCCCGGGCTCGCCCGGCTCGCCTTCCACGAACAGCGAGATCAGCAGCAGCGAGAAGGATGCCGGCAGCAGCCAGAACGAGATGTTGTTCATGCGCGGGAACGCCATGTCAGGCGCCCCGATCATCAGCGGGATCATCCAGTTCCCGAAACCGCCGATCATCGCCGGCATGACCATGAAAAAGATCATGATCAGGCCATGCGCGGTGGTGAACACGTTGAACATGTGCGGGTCGTGAAAGAACTGTAGCCCCGGATGCATCAGCTCGAGCCGCATGCCGATCGACAGCGTCCCGCCGACCAGGCCGCCGAGCAGCGCGAACACGAGGTACATCGAGCCGATGTCCTTGTGGTTGGTCGAGTAGAGAAACCGCCGCCAGCCAACAGGATGATCGTGATGCGCCGCACCGTGGATGCTTGTCGTAATCGCCATTGCCTCAGGTCCTTCGAGTTTGCGATGGCCGAGCGCTACATGCTGCAGATTGAGCGATGATGATCATGGTGCCGGCTTCAGCGCCGCGAGCGTGACCGGTCCGGCCTCCACGGCCGCGTATTTCTTCTTTGCCGCCTCGATCCAGGCGGCAAATGCCTGCTCGCTCACCACCCGTACGTTGATCGGCATGAAGGCGTGGTTCTTGCCGCACAGCTCCGAGCACTGGCCGTGATACAGCCCTTCGCGCGTAGCCTTGAACCAGGTTTCGTTGATGCGGCCGGGGATGGCATCGATCTTGATGCCAAACGACGGCACCGCGAAGGAATGAATCACATCGGCCCCGGTCGTGAGCACGTGCACGTTCTTGTTGACCGGCACCACAAGCTCATTGTCCGCGGTGAGCAGCCGCGGCTGGTCCCCCTTGAGGTCTGCGTCTTTCACTATGCTGGAATCGAACTCGAACCCGCCGTTGTCGGGGTAGCTGTAGCTCCAGTACCACTCGTGACCCGTGGCCTTTACGGTGAGCTCGGCGGGCGGAGGAATGAGCTGGAAGAACAGGAGCTTGAACGAAGGGACCGCGATTACCAAGAGGATGATGATGGGGATCGTCGTCCAGGCGACCTCAAGCACCGTGTTGTGCGTCGTGCGCGAGGGGACGGGATGGCTGCGTGCGTTGAAGCGCACGATCACCACCAGCAGCAGCAGCAGTACGAACAACGCTATGGCGGTGATGATGTAAAGCAGGAAATCGTGGAACCAGATGATGTTGTCCATCACCGGGGTGGCCGATTCCTGCAAACCGAGCTGCCAGGGCGACGGCTGCCCGAGGCCCGCGTACGCCGCGCCGGCGCTCGCAAGCAAAACCCCAAAGATTAGCGCAGTCCCGCTCAACCGTGACAATACCGGCATCGCTCTCGGCTCCGATCTGCCCCGATTATGGCCCGTTTCGGCGGTGCCGACGCCGCGCAGCCAACACATGTATATCAAATACATGTTTATCGTGCAACGGTACAGCCTGATGCCGGCCTCGCGGCGGCCTGCGGCTTGCCCGCATCGCTCTCGGCGTCGCGCCCGCGCCAGCGCAGGCAAGCGAAGCAATGACCGGACGACGTGGCTACAGGACCGCAGACGGATCGTTCCAGCGTCATCGCGCGATCTATCTTCCCACGCACAACCAGTGGTTCGCTTGAGCGCCGCAGCTTCCGCAGGGCGGAATTGTTCAGGTTCGATCCGGTTCCTCGCGAATATCCTATGCATCCAGCAGAACCGGAGCGCGACCACACGGTTTCCTGTGAAGGACGTTCGTTGCAGCTTCCGCAAAGCCCTGCTCACACCTGCCGGGCCGTCCACGGTTCCGACCCGGCTAAGCCATTGAACCTGAAGCGGACAACTGATGTGCTACGAAAGCCGCTCCAAAAGCTACCGACACGAGGATCCCCTCGGCGCGGTGCGCGCGAGCCTGGGTTGGAGCACCGGAGAGGCCGATATCGAACGCTTTCTTGCCGCTCGGAGAAAGCTTGCAAGTGCTATGCAGAGGGCACAGTATCCCCCTACATGGCTGCATCGGCGAACGTTTTTATGGCCGTTCCTGACAATCTGGATCCGCGCAGGCTTGCGGGACCTCGAATGCCGTTGCTTGAAATCTAAAATCCGCATGTCGAGATCGAGGGGAAGAAAATATTGAATGGCATCGACTTCGCGGTGAACGCCGGCGAGGTGCCCGCGATCATGGGCCCGAACGGTTCGGCCGCGTTGGATATTCTGGGGCACGCACCCCTGACAGCGCAGGAATTTTTCACATGATGGACGACGCGAAAACAGCTGGGACGGAAAGCGCTTCCTTAACTGCAGCCGGCGGCGCTGATGTCGCCGAGGCAGCCTCCGATGCGGCGGAACGCCCACCGGCCATTCCAGCCGACGAGATGGTGCGCTTGACAGATGAAATCGTCGCTGCGCTCAAGACCGTCTACGACCCGGAAATACCCGCCGATCTCTATGAGCTTGGTCTGATTTACAAAGTCGAAATCGATGACGACCGCATGGTCACGATCGATATGACGCTGACGTCGCCGAACTGCCCGTCGGCGGCCGAGTTGCCGGGCGAGGTGGAGAACGCGGTCGCGGGCGTGTCCGGCGTGCGCAAATCCAAGGTCAAAATCGTCTGGGATCCGCCTTGGGACACCAGCCGCATGTCGGACGAGGCCCGCACGGTGCTCGATATGTGGTAACGAATATCTTGTTGCGTTGCGCCAAATGAACTTTGACGCTCGCGCGGTGAAGCGGCGCGCCTTGCCGGATGCATGAGCAATCTTGCAGGACTGGGTACATCATTACACCGACATCATTACACCGATGGGCTTACATATTTGAGCGACCGCATTGTGCTTCTTGCGTTGCATTGTTATATGAACCAGCAAAGAACTACTTGACGCGAACAAATGCCCCCCCAAGGGAAGCTTGCCGAAGGTGACCTACGTCTGGTTGCGCTCGCGCTAATCGCCGAGGCGCCTCGTCGTGGCTACGAAATCATCAAGCTGATCGAGGAGAAGACGGCCGACTGGTACTCGCCAAGTCCCAACATGGTCCATCCGATGCTGGCCAATCTTAAGGAAGCGGGTTACCTGACCGCGTCCACCGACCCGCCGAGGCTTTACACGATCACCGACGAAGGCGGTGCCTATCTCAAGCAGAACCGCGAACTCGCCGATGTCGTCCTGAACCGCCTGACTGCGCTCGGCGACCGCGTCAGCCGCTGGCGCCAGGCCCGTGGAGCCGCCAATAAGCCGCTGGAAGCGGACGATAGCGCAGAAAGCCTGGTGGAAATCCTCGCCCGCGCGGCCTCGCAGCGAAAATAAAAAAGCCCTTGCTCAGACCGCCGCGCGCGCGGCTGGCGGCAACGCGTGTTGCGGCGGCTCGCCAAACCGAGGCCACGGCCCTCGTCTTTGTTGCGAGCGCGTCAAGCCGCATATCGCAGAAAATGCAAAGTGATACTTGCCCGACGCGATGATATCATCGGAGCCATCATAGGAGGCGATTGCGCTGGTCGGCAGCAGCACGTCTACAGTGCCGCAATTGCTGTTATTGCAGCGCGCCGCCGCGCAGTAAATTCGGCCGCAATCGCCGGATCAGCGCTAAGCAACGGGATCAGCGCTAAACAACGATCCTGGAAACGTACATCGCGTTGAGAGACGATTTGCTCTATCTGTTGGCGCAACTCGCTCATCTCATCATCTCGATCGATGGTGCCAATTAGTTTTACGAA
>Ga0306925_10002100_pt1 | contig 16946 bp, 12 predicted proteins | sample flu12Cox44000176_FD_203755 | JGI IMG/M metagenome (GOLD analysis project Ga0306925, IMG submission 203755) | Lab enrichment of tropical soil microbial communities from Luquillo Experimental Forest, Puerto Rico - flux8day.12C.oxic.44.000.176 (v2)... | ecosystem: Environmental > Terrestrial >... | reverse complement strand
CGTTGGCGCGGTACAGGCTGACCCCAATGAACTTCTGGTCTTTCGAATACTTCAGCGCGTTGTTCACGAGATTCAGAAGCGAGCGCGCAATCGCTTCGCGGTCGACGTTCACCGGCGGAATGTCTCCTGCGATATTCTCCTCGAAAGCGAAGCCGTTTTGTTCGATCTGGAAGCGATAGGAGTCGAGGGTCGAGCGAACCAGCTCAGGCAGATCGGTTTCCTTGAACTCGTATTCCTTGCGGCCGGCCTCGATTCGCGAAAAGTCCAGGATGTTATTGATGAGAGCGCTCAAGCGTTCGCTCTCTTCGCGAATGATGCGGAAGTACTCCTGATATTTTTCCTTGGCCGTGAGACGGCCGAGTTCGAGTGTCTCCGCGTAGAGGCGGATCAGAGCGAGGGGCGTGCGCAATTCGTGGGAAACATTGGCGACGAAGTCGGACTTCAGCCGAGCCAATTTCATCTCGCGAGAAATGTTGCGATAGGTCAGCCAGATCCCGCCGATCATCAGCCCCGAGAGGGCCCCAAGAATAAGGTAGTTGTAACGTAGGATTCGGTTGCCGATTTGCGCTACCGTAATGCCCTGGTACTTGATGGCTATCGTCAAGCCTTGCAAAATCCACTGAAACGGGCGCTCCACCTCGGGCTTGCTACCATCCCAGTTTCCCGATGCGATCCAAGGAGTGTCATCCATCCCGTGATGGATCATCATGACCGGAGGATTGGCATCGTTGGCTTTCATCCCGCTCTTGCTGGTCAACACGTCCTTCATCATCGCAGGCAAGAAGGTCTTGCGCAGGTAGTCGGGGTCGAAAGCAATCAGCCCGAGGACCTCACCGTCCTTCGGGACACCCGGAGGGATGAAATAGGCAATGCTCCAATAGGCGTGCTGTTTTTGATTCCAATCGCCATAGAACATTACCAGCTCGTGCTCGGTGTCCTCCATCTTTCGAAGCTCGCTCACCATGTGGGGTGAGTCCAAGGGTAGCCACTTCGCGAGCAGATCCATTTCATCCTGCGTGTACCCGCAGATGATGGCGTCGTCGTGGGCGGGTTGCATGCTGGTCACGAGCATATTGGTCTTCTTGTCGTACAGAGCCGCATAGGAAAACTCGGGATGGTCCGACAAAACGCGCTCGAGCTTGGCCTTGATTTCGGAGCCATCGCCGGGGACAGGAAATTCTTGGCGGATGGGAAGCACCATGTTGTAGCCCTTCTCCCAGCTTTTCTTTTGCGCGTACCTCAAGACATTGTTGAGGTCGCGCTGACAGACGGCTTCAATGGCCTCGGTGTGTTTGATGTGTTTCAGGCTGTAAATGCTGAAGCCCATCAAGGCGGCCGCGGGGAGGACCATGGCCAGCTCCAGCGTAAGGAGCGTCCGCGTGCGGGGTGTCAATCGCCACTTCTTTGACATGCTAGAACCTCTCCTTCAGTCTAGCGAACTATAGAGACCTCCAAGGGGGAGTGTGTCAAGTGGCCGCAAAGGATTGTAAAAAGTTGTAAATGGGGCAGCTGTGAGAAAGAGGCCTGTGAAGAGCATTCAAATACTTCGGTACAACTTCGGTACATTTGAGAAGCGGGAATCTCGCTGATTTTTCGTGTAAGCGACACCAGCAAAAGCATTTAGTGTTTTTCCCAACCTGCTTTGCAAGCAGGGGGCCGCGGGTTCGAGTCCCGCCACGTCCACCAACTATATTTTTTTCAACGAAATAGCGTCGATGTTTTCTCGGCTTACCACCTGCTACCCAAGCAGGGACTCAGGATTTCGAATCGCCTTATAACCCATCAGCTTAATTCCCGCTCTCTCAATCAACTGCGCTACTTTTTCTACTGCACAATTTTGGTGCAATTTCGAGACAATCGGTACAACTGAGCCTACGTTCGAAGAGGGAAGAACGAATTTTTCCCTTCATCGAGGCGCAACTCCCACTCCTCATGAAGGTGCGAATACAGTTCGGACATCGTTTGCGGACGCCCCCAAGTTGCTGACGTCTTCCAGCCAGGTCTCAAGCGTCAGTGAAGGTTGCTCAACAAGACGGCGTCGCTTCGGATTTCACCCCGCATCAACAGTAGGCGCTTGTGATCAAAAGACCGGCTGAAGCCGAAGATCCGCCCATAACTGAATTTGGTGAGCTGTTTTGGTTTGCCTCCCGAGAGTGATTGCTCCCAGATGTTGGTCACACCATTACGGGTCCAGAGATATTGAAGGGCTTTCCCATCCGGCGACCAGTAGGGTCCAGCTCCATCTATCGGTGGTATTGGCATGGTTTGTCTGGGCAGTCCTCCCTCGGCCGGGATTACCGCCACATTCCATTCAAGAGAAGGCCCAAATTTCGTATAGGCATAGGAGATGAGACTTCCATCGGGTGAAATCCTTGGTGCACCAGAAATCTGGTCACCCAGGACCTTGGCGATCTCGGCCGGGACGCCCCCCTGAACTGGAACGCGCCAAATCTTCTGCGGCTGTTCGGCGCTCCCATAGTAAACAAAGTTGCCATTGGGCGAACAGAAGGGCGCAAAAAAGCTTCCGGTAACCAGGTCCGTAGGATGCCTACCGTCCTCATCGAGGCGCGTGATGATGACCGGGCCTGCTTCGCCGTGCGCGAGAATCATAAACCGCCCACACGCCGCGAGGGAATGAATGTCATGGTATTCCCCATAGGCTGCACCTTGGCCTCCGTCGGGATTCATGATCCACAGCTGGCCTTCTTCCGTTACGGCCCAGAGTCGTCCGTCCTTTGCCTCCACGATGCCGGACATCGCCTCTGCGTTCTTCGTAACTTTCTCTGCTTTTGCTGGATCCGCGAAAGGGGCCACCCAGACATCGATGACCCTGGTCGTCGCCAATGCGACTAGTGACTTCCTGTCGGTCGTCGCGTCTAGCGGAAAACCGTAGTCATTCAGGTCGGTACCATAGCTGGTGAGATCATTTGTAAAGCGTCGTGCCTTCCCTTCGGGAAACGTGATGGTCCAAAGCTGCCCTCGGCGCCCAACAGCGTCATACAGTGGCACGAGCAAGCTATCTCCTTGTAACCATACTGGGCGACCGATGGCATCCGGTCTCGAGAAAAGCTCTCGCACATTCCCAGCAGGCATCACCACTACTTCCAAAACCCATTCACTCCGAGCTCCTACGAGCCGCGCGGGAACGGCAATCGTGTGTCCATCCGGCGACCAGCTCGGCCCGGGCTGAAAGAGAAGACTTGTCGCGTTATGGTGCATCGCAACCAAGTGATCGTCCCCTCCGTCGGCGTTGGCGATTCTCAGTTCGATGTCATCCCGGCCCTCAACACAATGTTCATATACGAAACGGCGGCCATCCGGTGCAAAACTGACCGGTGAGTCCACATCCGTCAGCAACTTTCTTACTGGCCCGCCAAGCGTCGGCATGGAATAAAGATATTTAAAATAAGGATTGCGCTCATCGGAACGGACAAAATAGACATAGTTGCCGTCCAGCGAAAAGGTGAGGCCATGAAAACCGGTGCCGGGGGAAAGGATTTGTACGTCGTTCTGAGCGGCGATTTGCCGTAGCCACAAATCCTGTCTTTCACCTTCGAGTTTGGCGTAAGCGGCGTAGCGGCCATCCGGAGAAATCGCTACACCGGTAATGCCACCGTTGTTTGTCAGCTTGGTGATTCTTAAGTCTTGAAGGCTCGGTGCTTTATTTCGTGTTAACCATTTATGAGTTGCGAAACCCACGGCCACACTCGCCAAGCTGATCGTGATTCCCAAGACTGCTACGTGCGTTCTGGTCCACAGCGTAGTTCGGGGCGAAGGCGGCCACGGCGGCACCACCTCCATTCCCGAACTCGCGGGACTGAGTATGTCCGGGTCGTCAGTCGCCATCACATGCGCGCTTGCGGGTGGAGCGATCGTAACAATCGGTGCGGTGTGTCGCGAAACTTCCACTGTTACGGGCGCAATAAACCGATATCCCCGCCGAGGCAGGGTTTCGACATAACGCGGCTTTTCGGCATCGTCCCCAAGCGCTGCACGAATCTGATTGATGCAAAAGTTGATGCTCCGCTCAAAATCGACAAAGGTATCATCCGTCCAAAGCCGTTGGCGGATTTCCTCGCGAGTGACCACGTGTCCTGCGCGCTCCGTCAGCATAAGCAAGACTTCTATGGCCTGAAATCGAAGCTTGATGGGAATTCCCGACTTGCGCAATTCGCCGCTGGCGGCGTTCAAATCGAACGCACCGAAACGAATCCTGGAGGAGAGCGGGGCCCAGGAAGCCATGGAAGACTCCGCCGCGGATGGAAAGTTAGCGCATTCTACCACTATTGGATGTATTAGAAACGTAAAATGAAGCAATTATACTCGGTAGAGCCTCCAACTGCTTTACCTACAACGAATTGCACGCTAACAAGGAAATAATACGCCGCTAGCTCAGCGGCCATTGTCTCATCTTCCGGCTCTGACCTACCCTGCGCCCACGCGAGTGGTTGAGTAGGAGGGAAGAATGAAATCGCGAACCTACACGCTACTCACCGCCGTGGTAGCGTTCGGGGCATTAACAGTGCCTGCTCAGACGCGCGGTCAGGGACTCCATCATTACAAGGTCGTGCAACTGAATACATTCGGTGGCCCGAATAGCTACTTCACGTTTAGCAACAGGTCGCTGAACAACGCCGGTGTAGCCACGGGTTTCTCCGATACGTCCGTTTCCGTCAGTCCGCCGTATTGCTTCAATGACTGCTTTCTCGAACACACTTTCCTTTGGAAAGACGGCGCGCTAACGGACTTGGGCGGCCTTCCAGGAGTGGCCATCTCCGGGAGCGGCCCCAACTACATCAACGCGAAAGGTGTAATTGCGGGGATCGCATTTAATGGTGGGGTTGATACCGTAATAGGCTTGCCCCAATACGACGCTGTCGTTTGGAAGGACGGCCAGATCGCTGATCTTGGAACCTTCGGAGGGCCATTGAGCTACGCCGCAGCCATCAACGATCGAGATGAGGTGGTGGGTTTCGCGCTCAATTCGACACCGGCCTCTTTTGACCTCGGCAGCTCCTGTCAGAACTTCCCCATGCCTAACGAAATGCGGGCATTCATTTGGCGGAATGGAGTTAAGCAGGACTTGGGGACGTTGGGCGGCACAGATAGCTGTGCGCTGTTCATAAATGATCGCGGCCAGGCGGCTGGGCACTCCTTCACAGACTCCATCGTTAACGCTTCCACCGGGTTCCCCACCATCCACCCGTTTCTCTGGGACGATGAAAAAATGATTGATCTCCAGACCCTCGGCGGCACGCTTGCGTTTGCAAGCGGCCTAAACAATCACGCTCAGGTCGCCGGCGCTTCGACTCTAGCGGAAGACCAGGAGTTTCATGCCTTCCTTTGGGACAAGGGGCAGCTTATGGACTTCGGCAGTCTGGGAGGGTTTTTCGTCGAGGTCATCGGATTCAATGACGCAGGAGAGATTGTAGGCAAGGCGGACTTACCAGGCTCGTTGAGCCACCATGCTTTTCTAGCCAGGGATGGGAAAATGATGGACCTCGGGAGCCAGGATGGCGATCCGTGCAGCGACGCGATTAGTATAAACGCGAAGGGTCAGGTCGTAGGTAGTTCTACCGATTGCTCCAACTTCTTGCACGCGTTTCTATGGGAAGACGGTCAGATGACGGACTTGAATGCTTTCCTTCCTTCCGGATCCGGCTTGGTGCTGACCGTAGCGACCTTTATTAACAATCGCGGTGAGATTGCCGCAGAAGGTGTGATCACCAGCGGCGATCAACGCGCTGTCCTTTTGGTTCCGTGCGACGAAAATCATCCAAACGTCGCGGGCTGCGACTACACCCCGGTTGACGCGAGCTCGTTGGCCCAAACGCACGTCGCGCAGTCCGTGGCGATTCCGCACCAGTTGTCTCACGGCGATATGAAAGATCGAATCCGCGCGCTTTTGATGAATCGCAATCGCAGATTCGTGCTGCCGCCCCAGTAGCGCCTCCGAGCAGCGGTTCAACCCCAACAATTCGATTCCCGTTTCACGTGCTTTAGGTAAGTCAGAGGAAAGAAGGGAGAAGGTCATGAAAGTCGTATTCAGCAAGATTTTTGGCGTGATGTTATTGGTGATTTCGATCCTGCTCGCTTCCCGAGCTTTTGCACAGGAAAACTCGACGAAGCACCCACGATACAGACTCGTTGACCTGGGGACGCTGGGCGGGCCGCATAGTTACGGCTCCGTAAATGGCGACGGATTTCAACTTCTCAACAACTCCGGCGTTGTGACCTCCTCCGCGGAGCTGTCGACGCCCGACCCCAACGCGGCATTCGGTTGCGCCAACCCAGAATGCTTGCAAGTGCATGCGTTTCGTTGGAAAGATGGCGTGATGACCGACCTGGGCGCGCTCCCCGTGAACAATAACAGCGCCGGGGGCTCTATCAATTCACGGGGATGGATTGCCGGTCAGTCGCAAAGCGCCGTGATAGACCCTATACAAGGTATCCCTCAGTTTCGGGCGGTGCTGTGGAAACAAGGGCAGATTATTGATGTCGGAACACCAAGCGGTGGTATCGCCGCGCTGGGAATCTATGTCAACAATTCCGGGCAGGTCGTCGGACTGTTCGACAACTCAACACCCGATCCTTTCTCTCTTTTTGGTCTCGGCGTGCAGATGCGCACATTCGTTTGGGAGAATGGCGTGAGCCGCGACATCGGCACGCTTGGGGGACCCGACGCACTGCCCGGAGCAAGCTGTAGCGGCCAGCCACACAACGTGATCGTTGGGTTATCGTACATAAATGCGACTCCGAACGCCTCGACTGGAATGCCGACCCTCGATCCGTTCCTGTGGAAGAACGGTGTCATGACCGACCTCGGCAATCTTGGGGGCACCATGAGTGCCGCACAGTGCATTAATGGCGCGGGACAAGTCATTGGTCTCTCGACCCTCGCTGGCGATGCGCAGAACCATGGCTTTCTCTGGGCCGACGGAGTGATGACTGACCTCGGCACACTCGGTGGAGACAACTCTGAAGCCATCTGGATCAATGACGCTGGAGAAATCGCCGGTTCGGCCGATCTTCCTGGGCCCTCGGGTAATCAAGCCCACGACGCCGTCTTATGGAAGGACGGAGTGATCCATGATCTGGGCACCGTCCCCGGCGATCCGTGCAGCCGCGGTCGTGGCATCAATGCCCGAGGCCAGGTGGTAGGCGGCTCTTCCGACTGTCACAATTTTCTCCACGCATTTTTGTGGGAAAACGGCGGGCCTATGCAAGATCTGAATACCTTGATTGCTCCTGGATCGGCCTTCCAACTGACGAACGCTTTCAACATCAACGATCGGGGCGAGATCCTCGCCAAGGCCGCGCCGCTTGGCTTTACGCCAAACGATGACGCAGACCTAGGTCACCTTGTTCTATTGATGCCCTGCCAGTCCATAGATGACGCGGGATGCGGCGGGAGTGCGCAAGACGCTGCTATCCCGGCGCCAGGAAGCAGTCCATTTGTCGGCAAACCTGGCCCCTCGCCTATGCGCCCCGTGACGGGCGCCGCCTGGCGGGATGAGCTCGCGCGGCGATTTCACTTCCGGGCCGTGGGAATGCCAAAGAAATGACTCTGCTGGATACGGTATCGCTGTCCGCGTAATCCGTCTTGAACGAAGCGACAACCGTGGCAGACTTTCCCTGGAGTGCAACCCGAAAGTGCTTGGCATCAACACCAGCTTGGTTAGGCTCGACTAGCCCACGTCGGTCAGCAGAACCGAATGCGCGACATTTGACGATGGTTGAGTATTTTCGCGAATTCAGTTGCGGCTTCACTACCATGATGCGCGGCCAAATACGCCTTCCTCGCACATACACGGGATAGAGCGGGAACCACCACGGTGAGCCCAATTCGTACGGAATAGCAGCCTGAAGACTGTCGATCGCCTTAGATGGATTGTTATGGCCAGAGCGATTTCAGCACGTAGCGTCGGCAAATAATTATAACCAATCTTCTGCCAGTTCTCCAGGTAGTAGCGGTTGTGATCAATCGTTGGGACGTAGAACGTTCCGCGCTTTACCATTTCCTGAATCGTCGCATCGTCTATGTCCGTTGCGTGTTCGAGCGAATCCGTTCCCGCGCGCACAGCGTCGCTCGCCCCATCGGGACCGTAGGAGTGAATGGCGATCTTTTTGCGGAACTGGTGAGCGGCATCCACGCCGGCTTTAATTTCGTCGTAAGAATACGTTTCAAACTGTGTCACATCGTCGTCAGTGCCGGTGGAAGCGAACATCTTGATCACGTCAGCGCCCGCGGCAATCTGCTGCCGCACGGCGCGTAGAACTTCGGGGACTCCATCGGCAACGCCGCCGGCAGGGAGATTCAGGCGCGGCTTGTAGGGCGTGTTGGTGATGAATAGTCCGTAGCCGCAGACAAACATGCGCGGCCCAACAATCTCGCCGCGATTGATCAAGTCGCGCATGGCGATGTCTTCGTACTGGTCGGAGCCAAGATCGCGGACCGTGGTCACCCCAGCTTCGAGCGTGCGCATCGCGCCTTTGCGCACAAGAAAAACCTCCATCGCTGGCGGATTGTCGACCAATTGCTTCAGCATCGGCTTGCCGGGCGTTTCATCGGTGTACTGCGTCATGTGCTTGTCCCACAGCTTCCCGAATTTCACGGCTTTGACCGTCTTGGGAGCAGGAGAAGTTTGCGCGAGAGTGATGGCGCCGGATAGGACTGCCAACGAAACAACGAAGCGGAGAATTGTCATGGTTGCACCACGTTTCTAAATCGGGGTTGGCCGTTGAAGTTTGTAGTGCATTCTGCGAATGAAAGCAACGCTCGCCTCGCCGGCGGAGCGTCGGCGATACCGTCGCTGTAGGTAAACACTACGGCGTCAGGGAGGAGTAATCCTCCCTGAGGTTGCAAAACTGGCCTCAACTTCCCGATTGCTCGTCATCCGCTCACAAGAGTGCCAGCGGGTGAGCCGGATGTGGCCGGGCTCAAGCCTATTGCTGGCCGCTTACTTCCTGATGAGCACCGCCGCCAGAAAGCGGAGTTCCGATTCCACTTCGGCGGGATCGGCCACAGTATCCGCTATCTCCTGGCGGAAGAGTTCGCGGTAGCGCTTGCGAAGCCTGTGAATAGCCACTTTGAGCGCTCCCTCCGAGGTGTTCATTTCGCGGGCCAGAGCAGCATACGGCGCGCCAGCATTGCTGAGAAGGAACACCTTCAATCGCTCGAAATGGTCCGGGCGGCCGTGCTGGACGAATTCGTCGCGCAACGTTGCGACGACTCGATCGAGCACCGAAATCGCCCAACGCCTTTCGAAGATCCGCTCCGGAGTCTCATTATGAGCAGGCTCGCGCTGGTATCGCTCTTCGCCGGACGAGAATTCCAGAGGCACAAGCCTCCCACCGCCGCGCTTGCGCGCGCGCTGGCGATCCTGTTCGTCGGCCACAAAGAATTTCAAGGAGGTCAAAATGAAGGAGCGGAACCGGCCTTTTTCCGGGACAGCGCGGTCGAGGTATCGGCCTTCCAGCAGGCGCATGAAGAACTCCTGAGTGAGATCCTGCGCTTGATCTGGCGGATAACCGCGCCGGCGGAGATAAGCATACAGCGGGTACCAGTAGTTCTCGGACAGAAAAACGAGAGCGGACCGAGCTTCTTTTCGCTGTGGATGGCCGGCAGCGACCACCAGGGTCCAACGGGTGGTCGGAAACCGGGATGGCCCCGGCAGCGTGTGCAAGGTTTGTCCGCTCGTCATCGTTTTTATTCCCAGCTGTTTTATCCTCAATGCCGTTCCGCTAAACAATAAGGGAATCGGGAGCGCAAAGTTACAGCAATCCTTGTCGTTGGGCGGACTCAGCCTTGGCTTGCTGCACGAGGGGAAGATCGGGATCGGCATCCTTCCAGAGGTGGAGGAGGTCCTTGTAGACGGCGGCTGATCCGGCTTGGTCTCCGGAAGCAGACAACGCTCTGGCCAGTTGGAGGCGGGCCATGGGGCCGATCGGATCGTTCAGCACGAGTCCCGGGTGAGCAAGAATTTTTTGAAACTCAGCGGCGGCCTCGCGGTGGCAGGCCATCCGGGAATAAGCGAGGCCACGGACGTAGACCGGGTAAAGAGCTCCGAAGAACGAACCACCACTGATGTATGCGGTGCCAGGAACAGCAAGTTCGTAAAGCGCGGCGGCTTGCGTCATTTCGAGCGCTTTCGCTGGATCTTCCCGATTGAGAGCGTCAAGCGCCCGCAGCACAGGCAGGTAGCTGAACTGAACAGACGTGTCCTCCGGGTAGTGTTGTTCGAGGTCCGCCGCGATTTTATGAGCTTGCGCGGAGTCCTGGACGAGTGCCAGGGCAAATGCAGGTCCATAATCCGCATCCCTGCCTCGGAAAAGCGACAATGCGGCCGCCGCGCTGCTTTGCGCCTCAGCCCGAACCCCGAACAAAGCATTCCAAACCGCACGAGCACCTTCCAGCACAGCGGCGCGCTCTGGCAAACCTTCTTGACGCGCTGAAGCTACCGCGTGGTCTGATAGACGGCCTGCTCCTTTTAAGCGGCCCTGATACGCCAACGTCATCGCTTCCTGGTGCTCGAACCAACCCTGGGCTTCGAGTTTTGCCTTACGTTGGGTCATTTCCCTTTCCATTGCCGCCCGGTCGTTCCTCAGAAAAGCGAGAAAGTACCGACACAGGGAGAGCAAAACGACTTCGACTTTACGTTCCGATGCTTTACGAAGCAGCGCCTCGGCTTCCGGCAGGCGGTTCAGGTAGATCAGGGCAAACGCTGCATTGTAGTACCCGATGGAGAAATCAGGATCGAATTCGATCGCCTTTTGCCCTTCTTCCGCGGCCCTCTCATGACGACCCGTTCCCGGCGAAGCGAAGCCGGACAAGAATCCGTGGGGCATGAGATCACTGGGATATTTTTGTACCCACGAATCCAAGGTCTGTCGCGCCAGTTCCAGATTTCTCGGTACCTGCCGGTAGTAGTTGAACGTGATGAAAAAGTTCTCGCGATCGCTGACACGATCCCGTAGCTCATAAGCCCTGGCGATACTATGCGCTCCAAGCTCGGACTGCCCGAGGGAATCATATGTTCGGCCGAGCGCCGCGTAAGCCATCGCAAATTTGGGGTCGGCCTCGATGGCCCGTTTGAAAAGCGAGATGGCTTCTGCTGGTAGACCCCGGCGCATAACAGACTTCATGCCAGCGTTGTAGGATTTCCATGCGTCCAAGGAGGGCGTGGTTATTTCGGCCTCCATCATTGCAGTCTGGTTTTCCACGCTCGGAAGAAATTCTCCGATTCGGCCCCCGAACCGGGTTGCCAAATGGCCTAGAACCTTGAAGACGTCCGCTTTCTTGGCCGCCGGCTCCTGCTCTTCGTCGAGAGTATCTCCCGTCCGGCAATCCGTTGCCCGCAAGCCCAACACGTACTGCCTGCCAAGGCGTGCAATCCATCCGTCTACGATCGCTGCGCTGCCCGTTCGCTCGCAGATTTCGGACGCAATGTCCGGAGTGAGCTTCGTATCCGGCGGCCGGAGCATCAGACGCAGTGCCTCGCTCATGCGCGCATCCGCAAGCACACTGAGGTTGGGAGACTTCCCCAGTTCGGCAGCTATCATCTGGCGGAGCATTCCATCGAATGCTCGATCTCCCGAGGAATTCGCGAAATCTCCAAGAACGATCCTGACCTTGTTTCGCGGCCCAGGTTTCGGGGGAGTATCGCGGCGCGGATGCGCCCCAGTGCCCAGAACACCGATCGGTGATGCGAGCACCGGCCGGTGCTCCAGATATCTCTCGATATCGGCCGCCAGCTCGGCGACCGAAGGGTATCGCCGTTCCCGACCCTTCTCCAATGCCTTGCATGTGATCCAGTTCAGTTCGCCATCCACGAGACGGCGCAGCAAGGCGGGGTCGGCCTGGCGGCGGGCGGCGATTTCAGCGGCAGCGGTGCCCATCGCGTCCAGCTTGCTCGATAGAGGCGCAGCTTCTTCCTCTCGGATAATCCGGAGCATCTCGTATAAACCTGCCTGCCGCATTCTGGCCGCGTCCACGGGTACAGTTCCGATCAGCAACTCGTACAGGAGCACTCCAAGGGAGTAAACGTCGGAGGCCTCATAGGCAGCTCCGGTCGTCACGTCGGCCTGCTCGGGACTGGCGTACTCCGGTGTTCCCAACATCTGGCCGAACTGTGTGAGCAGAGTGTTTTCCACGGCCCATTGGTCCGTAGCCTTGGCAATGCCAAAATCGATCACCTTGGGAAGAGGTCTGCCCTCCTGTTCCTTTACCAGCACGTTCGAGGGCTTGAGGTCGCGGTGAATCACGCCTTTGTGGTGCGCGTGCTGAACGGCGTGGCACACAAGGAGAAAAAGTTGCAATCGTTCGCTGACCGTCATCTGTTTGCTATCGCAGTACTGCGTGATGGGCATGCCCTCGATGTACTCCATGACGAAGTAAGGTCGGCCCTTGCGGGTGGCCCCAGCATCGAAGATCCTTGCGATATTCGGGTGGTCCATGATCGCCAAGGCCTGGCGCTCGTTGGCAAAGCGCGCAAGCACCTGGCTCGTGTCCATCCCCAGTTTGATGACTTTGAGGGCTACGGAGCGGCGAATGGGTTCGCGCTGCTCGGCGAGGTATACGGTGCCCATACCCCCTTCGCCGAGCGATCGAACGATCTGATATCGGCCGAAGTCGTCATCAGCGGCCGTCGCCGCTGTAAGGATGGTCTGCATTCCGGATAATTCCGTGCCCACCGAATTATCGAAAGCACCCTGTATCAGACAGTTCGGGCACAGGCCCGCGGGATCTCCAGAACCCAATTCTCCTCCGCACTCAGGGCAGGTTGGCATGTGGACCGAATCGCAGAGGCCATTTTACGCTTTTTCGCACCAAGCGCTGTAACCTCCAGACTCGCGATTCCTTATTCGTGGCAGGTGAGCCGGATTGGAACCGGCAGCCTGATCGACCAAGTTGAAAGGAGATGACCATGAAACGTAGCAACATCGCAAACGCTTTCGCAATCACCGCATTCGCCGTACTTGCTCTGGGCGTAGCGCCCACAGCGAAGGCCCACGACAAGGCATGTTCTAAGGCCACCCTACAGGGTAACTATACCCACATTGCCACCGGATTCTTTATCTCCCCGGGCTCCATGGCCACCCCGTTCGCCGCCGTCAGCACGATAACCTACGACGGAAATGGCGCTTTTACCGAGACTGGAATCCTAAGCCTAAACGGCAACATCGTCCCCCCGCAAACCGACCCCGCTCTTGTTCAAACAGTGACCGGAACCGGCACATATACAGTCAATCCTGATTGCACCGGTACCTACACAGTCCAGATTCCTCCTCTCGGTCTGACGGCTCACGGATTCTTCGTGATCGATGACGGCGGGAATGAATTTCAACTCATCGAAACAGACCCGGGCACCGTCGTCACCGGCGTCGTACGGAGGCAATTTCCAGGTGTACGTCGACAAGAAGAGCAAGATCCAAGGGACGACTAGAAAGAATAATGGCTTGGGGCCCTGGCCCCTGGCGGCCCAGATACCCAGAGGCCGGGGAGCATGCTGTATCGCGGGGGCGGCCCATTTCCCGCCCGCCCCGGATTTGAGGTCCTGGTTCTGGGAGAAGCATGCCCATCTCCTGACCGATTTCACGCTGCCGAATATCGGAGGATCGTCGGGCTTGTCCGGCATATCATCTTCGGGCGATACCGGATGAAAGGAATCCTGCCGGATGAGTACGTGGTATTGGCTTGGGAGCAAGGGGAGGCGGGATCCCTCAGAGGATTTCCCGCCCCCCGCGTTTAGCAATTCGCGCGGAATTGTTGTACGGCAGACAGGAAGTTGGCAAGAAAAGGCGGTGTGCGAAACCGTTGTTGGCAGCTCGGAGCGGATTGTCGGCTTTACCGGCCAATCTCTGCCCACTTTCAGGGCGTCGCGAGCTGGCGCGCTTCGATGAGGATTTTGGTGAGGCGGTTGGAGAGCCGGTCGAGGCAACGGCGAGAAGTACCGTCTGGCAGAGTCCGACGAAACATTTCGAGCACATATTGAGCAGCGAGCAAAGAATCGAGCACTCCATGGAGGTCTGTTCGAAGTCTGGCACCCGGCACCCTGGGTTGTGGAACAAGATGACGAGGTTTTGAGCGCGCTAACTCGAATTCCCGCTGGAGATCCGTCAGGGCTACGTCGAGATAGCGCATGGTCATCTCGGGAGAGGTGTGGCCGAGTAGTTTCATTAGGGCAGGAAAGCTAACACCAGCACGAAGCATTTCCGTCCCATAGCTGTGACGAAACTGGTGGGGGACGATGCGAGTGGAAAGGCCGATGGAGTGGCAGACCTGATGCAAGTAATCGCGGAGTTGACGGACGAGTGCTTCTTTGGTGCGCGGACGGACCAGGAGCCGTCCATCGGCAGGCAGCGGATCAAGAGAACGAAAAAAGCGAAGACGCTGGACAAGTCCACACACAAACGAATCTACGGGAACCATACGTTCCGTTTTGAGCTTACCGAGTGGCACATGAATGGCCCATTGATTCGGGCTAGTAGAGCGGAGGCAATCGCAGGACAGATCGGCACATTCACCGATGCGCATGCCGGTGTGTCGAATCAACAGAAAGGCATTGCCGCCCAGATCGTTGCGGCGGAGGAATTCCTGCTGCAGGAGTTCATCCTGCTCTGCCGTGAGTGGGCGTGGAAGTCTTTGCGGGAGGCGCGGAATGTCCTCACGGCGGATCAGATGGGCGAGTTCCGGAAGCTGCTCGGTCCAGGCCAGCTCATTGAAGATGCAGCGCAGCGCGAAGAGATGGTTGCTATAGGACGCAGTCACGAGCGGCGGCACTTGCGAGTGCAAGCGGGACATCCAGCCGAGGATATGGGGCTCACGGCGTAATTGGTCGAAGCACTTCAGCTCAGGATGATCGGTGCTGAGATAGCTCAGGAAGTTGCGGACCGTGCCGCGGTAATGACGAGTTGTGTCGGGGCTGAGGGAAACACGGAAGGAATCGACCGCGCGGTCGAAGAGGGGAGCCAGAGGATGTTGCAGCGGAGGGCGTCGCGCGCGGTTCACGAGGCGGTCACCGGAAGTGGACGAATGCACTGGGCCACCGCGCGTGCATACTGCAAGTAGACGTCTTGCGGAGTGACCTGCACATAGTGCAGCGTGGTTTGGATGTCGGAGTGCCCCATCAATTGCATGAGCGCGGGCAGACTCATACCGGCGCGGATCATGTCCGAGGCAAAGGTGTGTCGAAAGCGATGGGGGTTGGCGAGCGGGATGCTGGTGGTCTGACGATGGTGACGGAATAAGGAACGCAACCCCGCCGGGGTCATGCGTGTTCCACGCGCGCGTCCTTTGAGTGAGACGAACAGCGCGGCGGAGCAGGGATTCGGTCGTTCCAGGTGCAGGTAGTGTTCGAGCAGTTGCACGGTTTCTGGGGCGAGCGGCAGGAAGCGAAATTTGTTGCCTTTGCCGCGAACGCGAAGCTGGGCCTCGGAAAGCAACGCATCATCACGATTCAAAGCCAATACTTCGGCGGACCGCAGCCCTTGTAGGAGCATCAAGCCCACAATGGCCAAGTCGCGGGAAGTGCGGAAACTGGACCAGAAGCGCGCCACTTCATTCACCGACAGCGGCACCATGTTGCGTTTCGGAACTTTCACGCGCAGCCGACTCAGGGCCATCCGCGGCCGGCCCAGGCCCATGGGCTTTCGTCGCAAGAACGCTTGATGAAACCCGTGAGCGATCTGGCAAGGAGCCTCGGGGAACTCATTGCGGAGGGCGCGATCGGCGACGGCGACGCGGTCATTGATGATGGAAGGGGAAGGTCGAGGTTGTTGGCTGGACTGGAAGCGCACATATTCGAGCAGCGTGGACTCGGTCAGGTCGCTTTCTCGAATTTCACCGGTGTGATGAACACTCTCCCACCAGCGAACAAAGTGCAGCAGGTTGTAAGCGTAGGCGCGCAGGGAGGTGTTCGCCAGACGGCGAACGTATTCGCGACCCAAGTAACGATTGATCCAGTCGACCCCGAGTCCGGTGGTCTGTTCGACAACACGAACTGGACTCTGTGCGTTGTTGGAGGCCAGCTGGTGGATCACGCGGAACTTCATGGCCGAGCAGCCTCCAGGAGAGCTTGGAACTGTGCGGGATTCTGCCGCAAATAATCGAGCAGCAGAAGGCGCTGTTTGAGTTTTTCGAGGTCCTCGCCCACGGTGCTGTTTTGCCTCTGGAAACGAACGTAGGCGAAGGTGGCCTGCATTCCCAGGCAAGGATGGTGGGTGAGGAAATTTTCTCAGAGCCGCAGGGGCCAGAGGAATTGCAGAACCGGGGTCAGCCAAGACAAAGGCCCAGCTTGATGATGGGCCGGATCGCCATACGCCAACCAGTGAGTGACGCGGGCGAGTGTTTGACGGAGAAAGGAAAGAGCCGGTTGGGAGCAATCTAGCCCGTGGGCCCAGCGGCGAAGCGTGGAGGGATCAGGCATACGATTCGGGTCCTTGAGTGTAGGCGTGGCTTCTTCCCAGGAACAATGCCCCACAAAGCGCCGCCGCAATGCCTGACAGCGCGTCAGCAAGCTGTAGTGCGTGTACGGCAGAGAAAGCAGTGGGAGAAATGTGAATGTCTTTCCACACCCAGGGCAGCGACCACGCCGGATGCTGATCCAATCGTGATGCTCATCGTGCGCCTGCTTGCGGCGGCGTCCATGGCCGACGATCGAATCGCGTTCACAAACTGGGCATCGCCGCAACATGGCGTCGGCGCAGCTCGCTGCCCAATCGGCCTCGAGCAGCTTGTGCGGGGAGACGGAAAGTGGGATAAACAGAATCGTACTTCATTGGGGCTCTGCCCCTCCGCCGTTGACCCGCCAAGATCTCGGCCGGAAGCAGAGCCCCTTCCTTCTGAAACAAAAATCCAACTGGAAGAGAATACAGCTATGGGCCTTTTAGGGGTGTGATTCACAGGATTAGCCGGTAATAATCGGCAACCCTTCCCTTACCGGATT
>Ga0306925_10002099_pt1 | contig 16948 bp, 13 predicted proteins | sample flu12Cox44000176_FD_203755 | JGI IMG/M metagenome (GOLD analysis project Ga0306925, IMG submission 203755) | Lab enrichment of tropical soil microbial communities from Luquillo Experimental Forest, Puerto Rico - flux8day.12C.oxic.44.000.176 (v2)... | ecosystem: Environmental > Terrestrial >... | reverse complement strand
TTCTGTGCCGCCCGTGGTGACGGCGGTCTTGCCTTCGAGCCTTTTAGCCATTGTCTTTCTCCCTTGTTGCCGCGCTGGAAATCTCCAAGGCTGATGCTTCACGCTTGATTACTTGGGTCCGGTTGATTTTGGTTTTTTGCTTCTGAGTTCCAGCCCCTCATTGCACCGCAGCGAGGGACGGGTTGCTGCGTACGTCCCACCCGCCGCCAAGCGCGCGGAAGGTGCGCACGGCGGCGCGGGCTGCATCCGCTTGGGTACTCTCCACGTCATCTCGCGCAACAAGAAGCTGACGATTCGCGTCCAGAACGTCGGTCAGCGGAATTGCGCCGGCCTTGTAGGCGCGTTCCGAAAGATCGCGAGCCCGGGTAAGAGAGGTAACTTCACCCTGCAACTCCTGCAGGCGCACTTGCGTTTGCGCAAGTTCCATCAATGCGTTCTCGATGTCTTCCGTAGCTCTCAAGGCCGCCTGACGGTACTCTGCAAGCGCCTCGGCATAGGCGCCGCGCGACTGGGCGACCTCGGCCGCGACCTTTCCAAAATCGAACAGGCGCCATCGCAGCGCTCCCGTCCCGATGGCCTGGAACGCCTTGCCGTTAAAAAGAGTGCCCCCGTTGATGCTGTCGAAACCAAGAGCGCCAGAAAGCGAAATCTTCGGGTAGTAATCCGCAATCGCGGCGCCAATTCGCTCGTTTGACGCGGCCAGCCGGCGCTCGGCCGCGATAATGTCGGGTCGGCGGCGTAGGACATCGAGAGGCTGGTCGGCGCCGCCAATCGCTGGAATTCCGGGAATCGTCCCCGGCTTGGAGAGCTCTCCTGCGTACGTTCCCGGCTGAGCACCCATGAGGACATCGAGACGGTTCAGTTGCGCTTCGAGGGCCACACGCAAGGAAGGCACCGTTGACTTGGCCTGTTTGAGAAGGGCCTCCGCTTGGGCGATCTCTCGATCGTCTGCCACTCCCACGCGTCGACGGACCTCGACCAGCTCCAGGAGATGTGTATCGGTGTCGATGAGTTGCTCCGCCACCGCAAGTCGTGCCTGAAACTCCCTGACCTGCATGTATGCGTCCGCCGCCTCGGCGGCTACGGTGATTCGAGTCCCAACCTGTTCGGCTTGCGCAACCTGCAGTTCGTCGGCAGCCGCGGCTGCGCCGCGCCGCAACCCTCCCGAAAGATCGATTTCCCAGCTCGCCACGGCTCCAACCGTATACTCTCGTTGATCGCGTCTGTAGCCTGGAGAACCATTCGCAACAGAGCCAAACGCATTCACAACGCTCTGGTGCACGGCTGTGCCCGTTGCCTCCAAATCGGCTGTCGGCAGAAGTTGCGCGCCTGCCGCTGCTGCCGCCGCTCGGGCTTGGCGGACGCGCGCAAACGCAGCGGCGAGATCGAGATTTTGGTCCAGGGCGCGCTGCACGACAGTCACGAGCATCGGATCATCGAAGCCCGTCCACCAACTGTCGAGAGGCGGTGCCGAAAATTCCGGCTTCGTCGCACTGGCCCCGGCGAGATTATGAAATGGAGCGAGATTGGTGGTGGGCTTCACATAGCGTGGACCCACGGCACAACCACCCGCAAATAGGCTGAGGGCAAGAATGATCGCTGTCGCTTTGAGCGCGGCTTGACTCAGTTCGCGTTCCTTACGGTCACGGCCGAAATTGCGGATGAAAGTGTAAAAGGCGGGTGTGAAAAGAAGACCAAAGCAGGTCACGCCCAACATCCCGAACAGTACCGCCGTGCCCAGTGACCGCCGCATTTCGCCACCTGCGCCGGTAGCTACCGCCAGCGGTGCAACCCCCAGGATGAACGCAAAGGACGTCATCAAGATCGGCCGGAGGCGCGTACGTGCGGCGTGCACGGCGGCGTCACCGGCGGCGGCGCCCTCTTCTTCTTTCTGCCGCGCGAATTCAACAATAAGGATCGCGTTTTTTGCCGCCAGGCCGACAAGTACGACGAAACCGATTTGTGCCAGGATGTCGATCGGCAAGCCTCGTGCGAGCAGGCCGCTTACGGATGCGAGCAGGCACATCGGCACGATTAGAACGATTGCCATCGGCAACTTCCAACTTTCGTATTGCGCCACGAGCACAAGGAACACGAAGAGAGCGGCTGCGCCGAAGACAATGAGCGTGGGAGTTCCGTGTTGCTGCTCTTGGAAGGACAGGTCCGTCCATTCGAACCCGATACCTTGCGGAAGAACTTGCTGGGCAAGCTCCTCCATGCGGAGCAGCGCGGTACCAGAGGCGACACCCGGAGCAGCGACGCCTTGGACCTCGGCGGCCGGAAAAAGATCGTAGCGCGGCACACGGTACGGGATCGTGTTGTCCTTCAATTTTGCCACCGTCCCAATCGGCACCATTTCACCGGACGTGTTGCGAACTTTCAGTCGCGTGATGTCCGGCTGGTTGCGTCTATATTGACCGTCGGCTTGCACGACCACTTCGTACGTCCTGCCCAGTAAGTTGAAGTCGTTCACGTATTGGGAGCCGAGATAGACTTGCAGCGTCGAAAACACGTCGGTCGGGGTGACCCCAACCTTCTCCGCCTTCACGCGATCAATGTCCGCGTAGACGGAGGGTGATCCGGTGTTAAACAACGTGAACGCCCCGGCGAGATGTGGATCCTTGTTCGCGGCAGCGACGAGATCATTCGCCGCCCGCACAACGGCGTCCGAACCAAGCCCGGCACGGTCCTCCAGCATCATCTTGAAACCACCGGCACTGCCGAGGCCCTGTACCGGAGGAGGCGGAATGGTCAGCACACGCGCATCCTTGATCACGGAAAGACGCTCACGCAGGTCGGCCAATACTGTGTTTGCGTTTACGCCGGGAATTTCATGGTTGTAGAGCGAGGGCAGGCCGGAAAAAATCGTTGCGGAATTCGACGCTACCGTCGATGTCGTCGCATCGAGGCCCGCGAAAGGCGCCACGTGTTCAACGCCGCGGGTATTGAGGATGATATCGGTCGCCTGCTTCACCACGTCCTCTGTCCGTGCGAGCGTCGCTCCGGGAGGAAGCTGAACGATGGTGATCAGGTATCCCTGATCCTGCTCCGGAATGAAACCCGTTTGCGCTCGTGAGAACTCCAGCGCGGCAACGCTGATCAGTGCGACGTAGATCACGAGAACAATGGCCACTCCTCCCACCAGACGCCGTGCCAGATTTCCATATCCGTTCGACAAACTCTCGAAGCCGCGATTAAACCAGCCAAAACCCGAATGGAGAAGTCGACCCACCAGGCTATGCGACGAAGCACCCTGCGGATCCTGCTCTTTGAAGAGCACCGCGCACAGAGCCGGGCTCAAGGTCAGCGAGACAAAGCACGAGATGACCGTCGATGCGGCGATCGTCACGGCAAACTGACGAAAGAACAGTCCGGAGATTCCCGAGAGGAAAGCGGACGGAACGAAAACGGCGCACAACGTGAGCGCGATCGAAATCAGTGCTCCACCCACTTCGTCCATCGTCTTGTGAGCAGCATCCGACGCCGACATGCCGGAGCGCATGTTGCGCTCGACGTTTTCGACAACAACGATCGCGTCGTCGACGACGATGCCAACCGCGAGAACCAAACCAAATAGCGAGAGATTGTTCAGCGATATCCCGAGCGGATAAAGAATCGCGAACGTCCCGACGAGAGAGACCGGAATTGCGATCACCGGGATAATCGAGGCTCTCCAAGTTTGGAGAAACAGGAACACGACGCCGAGCACGAGAAGGATTGCGATGAAGATTGTGAAGACCACCTCGCGCACCGATTTGGCGATGAAGGTCGTCGGATCGTAAATGATTTTGTAATCGACGCCTTGGGGGAATTCCCTTTTTAGATCTTTCATCGCCGACAAGACTTCATGTTCAACCGCGAGCGAGTTTGCACCCGGCTGGGCGTAAATCAGGAGCGCCGTCGCGTCGCTGCGATCCATGTATGCAGTTGATCCATAGTCAGCGGCACCCACCTCGACGCGGCCGATGTCGCGCACCCGGGTCACCCTTCCTTGCTTATCGGATTTGAGGACGATGTCACCGAATTGCTCGGGTGTGGAAAGCCTGCCGAGTGCCTCCACGTTGATCTGATACGCCTCGTGCCCCGGAGCGGGCGGCTGATTCAGAATACCGGCCGAGACCTGCAGGTTCTGGGCGCGCAGTGCCGCGAGCACCTCACTGCCGTTGAGATTGTTCGCCGCAACCTTGTCGGGCTCGAGCCAGATGCGCATGGCGTACTCGCGGCCGCCCTGGAACTGCACATCTCCAACACCTTCGAGGCGCGCGAGAATGTCCTTTACGTGCAAGGTTGTGTAGTTTGAGAGATACAGGTTGTCGCGCGAACTATCCGGCGAGTAGACGTGAATAGCCAGGAGTATGCTCGGTGTCGCCTTCCTCACTTGTACACCGAGACGCTGTACGTCTTCCGGCAACCGTGGCAAAGCGTCCTGGACACGGTTTTGCGTCAGCATCTGTGCGATGTTCAAGTCGGTGCCGATGCGGAAGGTAACCGTGATCATGAGTCTACCGTCTCCGGTCGACTGACTGCTCATGTAGAGCATGTTCTCGACGCCATTGATCTGCTGTTCGAGTGGCGTCGCCACGGTGCGTGCCACCGTATCCGCAGATGCGCCCGGATACACCGTAGTGATTTGCACCGTGGGCGGGACGATTTCCGGGTACTGTGCGACCGGCAGAATCGCGAGCGCACCCAGCCCGAGCAGCGTCACGAAAGCGCTTAGTACGGTCGCGAAGCGCGGGCGTTCGATAAAGAAATGTGTCAGGCGCATGTTTTGGTCTCTCTTTAGTCCTGACCGCCGTTATGACGGATCGTGCCGTCCTGAGTGGCGACTTTGGTTCCGGGCGCGGCGTGCAGTAGCCCATCCAAGATGACTTGGTCGTTCGGCGCGAGCCCTGACCGGATCACTCGCAGACCGTCGCGAATTTCTCCTACTTCCACTCGCTTGGGCGCGACCGTGCCGTCCGCCGAAACCGTCATAACCATGTGTTGCGATTGGTCAGGCAGCACGGCGCTGTCCGGCACGAGGAGGCTCGGCGAAGGAGGCGCAACGACCAAGCGAACACGAGCGAAAAGGCCGGGAGTCAAAACCAGATCGGAATTCGCAACTGTAGCCCTGGCGTGGATCGTGCCGCTCGAACGGTCAAGGACATTGTCCAGAAAATCGAATACGCCGCTCCGCACGTACTGTTTGTCATCGCCGAGCGCAACCTCAACCTTTTGGACATGCTCTCCCCTGAGGTGCCCGCGATACTTGGAGTAAGTCAGAAAATCGGACTCACTCATATCAAAATCGAGGTAAATCGGATCGAGCGAAACAAGCGTCGCGAGCAACGTCGTTGGACTCGTCGCTGTGCGACTGCCAGCGATCAGATTGCCCACGGAAACGAGATGCGTGCCCATGCGCCCTGTGAACGGTGCCGTAATCCGGCAATGGTCGAGGTCGAACTGCGCATCCTGGATCCGGGCCTTCGCGTCTTCTACCGAAGCCTGAGCGGCGCGTTGATCGGATGTGCGCTGGTCCACGTTTTCCACGCTTCCAGCGTTGCTCTGCTCCAGATCCTTGGCACGGTCAAGTTGCCGGTCAGCCAGTTCCAGTCTAGCCGCCGCAACCTCAAGCTGGGCGTTCGCTTCGGCGAGCGTGATTTCGTAGGGGCGGGGATCAATCGTGAAAAGGAGATCACCCTTCCGCACGATGTCCCCGTCCCTAAAAAATATTCCCGTAAGCGTACCGCCTACCTGCGCGCGCAGTTCGACTTGCGAAACCGCCGCGAATTGGCCAAGGAAGCCCAACCGCGTATCGATGTCTTGCGCCAGCGGCTTGCTCACCACGACTTGTGGAAGTGCAGCAAGCAGAGCACCGGCGGAACTTCCGCTTGCCCTAGGTGAATACTTGAGCCATGCGCCCACAAACACTATCCCTCCTAGCCCAGCGGCAGCCCACAGCTTGGCCGACGCTCGTCCACTGATTCGCCGCCCCTTGTTCTCCGCTCGCCCGTCGGACGCGACTTCTGTTTCCAATGCCATTTCCTTACTTCTCCTGATTTATTGTTCTTGTTATCTGCACAATTTAAACCCACAAAAAATCAATGCGTCTTCTCCCTGATCTGACCAACCAGATTCGCCAGGGTCATCTTCGCCAGCGATCGCTCGAAGCTGTACTGGGCTTGGGAAAGAACCTCCGACATGCATTCCTTAAGATGGCAGCTGACCGGACACCTCTTCTCTACTGGGTACGAATGAATCGCAAACGTCGGGGGTGCCGCACTGGCACGGTAAATGTCCAACAGCGTGATCTGTCGGGGAGAACGCACAAGCACGCTCGCTCCACTCTTGCCCCGCTTTGTTACTACCAAGCCCGCTTTCGAAAGCTTCGAGAGCGACTTTCGAACGAAGGTAGGGTCTGCGTTCACACTGTCCGCTAGTGTCGCCGAGGAGATTTCCTCCCCGTGGTGGTAAGCCAGAGCAGCCATGATGTGCGCGGCAACCGCAAATTGGACGCTTTTTACTGACATACTTTCTCCCGTCGAATATGTGATGCTCAAAGACACAATTGGTTATAGTTGCGGCAAGGCCTGGGTATCGCGGGCTAATTTCGCATTTTCTGGTTCTCTCTTTTTTGTTAGGTTCTTTTCTGTACTCACGCCTTTCCTTGAATTCAACCCTCGGCTCGACGAGTCCATTGATACTGCATGGTGACTATGAAGTTGTGTCTATATGTCTGCCCGAGGGCCGAATGCTTGGGATTTCTCCACTGGAGACTCGCGTTTCGACAGAGCGCTGCACTAGCCCTTCGAACGCACCGGTAGTTATTTAACGCGGCAGATACGATAGAAAGAAACCTTTTTCAACGATTAGCAGTAGTGAACCGATGAACTCGTGGTTCAAATTTGGTCGGCGAGGAGGAGCTGACGACTGCTGAGTGCTGCGGCATCGTTTCTCTGATTGGGTTAGATGAACTCACTCACACCTGCTGGTTTTGTTCGTGAAAGTAGGTCCCCGACGCGGGGGGGGCACGACGTGACCCGGAAATTCGCGGCGATATTCAGTAGGGGTAGAGCCGCAGAGTTGGCGGAAGACGCGCGCAAAGTGTTGCTGCGTTTTGAACCCGCAGGCTACCGCGACATCCAGAACACGCGGCTCGGCCGAGCGCAACATTTCTTTCGCGTGCTCGACCCGAAGACGCAAGACAAACTGATGCGGTGTCTCTCCCGTTGACTTCCGAAACACCTCCGAGAAGTGAGCGGTGCTGAGTCCCACGGACTGTGCCAGTTCGGAGAGACGTAATTCGTCCTCTATCTTGGCGTGCACGAACTCTTTCACCCTCCTCAAGCGGGCGGGACTGAGGCCGCCTCGGTACGTCCGTACAGGGGCGTGGCGCGCAACATAACCATTGACGAGTGCCGCCGCCAAAGCCTGCTCCACGGAGTCGAGAAACAGGCGCCCACTTGGAAACCCGGCAACTCTTTCCGAATTCACGGCAGCAAGCAGCGAACTCAGTCGCGCATCCGTCATCTTCCATTGGGGGTGCAGGTCTACGCTCCCGCCCACTCCATCCCACGCAACTGCTAGTGCAGCATCAGAAATGCTGACAATCAGGTGCTCCATATCGGCGGTTCCGATCCACTGCTCCGAATGGGGAGTGCACAACCCCATCTCGCCCGCGTTGAACGTGGTCCGTATCAGCGCGGAACGACGGGGGCCAAACTCCATGAAACCGGGGCGGAGCAGCATGCCGAGAGCATTCTCCTTGTGGACCTGAAGATAGGGCTCTTTTACAGACCCGCGGACTTCGGTTGCCACTCGCATTTCAGTCTTGCCTCATGGTAGGCCATTAGATGCCATGGCGATTCGAAGGAATACAAACGATTCGGCCCGGCGCCTGCGTTCAGACACATGGCTTACGATCACCTTGGCAACCAGCGAACCGAACATCCCTTAGGAGAGCGAAGCTGCACGTAAGAACATTGGTGCAAGGAGGCGAGGGCCGTTGCCGTTATACGAGCCGAGGCACAATAGGGGAGGTTCTAACACGTGCGACATCGTCAACTGAAAAATGCCGAAAATCCAACCCGATGCTAGACATCTGAATACAGCTCTATATCTTTAGCACGATTTACTGACCGAGTTCTCACCAAAATGTTTCATCGGCGAAGGGCTGACGTGCGGGCCAACTCTTTGATGACTTCACGAACCTGCTTGCCTTTCCAAAAACGGCCCCAATTGTCGAGTGAGGTGAATGTGCGACTGTCCATGCGGTCAACGTAGAGCGTGCCTTACAGATGATCAATTTCGTGCTGAAGCATCCGGGCGTTCCATCCAGAAGCTTCGATCGACTGTGGCTTGGCCTTTTCGTCTAAGCAGGAAATGCGAATTTTGCAGGCCCTCGGCACGATGGCCGAAAATCCAGACAAACTGAGACAACCTTCATAGAAATCCGCCCAGTCCTCTCCGAGTAGCGTGATCTCCGGATTGCTAATGACGTGGAAGGGCACTGGCTGGCGTTCCTTTTCAGCGAGCTCCTGCTCCGGCAAGCCGCTAAACAGCTGTTCACGATCTTCGATCACCGCAATTTGCAGCGACGCACCAACTTGAGGCGCCGCGAGCCCATAGCCGGAGCGTCCCGCATCGTTTCGCGCCTATCCCCAATGAGTCGCTGGATTTCGCGGAAATGATCTCCTCCTGTGTTAGCCGCCGTGCCTTTGCTCGCAAAAGTGGATCGCCGGCCTGGACAATTTTCAGCCGCATGGTTTTCAAACTCTTTTCTGGTAAGCATATTTACCACAGCTGGTGCAAGGACTTTCGAGTGCCCAGAGCTGGATCGCAAACCCCCGCATCGTGCGACACCGCTGAAACCGGGTCGATTCGTCAGTTGCGCGCTTCTGGTAGACGGAGTTTGGATCGAAGCCACTGGGCCATTTCTTGGATGGCCTGGTCCACCTCGGGCACACGGCCGGCGCCCAGAAGGAAATTGTGCTGCCCTTCGGCCAAAGAACGCAGGGTGACGTCGACGCCCGCTGCCTTGGCTCGCTTCGCGAACTCGACGGCTTCCCAAACCAGAAGCTCGTGAGAACCGTAGTAGACCATGATAGGCGGAAGGCCGGCCAAGTCGGCGTACAGCATATTGACTCGAGGGTCGCTTGCGGCCACACCAGTCCCTTCGAGCATGAGGTCCCGAAACAATCCTAGTAGGGCCTTCGTGAGCAATTTGTCGGTCTCAGCGTTGCTATCCACTGTCTGGTTGTTCACCTCTAAGTCGTACCAGGGCGAGACCGACAGAATGGCGCCTGGCAGGCCAAGCCCCTTCGCACGAAGGGTAACCGCCAGGTTCACAGCAAGGCTTCCGCCAATGGAGTGACCGATGCTGGCGATGTTCTCGGGACGAATCCCTCGTTCGAGAAGCCAGCGATACGCTTTCTCGACGTCCTCGATTTGTGCGGGGTATCTGTGTTCGGGTGCACGCCGAAAGCCTACCAGCAGGGCTCGAACTCCCGCCGCCTTTGCGATGTGCCCAACAGCCTTTCGATCGGTGTGTATCGACCAGACGACTGAACCGCCGGCGTGCATGTGCAACAGCACGTGGTCTTTGTGGCAGTTCTCTGGTATACACCACAGCGATGGGAGGCCATGGGTGTCCACCTCAGCATAGCTGACGCCTTCGGGCTCGGCACCTGCCAAATGAAGGCGCTCTACGACATCGCGTTGTGTGGCCAACCCTATATTGGAATTCAAGAACCGGCTTCTGGCCTCGTTATAGAACTCGGCCATCTGTTTCAGTTGAATGCTGGACATAGATATTCACCTTTCTCGTGGGCATATAACTTCATGCCCCAAATTCAAAAACCCGGACTGGTCACAATTTGTGTTCGATTCGCAGGTTCTGTGCTGCCCGCTCTCCGATAACGACGCAGGGCGCCATGGTGTTGCCGGTTGTCACACGTGGCATGATCGACCCATCGGCGATGCGAAGGTTGTCGACTCCGTAGACTTTGAGGTAGCCATCCACCGCACACTTGGCGTGTCGCCCCATTTTGGCGGTGGATGTTTGATGCCAAAAGATGAACGCTGTGTCGCGAATGTACTTCTCTAGTTCTGGGCGTTCCAAGTTGGCGGGAATGACTTCTCGGCTGACAAAAGAACGAAGAATGGCGGAGTTGCCTATCTCGCGACAGTTCTACGCACGCGACTGCAGCTTTCCGATCATCTGGGTCAGAGAGATAATTCGCTTCAATCTGAACGGGATCGGAACCTGTAAGGCGTATACGACCGCGGCTCTTCGGCTGAACGACAATACCGAGGAGGGCCAAACCTCCCGCAGGGAGGCCAAGTCTTGCTGCGTCCCCAGTGCTTAGTACACCCGGAAGAATCTGGAAGTCAGGGCTACCTAAACCAGTCTCACTCTTCCAGAATATGACCGCTTCCGGCGCGGGCCGGGACGGTAGCGAGTCCGAGCACTCCCAGAGACAACAAACGCCAGGATGGTCTTGAAACCCGAGTCCGACTCCCGGTAGGTGCTGGATGACAGGAATACCAAAATGATTCAGTTCGGCCTCATCGCCAATGCCAGATTGCATGAGGACCTTTGGCGTATGAATTGCGCCAAGCGACAAGATCACCTCGTGGCCCGCACGAATGCGACGGACGCTGCCCTCATAAGAAATCTGAACGCCAGTTGCTCGCTTGTCCTCGAAAGTCAGCCGAGTAACCAACGCGTGGGGGAGGACCGTGAGGTTTGGCTGGTCCATGTAAGGGAAAACATACGAACGAAAGACAGATTCGCGTTTCGCATCGCGAATACGCATGTCGGGAACGGATGCGCTACCATCCGCCTCCATGATCCGGCCGTTTTGATTTTCAAAAATCTGAATCCCAAGCGAGCGTATTCCCTCAAACAAGGCTCCAGCGGCCGGGTTCGGATCCTGCAGCGGCTGAACAAATACCGGTCGGCCGGTTCCGCGATATCTGGGGTCAGGTGGCCCATGCCAGTCCTCGATGCAGCGATAAGTATCAAGCACCGATTCATAGCCCCACGCCGGGTCCCCTGTTTCTGATGCAAAGAAGTCCCAGTCGCTCTTGTGACCGCGCGCCCAGACCATCGCGTTTATGCTGGATCCGCCATCCAGCACCTTTCCCATGCCGAGGGGAATGACGCGGCCATTGAGGTGTGGGTTCGGCTCGGCCTGGAACTGCCAGTATCTCTCGCTTCCGATATTCGTGACCCATTGGCCGGCATCGTTGACAGTTGGTACGTCATCGTCGCCACCTGCCTCGATCAGCAGCACGCTGACGTCGGCATTTTCGGCCAGACGACCCGCAACTACAGAACCTGACGAGCCCGATCCGCAGACGATGAAGTCATACTGAGATTTCAGCTCAGAGCGGAGTTTCTTCTGATTGACGCGAACGCGCTCAGCGAATTCGGCAAACGATGCCGACGGCCAGGCACGAGTGATCCTTATGCGTCTGCCATCAGGAACAGGGTTAGACCGGTCCTTTTGTTCGAATGGTGCTTGTCCTTCTGAATTCATGCTTCCTTGCTTCCTTCCGGGTGCGTTTCCCGCTCCGATCAACTGACCGCGACTGAGATTCCTTGCTCATTTCCGAAACTGCACGTTGATGTGTGCGTGACCGTTATTGCGAACCCTTCTGGTCCATGGTTTTCGTCCACACCTGCTGATGGTTACATCATGAAAGCGGTAGGGGCAGGCCGATCCCAAGGTCTTCATGGTGTTCGACCACTGCTCAAAGTTCGACCCATTCCTCAAAGTGCGCACCCAACGCTGTGCGGCGCGAGGTCAGTCCATCGTAGTAATCAGCCCACTCGGCAATGTTACCGTTCTCGATCCGAACGATAGAAACACCCTGCACGGAGACTTTTAAGGTTCGTTTGAGTCCGCCGTAGAAGGGCTCGGTCAGACTAAATCGAAGAGTCCATTCGGTGATCACACGGTTACCACTCACGAAAATCGTGTTGGTCTGGAAGAAAGAGTCTGGATAAAGTTCTCGCGTCTTGTAGAAGAATTCAGCCAACCGGTCTTTGTCCTTAAACTCCAGCCCTATCCCGTGGTCTTTGAACTGGAACTCCTCGGCAAAGCCGGCGAGCGCTTCTTCGATCTTGCCGTTCTTCAGTTGCGACAGAACCGTCAATACAACTCCTTCCGAAGCCGACTTTGGAATCAGAGTCTCTCCTACCGCTGTGTTTTTTTGCATTTCGCCCTCCCGATGATTCTCGCGTCATGCTACTTCCGGTTAGCGCTGGCAGCGCTTATCCGACCTTCGCGAATGTCACGACTTTATTTGTACTGAATCGGGGAGACGGAGTTGTGTCGGTATCTCGGCTGTTGGGCCGAATCGCGGGCATTTTTCCGTGTGCAAGGTGCAACGGAGCTTGAGCAGTCATCTGTGCGTCGGCTCATTCAATTTCGCCAATTTTCTTCGAATCCGCCGAACGCGTGGGCTGCACTGGTGACGTACTGGCCGGCTTCGATGTCCAGGAGCAAACGCAGCGGTGCGCCGCCAGAGCGGTGGAGTATCTGAGAGAGGCTCGCCGCTCCATTCCACAACCGTGCATCGCCGCCTTGCACGCGCATCACCACCAGGGTCATATCGTCGCGTTGTGGGTGGCCATTCACGAATTCCGTGAGTTTGTTCAGTATGTCTTCGATTATTTGTTGCGGTGCCTTGTGTCGAGAAGCCAGCAGTAGCTCTTCGAGTTTTTGTTGCCCACAAAAGTCGCCGTCGAGGTTTTGCGCCTCCGTGATTCCATCGGTGTACGATCACCACAACGTCATTCGTTTCGAGTTGGAACGTTCGCGACGCGAATTGCGAGTTCGGCGCAATTCCCACGGGGATGCCGCCCGCGGCTTTCAGGTAGAGCATCCAACGCTGCTCGCCTTTTGGATCCGCCATTCGCTCGTTCGGGCGCACGTTGCCGCGGCCACCGGTGACCGACGACGTGTGTTTAGACACAACGCGATGCGCGCACCATCTTGATGTGTCATTGTTTGTCATCGAGTCGGGAGGCTGCCCACATCCCCACTTTCTTAAGCAAACGGATCAGTTCCTTTCGTTCAGCGGATCTCAATACCGCCATGGTTTCCTCCATGTCCACCGCATGCTTCTGGAAGGCTCGCTCGATTAAACTTCGACCGGTCTCGGTCAGTTCGACGATCCGACTGCGACCATCCTTCGGGTCGGATGTCCTCCGGAGCAGCTTTCTTGATTCCAGGCGATCGACCGCAGCAGTGATCGAGGCACTCGTCAGCAGAACCTTCTTTCCGATAGTGTTCACCGGCTGCGGTCCCTTGTGCAGAAGCACCTCCAAGACCGCGAAGTCGGAATGGCCAAGACCCAAAGCGGATACGCTTCGAGCGGCATTCTCTTCGATCGCTCTCGCGGCCCTCCACAACACTAGGTAGACTCGCGTTGCTGATTCCTCGCTCAGCCTTAGATTGTGGCTCCCCAACGTCAATCCTCCAGGATTCTCAATTACCAATAATACTCGACGTCGAGTTATCGCGCCGCCTTCTTAGGTCTGGTTTGATGTATCCCTGGCGGAGGGCGTCGCATCTATCTCGATGTCGAGATATTCTGCCTTTCCTCGGAAGGCCAAAGGAGAGAATTCTATGCTTGCAAACTACAAGATCGATCCGGCTCACTCCAGTGCGCAGTTCAGCGTTCGTCACATGATGATCTCGAATGTTCGCGGTGGCTTTGGAAGTGTTCAAGGCAGCGTAGCGTACGATTCACAAAATGTGGCGGCATCGAGGGTCGATGTAGAGATCGACGCAACCACGATCAACACGCTGGAAAACGCCCGGGACACTCATCTCAAGAGCCCCGATTTCCTTCATGTCGAGAAATACCCGACCATTACTTTCAAGAGCAAAGCGGTTACTCCGGACGGCGATGGTGAGCTGCGAGTGAAAGGGGACCTGACGATTCACGGGGTAACGAAAGAAATCGTCTTGAAGGTGGAGGGACCATCCACGGAAGAGAAGGACCCGCTCGGCAATGCCCGGATTGGGGCGTCCGCCACTACCAAGATTAAGCGTAGCGAATTCGGCCTTATGTGGAATGCCGCTCTCGAGACCGGCGGAATACTGGTTGGCGACGATCTCAAAATCGATTTGGAAGTCTCCCTGATCAAAGCCTAAGGGCGATGCCGTTGCTCGAGGACGCGGCAAGAAGGTTTAGTTCGAACGATTGAGTAGCAACTCTAAAGGATGATTTATGAGCCGAAAATCAGTCCATGATCACGCGAAAGCGGTTGTGCGTCGCAACACCGAGGAGGTTCAAGGCAAAGGTCGATTTGAAGTCTTCGCGGAACTGTTTGCAGACGACTTTGTAGACCACACGACGCAGCCTGGAACTGGGATGACTGCCGACAAGGCAGGCGTGCGGAGGCTCTATAAGTACATACGTGAGGCGTTCCCCGATTTTCGCGCCAAAATCCACTGGCAGCTTGCGGACGGCGACCGCGTGACCACGTACAAGACTTACTACGGAACTCACGAGGGTCCATTTCTCGGAATTGCTCCGACCCATCGCAAGATTCATTTCGAATCGGTTGATGTGATGCGTGTTCGGAACGGAAAGATCACGGACCACTGGGGCGTCGGAAACCTGCTTTCCCTGATGCAACAGATCGGCGGCTGGACACACTCAGCTCGGAAGTAATCCACTTGGCAGGAAAACACGCCTTGCGTACAAATACTGTTTCTCGACCGAGCCATCCAACTTAAGCAGAGGTCGTAGGTCTCTACCCCACGTCCCACACAGTGAATTTCGCTGGTGTAGATGCACTTAATGAATTGTCGAGGCGGCACAAGGCTGCGATCGGAACTGGATAGCGCCAAGTCGTTTGCTAGGAACTACGCGCTGACTTCCCAACTGCCGCCTGACTGCCGTAAATCATTGCGAATTCGAAGGATGTCCGGGTTCGATCCCCACCGCCCCTACCAAAACTTCTTGATTCCATCGGATAAAAATTCTTAGGGGCATTAAGCCAATTGTGAGGCCGAGACGAGGCGAGCGACAAGCCATGTGCTTCCATACTGTTAGCCGCGCATAAGCACTGTCCGGATGGTGGGAAACATGCCCATTGCCCACGAAAGAGCGGGCCTGAAGGACGCGAAAAGACCTAACCCCGATCTGTGGTTGACCTGAACGTACCGTCGCGCGAAAAGCATGAAAACTGGGAAATTTGCCACGTGGATTGGCCAGGCACAGAAGTTGGTGCGAACCCTTAGGAATAGCGTTGAGCCATCGACAGTTTCTCCGATCGATGCGATCAAAACCTCTATTTTCCGGAGTAATGGTCGTCCCGCAGTTCGATAGCCGCGCGATCTTCCACGTCCGTGTTGCTGGCGCACATATACGAGCACCGTTCTCAGGTGGGCACGAATCTCCCTGCCTCCGCGGACCGGCGTCACACTGCTATCCATGTCATCGAGCTGAAAAGCCCACTTGTCACGAAGGATGAGTTCCGAGGACAAAACCTTTCGCTCCGCGTCGTATGCCGTCGTGATATGCAGGAGGCCTGCCTTTAGTTCCTCCTTTCCACGCTGGCAGCGACCATCTCCATGGATAGCTACGACATCGTCTGTCACTAGAGTCAGCATACGGTCGACATCGCTTTTGTTTACGGCTTGAATCCATTCCTCGCGCACCGCCGCAATTTTGGCCCGATCGTCAAGGTCCGCCTTTGCCGAGACACTCATGTTTGCCTCCTGCTTGTCGCTGTATCCTACCCGTCAACGAGGTGACGAGATTTGTGCGAAAAATTGAGAATCAAAATAGGAATAGGAACCCGGTGGAACCGTCCCATAACAGGCGCCATAGCATGAGGTAGCAAAGCCAAACTTGGGCAATGTGATCGGGAACGTTCGGCAAACGGCGAAACGTATGGGAGTTTCTTGGCCGAGCGACTTGCCGACTGAATAGCTCAAAATGCAGTAGCGTAGACGTTCCCTCATCTGCCGCACAACGCGTGTAGGCCTTAGAGGCAAGATCGAGCGACATTCTGCGCCCTTTCATAATCCGCTTCTAACACGGAGACTTGCCACGACGTTTTTTTCATGCCCTTCAGTAATCGTCTTCCACGTAAGTTGAAGATGTACGCCGCCCCAGTATCAGCGCCGCACCTGGCTCGATTGGGGATGTCCGCGTCATGCAAGGCTGCCACAAGTGCCTCAAATTTGTGCCGGCTTAGCCCTTCCCACAGAAGAACTACTCTCGCAGCATCAGCCTCACTGGAACTGCCAACGAGTAAGGCTAAGCAATGACAGCATCGAGCAAAACCCGTACGATACTCTGCCTTGCAGATCGGGCAATAAGGCATATCTCGCGTCTCCGCAGGCTGGATTTTAGCACTGACACCTCGCAGAGCGAGCGGAACCGCCTGGGAGTGAGCCCCTCGAAACCTCTCGCAGCTACCAGCTCAATGCGCTCTTGGTATCCTGAGGACCCACACACGGGAGGTGTAGCGTGTCTCGTGATCTGTGGAGCCCTCGATTGAAAGCCACGATCCTGCTTGCGGAACCGCTCACGGCGGCTCTGCTGGCCGCGCCGATGTTCGCGCAGGTCACACCGACAGACGAGAAGGTCCCGTGCCGCAACTACAAGGATGTGGTTGCCCTGTTCGACCGCTTGGGCTACACAAAGGAGGCGTGGCAGGCGGGCATCCGCGAGATCCCGCGCGTCTACCTCGCGGAAGTGCGCGATACGTGGCGCGAGCGGAGCGCGAAGAAGCCCTCTGTCGCCGACAAGAAAAGGCTCTTTTCCGGCTCCTCGCCCCGATCGTGTTTCGCATCAACGAGCTCATCCTCGAGGATCGGGTCCGCGTGAAGGAACTGACCGAGCGCCTCGCCCAAGGCCAGAGCGTGACACCGGAGGATCAAGCTTGGCTGACCGAACTCGCGGTGAAGTCCCAGGTCCTCGAAGCGACGAG
>Ga0306925_10002094_pt1 | contig 16959 bp, 16 predicted proteins | sample flu12Cox44000176_FD_203755 | JGI IMG/M metagenome (GOLD analysis project Ga0306925, IMG submission 203755) | Lab enrichment of tropical soil microbial communities from Luquillo Experimental Forest, Puerto Rico - flux8day.12C.oxic.44.000.176 (v2)... | ecosystem: Environmental > Terrestrial >... | reverse complement strand
GCGCCCGGTCACCTCGTGGCCACCCCGCACAACATGCTGGACTGTAACGCGACGTTCTTCGAGCGGCTGTGCACCGACCCCCACGGACCGATGTACGCGGGTCACTTGGGCCGGTTCACTGACCCGATCACCCATCAGTACGTCGGTCATGACGAGCCGAGCGTCAAGTTCGAATCGACCACGCCCGGCTCGGGCAACACGATGACCTACACCCTGCAGTTGCCGACGGACCCGGCCGCGGCGCCGACCGCGAACGGCAGCGTCACCCACTACGCCGAACTGAGCGCGGCGCCGTGGTTCGGGCTGGGAATCTGTGACCCGAAGTCGTACCCGCAGAACCCGTGCAAGCCGCTGAGCGACAGCAACATCGGGACGAACACCCCGAACGCGGCGGGCGCGGCCTTCATGGAACTGCAGTGGTACCCGCCCGGCCTCGCGCCGGGAGATGGGTTCGTTGACTCGACGAGCTGCAGCAAGACCCAGTGGTGCGCGGCGCTGACCATCGACAGCCTGATGTGCACCTTCAACTTCAAGAGCTGCAACAACAACTGCATCGAGCCGGTCAACTTCGCGTTCATGCAGACCAACGGGGTCCCGTCCGGGCCGCCGAACCCGCAGCACGACAACGTGGGGACGTGGTTCGGGAACAGCCACACGCTGAAGATGAGCTCCGGGGACATGCTCACCGCGTCGATCAGCAACACTCCGGCCGGGCTGAAAGCCTCGGTAACCGACCTGACAACACATCAGACGGGGTTCATGGTGGCCAGCGCCGCAAACGGCTTCCAGAACACCAGCATTGCGGACTGCTCAGGGAAGCCGTTCGGCTTCCACGCCGAGTACAACACCGCAAAGCCACAGAACCAGACGCCCTGGGCGGCGCTCGAGGGCGGCGTGCTCATGCAGCAGGAGATCGGGCACGGCGAATCCTGCTCGTCGGTCACCAACAAACTCCCCGTCGCGATGACATTCACCGACGGTTCCTCTTTCTCCGACCCGCAGGTGTTCCAGACCTGCGTCGGGGGCATTGAGGGCAAGGGCAAGACGGGCGAGGGCCCATGCAACCCCACCACGGCTGTCTGCCAGCACGCCACGACCCAGGGACGGAACGGGCCAGTCGCCTGCCCGGTCAACAAGTTCAACTCGGGAGCGCTGTGTGAGTTCTCCGACGGCCATTGCTTCCCCAAGGGGAGCCGCCCGTTCTTCATCAACGGGGTGCAGACCACGGAAAACTCGCCGGTTGCCTTCTGCATCCAGAATGCCTTCGAGAACGGCGACCTCGATTTTGAGGGCAACAGTTACATACCGGACTGGCCGAACGGGAGCAGCAACTTCCCGACATCGTTCCGATATATCGGGCCATTTACCAACGGCCACGCGTACCCGAACATCCAGTTCGAGACCGACGCGGCCGCCTCCGAGGCACTCTGCCACCCCGCCACCGGCGCCGGCTGCACCGCCCCGCCGATCAGCGCCAAGTTCTACCCGTACTGGACCCTGACCAGCAAGGGCAGCGCCCAGGGGCAGTGCGTGTGGAACTTCGGCGCCGACATCGCCGGCGTCACGACGAACGACTTCGGGAAGGCCGCTGAGTACGGCACGCCCGACGTCGCGCGCTTCGGCGGGACGCTCACCAGCCCGGTGATGCCCAACCCGGCACTGTCCAAGACCTGCGGCAAGTAGGTTCTGATCCACCGTCCGCCCGGTGGCCCTGCGGGGCCACCGGGCGGACCTCCGTCACACTGCAGCGCAAGAGCTGATCGCGAAGACCAGCACGGCCAAGGGCGCCGCTGCAGGTGCTCCGGGCTCCCGCAGCACGCCACTACACTCCGCAGCATGACGACCTTTGTCATCGTCCACGGTGGATGGGGCGGCGGGTGGGAGTGGTCGCCCGTCGCCGACATCCTCCGCAGGCACGGGCATCGCGCCTTCACGCCAACCCTCACCGGGATGGGCGAGCGTGACCATCTGTCGCATGGCGAACCTGTCGGCCTCGGCACGCACATCGACGACATCGTCGCGGTTCTCGAGTTCGAGCGTCTCCGGGACGTGGTCCTCTGCGCCGCCAGCTACGGTGGGATGCCGGCCAGCGGTGCGGCTGACCGCGCCGCTGACAGAGTCCGGCTGCTGGTGTACGTCGACGGGCTTGTACCCGTTTCCGGCCGGTCGGCCGTAGACCTGTTTCCCGCCAGGTATGCCGACATGATCCGCGACGGCCTTGCCGAACACGGACCGGCCTGGAGAGTGCCTATGCCGGCGGCACTCTTCGATGCGCTGATTCCAGCCGGGTCGGTGCCCGAGGCGGTTCGCCGGGACTATCTCGACCGGATCCGCGCCCATCCGGCGGCCTCGTTCACCGAACCCATCCATCTCACCGACGCCCTGGAGTCGGTGCCGAGGGCGTTTATCCGCTGCACGGCCGGCGGGTACGCAGAACAAGCTGGCGGCGATCCTGTGGCCGCGGGCGCCGCCCACGCGCTGGAAGCAGGATGGACCTACCGGGAGATCAACACGCCGCACGACCCGCAAGTGTTCGACGCTGAAGGTATCGCCCGGCTCATGATCGAGCTGGCGGACTAGCTACCGAGACACCTTCGGCGAGCCGGGCGCCGGCTGGCCAGGCTCGGCACGCGGGCGGCCATGGGATGCTCGGGCTATGCGACGCCCTCGCCCGATGCTGACGAAGAAGCCGGTCATCGGCGCCGCGTTCTTGTGCACGGCCGCAGCGCTGCCGGGGTGTTCTGCGGCGTCACCGGCCGCTGGGTCTCCCGCCGCCGGGTCTCCCGCCGCCCCGGTTCCTTCTGCCAGCGCGGCGCTTGCCTTCACCATCGCGGGTGCCCGCCCCGTGCCGCCCAATGGAAGCCAGGACACGTACGCGCAAACGCCGAAGGCAGCGTGCGACGGCGCTAGGTTCGCGGCCGACGAGGTTCTGGGCACCAAAGTGGCCGATGGGTTCGTTGCAGCCGGATTCCTGGCATCGGCTGATCTGTTGACGCATTTCCTCCAGGGGAAGGGAACAGAGGTCGATTACCCGGCAGGGTCGCCGATCTCCGAAAAGGCGGCATCCAGCAGCGCCTTCCAAGCGGTGAATAAAAAAGTCCAGCGAGCAATCCTGCGCCAGCTGAGGGCCGGCAAGACTCGCGTCCGGCTCTCCCGAGCGCAGCTGCCGACGGTGGCGTTCGAGTCCAGGAACAGCGACCTGTACTGGGGATTTCGCGGCACGCAGGGGTTGACCGTCACCGGAAGCGTCAGCCGCAAGAACCGGCGGTACGCCGGAACCCTCTCCTACGTCATACGGGACAGCTACGGCTTCCCGGCCAGCGACACGCTCCACGGCTTCGGCGCGCCGATGAGGTACCTGCAGACCGCATGCGGGGCGCCCCAGCATCCGGGCGGAGCCCACTGGTTCCCCGACACCATCACGGTCATCGTGCCGTTCAACCGGCCGGCCCCGTAACGAGCGCGGCCGCCGGTTCCAGCCGGCCGCGCATGGCCTGGATTCCGCGGGGCCGGGTAGTGGTTTGTGCCGGAGGGGCGCAGACTGGTCGTAGCAGGTCTGCCGGCCGTGTGGAGGTGGCCGTGTCGGGTTACGAGACTGATGCACCTGAGCTGGTCCCGGTTCTGTCGCGGGGCAAGCACCGGAACCCGCGCCGGGGCGCGTGCTTCATGGAGTTTGCGTCGTACCTGGCGGGGGAGCCGTGGAGTGATCATCCGGCCTGCACGCATCCGCTGCTGGCCGCGCTTGCCCGCGATGTCAACGACTACACCTCCGATGCCGCCCGGGGCCGGCTGGCGGAGCTGATCCCGTCGGTGATCGGGCTGACCGGTGACGATCTGCACATCGATGCACGGATCGCGCTGGTGTGCGCGCGGATGGCGCTGCCGGTGGTGGCGGCCGCCCGGCAGCAGGTGCTAGCGGTGTCGGTGCTGGTGTGTGAGCGGGTGCTGGCCGACTTGGACGGGCGGCCGGCCGGCTGGCTGCCCGAGCCGAGCCGGGCCGCGCTGGCGCAGGTTCCGGACGCGGAGCAGTGGGCCCGCGGCTTCAGTCGCGATCTCCCGATCACCGCGAAGGCCTTCCGCCGGCGCGCTGCGCCGTTCACCGTCCACACCGCGGCGGATGGAATCGCGCATGCGTGCATCCCGCAGCCCGACGGGATGCTTCATGACCTGCTTGTCGGCGCTATCGGCGAATGCGCCGCGTGGACCGCCCCTGGCGCCAGGCGCGGCATTCCGACGGCGGCAGTCACTTCGACGGCGGCAGTCACCCGCGAGCGCGGGGAAGTCTCGGCCCCACGAAACGGGGCCGGCCTCACCCAAGCCTGAGCCTGCCTGCCGTTATCACGCCTGCCACGAGAACGCCGCCGGGGCGGTGGCCGCGCCCGTCGCGGGCTGGCGCTGCGGCCGTGCCGGGATGAGCATCCAGGCACAGACTCCGGCCAGTGCTATCACGAGGGCGGAGTAGATCCAGAACGCCAGGGTGAGGCCGCTGGTGATGGTCAGGCCGAGCTGGGCGGCGCGGCTCGCGGAGATCCCGAACTGTGCCGGTGAGATGCTCTGGCTGGCCTGGATCAGTGCGGAAATCGCCTGAGCCGCCATGGGGATCAGCGCACCGGCGAGCAGCGCGGCACCCAGCCGGGCCGGCCGCCACAGTGCGGCGGCAACAGCGACCGCGACGAATGCGACCATCACGACGACGTTGCCGAAGATCACCGGGGCCGGGTTCGAGAAGATGTTGCCCGCGGTTACCGTCTGAATCAGCTGCGCGGGCGTCCGAAGTATGTAGCTGTCCCACGACGGGGCGAACGCCACGGCCACGCCGATCGCCAGCAGGGCGGTAATCGCCAGCGTGATGGCCGGGCGCCCGCGGCGGGCCAGTTGCAAGCTTGGGGCACCGGCGCGCCCGGGCGGCCAGGCAGCCAGCGCAGCGCCGGCGGTGCACAGCAGCCAGCCGATCAGCCCGAAGGCCAGGCCGGCGCCAAAGGAGCCGGCGCCGCCGGAGGCCACCGTGCCGAGATCGGCGAGGAAGTAACCGACCGTGACGATGCTGGTGCCCAGTCCGAGCAGCGCACCCACTTGCCGCCAGGTTCCCCCGGCCACGATCAGCAGCCCGCTGGCCAGCCAGGTGGCCAGGTAGATCACGTGCGGGACGAGGTTGGCGGGGTCGCTGGCCAGGCTGGCCCCGGACAGATAAGGGGGGAACAGCCCGGTGATCCCGCAGGCCACACCCGCACCGAGCAGTCCGGCCGCGCCGATCGAAGTGTTCCGGCTGGCCAGTGGGATGTGGGGCCTGCTGAGGTGCACGATGGCCGCGGGGTGCTCGATGGCGGTGAACCGGGACCACGCCCCGGCCCACCCCTGCGGCGTCTCGGGCCACGCCTCCAGCGGATGCTCCTGTTGCCCTGCCACAGCCCAGATCCCGTAACCCTGCCGCCAGCGGCCGAGTTGGTAATTCGCGCCCCGGTACCAGATGGCCACGTTGTCCCGCACCGCACTCCGCCCTTCGCCGCTGCTCAGCATCAGGATGATCAGTTCCTGCCTGCGCCCACCGTAGGAGCATGATCTGAGGGCAAGCTGGATGCCGGGTCAATGCTCCCTGTCCGGTTGCCGGGCCGGCGGCTGTGCGTGCGGCCGCGAAGAGATGTGAGGCACCGGTACATGTCCGCTCACGGACGCGTTTCCCCCGTGCTGGCGGCTCGCTCGAGGGCATCGAGGATGAGGTCGAGCCCGATCTCGAATTCGCCGCCGTAGTGGTAGCCGGGCTGCAGGACGTGCTGGATGGTCAGCTCGGTGAGGTGGGGGTATGTGCCAGCGGCGAACTGCCCGAAGATCTCCTGCGCGACCTGTGTGGTCTTCTCCGGCGTGTCGAACGGAAGGCTGGCCTCCTGCAGCGCGAATCCGTAGATATAGCTGTCGAGCAGCGAGTAGGCGTGGGCGGTTAGATCGACCGGGAAGCCTGCCTGGCGCAGGCATCCGAGGACGGCGTCGTGGTGGCGCAGTGTCGCCGGGCCGGGTGATCGCCGTGACTCCATCAGGCCGATCGCCCAGCGATGGCGGGCCAGGACTTCGCGTGCCGAGATCGCCCGCTGCCGCATGGCCTGCTTCCATCCGCTGTCACCGGCCGGCAGGCCGATCTCGCTGAACACGATGTCGATCATGCCGTCGAGCAGGTCGCTCTTGTTGGCCACGTGGTTGTACAGCGACATCGCCTCCACCCCGAGCACCTGGCCGAGCTTGCGCATGCTGAGCGCCCCGATGCCGCCCTGGTCGGCGAGGGCGACCGCGGCTCGCAGCACCTGGTCGCGGCTCAGCGGCTCCCGGCGGGCCGCGGTGTGTTTGGTCGTCACCATCCGGTGTGCTCCTGTCCGAGGCTTGACGCGACTTACGCTGTAAGTCTACGATACTTACAGCGTAAGTTAAGGAGAAGAAGATGAAGGCCACACAGGACAGCCGGCCGGCGGTGCAGGCCAGCGCGGCACCCGGCCCGGCGACGATGCAGGCGATCGTGCAGCACCGGTATGGAACCGCGCCCAAGGATGTGCTCAAGCTGCAGCGGATCGCCACTCCCGCCATCGCGGCGAACGAGGTTCTCGTGCAGGTGCGGGCGGCCGGGGTGGACCGGGGCACCTGGCATCTGATGGCGGGGCAGCCCTACCTCATGCGGCTGCTGGGCTTTGGGCTGCGTGGGCCGCGCAATCCGGTGCCCGGGCTGGACGTGGCGGGCACGGTCATCGCGGCCGGCGCCGATGCCGGCGGGTTCCGGGCCGGTGATGAGGTGTTCGGCATCGCCCGCGGCTCCTTCGCCGAATACGCCGCCGCACGGGCGGACAAGCTGGTTCACAAGCCGGCCAGGCTCAGCTTCGCCCAAGCCGCGGCCGTCGGAGTGTCCGGGCTCGCCGCCCTACAGGGCCTGCACGCCGGGCGCCTCCGCGCGGGGCAGAAGGTCCTGGTCATCGGCGCTTCAGGCGGCGTTGGCAGCTACGCCGTGCAACTGGCCAAGGCCTTCGGGGCCGAGGTCACCGGCGTGTCCAGCACCGGCAAGACGGACCTGGTCCGCTCGATCGGTGCCGACCATGTCATCGATTACACCCGCGACGACTTCGCCGACGGCCGCCAGCACTACGACCTGATCCTCGACATCGGCGGGAACAACCGCCTCGCACGGCTGCGCCGGGCCCTGGCGCCCACGGGAACGCTGGTCATCGCCGGCGGCGAAGGCGGCAAGTGGACCGGAGTCGGCCGGCAGCTCCGGGCGCTGATGCTCTCCCCGTTCACCCGCCAGCGGCTGACCACCTACGTCTCCACGCACCGCCAGGCAGATCTCGACACCCTGCGCCAGCTGATCGAAACAGGCCAGGTCACCCCCGTCATCGGCGGGACCTACCCGCTCGCCGGCCTGCCCGAGGCCGTGCACCACCTCCACGCCGGGCACGCCCGGGGAAAGCTCGCCATCACCATCTGATCCGCCGGGCGCCAGGACGTGTGGCCTACCGGTCATCCGTCCTGGCGACGGCCGCGCTGGCGGCCGTCGGCCGCCAGCGCGGCGAAGCCGTCGGAGGTCTGGCCTGCGGTCACGTGTCCGGGGTACGGCCGCGCCAGCGACCTTCGATGAGGGCGGCGAAGCCATCGAGCAGGCGGGTAAGGCCGAACTCGAACAGGGTGTCGAGGTCGAAGTCGACATCCGCGTTGTTGTCGAGTTTGGCCAGGTGCGGGAAGCGGCCGGACTGGATGATGGGCGCGAACCGGGCGTCGTGTACGCGCATCCACTCTTCGATATCGACGCCGGTGTCCCGCTCAGCCTGCTGCTCCGACTCCAGGCCGGTGGCGGCGCCCCGGACGTGGCCGAACAGGGTCAGCACGATGTACAGCCTGGTGGTGGCGTCCAGGCCGCAGCCGTCGATGGCCCGCAGGGCCCATTCGGTGTGGCGCATGGCGTTGGGGGCCAGCTGGGGCCGGGTCAGCGAGACGATCTGGGCCAGCCAGGGGTGGTTCTGATACCCGCGCCACTGGCGATGGGCGATGTATTCCAGCTGCGCCCGCCAGCCCGGGGGCGGGGTGGCGGGCCACGCCTCCTCACCCATGAGGGTGTCCATCATGCCGGTCAGCAGGTCGTCCTTGCTCGCGATGCCGCGGTACAGCGACATGGTCGACACGTTGAGGTTGACGGCGATCCGGCGCAGGGACACGGCCGCGACGCCCTCGGCGTCGGCGATGGCGATGGCGGACTCGATGACCCGCTCACGGGTGGCCGTACCGGCGCCGTTGTGGACGCCGCGCGCGCGGGCCGGAGAGGCAGGGGAGCCCGGCCGGAAGGACGGCTGACCGGCCACCACCGACCCGGCGCCGGACCTGGTCAGGACCGCGCCGCGGGACCGGAGTTCGGCCAGCACCTTGGTCGCGGTGGCCATCGCGACACCCCAGTCGCGGGTGATCTGGCGGGTGGACGGGACCCTGTCACCGGGCTTCAGGTCACCCTTGCGGATACGGTCCTCGATCTGGTTCGCGATCACGAGATAGGCCGGCCCGGCGGCTGCGGATGTCATCGGCTCCTCCGTCACGGTGGCGGGTGCACTAGTGCGGTTGGCGCGCCCAGCGACCTGCGCATCCACGGCAAGCGCACTAGTTCACGATGGCACGCTTATTGTGCGTCGTTGCTGGCCACGAATATCGTGCCGCCAAAATATACGCTGTATCAGAGGGAGTGGAACAGTGACTGACCTCGCCATCGAGGTGCATGGCCTGACGAAGGCGTACCGCAACGTCACGGTCCTTGCCGGCGTCGACCTGGCGGTGCACCGCGGTAGCATCCAGGCCCTGCTCGGGCCGAACGGCGCCGGGAAGACCACGCTGGTGCACATCCTCACCACGCTGATCAAGGCCGATACCGGGACAGCCAGGGTGGCCGGCTTCGACATAGCCCGCGAGGGCCGTCAGGTGCGCCGGCACATCTCGCTCACCGGTCAGTACGCCGCCGTCGACAGGGCACAGACCGGCGCGGAGAACCTCTGGATGATGGGCCGGCTGGCCGGCCTGTCCCGCCGCGCCGCGCGGGCCCGCGCGGCGCAGATGCTGGAGCGGTTCGACCTCACGGACGCGGGTGGGCGCAAGGTCGCGACCTATTCGGGCGGCATGCGCCGGCGCCTGGACCTGGCGGTCAGCCTCACCGGCCGGCCCAGCGTGGTGTTTCTCGACGAGCCGACCACCGGGCTGGACCCGGCCGGCCGCCAGGCCATGTGGCAGATCGTCCTGAGCCTGGCCAAGTCGGGGGTCACGGTCCTTCTGACCACGCAGTACCTCGACGAGGCCGACCAGCTGGCCGACCGGATCGCGGTTCTGGACCGGGGGCGGGTCATCGCCGAGGGGCCAGCGGCCGACCTGAAGCGGAAGGTCAGCGAACAGCGGCTGGACCTGACCGCCACAGATGTCCGCGCCTATGAGGGACTGGAGTGCCTACTGGGCTCCCGCGTGGAGCACCGCGATCCGCTGCGCGGCGTACTCGGCGTGCCGACCGACGGCAGCGCGGCCCACATCCGGGCCCTGCTGGACGAGTGCGACCCGGACCGCAAGGCGGTGTCGTCGTTCACCGTCCACACCGCGACGCTCGATGACGTATTCCACGCCCTGACCGGTGACGTGGCCCGGGAAAAGGAGACCGTCCATGGCTGAGACCCTGACCCGCCTGGCCTGGCCCGCGCCCCTCGCGCGCCCGGCCGCGCCGGTGCGTGACGCGATGACGCTGACCGGGCGGGCCCTGCGGCTGTCCCGGCGCAATGCCGAGGCGCTGATCACATCGCTGGTGCTGCCCGTAATGCTGATGCTGATGTTCGTGTACCTGTTCGGCGGGGCCGTCCGGGTGGGCACGTCTTACGCCACGTACGTGGTGCCCGGCGTGATCCTGGTCTGTGCCGCCTTCGGTTCGTCCATGACCGCGGTCGTGGTGAGCGAGGACATGAAGGCCGGCGTCATCGACCGGTTCCGCTCATTGGACATCGGCGGCCCGGTGATGGTGGCCGCACACGTGATCGCCAGCGTGGCCCGTAATCTGGTCGCGACCACGGTGGTCATGGGCCTGGGCCTGGCGGTCGGGTTCCGCCCCCACGCCTCGCCGCTGCAATGGCTGGCCGCGGCCGGGATCCTGGTGCTGTTCATGACGGCAATCTCCTGGCTGGCCGCGATAGCCGGGATGCTCGCGTCCTCGCCGGAGGCGGCCAACGGGGCCACGTTCCTCTTCATGTTCCTCCCCTACGCGAGCAGCGCCTTCGTCCCCATCGCGACGATGCCCATCTGGCTGCACGGGTTCGCGCGCAACCAGCCCTGTACGCCCATCATCGAAGCGATCCGCAGCACGCTGGCCGGGCACCCGGACGGCGGGAGCGCGGCACGGACCGTTGCCTGGTGCCTGGGCCTGCTGGCCGTCGGGGTGGCCGGCTCGGTGGCGGCGTTCCGGCGGCGCACGACCTGAGGGGCGCCGCCGGGCCGCCGCGGTCATCGCGCTCTGCTGGCCCCGACCCCACCTCCCCGCCCAAGGGCTGGCCCCGACCCCACCTCCCCGCCCAAGGGCTGGCCCCGACCCCACCTCCCCGCCCAAGGGCATGCCCCGACCCGCCCAAGCGGGCGGCCCGGCCCCTCACGCGCTCCAGGAGGTGAGAAACGCGGCATCCTTCGCCGAGACACTTGCCCCGAGCATGGGGTGCAGGTCCATCGACGGCGAGTACTTGCTGGCCGGGACCTCGCGGCCCAGTGCCTCGGCCATCGCCCGGACGTGGTGCGGACCGGCGCCGCAGCAGATGCCCACGTATTCCACCCCGAGGTCATGCGCCTGGAGCGCGAACTGCGCCATGTCAAATCGCGTGCACCCGAACGGCTCTAGCGCGAGAGGGAAGGCCTGCTGCCCGGCTTCGGACCGGAGGGTCTGCATCGTCAGAGCAGCCGCATCGGTGCGGTATGGCACCGGCTGGGCGGCGACCGCGCAGTCGACCTTTTCCCGGATCCTGGCGAGCAGGGGCAACATCGTCTGTGGCCCGCGGTCGCAGTTCAGGCCAACGATCTGGGCTCCTTCGGCGGCGAGGATGCGGCACGCCTCTACGTAGCTGTAGCCGTCACGCGTCTGATCTGGCTGCGTCGGTGCCAGGGTGACCATCGCTGGCAGCCCCAGCCCCCGAATGACCTCCAGTGCGATCAGCGCTTCGCCGAGATAATCGTTGGTCTCGGAGATGACGAAGTCGATCCCTTCCTCCGCCGCCCAGTTCAGCTGCTCGGTATACATGGCACGGACGGCGTTCTGGGCCCGTACATCGTCTGGGTCGTAGGCCCAGGTGTTGCAGACGTTGCCGGCCACCAGGGCATCGCCCTCCTGCGCGATCTCGCGGGCGATCCGTACGGCGTGCCGGTTCATCGCCTCCAAGTCGTCCTGCCGGCCCACGTGCCGCAGTTTCTCGCGATGCGCATAGTAGGTGAGCGCCACCATTACATCCGAGCCCGCCCGGAGGAACTCCCGGTGCAGCTCGCGCACTGCTTCCGGAAAGTCCAAAACCACTTCGGGGACATACGGGCCCGCCTTGATATACCCGCGGCGTTCCAGCTCGAATACGTAGCCCTCGGCACCGAGCACGGTGCCGCTCTTCAGCCGCTCCACGAGTCCCACCTGCGAGCACCCGTTCATGAGACCGCACCTCCCGTTTCAGCTCGCCGGCCCCGGCGTCCCGCCATTGGCTGCACTATGCGACCTGGGCGGCTGGCGGCGCATCGAGCGGGCGCAGCTCGTCGGCGTAGCAGACCGATACACGGCGCATTACGCCGCCATCGTCGATGGTGTACTGGCCGAGCCGCCACAGCGGGGGTGAGTAGGCGTGCAGGGAGACGGTTTGCTCGGCCTCACCGGTAAGCCGGTGAATGTGATCAGGCCCGAAGGAAAAGGCGCAGCCTGCGGCGACGACTCGTTGCACGTGGACGCCGCCGATCCGGGGATTGGACTCCACGAGCGCGCCCCGCACCACGCGAACCGCGCCCGATGAGACGTCGTGGTCATGCCAGCCCGTATCGTTACCGGGGACCCAGCAGATGAGCCAGACGTCCACGTACTCGTCGCGGTGGATCGAGGCGTAATGCCGGCGGCCCCCGGCGTGGCTGACCTGATCGCTCCACAGGTCCGGGCGGCCAGCCAAATTCTCGACGAGTTCAGCCAGTTCGCGCTGGTCGAGATACCGGGCGGGAAGCGCTGAGAAGGTCATGGTCGTCACTCCTCTCTGCTGGACGGCCGGATCCGGCGTGCGACGGCTGGCAGTCACCGTGAAGCAGCCGCGCTGGGTTCGCTGCGCGGATCGCATGGCGGGCGGCGCCGCCAAGGCCGAAATCGGGATGCGGCTCCGCGTACGGCCGGTCTGAGCCGAATACGAGCATGTCAATGCCGAGTACGCGGAGTACGGAGTCCACGGCACGGCTGCCGTAGCTCGATGTCTCAACGAACATGCGCGGGTCCACCGGACCGCGCGCCAGCGGATCGGTGCCGCCCCGGGCGGCCAGGCGCTCGCCATGCAGCGGGCCGAGACCTGCCAGCGCGGTAAAGCAGACCCGCAGCCGTGGGTAGGCCGGCCGGCCATAGGCGCGGAACGCGAACCACGCCGCGTGCAGTTGCTGAACGTAGGGGACCAGAGCGGGCCACCACGCCGTACCGGCCGTATTCGCTGCCGCCGCGGGCCCGGGATGGATGAAGAGCGGGAGGTCCCGGTCGGCGAGGACGTCCAGCAGCGGGCTGCACCATCGGTAGCCGGACTCGTCGGCGACCGCGGTTGCCGGCAGCTGGAGCCCGACGAACCCGCGGTCGAGCTGCTTGACCAGAGCTGCCGCGTCGATTGCCGTCAGGCAGGCCGCGGCCCACCCGGCGAACGGCGCGCCCAGCTCGGCAACCCCGTCGTGGTAAGCGTCAAGGAGCGGTACCGCGTCCTCGGGCATCAGGTACTCGATGCCGAGCGGGCTCGACAGGCCGATCACGACACGGCCAAGACCATCGTGAGCTGCCTGTGCGGCCCGCAGCGCGACGTCGTGGTCTGCGGGATTCACCTCGAAGGGCGGCTCGCCGGACGTGAGCAGCGTCCAGCCATCCAGGCGCGGTGGCTGTGATCGCCGCCGCAATTCCCCGGCGAGCGCGCCCGGCCAGACATGCTGGTGGATGTCGACGTGCAGCTTGCTCCTCCGATGGTCTCTGGGCCGGTCTTAAGACGGCTAGGTGATGGGCGAACGGCCTACTGAACTAGGTACTGAAGCGGTTCACTTACACGTTTCAGTGAACCGCTTCAGTAGCCGCCGCGTCAAGGGCATGACGGTCTGCTGGGGTTGCCGGGCGGGCAACTGCCATTAGGCTTTTGTCACGGCGTGGCGAGCTGGCACGGCGGCCGCTGCAACTAGGCTGGCAAAGGGCCGGCAAACCCTAGGTTGGAAACGGTGCCCCAGCAACGCAAGCGCGCGACGATCCGTGAGGTGGCCGAGGCGACGGGGCTGTCACCTGCCGCCGTCTCATACGCCCTGCGGGGTATCCAGACCTCAGAGGAAACCCAGGAGCGGGTGCGCCGTGCCGCGGATGAGCTGGGCTACAACGTCGACCGCATTGCCCGTGCCCTGGCCAGCGGCCGGACCGGGACGGTGGGATTGCTCTTCGGTTCGCTGGAGGACCTGTGGCAGCAGCTACTGGGTGTCGGCATCGGCAGCGCGCTGCTGGCTCGTGACCACTACGCCCTCCTCGTGGACGCTGCCGATGATCCCGAACGCCAGCTGCTTCTAGCCCGCCAGCTCCGGGACCAGCGGGTGGATGGCCTCATCGTGCAACCGCTGGACCCATCCGATGAGAGATGGTCGGAGCTGGCAGAAAGCCTGCCGATCGTGTCGATCGGGGACGCATTGCCCGGCGCAAACGCGGCCGGCGAGGTCGTGTTCGACAACCGCGCCGGGGTCACGCTCGCCCTGGAGCATTTGCACAAGCTGGGCCACCGGCGAGTCGGCGTGCTGACCCCGACCCAGCCGAGCACACCGGACCGCCCGGCGGACATCCACATCGCCGCGGAAGCCGAGCGGCTCGGCCTCGACGTGAGCATTATCAGCTCACCACCCGCGCTCACCGCAGCGACCGAGGTGGCGCATGAGGTGCTGTCGAAGGCAGACCGGCCAACGGCACTGTTTTGTTTCGCCGACTCCATCGCCTACGGCGCCTACGCGGCCGCCCGCGAGCTCGGTTTGCGTATCCCTGATGAATTGTCGGTCTCGGGCTATGACGATCACCCGATGTCCGCGCTGCTGACACCGGCGCTCACCACGATGGACTGGAACGTCGACCGGATCGTCCGGGCCGCGGTCCGGCTCGTACTCGCGGCTATCGAGCGAAAGCCGTACCGCCGCCGTACCGTCCAGCCACCGCACTTGCGTAAGCGCGACTCCACGAGACCACCGGCAGCAACCGGATAAGGAAGGGACCAGCGCGGCATAGGGGTCACACTGGGCGCTGACCACGGGGCGGGCCGGCGGCGTTGTACCACCCAATACCGTGCTGCGCGCGCTGCGGCCGCTGCGCGATGAGGGGGTGCCGGAGTCACCGGGCTGGGGCCCGGGCGGCGGTGTCGAGTAGCGGGGCGGCGGGTCATGTTGTTCCGGTCATGTCAGGCGTGGCTGCGGGGATGGCGACGCAGCAGTGGCCGGGCTCTGGATCATGGACCGGGTTCAGGTTCCCGGCGCCCAAGCCCGCTACCAGGCCTTCAATCAGCGCGAGGTTCATCTGGCAGACCACCTCGGGCTGCATGTCCGCCAGGCGGCGGAATGGGCAATTGCGCATCCGGACCGTACCGTGATCGTCATGCCATGGTTCGAAGCCGTGCTCAGACAGCGCGCCTTCCAGGGTCCGCTGCAAGCCGTCGCCCTGGGCACGATCGGCCCGGTGCCTTTCGCCGAGGCCGGCGCCCAGCTGCCGGGCGGCGTCGTGCAGCGCCGCCCGGGCCTGGCCGCTGCGGTCGGCAGCGACCGCCTGGACAAGCAAGCGGGCCGCCAGCTGGTACTCCCGGTGCGGGACGGTCACCATGAATTCGCCCCTGGATCGGGAGTAGACCTTGGCCGGACGGCCAGCACCTGGTCCGCCGCGGCCCAGCGGCCGCTGGTAGGAGGCCGTCAGCAAGCCCGATTCCACCAGCTTGTCCAGGTGATAGACCGCAAGCGCGCGGCCGATGCCGACCGCGGCCGCTGCCTCGTCCCGTCTCACCGGCTCGCCGCGGCTGGAGACGAACGCATACAGGCGGTCGCGCACCCGGTCGTCCAGACAGCTCACCGAGGCCAGATCCGCCTCGTTCTGCGACAGGGTCACTCATGTAGTCTATCGTTAGGAAAAGCTATCGAAAGAGGACGAGGCTGATGACCGTCCTGGTCGGCCGCCGTGAATCCTTCAATGCCGCGCACCAGCTCTACGACCCGGATCTGTCCGACGAGGAGAACCGGCGCCTGTTCGGGAAGTGCGCGAATCTGCACGGGCACAACTACATCCTTGAGGTAGTTGTGACCGGCCAGATCGATCAGGCCACTGGTTACGTCCTTGACCTGAAAACGTTGTCCGACATCATCTGCACGCAGGTCATCCGCGACGTGGATCACCGCAACCTGAACACCGACGTTCCATGGCTGAAGGGGCGCATCCCGACCACAGAAAACCTGGCCCAGGCATTCTGGGAGCGGCTCCGGCCGGAGCTTCCCGACGGGCTGCTGCGATCGGTCCGGCTCTGGGAGACCGATAAGAACTGGGCCCAAGTCGGTGACCTGGCCTGAGGGACCGGTTCGGGAACCCCCCGGGCCATCGGACGCTCCGGTCGGGGCGGGTGCGGGACTCTCGGGGGTTCCGGCCGGGGCCGGCCGGGAGTTGCGAAGGCGCTACACGGCGGCGGACATGGGCGTGTTCACCCACGATGAGGCGAGCCGCTTTGTCCCGCAGGGGGACGGTGATCCGCAAAAAGACATCGTCCTGGCCTGGGAACTGCTGTACCGGCTCGAACCGGAGCTCTATGACCGGCTGGCCCGCGCCGAGCGGCTCCATCCTGAGGTGGTGGGCTGGCTGCCGCGTGAGGTGGACCAGATCGCCGAGGTCGGTGCGGGCACGGGACGGCTGACGATGGAGCTCATCGCGCGCGCGCAGCGCGTCGCTGCGGTGGAGCCCGCCCTGCCGTTGCGCCGGATCCTGCGGCGGAAGCTCGCGGCAGCCGATCACGGGGACCGGGTCCGTGTGATCCACGGGTTCTTCGACCAGCTGCCGCTGCCCGGCGATTTCGCCGGCCTGGTCGTCGCGTGCTCGGCCTTCACCCCCTCACCCGGGCATGGCGGCGAGGCGGGCCTGGCCGAGATGGAGCGGGTGTGCAGGCCAGGCGGGCGTGTCGTCATCATCTGGCCGAACCACCTCGACTGGCTCGCTACCCGCGGCTACCGTTACGTCAGCTTCCCCGGGCCGATGTACGTGGAGTTCGGCAGCCATCACGAGGCAGTGGAATTGGCCGGGATCTTCTACCCGAAAGCGGCCAGCGAGGTCTGGCGGCGCGGCTCGCGGAAGGTTCCCTTCGAGGTGCTGGGCATCAATCCACCGCGCGATCTGGCCTACAAGGTGCTGCCCGAATGAAGATCGCGATCATGGCGCCGCTGGTGACGGCCATCCGGGAGCCCCAGCGCGGCGGCTCGCAGGCCTTCGTATCCGATCTGGCCCGCGGACTGGCCGGCCGCGGCCATGACGTGCACGTCTACGCCGCCACTGGATCGGAGATCCCGGGGGTCGAGGTGATGGACACCGGAGTTGACCCCCAGTCCCTGGCGGCCACGCTCTACCGGGCGTTCGGGTCCTTCACGGGTGACGCAAGGGAGGCCGAAGCGGCGGCCGGGGCGGCCGAGTCCGCCTTCGCCACCGCCTACAAGACCATGCAAGCGACCCGCTATGACGTGATCCACAATCAC
>Ga0306925_10002091_pt1 | contig 16962 bp, 13 predicted proteins | sample flu12Cox44000176_FD_203755 | JGI IMG/M metagenome (GOLD analysis project Ga0306925, IMG submission 203755) | Lab enrichment of tropical soil microbial communities from Luquillo Experimental Forest, Puerto Rico - flux8day.12C.oxic.44.000.176 (v2)... | ecosystem: Environmental > Terrestrial >... | reverse complement strand
GGCGCAGGTCATCCCCTCCTACCGGGACCTGGAGATCGACGACAGCCGGCTGAACGTGAACGGCGGGGCGATCGCGGTCGGGCACCCGTTCGGGATGACGGGTGCCCGCATCACTGCGACGCTGCTGAACAGCCTCCAGTTCCACGACAAGACGACCGGCCTGGAGACCATGTGCGTCGGCGGCGGGCAGGGCATGGCGATGATCGTCGAGCGCCTCAGCTGAGGGGTTCCGCAGGTCGGCCGCGGAGGAAACGGGATATTACGGGAAGGTTGCAAAGTGGGTCTTGTCAGGGGCCCTCCGGTAGGGCAGTCTCATGGGAAAGCGGCTTCCCCTGGAGGTGCCAATGTCGCTGATGCACTCGCCCGACATGCACAAAAGCCTCATCGCGCGCATCCCGTTCGTAACGGGCCGCGAGCTAGCCGAATGGTTCACCCACCTCGAATCCGGGCCCGCGTTCCTGCGCCGCGAAGAGCGAGCGAACTGGCTTGCCGACGAGCACGGCATCTGCGACCACTACGCCGCCGCCATCTGTCACGAGTACGAACTCCGGCGCCGCCTCCGCCTCTCCGGCGCATAGCGCCTTTAGTCTCGCCCGCGTCATCGCGGGTGTTCCCCGGTGTCCGCCGTCGGCTAGCACGCCCGCGGATGTACTGCGCAGCCCTCGTTCCGCCTTATACGATCATGCGGTGAAGTCGCTTGGCGTCGAGGGCGCCTGGGTGTTCACGCCCCAGGTGCGCCACGATGAGCGGGGAAGTTTCCTGGAAGCGTTCCGGGGTGCCGAGTTCGCGGCTGACCTGGGGTACGAGCTTGACGTCGCGCAGGTAAACACTTCGGTGTCCCGGCGCGGGGTGATCCGCGGGATTCACTACGCGGACGTCCCGCCCGGGCAGGCGAAGTACGTGACCTGTGTCGCCGGGACGGTGCTCGATGTGGTGGTGGACCTGCGTGCCGGCTCGCCGGGGTTCGGCAAGTGGGAAGCCGTCCGCCTCGACGACGTCGACCGGCAGGCCGTGTTCCTGCCGGAAGGGCTCGGACATGGGTTCATGGCGCTGACCGACCAGGCGACCGTCCTGTACTTGTGCTCGACGCCCTACGCGCCCGGCCGCGAGCATGGCGTCCATCCCCTGGATCCGGTGCTCGGCATCGGCTGGCCGCTTGGTCTTGAGTGCGACCCGCTGCTCTCGGCCAAGGACGCGACCGCGCCCTCGCTTGACGAAGCACTGGCCGCCGGCTCGCTACCCCGGTACGACGAGTGCGTCGCATACGCAGCGCATCTGCGGGCCGCACGGTCCTTACGCTACCTTTGCCCTTATGAAGGCCCTGGTACTGTCGGGGGGGTCCGGGACGCGGCTGCGGCCGATCACGCACACCTCCGCGAAGCAACTGCTGCCGGTAGCGAACAAGCCGGTGTTGTTCTATGGCCTCGAGGCCATCGCGGCGGCCGGGATCACAGACGTCGGCATCGTGGTCGGCGACACGGCCCCGGCGATTGCGGCGGCGGTGGGCGACGGGTCGAGATTCGGGATCCGGGCCACCTACCTCCGCCAGGAAGCGCCGCTGGGGCTGGCGCACGCGGTGCTGATCGCGCGCGAATTCCTCGGCGATGAGGACTTCGTGATGTACCTGGGCGACAACTTCATCGTCGGGGGCATCACGAGCCTGGCCGAGGAATTCTCCGCCAGGCGGCCGGACGCGCAGATCATGCTGACGAAGGTGCCCGACCCGCGGGCGTTCGGGGTCGCGGAACTCGATGGTGCGGGGCGGGTGGTGGGGCTCGAGGAGAAGCCGCGGATCCCCAAGAGCGACCTAGCGCTGGTGGGCGTCTACTTGTTCACCCCCGCGGTGCACGAGGCGGTGGCCGCCCTCAAGCCCTCGTGGCGCGGCGAGCTCGAGATCACCGAGGCGATCCAGTGGCTGATCGACGCCGGGCGCAGCGTCGACTCCACGGTGATCACCGGGTACTGGAAGGACACCGGGAACGTCACCGACATGCTCGAGGTCAACAGGCTGGTCCTCGAGAGCCTGGACCCGCGCCTCGACGGGGTGGTCGAGCCTGACTGCGAGATCATCGGCCGCGTGGTAGTAGAGCCAGGCGCTCAGGTCAGCGGGTCCCGCATTGTCGGCCCGGCGGTGATCGGCGCCGGATCGAAGATTACGGCCTCCTATATCGGGCCGTTCACCGCCATCGCGGAAAACTGCGCGGTCGATGACAGCGAGCTCGAGTACTCCATCGTGCTGTCCGGCGCCTCCATCCGCGGCGTGCGCCGGATCGAGGCCTCGCTCATCGGGCACGACGCGGAGGTAACGCCCGCGCCCCGGGTACCCCGGGCGCACCGGCTCGTGCTCGGCGATCACAGCAAGGTGCAGATCAGCTCATGAGGATCCTGGTAACCGGCGGCGCCGGCTTCATCGGCTCGCAGTACGTGCGGACGCTGCTGACTGGCGGCTACGCCGGCTACGAAGACACTGCCGTGACCGTGCTCGACAAGCTCACGTACGCGGGAAACCTGGCGAACCTCGACCCGGTGGCCGGGCGCTTTGAGTTCGTGCGCGGGGACATCTGCGACGGAGAACTGCTGCGCGAGGTGCTGCCGGGCCACGACGCGGTGCTCAACTTCGCCGCGGAGACGCACGTCGACCGGTCCATCGCGGGCGCGGCGGAGTTCGTCACGTCCAACGTGACCGGCGTGCAGGTGCTGCTCGATGGGTGTCTCCGGGCCGGGATCCCGCGCGTGGTGCACGTGTCCACGGACGAGGTGTACGGGTCGATCGCTTCCGGGTCGTGGACCGAGGCTGCACCGCTTGACCCCAACTCGCCGTACTCCGCGGCCAAGGCGGGCGGTGACCTGCTGGCCCTGGCTTACGCGCGCACCCACGGCGTGAACGTCTCGATCACGCGGTGCTGTAACAACTACGGCCCCTATCAGTACCCGGAGAAGGTCATCCCGCTGTTCGCCACCAACCTGCTGGACGGCAAGCCCGTCCCGCTGTACGGCGACGGGCTCAACGTACGCAGCTGGATCCACGTCGATGACCACTGCCGGGGCATCCAGCTTGTCCTCGAACACGGCGAGCCAGGGCGCGTCTACAACATCGACGGCGACGACGAGCTGTCGAACCGGGAACTGACCGCGGCGATCCTGGAGGTCTGCGGCGCGTCCTGGGACATGGTGGTGCCGGTGACCGACCGCAAGGGGCACGACCGCCGCTACAGCCTTGACGATTCGCTGCTGCGATCGATGGGCTATGCGCCCCAGGTGCCGTTCGGCGACGGGCTCAAGGCGGCCATCGAGTGGTACGCGGGCAATCGCGACTGGTGGGAACCGCTGCACCGGCCCGCGCCTCCCGCCCAGGCTGGCTCATGACACGCTGGCTGGTCACGGGCGCGGGCGGGATGCTCGGCCGCGACCTGATGTCCCTGTTCACGGCGCGCGGGGAGGAAATCACCGGTCTCACCCGGGATGATCTCGACATCACAGACACGGCGGCGGTCCTGGCCGGGTTGCAGGCCGCCAAACCGGACGTCGTCGTCAACTGCGCCGCGTGGACGGCGGTCGATGACGCCGAATCGCATGAAGACGCCGCGCTGGCCGTGAACGGGCACGCGGTCGCGGGACTGGCGGCCGCGTGCGCCGACTCGGGCGCCGTCCTGGTCCAGGTGTCCACCGATTACGTCTTCGACGGTCTTGCGAGTTCGCCTTATGTCGAGAGCGCTGTTCCGGCACCTCGCACGCTCCCCGAGGCCGGCTACGTAGTGCGGACCGCGTGGCTGTACGGCGCCCACGGGCCGAACTTCGTGCACACCATGATCAGGCTGGCCCGCTCCGGCGCCTGCCCCGCGGTCGTCGACGACCAGCGCGGCCAGCCCACCTGGAGCGCCGATGTCGCGCGACAGATCCACGCGCTGATCACGAGCCGCGCGCCGGCCGGCGTGTACCATGCGACTAGCACAGGTGAGACGACCTGGTTCGGGCTTGCCGGGGAAGTCTTCGCGCTCTTCGATGCCGCCGGCTTCGCCGGGCCGGAGATGGCGCGGCCCGCCCCGGTTCCCACCACCAGCGCCGCCTACCAGCGGCCCGCGCCGCGGCCCGCGTACAGCGTGCTCGGCCACGATGCGTGGGTCTCGGCCGGCATTGCGCCGATCGGGCACTGGCGGGAAGCGCTGCACCGGGCATTCCCCGAAATGCTCGCGGCCGAAAATAATTAACACCAGAATCCTGCGTCACTTTGTACTAAATTTACCCCCGTGCTGACTCGATCTATTGGGATAATGCCTGCTGTGCGGCGTCGTGGCCGGCTCGCCGTCGCGCTGGCCGTGGCCGTGCTGATCGGTGCCACGGTGTCCGGTATGCCGCAGGAGGCGACGGGCGCGGCGTGCGCCAACCCGGTCGCCTGCGAGAACCTCCGGCCTGGCACGCCGCAGTCGGTGTGGGACGTCACCAAGGGCGAGGGCACGACCATCCAGGGGTTCGCCGACCCGTTCAGCGTCAACGTCGGCCAGGCGATCCGGTTCAAGATCGAGTCCCCGGCGGCCAGCTACAAGATCGACATCTACCGGATGGGCTACTACGGCGGTGACGGCGCCCGCCTCGAGGCGAGCGTCGCGCCGAACATCTCGGTCTCGCAGAACCAGCCAGCGTGCGACACCAACGCCACGACCGGACTTATCGACTGCTCCAACTGGGGAGTCTCCGCCAGTTGGACCGTGCCGGCAACCGCGGTGTCCGGAGTCTACTTCGCGCGCATCTACCGCACCGACGGGACAACCGACGCGAACCAGATCCCGTTCGTGGTGCGCAACGACGCCAGCCATTCGGCCATCCTCTTCAAGACCTCCGACGAGACCTGGCAGGCCTACAACACCTGGGGCGGCAACAGCCTGTACTCCGGGACGGCGGCGCAGACGGCGAACAGCCCGCAGGCCGCCGGCCGCGCGGTCGCGGTCAGCTACGACCGGCCGTTCTCGACCCGCTTCGACACGCCGTTCGGGGAAGACTACTTCTTCTACGGCGAGTTCCCGATGGTCGAATTCCTCGAGGAGAGCGGCTACAACGTGTCCTATACCGACCAGGGCACTATCGCCTCGCCCCAGGGGGCCTCGCTTATCGAGCAGCACAAGGTGTTCATGTCCGTCGGCCACGACGAGTACTGGTCGGGTCCCGAGGTCGCCAACGTGACGGCGGCCCGGAACAAGGGGGTCAACCTCGCCTTCGTCAGCGGCAACGAGGTCTACTGGAAGACCCGCTGGGCCGCGGACGCCGCGGGCATGCCCGACCGGACGCTCGTCACGTACAAGGAAAGCCTGGACAGCGCCCAGACCGACCCGGCGGGCCCCAAGACCTGGACCGGGCAATGGGATGACCCGCGATTCAGCCCGCCCGGCGACGGCGGGCGGCCGGAGAACGCGCTGACCGGGCAGCTCTGGACGGTCAACGTGGGTACCTACGCCATCCAGGTGCCAGCGCGGTACGCCAGGCTGCGATTCTGGCGCAACACGAGCGTGGCGCACTTGTCGGCCGGCCAGACGGCGACCTTGGCGCCCGAGACGCTGGGCTATGAGTGGGACGAGGACCTAGACAACGGGTCCCGGCCGGCGGGGCTCATCGACATGTCCTCGACTACCAAGACCCCGCCGCAGGTCATGAAGGATTATCAGCAGGACCTCGGGCCGCTCAGTGCCACCCACCACCTGACCCTCTACAGGGCGGCCAGCGGGGCCCTGGTGTTCGGTGCCGGCACCGTCCAGTGGGCCTGGGGGCTGAGCTCGCAGCATGACGGGGACTCGAAGAACCCGCCCAGCCGGGCAATGCAGCAGGCGACGGTCAACGTCCTGGCTGACATGCATGCCCAGCCGACGACGCTCATGGCGGGCTTGGTGCGGGCCACGGCGTCCGCCGACACCACGCGGCCGGTATCGGCGATCAAGTCACCGGCACCAGGCGCCCACCTGAAAGACGGCGCGAGGGTCACGGTCTCCGGCACCGCGACCGACCGCGGCGGTGTCGTGGCGGGTGTCGAGGTCTCGACCAACGGCGGCGGTGCCTGGCACCCGGCCACCACGATGTCGGCCGCTGGCAAGAGCGTCACGTGGAGCTACACCTGGATCGCCCATGGGAGCCCGACCGCCATCATCGAGACCCGGGCGACCGACGACAGCGGCAACATCGAGAAGCCGTCGGACGCCCGCAAGGTCACGATCGGCTGCCCGTGCTCGATCTGGGGGCCGAACGTGGCTCCCGCGAAAGCAGACTCGGGCGACGGGACCTCGGTCGAGGTCGGTGTCAAGTTCACCAGCGGCATCGCCGGCACGATCAAGGGCATCCGCTTCTACAAGGCGGCCACCAACACCGGCACGCACATCGGCAGCCTGTGGACGGCCAGCGGTCAGTTGCTCGCCTCCGCGACCTTCACTAACGAGACCGCGAGCGGCTGGCAGCAAGTCAACTTCGCCCACCCCGTGCGCATCAGCCCGAACACGACGTACATCGCGTCCTACTACGCCCCCAACGGGCACTACTCGGAGACCGATCAGTACTTCGACCCGCCCATCCGCGGCGGGGCCACGCTGAACTCACCGCCTCTGCACGCCGTCCGCAGCACTCATGCGACGTCGAACGGGATGTACATCTACACCAAGAGCGTCGCCTTCCCGAGCCTTACTTTCAACGGCGCGAACTACTGGGTGGACGTGTTGTTCACGCCGTAGGCGTAGCTCTTTGGCGCAACAACATTCTTCACTTTGGCTCCTTGTTTCACTTTTCTATGCCGAATCGACATCAAACTCCGTGATCTCACTGGTCCCGCGAAACGTCTAGTTTTTGTTAAACACCACCGTGCGGGGGGCCGGCTCACGAGATCCCGTTCGGTGCGGAGTGGGCCGAGTCAGAGGTTGGAACATGAATAAATGCGTCCGCGGTGCCGTCGCGCGGTTGATCTCTATGGTCAACAAGTTGACTACTACCGCGAGGCGGAGCCGACTTGCGTTTCCGTTGGCAGCCGCCATTCTGCTATTCGCAGCACTGTCCGCTGTGCCGCAGACGGCGAGGGGGGCGACCTGCGCCAACCCCATCGCCTGCGAGAACCTCCTGCCTGGCACACCAGCGTCGGTGTGGGATATCAGCAAGGGCGAGGGCACCACGATTCAGGGGTTCGCCGCCCCGTTCAGCGTCAACATCGGGCAGACGGTCCAGTTCAAGATTGAATCCCCGGCGACCAGCTACAAGATCGACATCTACCGGATGGGCTACTACGGCGGTGACGGCGCCCGCCTCGAGGCGAGCGTCACCCCGAACATCTCGGTCTCGCAGAACCAGCCGGCCTGCAACACCAACGCCGTGACAGGCCTGACCGACTGCAGCAACTGGGGCGCGTCCGCGAGCTGGACAGTGCCGACGACAATGGTGTCCGGGGTCTACTTCGCGCACATCTACCGCACCGACGGGTCGACCGACGAGAACCAGATCCCGTTCGTGGTGCGCAACGACGCCAGCCATTCAGACATCATCTTCAAGACCTCCGACGAGACCTGGCAGGCCTACAACGACTGGGGCGGCAACAGCGTTTACTCCGGGACGGCGACGCAGACGGCGAACAGCCCGTCGGCCGCCGGCCGCGCTGTCGCGGTCAGCTACGACCGGCCGTTCGCCACTCGCTTCGACACGCCCTACGGGCAGGACTATTTCTTCTACGCCGAGTTCCCGATGATCCAGTTCCTGGAGCAAAACGGCTACGACATGTCCTACACCGACAGCGCCAGCGTCGCCCAAGACACCGGCGGGGCGATCCTCTCCCAGCACAAGGCCTTCATGTCGACCGGCCACGACGAGTACTGGTCCGGTCCCGAGGTCGCCAACCTGACCGCGGCCCGCGACAAGGGGGTCAGCCTCGCCTTCGTCAGCGGCAACGAGGTCTACTGGAAGACCCGCTGGGCCGCGGACGCCGCCGGCATGGCCTATCGGACGATGATCGTGTACAAGGAAAGCCTGGACAGCGCCCAGACCGACCCGGCGGACCCCACGACCTGGACCGGCGAATGGGCGGATCCGAGGTTCAGCCCGCCCGCTGACGGCGGGCGGCCGCAGAACGCGCTGACCGGCCAGTTGTGGACGGTCAACCAGGGAACATATGCCATCCAAGTGCCATCGCAGTACGCCAAGCTGCGATTCTGGCGGAACACGAGCGTGGCGGGCCTGTCGGCCGGGCAGACGGCGACCTTGGCGCCCGAGACGCTGGGCTATGAGTGGGACGAGGACATAGACAACGGGTCCCGGCCAGCGGGGCTCATCGACATGTCGTCGACCACGCAGACCCCGCCCCAGGTTTCGAAGGACTATCAGCAGGACCTCGGGTCGCTCACCGCCACGCACCACCTGACCCTCTACCGGGCGGCCAGCGGGGCTCTGGTGTTCGGCGCGGGCACCGTGCAGTGGGCATGGGGGCTGAGCTCGCAGCACGACGGGGACTCGAAGAATCCGGTCGACCCGAACATCCAGCAGGCCACCATCAACATCCTGGCCGATATGGGCGCCCAGCCTACGACGCTCATGTCCGGGATGGTCTCGGCCACGGCGTCCACCGACACGACGCCCCCCACGTCCACCATCACCTCGCCCGCCCCGGGTACGAACGCCAGCGATGGCGCGAGCGTGACGGTCACCGGCACCGCGGCCGACAGCGGGGGCGGTGTGGTCGCCGGCGTCGAGATTTCGACCGACGGCGGTGCCACCTGGCACCCGGTCACCACGATGTCCGCCGCCAACACGAGCGTGACATGGAGCTACACCTGGATCGCCCACGGCGACCCGAGCACGACCATCGAGACCCGGGCGACCGACGACAGCGGGAACATCGAGACGCCGTCGGACGCGGAGACCGTCAACGTAGGCTGCCCCTGCTCGATCTGGGGCTCGAACGTGGTCCCGCCGACGCCCGACTCGGGCGACGGCAGCTCCATCGAAGTCGGCGTCAAGTTCACCAGCGACGCCGCCGGCACGATCAACGGCATCCGCTTCTACAAGGCGGCTACCAACACCGGCACGCACGTCGGCAACCTGTGGACGGCCGGCGGTCAGTTGCTCGCCTCCGCGACCTTCACTAACGAGACGGCCAGCGGCTGGCAGCAAGTGAACTTCGCCCAGCCGGTGTCCATCAGCGCGAATACCACGTACATAGCGTCCTATTTCGCGCCCAGCGGCCATTACTCGGAAAGCGAGCAGTACTTCGATCCGCCGCTGCACGGCGGATCGACGCTGAACTCACCGCCGCTGCACGCGGTGCGTGCTACCCAGTCGACTCCGAACGGCCTGTATACATACAGCAAGGCCAGCACCTTGCCCACCCAGACCTTCAACGCCGAGAACTACTGGGTCGACGTGTCGTTCTCTCCGGCCACGCCGCCTGGCATGCCGACCAACGTCACAGCGACGCCAGGGACGGGATCGGCCACGGTGAGCTGGACCCCGGCGTCGTCCGGTGGCGTGGCGACGAGCTACAAGGTCACCCCGTACATCGGTACGACCGCGCAGACTCCGGTCGCCGTGACCGGGAATCCCGCCCCGGCCACGGCGACCGTCACCGGCCTGACCGGTGGCACGCCGTACACCTTCACCGTGACCGCGTCGAACTCGTCAGGGACTGGCCCGGTCTCCGCCGCGTCCAATTCGGTGACGCCGACGGCGCCGACGGTTCCTGGGGCGCCAACCGGGGTCACCGCGACCGCCGGCAACGGCTCTGCGAGCGTGTCGTGGACCGCGCCCGCCAGCAACGGCGGGAGCGCGATCACCGGTTACACGATCACGCCCTACCTGTCGGGGGTGGCGCAAGCACCGACCACGGTGACCGGGACGCCACCGGCCACGATCACCACGGTCACCAGCCTTACCAACGGTCAGGCTTACACGTTCACGGTGACCGCGGTCAACGCGGTCGGGTCTGGTCTGGCGTCGGCGGCGTCCAACGCCGTCACGCCGTCCACCACTCCGGCGCCGGCCTTCGTCCAGCAGGCGAGCACCCACGCGGCCAAGGCAAGCAGCCTGTCGGTTACTCCGTCCAAGCCGCTTGGTACCGGCAATCGCCTAGTAGTGGAGGTAGGTGTCTGGAGCGCGTCCAAGGCGACGGCCAGCAGCGTCACCGATACGGCCGGGGATACGTTCACCGAGGTGAGTCACTTCACCGGCCCGGATCAGACCGAACAGAGCGTGTGGACGGCACCCGTCACCGCGGGGGCAGGCGCAACGCCGGTCGTGACCGCGAAGCTCTCATCTTCTGGTGACGCGGCGGTCACGGCGCTCGAGTACAGCGGGCTTTCCACCGCTGCGGGCTCGGCCGCGGTCGACACCCAGGCCAGCGCCTCGGGGACCACGACGATCGCCGGCACCGTGTCCTCTGCCGCGACCGCCGCGACAGGGGCCGGCAACGAGCTCGCGGTCGGCTTTTACTCCGACTCGGGGTTCGGCGACAGCCTGACCGCGGGATCCGGATATACCGTCAGGACCAACATCTCCAATACCAGCGACATGGAACTCCTGACCGAAGACCAGGTCGTCAGCGCCGGCGCCACGCCATCCGCGAGCGCGGGGACGGGCGCGAAGACCGTCTGGGAACTGGCGACGGTGGTGTTCAAATCGGGCAGCCAGGCGCCGCCCACGGTCCCGGCCGCGCCGGGCAACGTGTCCGCGGCGGCCGGAAACGCGTCCGCCACCGTCAGCTGGACGGCGCCGTCGAACGGCGGCAGCGCCATCACCAGTTACACCCTGACACCGTATGTCGGCACTACCGCGCAGCCGACCACCGTGGTCAGCGGCTCGGCGACGTCGGCCGCGGTGAGCGGGCTCACCAACGGCACGAGCTATACGTTCACGGTGACGGCGACCAACGCGGTCGGGAACGGACAGGCGTCGGCGGCGTCCAACGCGGTCACGCCGAGCGCCCAGGCCACCTCGCCCGCTTTCGTGCAGCAGGTTTCCGCCCACAGTGGCGGGGCCGCCAGCCTCTCCGTCACTCCGGGCGCCAACCTGACCACCGGGAACCGCCTGGTCGTCCTGGTCGGCGTCTGGGGCAGCGGAAGCCCCACGGCCAGTGGTGTCACCGACTCCGCTGGTGACACGTTTACCGAGGCGCTGCACCTGAAGGCGTCCGACGGAACGGAGATGAGCGTCTGGACGGCGCCCATCACCGCGGGCGGCGGCGCCAAGCCCACGATCACAGTGACCCCGACGGCAAAGGCCGATGTGGGCATCGAGGCCATGGAGTACGCCGGGCTGTCGACCGCCGCCGGCACGGCCGCGATCGACCAGATGGCCTCCGCGTCCGGGACCACCGGGTCGTCTGCGGCCACGGTGCAGTCCGGGGCGACGGCCGCGACCGCCGCGGCCGGCGAACTCGCGCTCGGCTTCTACGCGGACTCCGGGTTCGGCGCCTCGCTGACCGCGGGAGCCGGGTTCACCCAGCGCGGCAACGTGTCACCGGATGGCGACATCGAGTTCCTGACCGAGGACGCCCCGGTCGGGCTCGGTGCCACGCCATCGGCGAGCGCGGGGACAGGTGCCAGGACCGTGTGGCTGATGGCCACGATCGTGTTCAAGACGGCCTAGTACCTACGGGCTCAGCCACGGGCCCCTGCCCGGCCGGTTCCGCCGGCCGGGCAGGGGCCCGTTCGCGTGTATCGGCCCGCTCGAAGTAACTCCCGTATATGCAAACGAGGGGGTGCAGATGCATTACCGGATGCAGATGCAGATGCACGGTCGCCGGCCTGAAAGGCCCCTTATCCCAAACGGTGCCCCCGGTCGGACTCGAACCGACACTGGGGCCCTTTTAGGGGGCCGGCCTCTGCCCTTGGGCTACGGGGGCGCCCTAATAGTACCCTTCTTTCGGCATCTTTCTGACAGACAGCACTTCAATATAGGTACCGCGCGGCAAGTGAAAATTGCAGATCACGGGTGCCTTACCTGGTAGAAACACAGAGCGTAGCCAGTTCAAGATCAAGCAATATGCCGTCCCACAAGGTATTCCTCACATTATGCCCGCATTGGCGCACGCGGAAACATCTAGCTTGATCGAGGCCCTTACGCGTATGTCTCGCTCATTTCGCGTGCCCGCGCCATAAAAGATCTCGCCCAGTGGCCGGAAACGACATGCCAGCGCGGGCGCGGGCCCGCATGAAGATCGCGTCGAGCATCTCGCCCGTGACGCGTCCCGTGAACGTGTTCTGCTGACTTGGGTGGTAGCAGCCGAGGAGCAGCGCGCCCCCGCGGCCTGCCGTCAGCAACTCGACCTCGGTACCGTGCCCGAACGCCGGCCGCGGCCTGGGCAGTTCATATCCGGCGCCGGATAGCACCGGCCAGAGCGCCTGCCACGCGAAACCGCCGAGGCACACGATCACTCGCATGCTTGCCGCGACCATGCGCAGTTCCGCCGCAAGCCACGGCGCGCAGGTGTCGCGTTCCCGAGGGGTGGGCTTGTTATCCGGGGGCGCGCACCGGACCACCGCCACCACGCGCGCGCCGAGCAGTCGCTGGCCGTCCCCGGCATGGACGCTCGTCGGCTGGCTCGCCAGCCCGCAGCGGTACAGCGAGGCGAACAGGAAGTCACCGCTGCGGTCGCCGGTGAACACGCGCCCGGTCCGGTTCCCGCCGTGCGCCGCCGGCGCCAGGCCGACGATGAGGATCGACGGGACCGGGTCCCCCCAGCCGGCGATCGGCCGCCCCCAGTACTGCTCGTCGCGGAACGACTTGCGACGGACGACCGCCACCTCCTCCCGCCAGGCGACCAGGCGCGGGCAGGCCCGGCATACCGACTGCCGCGCGGTCAGTTCGCCGAGCGAGGCAGCGCCGAACGCGAGGTCGCGGACATCGCCCGCGGTGGCCGCGACCGGGGTATCGGGGCTCGCCGGATCCTCCGGCCAGCCGGAGCCGGGAGCTACGGGACCAGCGACCATGCGATGCCGTCGAGGATGTCGTGCTCGCTGACCAGGACCTCAGCGAACCCGAGCCGGATCATGATCCGGTCGAGCACCAGAGCGCCCGCGCCGATGACGTCGACCCGGCCGGGATGCATGACCCCGATGGCTGCCCGCTGGGCGCGGGTCTGACCGAGCAACTGGCCGGTGATCTCATGCACCTGCTCAGCCGATACACGCGAGTGGTGGATCCTGGCGGGATCGTAGCGCGCAAGCCCGAGCGCGATTCCCGCGACGGTGGTGACCGACCCGGCCAGGCCGACCAGCGTCCTCGCCTGACGCACCGGCACGCCGCCGGCGACCAGGGCGACCGCGGCGTCGATGTCCGCGGTCGCCGCCGCCACCTCCGCGGGGGATGGCGGGTCGCCGTGCAAGTGCCGTTCGGTCATCCGCACGCACCCGATGTCTACCGAACGGGCGCCGCTGACTCCGGCCGGTCCGCCAAGGACGAACTCGGTGGAGCCGCCGCCGATGTCGGTGACTAGGTAGGGCGGCGGGCAGCCCCCTTCCCGGGCATGCGCGGCGCCGGCCAGTTCGCGTGTCGCCCCGGTGAAGGACAGCCTTGCTTCCTCGTCTCCGGACACGACCTCCGGGGCGACGCCGAGCACCTCCTTGACCCGGTCGACGAACTCCTGTGAGTTCGCAGCGTCCCTGGTGGCACTGGTGGCCACCATCCGGACCCCCCGCGGCGCCGCCTGCCTGATGAGGTCCGCGTACTCGCGCAGCGCGCCGATCGTACGGTCCAGCGCCGCCTCCGACAGGCGCCCGGTCCGGTCAACGCCCTCGCCGAGGCGGACGATCTTCATCTCCCGGGCTATGTCAGTCAGCGCCGCCCGTTCGGGATCAATATCCGCGATCAGCAACCGGATCGAGTTCGTGCCACAGTCGATCGCCGCCACTCTTACCTGTTGGCACAAACCAGCCGGCCGCCGGGTCACTCGGCCTCCGCATGCCCGGGTTTCTCAGGCGCCGCCACGCAGGGGCCCCGTGACCACCATTCGCCCGCCGTCGCCAGCGCCTCGCGCCCGAAGAGGTTCGCGCCCGGTGCGGCTAGTTCATGCGCCGCGAGCGCGTGCAGGCACTTGACTCGGTCGGGCATGCCGCCAGCGCTTTGCGTGCCGGCTGGCAGGGGTCGTAGTCCCGCGTCGGCGGCAGCGGCGTCCCGCCGGGTGAGGTAATCGCGGTGCGCCCGTTCATAGGCTGCCCGGATTCGTTCGTCGGCGAGCCGCGCGGTCATCTCTCGCATCACGCCCGCCGACTCCAGGCCGCTGATCGCCGCGGCCGCCCGCGGGCAGGTGAGGTAGTACAAGGTCGGGAACGGGGTTCCGTCGGGCAGTCGCGGCGCCGTCTCCACGACGTCAGGCAGCCCGCATGGACAGCGGTGCGCGACCGCCCGCAGGCCGCGCGGGGCGCGGCCAAGCTGCGCGGCGATCAGCTCCGTGTCCCGCTCAGTGATCATCGGCCGGGTTCGGCGTCGGCCCGCTGGACCGACCCCCAGAGCTTGGCGTACCAGGGATCGGCCGGGGCGGCGCTTCGCGCGGTCGCCGACGGCGGCGGCTGCCCGGAGATCACCTGGTAGCACTGTTCCTGGGGGAAGCACATGTGCAGCTGGTCGCGGGCCTGCTGCTCGACATACCACGTCTGCCCCAGCCTGGCGTTCTGCTCCTCGAGCGCCTTGACCTGTGCCGCCGTGGCCTGCTGCTCGGCCAGCAGCTGATCGATCTGCTGCCGCTGCGCGATGTACTCGCGCACCGGGTAGGCCAGGCTCAGCGCGATCGCGCAGATCACCACGGCGAGCAGCGCGGCCCGCCCCGTCAGCTTGGTCGACCGAGAGGCCGCCGCGACCGCGGCGGCCTCGACGGGCGAGGCCGGGACTTCCATCAGTCTGACGTGAACCTCGGGAAAGCGGACGCTCCGGCGTAGCTGGCCGCGTCGGCGAGATGTTCTTCGATCCGCAGCAGCTGGTTGTACTTAGCGACCCGCTCGCCGCGTGCCGGGGCCCCTGTCTTGAGCTGACCGGCGTTGGTGGCGACCGCGAGGTCCGCGATGAACGTGTCGTCGGTCTCGCCGGACCGGTGGCTGATCATGCAGCTGAACCCGGCACGCTGCGCGAGGCTCACCGCGTCGAGCGTCTCCGTCACGGTGCCAATCTGATTCAGCTTCACGAGCAGGCTGTTCGCGGACCTCTCGGCGATGCCGCGGCGGATCCGCTCGGGGTTGGTGACGAACAGGTCGTCGCCGACCACCTGGACCCGGCCGCCGGCCGCCGCGGTGAACGCCTGCCAGCCTGCCCAGTCCTCCTCGGCGAGCGGGTCCTCGACCGACACCAGCGGGTAGCTGTCCAGCCAGTCCAGGTAGATGGCGGTCATCTCCTCGGAGGTACTCGGCTTGCCCTCGAAGAGGTAGCCGCCGTCGGCGTAGAACTCGGTCGCCGCGGCGTCCAGGGCGAGCGCGATGTCGCGGCCCGGGGTGAACCCCGCCTTGCCGATCGCCTCGATGATCAGGTCGAGCGCGGCCCGGTTGTGCTCGAGGTTGGGCGCGAAACCGCCCTCGTCGCCGACGCCCGTGGACAGGCCGTGCTGCTTCAGGACCGATTTCAGCGCGTGATAGGTCTCCGCGCCCCAGCGCAGCGCCTCCGAGAACGTCGCGGCGCCGATCGGCGCGATCATGAACTCCTGGATGTCGACGTTGGAGTCCGCGTGCGCGCCGCCGTTCAGGATGTTCATCATCGGCACGGGCAGCACATGGGCGTTCGGCCCGCCGAGGTAACGGAAGAGCTGCAGGCCCGCGGACTCGGCGGCGGCACGGGCGACCGCCATGGACACGCCGACGATGGCGTTGGCGCCGAGCCGGGACTTGCCCGGCGTCCGGTCGAGATCGATCAGCGCCTGGTCCACGAGCCGCTGGTCGTCGGCCTCGTGCCCGATCAGCTCATCCTGAATCTCCTCGGACACGCCATCGACGGCTCTGGTCACACCCTTGCCGCCGAACTCCGAACCGCCGTCCCTGAGCTCCACGGCCTCGAACGCGCCGGTGGACGCGCCGCTCGGCACGCCGGCCCGGCCGAGGGAGCCGTCGTCAAGGACGACCTCTACCTCAAGGGTCGGGTTTCCCCGGGAGTCCAGGATCTGCCTGGCATGCACCGCTTCAATGGACGCCACCGTCTCGGCTCCTTGCTGTGAACGCGCCTTAGGTTCTGATATGGAGCCTAGTGGAGCGCTCGGCGGCCGACACAACGGGCACGCCGTGGGAGGCCGGGTTCCGGGGCCAGTAACAGGCGGCGAGCAGGATGAGCAGGAGTCCGGTGTTGGGGTCCGTTCCCTGGCCGGTGAAGATGCCGCCCAGTCCCTCCGCGAGCCAGAAGTACAGGGCGAGCACGGCGGCCATGACCACAGCGGGTTTGACAGCGGGCTTCGCGAGGACACCGATGGCGACGAGGGCGCAGGCCACGGCGAGACCCACGGAGATCTCGGTTCCGCGCGGGCCGGCGAGACTGGACAGGCCGTTCATCACCGAGACCAGCCAGCCGGGCTGACCATCGGTGACCGAGAAAAGCTGCCCGATCGCGTCCGGTGCCCGGTTATCGGCCAGCAGCAGCGAGTAACTGAAGCTGCCCCACAGGATTAGCCAAAGGATGTTCGCCCCGGTGGCTCCGAGCGGTCCTGATGCCGCCGGGGAGGCGGGCTCGCGGGACGGAGCCCGCTCGGCCGGCCAGAGCAAGACCGCGATGAGGGCGTAGAGGATCACCCCGCCCGGGAAGCCGGCGAGCGGGGACGCGCCGGCGAATATCCCGCCGAGGCTTTCGCCGAACCACCAGACGAACAGCGCCCAGGCGACCGACCCGGCCAAGGCCAGCTTGAGGGTGCGGCGGAAGAACATGCCGCCCGCGATGAGCAGCTGGATCGTGGCGAACACCGCGTTGTAGACGGCGATGTGCCGCAACATCACCTGGGCCGCCCAGCTCACGGAGCTGGCCACCACGCCGGGACTGCCGGCTGTGCTGAGC
>Ga0306925_10002088_pt1 | contig 16972 bp, 13 predicted proteins | sample flu12Cox44000176_FD_203755 | JGI IMG/M metagenome (GOLD analysis project Ga0306925, IMG submission 203755) | Lab enrichment of tropical soil microbial communities from Luquillo Experimental Forest, Puerto Rico - flux8day.12C.oxic.44.000.176 (v2)... | ecosystem: Environmental > Terrestrial >... | reverse complement strand
GGATCACGGCGGCGTCAACAAAGCCGCTACCGAACTGGTGACGAAGCTGCACGTCACACCCGAGCCCAACTCCACCAGCGACAGCCTGAAGAAAGGCGGCGATGAGAACCTCGCCAAGTTGAAGGGTCTCAGCGGGGCGGCCTTCGACAAGGCTTATATCGATCACGAGGTCGCTTATCACGAGGCGGTGCTGAGCGCGCTGGACAAGACGCTCATACCGAGCGCACAGAATGCCGAGCTCAAGGCGTTGCTGGTCAAGGTACGCCCGGCTTTCGAGGCGCATCTCCAGATGGCGAAGCAGCTGCAAGCGGAGCTCAGCAAGGGTGCCTAGAGTGACGGCGCTCGGGCTATCGCGGCTGTGGCTCTGGGTGCTGCTCGCCTGCTCGGCAGTGTGGGCGGCTGAGTCACCGCGCCACGCGCCCCCTGCCGCGCATACCGTCATCATCGAGAACATGCAGTACAGCCCGGCGCAATTGCGCGTGCACCGCGGCGAGCGCATCGTGTGGGTGAACAAGGATCTGTTCCCTCACACGATCACCGCCGCAGCGCACGCGTTCGATTCCGGGAGCATCGCCGCGAACTCTTCCTGGACGTATGTCGCTGGGAAAGCGGGGGAGTATGCTTACGGCTGCACCTTTCACCCCAGCATGAAAGGCACGATCGAAGTGCAATGAATGAGCCAGGCCGCATCCTGAACAGCGATTGTGCAATCGGCACGCGCCTCGCCGGGGACGAGTTGACCCTCGCACGCCGTGTCGCCAGCGGAGACCGCGCTGCATTCACGCAGCTCATGCGCGGCTACAACCGACGCCTGTATCGACTGGCACGCGCGTCGCTGCGCGACGATACCGAGGCCAAGGACGCCCTTCAGGATGCCTACCTCAACGCCTACCGCGCCATTGGCAGTTTCCGCGGAGAATCGACGCTTGCCACCTGGCTCTCGCGACTGGTGTTGAACGAGTGCGCCGTCCGGCACCGCCGCGCGGCGCGACGCGAGGGGATTATTCCGCTCGTCAGTTCGGAGGCGAGAATGTCCGAGACCGCGAGGGTAGCCGACGTTGCGGAGGGCCCGGACCGCGCCGCCGCCAGGACCCAGATGCGCGGCATCCTGGAAAGCAAGCTTGGTGAGCTGCCGGAGACCCTGCGCGTCGTCTTCGTGTTGCGTTCGGTCGAGGAATTGAGCGTTGCCGAGACGGCCGAGACACTGGGACTCGCGCAGGAAGCCGTGCGCGCGCGTCACCTGCGCGCCAAAGGCCTGCTGCGCGAGGCTCTGGCGCGGGAGATTGATCTCGCCGAAAGTGATCTCTTCGAGTTCGGCGGGATACACTGCGATCACATCGTCGCGAGCGTGCTCGAGAGACTGTCATCATCGGCGCAAAGGTGAGCTTCGAGGGACAGCTGGTCCTCGTTACCGGCGGCACCGGCGCGCTCGGTAGCGCAGTCGCACGTGCCTTCCTCGAGGCAGGCGCAACGGTCGCCGTCACCTACCGCCGCCGGCAGGAGTATGACGCTCTTCGGGACGCGGCAGCGGCGCATCGCGCCAGGCTCCGCGGCCACGAGGTCGATGTCACCGACGAGGCCGCGATGCTGCGCCTGGTTGGCGCACTCGAGGCGGAGTTCCCGCGCCTGCTTGGCCTCGTCAACGCCGTTGGCGGGTACGCCGGCGGAACGAAGCTGTGGGAGATGGAGAGCGCGGTGTTGGAGCGCATGCTGGCCCTCAGCCTCCGTTCGGCCTTCGTCAGCGCGCGCAGCGTGCTGCCTGTCCTGCTGCGGCAGGACAGCGGGTGCATCGTCAACGTGGCGGCCCGCTCGGCCCTGGAGGCGCCGGGTGCTGCCGGCGCGTATGTAGCCTCCAAGGCGGCGGCAATTGCACTACTGCACTCGTTAGCCATGGATCTGAAGGGCACGGGGGTGCGCGTAAATTCGGTGCTGCCCAACATCATCGACACTGCAGCGAATCGGCGCGACATGCCAGGCGCCGATTTCGCGGCCTGGACGAAGCCGGAAGAGATCGCGCGCGTGATCCTGGTGCTATGCACGGTGGATGCGCAAGCGATCAATGGGGCAGCGATACCGGTGTGAGCCCACGGGGAGCCGGTGGAAAAATCGTCCTGCGTATCGGATGAGCGGCGTGCTCAGGGAAGCGTGAAGCCTCAGCCGAACTTCGTATCGATGTAATGCGTGCTGCCTGCGACGCGCTCGCCGAGCTGGCACCACTCGGTGCGCGCCCTGCGGGAGCAGCCAGCCCGCAGTTTCCCTGGCTCGTTGGATTTGACACGGCGCGTGCTGCACGCGCACAAACAATCGATCAGAGCCTCGAGCTCCGCAGGCTTGAGAGCAAGAACCGCATCCAACGGCTCGGTTACCGGCTGTCCGATATCCACCGAAGTTGTTTTCAGTTCTCTCGCCATGAACTCAGCGTGTTACCAGGGCATTCCCGTGTCGGTCGGGTCAAGGGCCGAAGCAGCGTCAGCTTGTGCCTACGCGTAATGCCCGCTCGCCAACATCCTGTCGGACGATCGGCACAGCCGCGGCGGCAGGGCGCGCGTCCGACTGCAGCTTAGGCTTTCGTCTTACTGCACGGGATCGGTACGCGTGCTACATGTGCAGCGCAATCAAAGGAGGAGTACCGCCATGGCGCAAGAATTCGCACCCCCAGGTCAGGAACCGGCATCCAGTATCGATGACGGCGGCAGGTTGGGGTCGCTCCGCAGCAAAGCTCAGGATGTCGGTGCGCGGGCTGCGCAGCGCGCTGATCAGGCGCGTGTGGGCGCCGCGGCCGGCCTCGAAAGCGTGGCGAGCACTTTGCACGACAAAGGGGAACGGGTCGCGAGTGCCGCCCACAGTGCCGCGGATGCCGTGTCCTACGGCGCCGAGTACCTGCGCGAGAACGATGTCCAGACCATGCTCAACGACCTCATGCAGGTGATTCGGCGTAATCCCGGGCCAGCGCTCATCGGCGCTGCGGCACTCGGATTCCTGCTCGGCCGGACGCTCAGCCGCGATTAACACTCATGCATTCGCAAGTGCAGCCGCTGCGCGATTCGCGGCGCGGCGCGACGGAGCCGCGGTCCATCGCGCAGGTTCTGGCCGACTTGGTCTGCAACCTGCAGGACATCCTGCACTCGCAGATCCGCCTCGCGCAGGCCGAAGCCCGCGAAGAGCTGCGGACCTTCCGCGCGGCGGGCACGCTGATACTCATTGGCGTGCTCGGCGGACTGCTCAGCGCCTTGTTTCTGCTGCTGGCGGTGGTCGCTGCACTGAGCCTGGTCATCAGCGTGTGGCTCGCCGCGCTGGTCGTGGCACTTAGCATGGCCGCGGTGTGCGCGCTCGTATTGCGCGCTGGGGCGAACCTCATGCGCAGCCGGGCAGCAAAGAATGCTGCGAGCGTAAAGGAGAAGGCGCCATGGACCGCGCGACCGAGCGAATAGAGTGGGAGATCGACCGCGAGCGCGCAGTGCTGCGCTCAAACCTGCTGGAGCTCGAGAATCGTGTGAAGTCGGCGGTCGACTGGCGCCGGTACTTTGAGAGTAATACGCCTCTGTGGATCGGCATCGCATTCGGCAGCGGATTGCTGCTGGCACTCGCCGCGTCGCGGCGCGCCTACCCACCGGAGCGCGCAGCCTACCCGCGCATGAGTGGATCTCCGCAGATGAGTGCATCGCTCGAGCACTACGAGCACCGGCGGCGGGCGATTTCCCGCGCCTGGGGCACAATCGAAAGCGCGCTGATCGGCATGGCGGCGGCAAAGCTCAAAGACACCCTGGCGCAGGTCCTGCCGGGCTTCCGGCAACAGCTAGCGCGGCGCGAAGGCGATGGTTACGCGCACGATCCTGCGGCGAAGGTTTACCGTCAACACTAGCGAGGCATCACATGGGACGTGGAATTCTGCTGTGGCTTCTGGGCGTGCCGATTCCCGTGATTCTGCTGTTGTACATGTGCTCGCACCATTAGCCGCGCGCCGCCGCGCTGCGCGATGAGTCATCCGCGATCGCGACCCGCTTCCTCGAGCCGGGAGTGTCCGGAGGTGACCCACCCGAAGCCGCGTAAGGGAACTCCTACGCAGTTGCAGTCGCAGTCGCGGTCACCGGTTCCGGAAGCTGAGCGAGGAGATGGGAGAGTTGGTCGAGGTCGAGCGGCTTGACCAGATGGGTATCGAAACCCGCTTCCCGTGAGCGGCGACGATCGGCGTCCTGCCCCCAACCGGTAAGTGCCACCAGGGTCATCGCCTTACCCCACTCCTGAGCGCGGATCCTTCTCGCCACCTCGTAACCATCGAGCAAGGGCATACCGATGTCGAGGAGGGCGACTTCGGGTACGTGTCGGCTGGCTGCTTCCAGAGCGATGGCGCCATCGGAGGCGCTGAATACCTCGTGACCGCGCAATCGCAGCACCGTCGCGAGACTCTCGAGTGCATCCGCGTTGTCGTCCGCCAGCAGGATGCGGCGCGGAATTGCCGGCAGCTCGGGTTGCTGCGCATCGTTCTCGGCTTCGGGGCGCATAGCCGTCTCGGCGAGAAGCGGCAGGCGAATCACGAACTCGCTGCCGGTTCCCGCGCCCTCACTGCGGGCGCTGATGGTGCCACCGTGCATCTCCAGCAACCGCCGCACGAGCGCGAGGCCGATACCAAGCCCGCTGAGTGCGTGATCGGACCGGCGGTCGAGCTGGGTGAAAAGATCGAAGATTCTCGGCAGCAACTCGGCCGGGATGCCAATACCGTTATCGCGCACCCGTAATTCCACTTCCGTGCCGTGCCGCGTGCAGACCAGCTCGATGCGGCCGCCGCGCTCGGTGTATTTCGCCGCGTTGCCGAGCACGTTCGCCAGCGCCTGCGTGAGGCGCGTCGGATCGCCATCGACCCGCATCGGCTCCGGCGGAATCATGAGTGTCAGCTGGTGTTCGCGCTCCAGCACCAGCGGCTCGATCGTCTCAATCGCCCGGTTGATGAGGGTCGCGACATCGAGCGGCTGACGCGTGAGCGTGATCTTGCCGCGCGTGATGCGCGAAACATCGAGCAGGTCGTCCACCAGGCGTGTAAGGGACACGAGCTGGCGGTGAATGACCTCCTGTGCCCATTGCAGGCGCGGCGCGGATGGGTTCATGCGCATCAGCTGCAGTGCGTTGCGTATCGGCGCCAGCGGGTTGCGCAGCTCGTGCGCCAGCATCGCGAGGAACTCATCCTTGTTGCGGTCGGCTTCCTGCAGCGCCCGCTCGGCGCGTGCACGTTCGCCGACCTCCTTCTGCAGGCTGCGGTTGGTCTGCTCGAGCTCCGTGTTGGCACGCTGCAGTGTCGCATTGTAGGACTCGAGCTCGCGCGTTCTCTCCGCCTGCAGCGTGAGATTGGCTTCCGCAAGCTGGCGGTTGGCATTCGCCAGTATGCGATTCAACTGCCGCAGCTCATGGCGCTTGCAGTACAGCTCCACCAGCACGGCGACCTTGCTGCGCAGTATTTCCGGCACCACGGGGATCGCCACGTAGTCGACCGCCCCGGCCTTGTAGCCGCGCAAGCGGTCGAGCTCGGAGACGTGGATGCCGGTGACGAAAATAATCGGGGTTTTCTCGAAGCGCGGATGCGCGTGGATCAGCTCCGCCGTCTCGAATCCATCCATGTCCGGCATGTTGACATCGAGCAGCACCACCGCGAACTCATCGTGCATGAGCTTATCGAGCGCCTCCCTGCCGGAGTGCGCCAGCACCAGGTTCTGTCCGAGCTCGCTCAGGATCGACTGATAGGTCAGCAGCCGTGCCGGCTGGTCATCGACCAGCAGGATGTTCACGCGGTCATCGATTGCCATAGCGCCGCCCCTGATGCCTGAACCGCGCCTCAGGGATGCAGCCACATGCGCACGAGCGACAGCAGCTGGTCCGTGTTCACGGGCTTGGCGACGTAGTCGGACGCACCGGCTTCCAGGCATTTCTCCCGGTCGCCCTTCATCGCTTTGGCGGTGAGCGCGATGATCGGCAGCAGACGGAACTTGTGGTTGCTGCGGATGCGGCGCATGGTCTCGTAGCCGTCCATCTCCGGCATCATCACGTCCATGAGCACGAGCGAAAGGTCGTCCGTGCTCTCGACGAGATTGATCGCCTCCTGCCCGTTGGTCGCGGTGATCACCTCCATATTGTGGCGCTCGAGCAGGCTGTTGAGAGCGAAGATGTTGCGGATATCGTCATCGACCACCAGCACCTTGCGCCCGCTCAACGGCACATCGCTCTCGTGCAGGGTCTCGATCATCTTCTGCTTGCTCAGCGGCAGGTCGGCGATCACCCGGTGCAGGAACAGCGCAGTCTCATCGAGCAGCCGTTCGGGGGAACGCACTCCCTTCAGCACGATGCTCTTGGCGTTCTTGCGCAGCTCGATCTCTTCCTGATCGGAAAGCTCCCGACCGGTGAAGACCACGATCGGCGTGCGGCGCAGAGCCTCATCGGCCTGTACCTGAGCGAGCAGCTCGAATCCGGACATGTCCGGCAGCCGCAGGTCGAGCACCATGCAGTCGAAGCTCCCCGCGCGCATGGCCGCGAGTGCCTCCGCACCGGTCCCGGCGGCAACGATCTCGACGTCGGTGTGACCGAGCAGCTCGCGCACGCTCAGTTGCTCGGCCGGATCGTCCTCGACGACGAGCAGACGGCGCACGTGGCTTGCGGTGAAGCTCTTCAGGCGCTCGAGCGCTTCCTCGAGGCCCTCGGTAGTCACGCTCTTGGTGATAAAGGAGAACGCGCCGCGCTCGAGCCCGTACTGGCGCTCGTCCTCGATGGTGAGGATCTGCACCGGGATATGGCGGGTCTCGGCGTTGCGCTTCAATTGGTTGAGCACGGTCCAGCCGAGCATGTCCGGCAGGAATACATCGAGCGACACCGCCGTCGGCCGGTGCTTGCGCACCAAAGCGAGCGCATCGGCGCCGGTGCGCGCCAGCAGCACCTTGAAGCCGCGCGCGCGCGCCATGTCGAGCAGTATGCGGCCGTAGTGCGGGTCGTCTTCCACGACCAGCAGGACGGCATCGTTCGGCTGCAGGTCATCCCGGTCGTCCGGGATTTCCTCGCCGCGCACCACGGGCAGCACCGCCGGCTGGAACGCAGCGGTGTGGGGGGTAGCGGCCACTGGGCCCGTGCCGCCGGCGGCGCGACTGTAGGCGGGCCCGAGATAGCTGAGTGGCAGGTAGAGGGTGAAGGTGCTGCCGCTGCCAGCGATGCTGCTCAGGCGAATCTCGCCGCCGAGCAGGTGCGCGAGCTCGCGGCTGATGGCGAGCCCGAGGCCCGTACCACCGTATTTGCGCGCGGTGCCGGCATCGGCCTGCTGGAACGCCTCGAAGATGATGCGCTGTTTTTCCGGCGGGATACCGATGCCGGTATCGCTCACCGAGAACTCGACCACCGAGGGTGCCTGGCTCAGCGTCGGGTGCTCGCTGCTCCAGCCCCCGGTCGCAATCGCGACATGCAGCCGCACACCGCCGCGCTCGGTGAACTTGAAGGCGTTCGACAGCAGATTCTTCAGCACCTGCAGCAGGCGCTTGGAGTCGGTGGTGATCGCGCGACCCAGACGCTGGTCGAAGTCGGCGGTGAAGGACAGCTTGCGCGCCTCGGCTTCGTGGCGGAAATTGCGGTCGATGGTCTCACGCAAATGCGTGAACAGCAGCTCCTCGCACTCCACCGTAACCGTACCCGACTCGATCTTCGACAGATCGAGGATGTCGCTGATGAGATTCAAAAGGTCGGTGCCGGCGCCGTGGATGGTGTTGGCGAACTCCACCTGCCGCGTGCTCAGGTTGCCGCCGGCATTCTCCGCCAGCTGCTGCCCGAGGATCAGGATGCTGTTGAGTGGAGTGCGCAGCTCGTGCGACATGTTCGCCAGGAACTCTGACTTGTAACGCGAGGTGAGCGCGAGCTCCGCGGCCTTCTCCTCCAGTGCACGCCGTGCCAGCTCGATCTCCTCGTTCTTGCGCTCGACCTCGGCATTCTGCTCCGCCAGGAGCTTCGCCTTATTGGCAAGCTCCTCGTTGGTCTGCTGCAGCTCGGTCTGCTGCGTCTGCAGCTCGGTCGCGAGCTGCTGCGACTGCTTCAGCAGTCCCTCGGTGCGCATGGTCGCTTCGATGGTGTTGAGCACCACGCCGATGATGCTGCCGGTCAGCTGCTCGAGGAACGCCAGCTGCGAGGCGGTGAACTCGCCGAGCGACGCCAGCTCGATGACCGCCTTCACGTGGCCTTCGTACAACACCGGCAGCACCACCACGTTACGCGGTTGCGCATGGAGCAGTCCGCTGCGGATGTGGATCGAATCGTCCGGAGTGTCGGTCAGCAGCAGGCGCTGGCGGTCCACCGCGGCCTGACCGACCAGGCCCTCGCCCATGCCGTAGCGGCGCGGCTCGCGGCCTTCGTACGGCTCATCGGCGTAGCTCGCCAGCTCGCGCAGGTACGCGCCGTCCGGTCCCTCGGTGACATAGATGATTCCCTGCTGGGCGTTGACCAGCGGCGCGAGCTCAGAGAGCAGCAGCTTGCCGACGGTGACCAGATCGCGCTGTCCCTGCATCATGCGGCTGAATTTTGCGAGATTGGTCTTCAGCCAGTCCTGCTCCTTGTTGCGGTCGGTGGTGACGCGCAGGTTGCCGATCATGGCGTTGATGTTGTCTTTCAGCTCCGACACCTCGCCGCGCGCTTCCACCTGGATCGAGCGTGTCAGGTCGCCCTTGGTGACCGCGGTGGCGACCTCGGCGATCGCGCGCACCTGATTGGTGAGGTTGGCGGCGAGCAGATTGGTGTTGGCGGTGAGGTCCTTCCAGGTTCCGGCTGCACCCGGCACGTGCGCCTGTCCGCCGAGCCGGCCCTCGACGCCGACCTCGCGCGCGACACTGGTGACCTGGTCGGCGAAGATCGCCAGCGTGTCGGTCATGCTGTTGATGGTGTCGGCCAGCGCGTTGACTTCGCCCTTGGACTCCACCGTGAGGCGCTGGCGCAGGTCACCGTTGGCGACCGCGGTCACCACCTTGACGATGCCACGCACCTGGTTGGTCAGGTTGTTGGCCATGACGTTGACGTTGTCGGTCAGGTCCTTCCAGGTGCCGGCGACTCCCGGTACCACGGCCTGGCCGCCGAGCTTGCCCTCGGTGCCGACCTCGCGCGCGAGGCGGGTCACCTCGGCCGCGAAACCGTTCAGCTGATCGACCATGGTGTTGATGGTCTCCTTCAGCTGCAGGATCTCGCCCTTGACGTCGACCGTGATCTTGCGCGACAGGTCGCCGCGCGCGATCGCGGTGGAGACTTCGGCGATGTTGCGCACCTGGCCGGTGAGATTGCGTGCCATCGAGTTGACGTTATCGGTGAGATCCTTCCAGGTGCCGGCCACGCCGGGAACGATGGCCTGACCGCCGAGCTTGCCCTCGGTGCCGACCTCGCGCGCGACGCGCGTGACCTCGGCGGCGAAGCTGTTGAGCTGGTCGACCATGGTGTTGACCGTCTCCTTGAGCTGCAGGATCTCGCCGCGTACGTCCACGGTGATCTTGCGCGACAGATCGCCGCGGGCGATGGCGGTGGCCACCTCGGCTATGTTGCGCACCTGCCCGGTGAGGTTGCTCGCCATGGAGTTGACCTTGTCGGTGAGGTCCTTCCACACGCCGCTCACGTCCTTGACGTCGGCCTGACCGCCGAGCTTGCCCTCGGTGCCGACCTCACGTGCCACACGGGTGACTTCGGCGGCGAACGCGTTGAGCTGGTCCACCATGGTATTGATGGTTTCCTTCAGCTGCAGGATCTCGCCACGCACGTCGACGGTGATCTTGCGCGACAGGTCGCCGCGGGCGATGGCGGTGGCGACCTCGGCGATGTTGCGCACCTGGCCGGTGAGGTTGCTCGCCATGGAATTCACGTTTTCGGTGAGGTCCTTCCACACACCGCTCACGCCCTTCACCTCGGCCTGGCCACCGAGCTTGCCCTCGGTACCGACTTCACGCGCCACGCGCGTGACCTCCGCGGCGAACGCGTTGAGCTGATCGACCATGGTGTTGATCGATTCCTTCAGCTGCAGGATCTCTCCCTTGACGTCCGCAGTGATCTTGCGCGACAGGTCGCCGTTGGCGATCGCGGTGGCGACCTCGGCGATGTTGCGCACCTGCCCGGTGAGGTTGCCGGCCATGGAATTGACGCTGTCGGTGAGATCCTTCCAGGTGCCGGCGACACCAGGCACCACCGCCTGGCCACCCAGCCGGCCTTCGGTGCCGACCTCGCGCGCCACGCGCGTCACTTCCGAGGCGAACGAGCGCAGCTGGTCGACCATGGTGTTGATGGTCTCCTTCAGCTGCAGGATCTCGCCACGTACGTCGACGGTGATCTTGCGCGACAGATCGCCGCTCGCAATGGCAGTCGAGACCTCGGCGATGTTGCGCACCTGGCCGGTGAGATTACCGGCCATCGAGTTCACGCTGTCCGTCAGGTCCTTCCACGTACCGGCCACACCCGGCACCAGCGCCTGGCCGCCGAGCTTGCCTTCGGTGCCCACTTCGCGCGCAACGCGGGTCACTTCCGCCGCGAAGCCGTTGAGCTGATCGACCATGGTATTGATGGTGTTCTTCAGCTCGAGGATCTCGCCCTTGACGTCGACGGTGATTTTGCGCGAGAGGTCACCGCGCGCGACCGCGGTGGTGACCTCGGCGATGTTGCGCACCTGCCCGGTGAGGTTGGTGGCCATGGCATTCACCGAGTCGGTGAGATCCTTCCAGGTGCCGGCGACGCCCGAGACGATCGCCTGGCCGCCGAGCTTGCCTTCGGTGCCCACCTCGCGTGCCACGCGCGTCACCTCGGACGCGAACGAGCGCAGCTGGTCCACCATGCGATTGATGGCCTCTTTGAGCTGCAGGATCTCGCCGCGCACATCGACCGTGATCTTGCGCGACAGGTCGCCGTTGGCGACCGCAATGGTCACTTCCGCGATGTTACGCACCTGGGCGGTGAGATTGCTCGCCATCGAGTTCACGCTGTCGGTCAGATCCTTCCACGTGCCCGCCACACCCGGCACGGCCGCCTGGCCGCCGAGCTTGCCTTCGGTGCCGACCTCGCGCGCGACGCGAGTTACCTCGGAAGTGAACGCGCTCATCTGCTCGATGACGGCATTTACGACCGTCGCCGAGCGCAGGAACTCGCCCTTGAGCGGCCGTCCATCGACCTGCAGGCTCATGGTCTGCTGCAGGTCTCCCTTGGCCACGGCCGAAATGGTGCGCGTTACCTGGGTGGTCGGCCACAGCAGGTCGTCGATCAGCGTGTTGACCGAGCCCTCCATCTCGCCCCACGCGCCCGAGCGCCGGTCGCTGGCCATGCGATGCCGCGTCTGTCCGTCCTTGCCCACGATCTGTCCGGCGCGCGCCAGCTCTTGCGCCAGGCGCTGATTGGAGGTCACGATCTCGTTGAACGTGTCGGCGATCTTGCCGGCGAGCCCGGTGTGATCGCTGGGCAGGCGAGCGGAGAAATCGCCGTCGCGTACCGCCTGCAGCGCCCGCAGCAGCTTGCGCTGATCGAGCTTGGCGTCTTCGCGCGCGGCGCGGCCGTTCGAGCTACGGACGTGACGCTGGGTTTCCTGAGGTTGCATCAGCAGACTCCCTGGGTGCGTGCGCGCAGCGGGCCCACAGCATCAATCGGTGACATCGGGCAGGAGAAAAACCACAGTAACGGTTCGCCCGGCGAGGGGCGCAGCAGCGCATGCGGCAGACAGCCGGCGGTTACTCATCTCTCCGACACATCCCCCCGCGGAGCGGGCCCGGCGTAAACGGCATCGGGAGCGCGACCGCCGGCGGCAGTAGATTAACGTGCGGCCTGCGCAAGCAGTGTCAGCATGGGAGGGCAGGGCGCGTAGGATAGGGACTACAGCGAGGCGCTGCGCGCCAACTGCCGCAAGTGCGCGCCGCACCGCGGGATCAGAGCGTTACGACCATTGCCGGAAGTAGTGTCGCAGCCGTGTCTGGAAGTGCCCGGGCTTCTCCGCATAGAGGGTAAGCCGACCGCGAGCGCGCGCTTGCACAGTTTGCGGCGGCGTTTCTTGATGAGCTTCTGCGCTAGCCATGAGCGATCTAGCTCCCGTCGGCGGAATGCGCTTCGATGGCACTGTCGAGGATCCGCGTAGCGTCGCGCGAGTCCCCGCGGCTTTTGATCTCGAACTCACGTCCCTGGAATGCGTTATAGGACTTGAGGAAATGCTCGATCGCTCGCAGTTCCTCCTCATCGAGCGCGCTGAGCTCCTCGAGCCGGGCAGGGTTGACGGGAGTATCGGCGACCCCGATGAGGCGGTCGTTGCGGATGCGCTTGCCGCCCTCGCGCTGCTCGGCATGCAATACGCCGATGAGCCTCACGGTCACGAGACACCCGGGAAAGCTGGGTGGCAATTGCAGCACCAGTACATCGAGCGCGTCGCCATCCTCCGCCCTGGTGCCCGGGATGGAGCCGTAGTCATAGGGAAACGCTGCGCCGCGCGGCAGTATGCGACTGAGGCGCATCACTTCGAAGCGCTCGTCGTACTTGTACTTGTTGCGGCTGCCGGTGGGCGTGTCGATCACTACGTGCACGCGTCCAGTGCCGCTCTCCCGTGGAGGGATGTCTTTGAAGGCCATGCTGCAATCCCCTGCGAGTAGTGTTGCACGGCCTAATTGGCGAGCGCAAAGAGCAACAGCGTCTCGCTGCCAGCGCCCGCGGGGCGTGGCGAGGCGCGCACTACGATGTACTGATGACCGCCGGCTCCGCGATAACTCATGGGGGCAGCGAGCCGTTTGCCTTCGACCCGGTGCTTCCACAGGATGCGGCCTGTCCGCGCATCGAGCGCCTTGAACCAGCCATCGTCCGTGCCGTAGAAGACCAGACCACCGGCGGTGACGAGCATGCCGGAGGAGATCGGCAGTGCCTCACGCACGCTCCAGAGGATGTGCCGCTCGATGGGATCCCAGGCGCGCAGCTCGCGCTGCATCAGTGCTGGCGCAGCCGGACCGGCAGACAGATCTGTTGCCGCAGAGCCCACCACGTAGCTGACTACATCGTTGCGGCCCTGTGGGTGCGGTCGAGCGCGCTCGTCTCTTCTGAGCGCCAGCTGCTCAGGCCGCTCATCCGCAAACCGCTGCAGTGAACGGTCGGCCGCAGTCGCGGAGTCGAGCTGCGGGTCCGGGACGGCGGCACCCGGGATTATTGCCGCGGGCGACGGTGCGACCAGCGGCATCAGTCCGACAACGTTTGCCGAGGTGATTTCCGCGAGCTGCGAGAAGCGCGTGGCGGGCGGTGACGCATGCACGTAGCGCTCCGCAGTGCTCGGCGGCTCGCGCATCGTTCTGGCTGACATGTCGGGGGCAGCCAGGAAGGCGACGGCGAGGCCCACACGCAGCCAGCCTATGCATGGATGCGGATCGGCAGGTGCCAAAGCGACGCTCCTTGCCACCGGGCGACGGGAGGCGTGCGTACCCTCAGTTCAGATACGGCCCATCAACAGCAGCACCAGAAGCACGACGACGACCACACCGAGGGTGCCGCTCGGGTAGTAGCCCCATCCCTGGCTATAGGGCCAGCTGGGAAGAGCTCCGATCAGTATGAGCACCAGAACGATCAACAGGATGGTCAACATATGCTGTCTCCGGCCGCCTCAGCGGCTATCTCTTACCCCGGGGAACCTTGGCGCCGGCGCGACGTGCCTCCGACAAACCGATCGCGATCGCCTGCTTACGGCTCGTGACCTTCCGGCCGGAGCGTCCGCTCCGCAGTTTGCCGCGCTTCATCTCGTGCATCGCGCGGCGAACCTTCCTGCCGCTGGCGCGGCCGTATCTGCGCTTGGCCATGACCTGGTCCTGTTGCTTACGGCGGCGCTTCCGCCGCATTCGGGGAAGCAGCCTAACTCGCAGCCTGGGCGGTAGCTGTCGGTGCCAAGTTGCATCTGCTGTCGGGCGGTTGCGCTGTTTGTCTGACGGCCACGGCTGACATACAACCGCTAACGGCTCGAGCCAGAACCAACGCTGACACTTCGGAGGTACATTACATCGAGATGGGGGAGCACTCGGCGTAGATGTCCGTGGCGAGATCCGTTCATCGGGCACCCTGCGCAACGCAGTGCTGCGCGAGCTGGCGAGTGCACATTACGATCTGCTGGTCATGGGTGTCAGGCCGCGGGCCGCTGCCGCGCCCCGGTCGGGTAGACCGGTGGTCACAAAGTGTCGCCGGGTAAGAACATTCTCACATGCGTTAGGCCTGGCTGAACCATTACGCAGCAGTGCTGCTGCACGGTAAAAAGACCGAGCGAAGCCGGCAACGGAATGCCAATGAAGATTGCGGAAAGCCCATGAAGATTGCACAAATCGCGCCTCTCTGCGAAACCGTCCCGCCGAAGCTCTACGGCGGCACCGAGATGGTCGTCGCACATCTGTGTGATGCACTAAGCGAGCTCGGGCACGACGTTACGCTGTTCGCCTCCGGCGAATCTTCGACCGAGGCGAGACTGATACCAATGCGTGATCAGGCGCTGAGACTCGATGCGGTGCCGCTCAAGTCCGACCTGGCGGCGCATCTCGCCATGCTTCACGAGGTGCGCGAGCGGTGCCAGCAGTTCGATGTCCTGCATTTCCATCTGGACATGCTGCATTTTCCGATGTTCGAGCACGTGGCCCACCGCAGCGTGACCACGCTGCACTCGCGCACCGACCTGAAGGATCTGCCGGCCGCGTACGCCCGTTGGCCGCACTATGGCCTGGTATCCATCTCCGATCATCAGCGCCATCCGCTGCCCGAGGCCAACTGGCTTGCCACCGTCCCCCATGGGATCGCTCCGCGGCGTTACTGGTACACGAACCCCTCCGACCGCGGTTATCTCGCCTTTCTCGGGCGCATTGCACCGGAGAAAGGGCCCGACCGTGCCATCCGGCTCGCGCGCGCGGCAGGCATTCCGTTGCGCATCGCTGCCAAGGTGGACGCTGCCGACCAGGTTTATTTCGAGAGCGTCATCCGTCCGCTGCTCGATGATTCGCTGATCGAGTTCATTGGTGAGATCGGCGCGGAGCACAAGCCGGAGTTTCTCGCCAACGCGCTGGCACTGGTATTCCCGATATGCTGGCCGGAACCCTTCGGACTGGTCATGATCGAAGCCATGGCATGTGGAACTCCGGTCATCGCCTGGGACCGCGGATCGGTTCCCGAAGTCATCGAGCCGGGCCGTACCGGTTTCATCGTCCACTCGGAGCGCGAAGCGCTCGAGGCCGTCGAGCGGGTCGCACGGCTCGATCGGCGCGAGGTGCGCGCTGCATTCGAGCGTCGCTTCACCGCCCGGCACATGGCCGAAAACTATCTTAATGTCTACAGAACGCTCCTCGCAGCGCCCCGAACGGTGGGGCGAGCACGCGGCCACGGTGCAAGGCTCACCTATGGCACTAGATTCGGGCGCTGACCGTGGAGTTACGCGCTTCACGCTCAAAGAGGCCAACGTCTTCCTGCTGGCAGATGCGCTGGGGGACATCGACGCGCCCGATAGCGGACTTTTCTGGGACGACACGCGCATGCTCTCGCGGCTGCAGCTGCAGGTGGCGGACAACCGCCCCTCGCTGCTCGGCGCCGCAATTTCCCAGGACAATGTCCTCTTCACGGCGCAACTGACCAACAGGCCGCTGCCCGCCCCCGGCGAGCATTCGATCCCACGGGGCGTCATTCATCTCGAGCGCACGCGGTTTCTGTGGTCCGGCCAGCTGTACGAGCGGCTGAAGATCACCAATTTCAGCGGCCGCGACGCGCAATTACCGCTCGCGGTGCGTTTTGGCGCCGATTTCGCCGACATCTTCGAAGTGCAGGGCCACGTGCGCAAGCGCCGCGGCGAGCCGATGCCCCCGGAGATCAGCGTCGCCGCCGTGCGCCTGGGTTATCGTGGGCTCGACCGGCTGCGCGCCGTCGAGATCCGCTTCTCGGTGGCTCCGCTGTCGCTCTCGGGGGAAGAGGCACAGTTGTGCATCGGCGTGCAGCGCGGACGGACAGCCGAACTATTCATCGAGATCGGCGCACAGACCGCGGCGCGACCTACCGCAGAGCGCTTCGAGGAGGCCCGGCACGCAGCCTGTGAAAGCATGAAAGCGCGCGCCGAAGTCGGGGCGGCGGTCAACAGCAGCGGCCGGCTGTTCGACTATTGGCTCGACAAGTCGCGCTCCGATCTCGCGCTGCTCACGACCGATCTGCCGACCGGCCCGTACCCGTATGCGGGCATCCCCTGGTTCGCCACGCCCTTCGGCCGCGATGCGATCATTACCTCGCTGCAGACACTGTGGCTCAAGCCGCAACTGGCCGCCGGCGTGCTGCGCTTCCTGGCCGCAACACAGGCGACCGAAGCGAGCGCGTTCCGCGATTCGGAGCCCGGCAAGATCCTGCACGAGATGCGCCGCGGTGAAATGGCGGCGCTGCACGAGGTGCCTTTCGGCCAGTACTACGGTGGAGTCGACACGACTCCACTGTTCGTCATGCTGGCCGGGGCCTACGAGAGCAGCACCGGGGATAGCGCTCTCATCGACGGACTCTGGCCGAACCTTCTGGCAGCGACCGCGTGGATGGAAAGCCGCATCGAGCGCAGCGGCAGCGGCTTCATCGACTATGCGCGCGCGACCGGCTCAGGGCTCCTCAACCAGGCATGGAAGGACAGCGATGACTCCATATTCCATGCCGACGGGCGCTTTCCGCCGCCGCCGATAGCGGTCGTGGAAGTGCAGGGCTACGCCTATGCAGCCTTCCGGGCCATGTCGCGCCTCGCCGCAGGACGCGCCGACCGCGAACGCAGTCACGCCTGGGCGGTGCGCGCCCGCAGGCTGCGCGCGGAGATCGAGCGGCGTTTCTGGATTCCGCAGTTGAACTTCTACGCGCTGGCGATCGACGGCGAGGGAGAGCCCTGCGCTGTCCACGCTTCCAACGCGGGGCACCTGCTGTACTGTGGAGTGCCGAGCCCCGAGCGCGGCGCGGCCGTCGCCAGCGCACTGCTTGCCGAGCGCTTTGCAAGCGGTTG
>Ga0306925_10002083_pt1 | contig 16990 bp, 15 predicted proteins | sample flu12Cox44000176_FD_203755 | JGI IMG/M metagenome (GOLD analysis project Ga0306925, IMG submission 203755) | Lab enrichment of tropical soil microbial communities from Luquillo Experimental Forest, Puerto Rico - flux8day.12C.oxic.44.000.176 (v2)... | ecosystem: Environmental > Terrestrial >... | reverse complement strand
TCGCGGGTAATGCTCAACGACCTTCTCGGCCAGATGGCATAAGGAGGTCACATGGTCTAACAACCCACCGCGGCAGGCGTGATGCAGACGCACACCACCCGGTGCAACCTTGATCGACGTTACCACAAGCGGGTCATCTGTAGGTTCTCAGAGTTAATGAAAATCCGTATCAGAGTTCTTGAAAATTCGCAGTTAGTGAAAAATCCTACATGGCAGGATTGTGGCGGTTGGCTGCGGAGGCGAGTAATGGACGGTACTGGCGCAGGGACGGCCGACCGCGTTCGGCACCTCGGAGAATCGGCGAGGCGAGGCCGTCTGGGACAACATCCGAGTGGCGCGTCACAGACCAGAATCACGCTGTCGTTAGGGCATGCTCTTCATCTTCATTTACCGTGGTCTTCCCCGAATACGACGACGCTATTATTCATGGGCAACTCGTGTATGCGAAGCTCCATAGGCCCCTCACTCGCGCTCTTGCAGGGGTACCAGTCGATGAGATAGGGCACGCCCTGGCCATCGGCTTTGGGGAGGGTCAGTCCCGTCTTCGTTATTTTCCTCTTTCGGTATTCCCAACTCGCGCTCCCGAATTGCACTCCAAGTTGACTGCCCTCAGCGGATTGGATAGGATAAACACGGGTGGCAACCGGGGTTAATCTTTACGTTGCTGTACGATCCTGGTGAGACAACCGGCGAAGATCCGTTAACACGTTGATCTCAACTGTGGCACGTCGTCCTTTCCCCATGGCGGCGGGGTTCGCTCGCTGCTGGAGTACCCACGGCGCAGCCTGTCTCCCGTGGCTGCTCGTCTTCTTCTGCCTCAACTCTCCTGCACTCGCCCAATACCGCTTCGATTCGTGGAACACGGCCAACGGCCTCCCGGAAAACTCCATCATGGCGCTGCAGCAGACTCGCGACGGCTACCTTTGGCTGACGACACAGGCCGGGCTGGTGCGCTTCGACGGCGTGCGCTTCCGGGTCTTCAACCGCGCCAACACGCCCGGGCTCACAAGCGATCAATTCTCCTGTTTCACCTTGTTTGAAGACCGGCAGGGCGCGCTCTGGGCCGGCACATTGGACGGCGCCGTAGTCAGATACTACGACGGCCTCTTCACCGTTTACACAACCAGGGAGGGATTGCCGGGCAAATCCGTCATGCGGATTGACGAAGATGCGGAAGGGACGATCTGGATCTTTACCGAGGGTGGCCTTGCGAAATGGAACGGCGGGCACTTAAGAGTGGTTGCGCCGGAGCCCGGCTCGTCCTTCAACAATGTTCTGGCGACTCCGGCCAACGTCGGTGTGGACGGCGGTTATTTCGGTCTCTGGCGTTTGGACTCTTCCGGATGGCAACGCTTCGCTTACGGGCGATGGTCTCGCCTGCCGTTGCCCCCACACATAACTGATCCAGCGAAGCTGGAAATCGGCTCACTTGTCGAAGACTCGCAGCGCCGGCTCTGGTACAGCGAACGCAACCGCCCTGGCGAGTACTATCGCGTCAGCGATGGGCATCTCACAGTTTTCAGGGGCTTGCCGCGAGATGCTTTCGTCTGTTATCAGGATCGGCAAGGCTACCTCTGGTTGTCCGATCATGAAGGCGGCAACGCGCTGTGGAAAGACGGCCAACTCACCCCATTGGTGGGTCTCTCCACGCCTTTCATCTTCAGAGCCTTGGTAGACCATGAGGGAACCCTCTGGATTGGGACGAAGAACGAAGGGCTATACCATCTGAGACGACCAGCCATCACAGTCTATCGTCATCCCGGCGGTCAGGAATTCAACGACATTCGCGCCATCCTCCAAGATCGGGCCGGCAACATCTGGTTTGGGAGCAGCGGCGGCGGACTGGCGAGATTCAGAGATGGGCGGTTCGAGAACTTTTACCGCTCCGGCCGCAGATGGGAGTTCCCCAACATTGTGTCGGCGCTCTATGAAGACCGCGATGGCGCGATCTGGTTGGGCTCTTGGCATGGCCTTGCGCGCTTCAAACACAGGCGATTCCTCGAGGAGAAACACTTGTCGGTGCAGATCCATGGTATCGTTCGTGTCATTCATCGCGACCGCGCGGGCACCTTGTGGTTTGGGTCGGATCACGGACTGTACTGCCTTCGTGATGGCAAGCTGACCCATTACGGCGGAGCGCAGGGCCTCACAGGCGAAGATGTGGACGCAATACTGGAAGATCGCGCGGGCACGCTTTGGATCGGGACCGACGGCGGCTTATCGCATTTCGCAAACGGCGGATTCTCTTCGTTCACCGAGGTCGAAGGCTTGTCGTCGGGTCGCGTAACCTCGCTGTACGAAGACGAGGCGGGTGTGTTGTGGATCGGCACTCTTGACGGGGGCTTGAACCGGTTAGAAAAGGGGAAGCTCACCCGCTACACAACCGAGAACGGCCTTTACGACAACGCCGTCTTTCAAATCCTCGAAGATGACCAGGGCTTCTTCTGGATCGGTTGCCACCTCGGGCTGTACCGCGTGCGCAAGCAGGAACTCAACGAGTTCGCCGCCGGCCGAGTCCCGCTCATCGCTTCAACGCACTTCGGCAAAGCGGACGGCCTCGTTAATGCGGAAGGCAGCAGCGAGGGTCAGCCTCGGGGTTTTAGGACGAGAGACGGCAAGCTCTGGTTCGGCACGCAGAAGGGCATCGCTTTGGCTGACCCGAAGGCCTTGCTGTCCAATGACAATCCGCCCCCAGTCGTGATCGAGGAGTGTACGGTCGACCGCCATTCGATCGACTCTCGCCGGGGGCTGATGATCCACCCAACGCAAGCGAACCTGGAGATTCACTACACGGGGCTGAGCTTCATCAATTCGGACCAGATACGCTTCAAGTACAAGCTGGAAGGGCTGGATCGCGGCTGGATCGAGGCAGGTACGCGGCGCACGGCGTACTACTCCCATGTGCCTCCGGGCCAGTACGTCTTCAGAGTCATCGCCGCCAACAGCGACGGCGTGTGGAACACGAAAGGCAAGAGCTTGCCGCTCGTGGTTGTGCCGCCGTTTTACCGGACCTGGTGGTTCTTGGCACTCGCACTGGTATGTGCAGGGGCGGCAGCGTATCTCGCCTGGCAAGTCCGAGTGTCGCAGCTAAAGCGGGCGCACGCCACGCAGCAGGCCTTCTCGCGCCAGTTGATCGCCTCCCAGGAGGGCGAGCGCAAAAGGATCGCTGCCGAATTGCACGACAGTCTGGGGCAAAATCTGCTGATCATCAAAAACCGTGCTCTTCTCGGCTCGATGGTTGCCGAAGCTGAACCTGCCACTCAAGAGCAGTTTCGAGAGATCGCCGACTCCGCTTCGACCTCGATCGAGGAAGTGCGACAGATTGCTTATAATTTGCGGCCTTACCATCTGGATCGTCTGGGACTGACCCAGGCGCTTGAAGCGATGATCGAAAAGGTCGCTGCTTCGACGTCGATTCACTTTACTCAAGAACTGGTTTCGATTGACGGTCTGTTTCCCAAAGAAGCTGAGATCACTATCTTTCGCATCGTGCAGGAGAGCATAAACAACGTCGTGAAACACTCGCAGGCCAGCGAAGCAAGGGTAACAATCGAGCGCGAATCACAGGTGGTTACCATCACCATTCAAGATAACGGCCGAGGATTCGCACCACCGACGCCCGACGCTGCAAGGAACGGAGGATTCGGGCTGGTCGGCCTCTCACAGCGGGTGCGAATTCTCGGTGGGGAGGAGACTATTCGTTCCGCTCCGGGACGGGGCACGACTATTAGAATCACGCTCGATGTGGCCAGCGCTGCGAGCGCACGACCATGATGCAAACTCAGATCAAACTACTGATTGCCGACGATCATCCGATCTTTCGCCAGGGACTGAAACAAATCATCGAAAAAGAGGCTCGCTTCAAAGTGGTCGGTGAAGCCGAAGACGGCGAAATGACACTGCAGCGCTTGCCGGAGTGTGGCGCCGAGATCGCCGTTCTTGACGTCGCTATGCCCTCTAAGGATGGCTTCGAAGTAGTCCGGACGATCCGCCAGCGGCGTTGGCCAGTCAAGGTGGTTTTTCTGACCCTGCACAAAGACGAACGGTTCCTCAATGCGGCACTCGACTTAGGCGTGAAGGGATATGTGCTCAAAGACAGCGCCGTCACCGAGATTGTCGACTGTATTAAGTCAGTGGCCTCAGGCCATGAGTACGTGAGCCCGCAGCTTTCCGGATTCCTCGTCAATCGCGGCCGCCGCGCGGCCGCGTTGGCGGATGCAAAGCCTCAACTCGACCGGCTCAGCCCGACCGAGCGGCAAGTGCTAAGACTGATTGCGGAGTACAAAACGAGCAAAGAGATTGCAAGTGAACTCTGCATCAGCACACGGACTGTCGAGCATCACCGTGCCAACATCGGCGAGAAACTTGAACTCAAAGGGACCCACACCCTGCTCAAATTCGCCATCGAACATCAATCCGATCTTTAAGAGGATCTCAAAGAGAATACGGTCGACTTTTGGAAAGCCCTCTCACTTGTAGACACAGAGTATATGGAATGCTAGCCTGGGCCCTCCCTTTGGCCTCTGTCTCACTGCGGCGGGATCGGCTTCGGTCCATGGGGCAATCCTGACGAAACTGGGCTCTTCTGCATGTTAATGCTCGACTGCAACTCCTCTTCACCCGGCGATTGCCATCCGTAGAACCACCCAGCAGAATTCGCAGTTGTACCTATGCAGAAAGGGCAGAACTACGCATTCCAATGGTCCGCCTTTCGTCTCATCATCCCGATCATTGCACAGGGTTGTAAACCGGCATGTGATCAATGAGGTTGCTGATCGTGGAAGACAACGCCCGGATGCGCCACTTGATCCGTAGCGTTGTAGCCAATCTGGCCGAGGATGTCTACGAGTGCAGCGATGGCTCGGAGGCGCTGGGCGCTTACAGCGAGCACCTGCCGGACTGGGTGCTGATGGACATCGTGTTGCCGAATCTGGATGGAATCGCTGCGACGAAGCAAATCAAGACCGTATTCCCTCAAGCCCAAATCGTCATGGTGACCGAGTACGACGATGTGAAGATCCGCGAGGCAGCCCAGACTGCAGGAGTTTGTGGGTATGTCCTGAAGGAGAACTTACTCGAAGTGCGCCGGATCCTGGAAGCGCCTAACAGAAACAATGACCAAGAGCCCGAGTGATGCTGGCTGCAAAGTACGGCATCGATGTTCACGGGCCGCTGCGAAAGGAGCACAAGAACATGCGATTGAAAACACAACTTACGATGGCAGTGGTATTGTCCACGCTGACGTTCCTTCCCCTCCATGCCGATCACGGGAGCAACCAGGGACGGGATACGGTGCTCTATGTATGGTCCGGCGACCAGGCCCGCGTAGCGCCGGATTTCCTGGCCGTCATTGACTTCGACGAGAACTCGGCAAACTATGGCAAGGTCATCACCACAGTGCCAGTGCCGCCTCCCGGGAATGTCGGCAACGAACCGCATCATTGCCATCTCTCGGCGGATCAGAAAATTCTCGGCTGCGGCGGACTGCTCAGCCTGCTCAAAGGTCAGAACGGGATCTTCTTCTTCGATGTGACGGACAAGCGTAACCCGCGCTTTCTCTTTTCCACCAAAGCGGTGGAATCCAGCATCACCGACGATTTTCTGCCGAAGCCGGAGGGCGGGTTCCTCATTACGCAAATGGGAGCGGCCGATGGGACCTCGCCCGGACGGGTGGCGGAGTTTGACGGTTCGCTGCATTTCGTCGCCAACCACTTCGGGACTCTGTCTCTGTTTCAGGAATGGCCAGCCTCGCCGCCGTTGGACGGCTTCAACCCTCACGGCATATCGGCGCGCCCGGACCTGAACATCATGATGACCTCGGATTTCATTCTGCCGGCCAGCACGCTTAATGGGGTTCCGGGCGATCCCGTGCTCCGCGGCTCAGTACGCATCTGGGATTACAAACAGCGGCTGATTACGAAGACGATCGATATCACTTCGCCGGACGGCGGCCCGGCTCAAGGCACTATGGATGTCAAGATGATCCCCGAGGATCCTAATGGCTACGGCTACTCTTCCGGAATGTTCGACGGCCACATCTACCTGATCGATCCGGTCGCCGGAACGGCCACAGCCGCGTTCGACTGCGCCACGGTTACGCCGCACGTGGATACAGAAGTGACCGGCGGCATGGGCCAGTTGCTCGCTATCCCGCGCGAAGGAAACCGCCTGATCTTCGGCCTGTTCCAGGCCGGCCAGGTGGGTATGCTCGACACCACTGACCGCGCCAACCTGAGGCAGCTTTCGGTCGTGAGTTACGGCAAAGACACCGGCCCGCACAATCTCGTGCTCAGCAATAATGAGGACCGGCTGATCGTCGCCGATTACTTCCTCAATGAAGACGATTTCGGGAAGATTCACTTCGAAGGCGACCACAAGATTCGCGTGCTCAAGGTTGGTGCGACTACCCTTACCGACGACCCGCGATTCCAACTCGATTTCAACACTGCTTTCCCGACAGGCCCGGCGCGGCCGCACGGGTTGGCCAGCAAGTAGGGGTGTCGATTGAAATGGGTGTGTCGCAGTCTCCCGGTTCTCCTGCTACTGGCGGCGGGGTGTTCTCGCACCCCGCTGCCGCAACGCCGCGTTCTCTATTACTACGACCCGATGCATCCGGCGTATCGTTCGGACAAGCCGGGGATCGCTCCGGACTGCCACATGGAACTGGTTGCGAAGTACGCCGACGAATTGCGGGACGACGGCACGATTCACCTCGCGCCCAATGAAGAACGCGCGGCCGGTATCGAAACTATTAACGCGACGGAACAGGATGGACTTCGCGAAATCCGGGTGCCGGGCAAGGTCTGGCCCCCCGAGTCCCGCCGGTACAAGGTTTCGGGCGGGGCAGATGGATTGGTCCAGAAGGTCTTTACGGAGACCGGCGCCGTGGTACGCGAGGGCCAAGTCCTGGCAAGCTATATCAGCCGTGACGTCTCTACCCCGCAGCAAGGCTACATTTATGCGCTGGATGCCGTGGATCGAGTGAAGCAGACGGGGCACACGCAAGATCAGCTCGCTCCGGCGATGCGTCAACTCAATCTGGCTCACGAGACTCTCACGCAACTCGGTATGGATGAAGCGCAGATCGCCGAACTGGCCCGTACCCGCTCCGAGACCCGTGAGTTCACCCTGACAGCCCCTATCGACGGCGTGGTCACGGCGCGCAAGGCGAGCTCCGGCACGCGGTTTTCCAAGAGTGATGACCTTTTCGAGATCGCCTCGATCGACCCGGTGTGGATCGAAGCGTCGGTGTTCGCCACCGATGCCGATGCACTCACCGGAATTGCCTCCGCGCACGTTCTCGCACCCGATGGCGGGCGCATCGAGGCGCGCCGTCTTCCGACAGTGGCGCAGTTCGATACGGATGGCTCGCGCGCCGGCAGTCTCGCCTCCCTTGTCCGCCTGGAAGCCGCGAACCCCTCGAGACGCCTGCTGCCCGGCATGTACGTAACGGTTGTTTTCAAAGTGCACACACCGAAGGGACTGGCTGTCCCGGCCGAATCTGTCATCGACTCCGGATCTGCCACACACGTCTTCGTGCGCAGAAGTGATGGGGCCTTCGAAGTTCGCTGCGTAACTACGGGTTGGCGCACCCGCGGACTCGTGCAGGTCGTCGAAGGTCTGCGTGCCGGTGAAGCTGTAGCGCGATCGGGCGTCTTTCTTTTGGACTCCGAAACCCAGATCAAGAGCGGCGGGGTTGTGCCGTGATCCGAAGCATCGTCCGGTTCTCGATCGAACGCCCGGCGCTCGTGGCCGGGATCGCGGCCGCGCTATGCTTTTTCGGCCTTTCAGCTGCGCTTCAACTGCCCAAGGATGCACTGCCTGAGATTGGCGAAACCCAGGTGATTGTTTATTCGGAATGGGACCGCGATCCGTCCCTTCTCGAAAACCAAGTCACGTATCCGATCGTAACGCGGTTGATGAGTGTGCCGCATATCAAGTCGGTCCGCGGCATCAGCGATTTTGGACGTTCGTTTGTTTACGCCGTCTTTGAAGATGGCACCGACCTCTACTGGGCGCGCAACGCCGTACAGCAGTACCTGGCCGGGCTCACTTCCGAAATTCCCGCCGGAGTTAAAACACGGATTGGACCGGACGCGACCGGCCTGGGATGGGTTTTCCAATATGTGGTGGCCGATCCGTCCGGCCGGCGCAGCCTCGCGGAACTGCGCTCCGTGCAGGACTGGTACATCCGCTTCCACCTTCGTGCCGTGCAGGGCGTGGCCGAAGTCGCGACAGTGGGGGGATTTGAGCGGCAGTATCAAGTAGCGATCGATCCCGTTCGCCTGCGCGCGGCCGGCGTTTCGATTCAACAAGTGGCGGAGGCGGTACGCGCCGGTAACCAGGAAACGGGCGGACGCGTACTGGAGACGGCGGGCGTAGAATACATGATCCGCGGTCATGGCTACGCCGAATCGGCCGACGACATCGCCGGCATTGCGATTCCTGGAACCAAGCTGCGCGTTCGTGACCTCGGAACCGTTGCGCCTGGCCCGGAACTCCGCCGGGGAGTGGCGGACTGGAACGGTTCGGGAGAGGCGGTGTCGGGAATCGTGGTGATGCGTGAGCGCGCCAATGCCCTCGAGACGATCCGCCAAGTCAAACGTAAGCTCGAGGAGATCAAGCCGGGGCTACCGGACGGCGTCGAGGTGCGAGCGGTCTACGATCGCTCCGTTCTGGTCGAACGGGCGGTCTCCGGACTGAAAACGACTTTGGTAGAAGTTGTCTTGGCGGTCGTATTGGTGATCGTCCTGTTCCTGGGCTTCTCGCCGGCGGCGCTCATTCCCATCGTAACGATTCCGACCGCCTTGCTGCTCGTGGTGGCTGTCTTCCGGCCGCTCGGTATCACGCTCAATCTGATGTCGCTCGGCGGCTTGGCGATCGGCGCCGGCGCACTGGTGGACGCCTCGATCATCGTTGTCGAGCAGGCCCAAAAGCGGATTGAAGAGTGGCAGCACACCGGGCAAGGGAGCCATCGCTATGCGATTGTCGGTGCGGTCACGGAGGTGACTCGCCCGGCCTTCTTTGCCCTGATGGTGACGTCGGTGGCGTTCCTCCCGGTTCTTGCGCTGGACGGCCGCGATGGCCGGCTCTTTCACCCGCTCGCCTGGGCGAAGAGCCTGACGATGGCGGCCGGAGCGCTTTTAGCCGTCACGCTTGATCCCGCGCTCCGTCTGTGGCTCGCTCCCCTGGACCAGAAACGCAACGTGAAACCGGAACGGAATCATTTGCTGAGCGGGTTGCTTATGCGCGGTTACGAACCGGTGGTCCGATTCTGCCTGCGGCATCGGCGCGCGACTCTCGCGCTTCCCGTGGTGTTGCTCGTCGCCACCGTTCCGGCAGCATTGCAGATCGGCAGAGAACTGATACCGGGCATCGAGGAGGGTACGCTTCTCTACATGCCGTCGACATCCCCAGGGGTTTCCATCGGCGGGGCAACGCGGCTGCTGCGTGCGACGGACCGGATCATCAAATCATTTCCCGAAGTGGAGGCCGTGCTCGGCAAGGCGGGTAGCGCGTCCACGGCTACCGACCCCGCGCCGTTGTCGATGCTCGAGACGATCGTGGTGCTCAGACCGCGGGAGCAGTGGCGGGTGGTTCCGCGATGGTACTCCCGATGGTCTCCGGAATGGGTTGCCGCGCTGCTGCGGCATATTTGGCCGGACCGGATGACTGAAGCCGAGCTGGCCGCACAAGTGGACGCCGCACTTCACCTCCCGGGCGTCTCGAATTCATGGACAACGCCAGTTCGAGGCAGAATCGACATGTTGTCGACAGGACTGCGCAGCGCCATCGGCCTTAAGGTCTCGGGATCGGATTCCGCCGGCATCGAACAGCTCAGCGCGCGTGTCGCTTCCGTTCTGCGTGGAATGCCGGAGACGCGGTCCGCTTTCGCCGAACGAAATAACAGCGGCCGGTACATCGATATCGACTGGAATCGGGGCGAACTCGCCCGGCAGGGTATCAGCATGGAAGAGGCGCAACAGAGTGTGGAGCGTTCGATCGGCGGGGAAGTGGCGACGACGGTAGTGGACGGCCGCGCCCGCTATTCCGTGAACGTACGTTATGCACGCGATTTCCGCTCCGACCTGGACGCGCTGCGGTCGGTATTGGTCGCGTCAGCAGACGGATCGAGGCAGTTTCCGCTGGGCCAGGCCGCTTCCGTACGCTTTGCGGACGGCCCTTCGATGATCCGGGACGAGAATGGGCTCCTGACATCCTACATCTACGTCGATGTCCGTGGAAACGATACTCAATCGTTCATCGGCCGCGCTCAACGACTGCTCGCCGAGCGCGTTGCCGTACCTGCGGGTTACAACATCTCCTGGAGCGGAGAGTATGAGCAATCCGAGCGGACGCGGCAGCGGCTGCGATGGGTCGTGCCGTTTACAGTCCTGCTGGTTTGCGGGCTGATATTCTCGAATACGCGCTCGCTGGTTCAGACCGGGATCGTGCTGCTTGCCGTTCCGTTTTCCTGCATAGGCGCAATCTGGATGCTGTACCTTGCCGGATACCAACTCAGTCTTCCGGTCTGGATCGGTTTGATCGCTCTTGTCGGCGTTGATGCGCAAACGGGAGTATTCATGCTGCTCTATCTCGATCTCGCCTGGTCAGCGGCAGCCAGCCAGGGCCGTCTCCGCAACAAACGAGATTACCTCGAAGCCATCGTACAAGGAGCAGCGCGGCGCATCCGGCCGAAGTTCATGACAGCGGCGACAATGTTCATCGGGCTGATCCCCATTCTGCTAGCCGATGGGACCGGATCGGGCGTCATGAAACGTATCGCTGCACCTGTTATTGGTGGGCTCGCGACATCGGTTTTGATGGAATTGATCGTCTATCCGGTACTGTACGCGATGTGGAAGACGGCGGGCCACGACGGGAATGCCGTCGCTGAACCCCAACTCGAAATGGCTTCGTTTTTCCTTCTACGTGGGATAGCACGGCCGCCATATTCACGCATCAGCTCCTCGTACCTCTAGCGCCCCCGAGACCGGCGCGCGCTTGCCCTTGCGCACATTCACTTTACGTGTACCCCGCGAGCGACGCTAGACGGGTCGGGCCGCGACCCGCTCGCTTGTGGCAAACAGTCAGTCGAGGGCGGCGTTGGGGATCGGCTACCAGGATAGTTTTCGGAGCTCGGCGACCTCTTCGACAATCCGATGACAAAAAGTACTCCGTGATCCAGGCGTGACTCAGCCAAACGAGCGCAGAGCGAACACCTACAAACGCGTATGCCCAGTGTTGATTTAATTTATTATAATTATCCTCGTATATACAGTAGTACTGCCTTTACCCGGCCAGAACAGGAGCGGTGAGATGGAAGAAGAATTACTAAGACTGGAACACGAATTTGGCCGGGCAATGATCCAGAATGATGCGGACGCAATCGGCCGATTTCTCGGGGATGATTGGATTATCATCGACCCTGAAGGAGGCATAATTGACAGGACGCGTTTCCGTGACGTGATTACGTCAGGTGCTTTGAGCCATGAAGCAATGGATCCCCATGACATTAGAGTCCGGATCTACGGGAACACCGCCATTGTCACGGCACTGACCCTCAGTAGGGGCAGATTCATGGGGCAGGAATTCACCAGCTAAGAACGAGCTACAGATGTTTTTGTAAAGGACAGCGGGCGATGGCAGAGCGTGATTTCACATCTAACGCGGTTCAGTAACAAGTGAGGCGCCGCCAAGCCTGATTTCTCACGACTCAGCGCGAAGACATTCCTGTGGGGTCGCTTCCGCAATATGTACCGCGGCGCGAAGCCCTGTCGTCATCCATGTCGGTCACTTCCGTATGGCCCGTTTTCCCAGGCGAAATCCCGAAGGCTCAAGCAAAACGGAACAGCGCATAGTTGCTAAGTGCGTCCAGAATCGCGGATTGTCCTGCGCAATCGTCGCTAAACACACGCAACTCACGCGACTGATGAGATTTATTTTGCAGAGTGCCGGTCTGGTACAATGCTCCACCGAAAGGAGAGTGATCATGCAAGCCGGTAAGCCCTCTCTTTACGACAGGCTTGGTGGCGTCTATAACATCGCTACCGTGGTAGACGACTTCATCGACCGAATCATGGTAGACCCGAGATTGAACGCGAACCCGCTGGTGGACGAAGCGCACCATCGCGTGCCACCCGCGGGGTTCAAGTATCTAGTGACTGAGATGGTTTGCTGGGCCACTGGCGGTCCACAAAAATACACGGGCAAGTCCATGAAGGACTCGCATGCGCACTTGAAGATTACCAGTAAGGAATGGGAAGCGTTCCTAGACGATTTTCAGCAGACGCTGGATAAGTTCAAGGTGCCCGTTGAAGAGCAAGCCGAACTGAAAGCAATTGTGAACAGCACCCGATCGGATATTGTCATCGAGTCAGCGCTCCCGGCTGCGGGAAGCTCATAACGGTTCAAGATTCGAGTTTGTGCTCGGATTACAGGCAAGCCAAGGAAATCGCCTTGGGTAGACCCCTGCGACGAGTCTGCACGAATTGTCGGCACTCGGGAAATGGCTGGAAATGCGGTGCACTCGGAGCAATCACTTTGTAGGAGCGCTTTGGCCGAGGGTGGTCGTGTAGGATTATTTCAACAACAGTGTCAAACCTGTAGGATATTTTCACTAATCCTGGCGAGATTTTTCAAGATCTGCGGCACAGAACCATGCTTTGTCCTTTGTTATCAGAGCGGTCATTTTCAACTATTCTGACAACCTACATCATCATTCAGGACCGACTGCAACAGAGATCGAACGTAGTCGTTTCCAACCGAGTCGACGAAGTCTAGCAGCTCTTGGAACATCTGCTCCGGATCACGAGCAGAGGCCGGGCAGAAGTCTGCCTCCTGGAACTCCTCCGCCTCGCACCGCCGGATGCGTTGCACGATCAGTTGGGGATGGTCGTTGTAAAGCTCGAGCGCACCCCGCACCTTCACGACGTCGTCGCGCTCGAACAAGGCGGCGGTCTGCTCCGGCTGATCCCACGCCTTTGCCTGCAACTCCCCGGTACGGTCGCTCAAAAGCAGGTACAAATACCAGCCGCCCGTGCGCTTGGGCCGGAGCTCTTTTTCTTTCACTAAAGCCAAGAACGTCACCACCCCGCCATGAGGCAGCGCCTCGATGAACAAGCCTTTCTCGGCCATAGCTCACCTCGCTTTCGCAGTCTTAGAACAAGGCCAGCTGGTTGGACGTTTTGGCGGCGACAGCAGTGGACCGCCGTGAAGCCTTGCGTCGCTGGGCACTTTCAAGCGATGCGCCGAACATCAGCATTTGAGTGGCGAGGGACGGCGCACCTGAGGGTGGCGGAACAATCATCCCTGGTGCCGTGTCCAGAACCGGCTCGACCGCCTCGTCCGACAAGGGTCGAGTCTCGGCCGCCCCCACTCCGAACACTTCCTGCCGGCGCTTCTGTAACTGCCTCCAAATAGCGTCGGCGTTCTCACCGATCCCTTTCTCCGTCACCAGCTCCCGCGCCATTGCCATCAGCATATCGTCGCCGTCATCGACTGCCTGCAAGCCCTCAGCGGAGGCGGCGATCAACTACACCACGGAGCCGACGCCAGAATCAGTTCTTTCGGGTAACGCATCCCTTTCACCCCATGTCAGGCCAGCAGTTCGAGCTGCTACGCAGAAACGGCAAGGGTGCTCACGAGGAGTTGTTCTTTCATGACGATCACGGCCAGTTGTCGTTGATTCCATTGGCTTGGACCAGCCTGGCACCTGAAGATCCATTTGTCATTGTGTCCGCAAAACGGTCTTGGTTCCGCGTCGTGGACCTGCTGGAACTCGTCCGATTAATCGAGGATCCGAAGCTCGGCAGTGTAAAGGAAACTTTGCCGTGAATGGAAGAGAAATTATGCCGTTCCGTGTCAGCTTTCGCTCCTGTTGGTGCGTGAAATTCGGTCATATATGGCCAATAAAGACGACTATTGGCGGACAATCACCCCTTGACAAGGAGACCGGATATGTATATAATTATATTTACACATAGGACGCAACCCACGGGAGGTGATGGTGCCCCGCAAAAAGCCCGATACGGCCAAACAGGAGTTTCTCCGGCAACACGGCGTTCTCAATCCCACCCCTACGGGTGTCGTCGACCCGCTGTTCCAGGACCGCGAGTTCTTCGATCCGCAGGATCTCGTTCAGGTCAAGTACGAGATGCTGCGCCGTGTTCAGATCGACAAACGGTCGGTCAGCGAGTCGGCGGAGAACTTCGGCTTTTCCCGCCCGACCTTCTATCAGGCCCGGGAGCATTTTCAGCAAGGCGGCCTGAGGGGGCTCATCCCGGAGAAGCGCGGACCGCGCGGCGCTCACAAACTGACCGCAGAGGTGATCGAGTTTCTCCAGCAACTCCGAACCGCCCAGCCAGACCTGCGCACGGCCGAGATGGTTGCCGCCGTGAGCGAGCGCTTCGGATTCACAGTTCACCCTCGCAGTATCGAACGCCGATTGCGGCGTCAACAAAAAAAACGACGGTGAAACCGACAGTATCGTCCGGCGATCGCAACCGGATTCCCATCACGCTCTGGTGGCAGGCTACGAGGATCTGCGGCGACAGGCGTTGGACGGCGGCACCTACCGCCGAGGCTTGGGCATGGTTCTGTTTCTTCGACAGGGAATGGTGGCCTGGATGATGGCTTGGCTTGAGGCCAACTCCCCGGCACGGCAAGAGCAGAGGCCGTGGTCGGGCGTCGGCGTCCCGGAGAATCACCGCAGCGAGGTCGTCACGATTTTGGCAGCGATGGCACTGAGCCACTGGCAGGAGGCGAGAGCATGAGCATCGAAACAGTGCAGAAAGTAACCGCCAGTCACCTGAAGCGCAGCGCGTTCCTGTACGTGCGCCAGTCCACCCTGCGCCAGGTTAGGGAGAATACTGAAAGCAAGCACCGACAGTACGACCTCCGACAGCGTGCCCAGGAACTGGGTTGGGGAGCGGAGCAGGTCGTCGTCATCGACAGCGACCTCGGACAATCGGGGGCATCCGCCGTGGAGCGAGAAGGATTCCAGAAACTGGTGACGGAGGTCAGCATGAACCGCGCCGGCGTGGTCATGGGTTTGGAGGTGTCCCGCCTGGCTCGCAACTCCGCAGACTGGTACCGGCTGCTGCAAATCTGTGCCCTCACCGATACGCTCCTCCTGGACGAAGACGGGATCTACAATCCCACGCAGTTCAACGATCGTCTTCTGCTGGGACTGAAGGGAACCATGAGCGAAGCGGAGCTGCACTTAATTCGTTCGCGGATGCAGGGCGGCCTGCTCAGCAAGGCCAAGCGCGGGGAACTGTTGACGCAGCTTCCCATCGGTTTCGTCTACGACGACGAAGGGCGTGTGATGTTGGACCCTGACCAGCAAGTGCAGCAGACCGTGCGGTTGTTGTTCGAAACCTTCCGTCGTAGTGGCTCCGCTTACGGCGTGGTTAAGGTATTCCACCAACAAGGCGTCCGGTTTCCGAAGTATGGGTGCGAGGGCGGCCGGCCCGCCGAGTTGCTTTGGGGCTCCCTGGAGCATGTTCAGGCGGTGCGCATGCTGCGCAATCCGCGCTACGCCGGCGCCTACGTCTTTGGTCGGACGCGGATTCGAAAAACCGTCGCCGGCAATGGCCACCATAAAACGCAGTTGCCGCAGGAAGAGTGGCACAGCTTGATTCAGAACGCGCACGCTGGCTACATCTCGTGGCAAGAATACGAACAGAACCTGAAGCGTCTGGAGGAGAATAAGCAAGCCCGAGGCTTGCCCCGCAAGGGTCCACCTCGTGAAGGGTCCGCTCTTCTGCAAGGGCTGGTGATTTGCGGTGTGTGCGGCTCTCGCATGCTGACGCGCTATCATCAGCGGGATGGACAACCGGTACCCGGCTACCGTTGTGAAGGGCGCAGCGAAGCCGAGCGTACCGCCCGAGGAATCTGTCAGTACATCACCGGAACGGGCGTCGACCAGGCGGTCAGCGACCTCTTGCTGGGGATCATGACTCCGGTAGCTTTGGAGGTGGCCCTCACCGTCCAACAGGAACTCCAATCCCGGTTGGAAGAGGCCGACCGGTTGCGCCGGGCGCAGGTGGAACGAGCACGCTATGAAGCCGATCTGGCGCGGCGCCGTTTCCTGCGCGTGGACCCGGACAATCGCTTGGTGGCCGATTCCTTGGAGAAGGACTGGAACGAGAAGCTGCGCGCTCTTGCGGAAGCCCAGCAGAATTACGAGCGACAGCGCCAGACTGACCAAGTGGCATTGAATGAGGGGCAACGAAAACAGATTCTCGCCCTAGCCGGCGACTTTCCCCGCCTATGGCAGAGCCCGGATACGCCCGACCGGGAGCGGAAGCGCATGGTTCGGCTGTTAATCGAAGATGTTACCCTGCGCAAGACGGAGCGCGTTGTCATTCAGATTCGATTTAAGAGCGGAATGATGCATTCGCTCACAGTGCCTTTGCCAGCCGAGCTGAATATGTGCAAGCCCGAAGTCATAGCGGAAATTGACCGCCTTTTGGATGACCATACTTACAGTGAAATCGCCACCCTGATGAATGAACGCGGATACCGGAACGTCGAAGGCGGGATCTTCAGCGCGAAGAGCCTTAGCCAACTCTGCTGCCGGCGTAAGCTGAAAAGCCGTTATCAACGGCTTCGTGACAAAGGGCTGCTCACCATTACCGAGATGACTCAAAAACTGGGTGTTCAGAAGCTAACCATCCACAGATGGCACCACGCCGGCCTGCTGCGCGGGCATGTGTACGACGATCGCGGTTCATGTTTGTTCGAAGATCCCGGGCGGCCGCTCCCGAGATCGGCACTACGCCAAATGCTCCGTGCAGAGAGAGCGGCGGCCCGTCAACAACCTGATCACATCCAGGAGGTGCAGTATGAAACGTAGACGGCAGAGAATTTCCCTTCCATGGCCATGGACACCAAGAGCTTCTTGCCCATCAACCGCAGGCAGCTTTCCTGCATGGTCTCGTCGTAGTGGAGAAACTTCACTTTGACGGGCCGGGTTTGACCGATC
>Ga0306925_10002080_pt1 | contig 16995 bp, 15 predicted proteins | sample flu12Cox44000176_FD_203755 | JGI IMG/M metagenome (GOLD analysis project Ga0306925, IMG submission 203755) | Lab enrichment of tropical soil microbial communities from Luquillo Experimental Forest, Puerto Rico - flux8day.12C.oxic.44.000.176 (v2)... | ecosystem: Environmental > Terrestrial >... | reverse complement strand
TCAAGGCGGCCGTGCTGCTCTATCTTCCCGGCCAGTGTGGTGGATTTGACATTCGCTTCATTATCGCCGCTAGTCCGCTAGTCGAATGTCAAATCCAAAACCACACTGGAATCCAGGGTTTGCTAGTGTCCCTTTGATTCTAACATTCGTAAACGAACCCGCCGCGATAGGGTACGAATGTCAGAACCAGGACACTAGGTTATGGAGGAAACCATGAAGTTGCTTAAGAGCTTGGCGGCAACGCTGCTCGCTTTGACGCTGACCACAAGCCTTGCCGTGGCCGAAAGCAAGCTCACGATCGCCGTCGGTGGAGGTAGCTGCCTGTGCTATTTGCCGACGGTGCTGGCAAAACAACTCGGCGAATTCGAGAAGGCGGGCGTTACGGTCGATCTGGTCGATCTGAAAGGCGGTTCGGACGCGCTGAAGGCCGTGCTCGGCGGCAGCGCCGACGTGGTCTCGGGCTACTTCGATCATTGCGTCAATCTCGCCGCCAGGAAGCAGGAATTGCAGGCCTTCGTGGTTTACGACCGCTACCCCGGACTGGTGCTGGTGGTCTCGCCCTCGCATAGCGGCGAGATCAAGTCGATCAAGGATCTCGCCGGCAAGAAGGTCGGCGTCACCGCGCCGGGTTCTTCGACCGATTTCTTCCTGAAATATCTCTTGAAAAAGAACGGGCTCGATCCGACCAGTGCCGCCGTGATCGGCGTCGGCCTTGGCGCCACCGCGGTCGCCGCGATGGAGCAGGGCCAGATCGATGCCGCCGTGATGCTGGACCCCTCGGTCACCGTCTTGCAGGGCAACCACCCTGATCTGCGCATCCTCGCCGACACGCGCACCCAGAAGGACACGCTCGCCACCTTCGGCGGCGAATATCCGGGCGGCGCGCTCTACAGCACAACGGCGTGGGTGACCTCGCACGAGAAGGAGGTGCAGGCGTTGACCAACGCCATCCTCTCCACGCTCGCCTGGATCCATTCGCACACGCCCGAAGAGGTCATGGCAAAAATGCCGGACGAAATGGTCGGCAAGGACAAGGCGCTCTATCTTGCCGCGCTGAAGAACACCATCCCGATGTATTCGGAGAACGGCAGGATGGACCCCAAGGGCGCCGACGCGGTGCTCGCCGTATTCAGCGAAGGCTCGCCCGAAGTGGCAAAGGCCAACATCGACGTCAGCAAGACCTTCACCAACAAATATGTCGATCAGGCCAGGAAGACGACGGGGATGAATGCGAAGTAGCGGTGACGATCCTGTCATTCACCGCGTCACCACGCTTGACCTGAAGGTCGCGGCTTTCGCCTGGCCGTTTGCGCTTGCCCGGCGTGACGACATCGATGCGCATTTTGCCGAGAAGCAGCGCGAAAAGCCGAACCTGTGGAACGGCCGTGTGCTGCTCGCGCGCAACGCATCGTTTGCGGGCGAGCGGCTCGAGGCGAGCTATTTCGAGACCGATTTCGCCAGTTTTCTGGCCTGGCGCGACTGGGGTTTTCCCGATGGCGCTGTGTTCAACGGGTTCGGAATGGGTGCACTGCGCTGCGCCGACGGCGCCTTTGTCATGGGCGAGATGGCGCCGCACACGGCGAACGCCGGGCGCGTTTATTTCCCGGCCGGCACGCCGGATCCCGATGACATCCTGGGTGGTCACGTCGACATCGCGGGCAGTGTCATCAGGGAGATCGAGGAGGAAACCGGGCTGACGCCTGCCGACTATCGGGCCGCACCGCACTGGGATTGCGTGGTCACGGGTGCCGCGATCGCGATGATCCGCCTCTTGAACGCCGATATTCCGGGGGAGGCCATGCGCCGTCGAATTGAGGCCAATCTCGCCCGGCAGCAAAAGCCTGAGCTGTCGGCGATCCATCTGGTGCGCCAAAAGCGCGATCTTACCGCGCAAATGCCGCGTTTCGTCACTGCGTTCCTGGCTCAGCACCTGACGGTGCTCTAGAAGTTTGCCCTTAGCAGAACGTTCAATGTCCGCCCGCCGGCTGACGACGCTATTCGGCTTGACATCGCTCTGCGCGATCAATGTGATGGGCGGCAACAAGAAACAAGAAACGCAACGCACAATGTACCAAGGAGGGTTTGATGCGAACGCACAGCGCTGCCCGCCTCTTTTGCGGGCTGATCGTTGCTATGGCGACAATGGGTATGGCGACTTCCGCCGAAGCCCAGGAGAAGAAAATCAAGATCGGCGTGATCTACGACTTGACCGGTCCGTTGGCTGGCGGCGGCTCGGAGCTGCAATATATCGGCGCCAAGATCATGCTCGACCGGTACGGCAAGACCGGTGTCGAAGGTTACAAGGTCGAGGCCGTCTATGCCGACGCGCAGAGCAAGCCGGATGTGGCCATCAACGAGGCGGTCCGCCTGATCGAGCAGGAAAAGGTCGACATGCTGCTCGGATTCTATTCCTCGGCGCAGTGCGTGCCTGTCGCCGCCCGCGTTGAGCAGCTGAAGAAGTTCATGTGGATCACCACCTGCATTTCCTCGGCCGTGCTCGACAACAAAAACTACAAATATGTGTTCCGCCCGCAGGCGAGCGGAGACCAGTTCGGCATGATGACGATGGATTTCATCGCCCAGAACGCGAAGGAAAAATTCGGCAAGGAGCCGAAAGACCTGCGCGTCGCGATCATTCATGAGGACGGCGCCTATGGTGTCGACGTCGCCAAGGGCAACGTCGCCGGCGCGCAAAAGGCCGGCTTCAACGTCGTGCTGAAGGAAGGTTATTCGGCGACCGCTCCCGACCTGTCGGCGCTGGTCACCAAGCTCAAGCGTGCGCGGCCGGACGTGATCTTCCATACCGGCTACAATCCCGACATCACGTTGCTGTTGCGGCAGGCTCGCGAGCAGGGGCTCAAATTCGGCGCCCTGGTAGGCCATGGCGCGGGCTATGGCGTGTACGAGAAACTGAAGGAGGGCCTCGGCGGCGACGCGAACTACATCTTCAACACCGATCCGATCTCGATCTGGCTCACCAATCCCGAGACGCTTGATCCGAAACTGCCACCGATCATCAAGATGGTTGGCGAGGAGTTCGACAAGCTGAAGCCCGGCGTGGCTATTCGCTCCGCCCATGTCGGCATGGCAGCTTCGAATACCTACATTTTCCTCAGTGAGGTGCTGCCCCGCGCCATCAAGCAATATGGCGGCGTAGACCCCGATGCCCTGCGCAAGGCGGCGTTGGATGTGGACCTTCCCGACGGCGGCAGCATGCTGGGCTTTGGCGTGAAATTCTACGGCGAAGGGACGCCAATGGCGGGTCAGAACGAGCGTTCCTTCCCGGTCATCATCCAGTATATCGACGACAAGTCGTACGTGGTGTGGCCGAAGCGCCAGGCGCAGCGCGACCCCGTGCTGCCGTTACCGAAGGGCACGACCTACAGTTACCAGTGACACGACATTGAAGCGGCGGAGGCGCGGCGGTGCTTGAGGTCAGTGGACTGGTGAAACGTTTTGGCGGCTTCACGGCGGTCAACAACGTCTCGTTCAAGGTCGATCAGGGCGAGATCGTTGGCCTGATCGGCCCCAACGGTTCGGGCAAGAGCACGATCTTCAACATGCTTTCGGGCACGCTCGCTCCTACGGCGGGATCGATCGTCTTTGCCGGCAGCGAGATCGCGGGCCTGCCGCCGCACCAGATCATCAACCGCGGCATTGGCCGTACCTTCCAGATTCCGCGGCCGTTCCGCCGCCTCAGCCTGTTCGAGAACGTGGCGCTCGCCGGTTTCTACGGCCAGGGCCGCCACAGCAGGGCGAAAGCGGATGCGGCCGCGGAAGCCGCGCTGGCGATGGTCGGCCTGCCGACCGATCACCATGCGCGCGTCGACGGGCTCGGCGCCGCCGGCCTGAAAAAGCTCGAGCTTGCAAAGGCCCTCGCTACCGGGCCGAAACTTCTGCTCGCCGACGAAAGCCTGGGCGGGCTTGACGAGGCGGAAATGGAGCAGGCCGCCGACATGCTGCGCAGGATCCGGACCGACCTCGGCATCACCATCATCTGGGTCGAGCACATCATGGGCGTGTTGATGCGCGTGGTCGATCGCGTGATGGTGCTCGATCACGGCGAGAAGATCTCCGAAGGCCTGCCGGGCGAGGTGGCAAGCGATCCGCGCGTCATCGAGGTCTATCTCGGTACCGATGCCGAGACGACGCAGGCGGCCGCGCGCCGCCGCGCGGGGAGCTGAAGCATGCTTGAACTGCGCTCTATCGATGCGGGCTATGGCAGCTTTCAGGCGCTGTTCGGAATAGACCTCGACGTCAGGGCCGGCGAGGCGGTCGGTGTGATCGGACCGAATGGCGCCGGCAAGACCACGTTGCTGCGCGTGATCTCGGGCCTGATCCGCCCTTCCGCCGGATCGATCCGGATGGAGGGGGCCAACGTCGTGAGGACACCCGCGCATCGGATCGTCGGTCTCGGCATCGCCCACGTCCCCGAGAATCGCAGGCTGTTTCCGCGCCTCACGGTCGACGACAATCTCAAGATGGGCGCCTTCATCGGCGAGGCGCGCGGCAAATATGCCGAGCGGCTCCAATTCGTGTTCGACCTTTTCCCGCGCATGAAGGAACGCCGCGGCCAGATGGCGGGAACCATGTCGGGCGGCGAGCAGCAGATGTGCGCCATCGGCCGCGCGCTGATGTCGGGTCCAAAGCTCCTGCTGCTGGACGAGCCGTCTGCGGGGCTTGCGCCGCTCGTGGTACAACAGGTGTTCGAGCTGGTGAAACGGATTCGCGGCAGCGGGCTGACCGTGCTGATCGTCGAGCAGAACGTGCAACAGGTGCTCCGTGTCGTCGATCGCGCCTATCTCCTCGAGGCCGGCACCATCCGTGCATCGGGAACTTCGAATGAAATGATGGACAACGAGACGATCAAGCAGGCCTATCTCGGAGTTTAGGGCGGATTTCACATGCAGGGATTTTTCGACATTTTCGACATCTATCTGCTCGAGGCCGTCATCAACGGCATCCTGCTCGGCGGCGTGCTCGCGCTGCTTGCGCTCGGCCTCAACCTGATTTTCGGCGTCATCGACGTGACCTGGATCTGCTATGCCGAACTCGTGATGATCGGCATGTACGGGATGTATTTTCTCGTCCAGCACTACGGCGTGTCGTATTTTATCGCAGCGCCTCTCACCATTCTGCTGGTCGCAGCGCTTGGCGCTGCGCTGCATTACCTCGTGATCTCTCCCTTGCTGACGTCGCCGCCGGTCAACCAGCTGCTCGCCACCGGCGGCGTGCTGTTCATCCTGCAGAGCTTTGCCACCGTGGCCTTCGGCATCGACTTCCGCAATCTGGGCATCCGCTTGCCCGTGCTGGTGCTGGGCGACATGAATTTCAGCTACGCACGGCTATTGTCGTTTGCGGCTGCACTGTTCGGCATGGTGGCGGTCTATCTGTTCATGACGCGCACCTTCACCGGGACCGCGATCCGCGCGATCTCCCAGGATCGGCAGATCATGGCCTTGATGGGCGTCGACGCCAACAAGCTCTATCTCGTCACCTCGGCGCTCGGCGGCGCGCTTGCGGGGCTCGCCGCCTGCCTCCTGGTCCTGCAATATGACGTGCATCCCTTCGTCGGCCTGTCGTTCGGGCCGATCACCTTCCTGATCTGCGTGCTCGGGGGGCTTGGCAACTTCTTCGGAGGTTTTATCGCTTCCTTCGTGTTTGCCGAGATCATCTCGCTTGGCGGGCTGTTCTCCGACCTCGAGTGGGGCTATGTGCTCGCCTTCGGTTTCTTCATCATCATGATGTTTATCCGGCCCGCCGGCCTGTTTACGAGGCGCCCGTGAGTAGGTCCCTGACCGGCTGGCTGGTGGTGCTGGCGGCGCTTGTCGCGCTGCCCTTCATCTATCGCGAGCCCTATCATCTGCACCTGATGGTGCTGATCCTGATCTGGTCGTTCGCCTACACTTCATGGTCGATGATGGGCCGGTTCGGCCTGGTGTCGCTCGGACATGGCGGATTCATGGGCATCGGTGCCTATGTCACGGCGCTGCTCTGGAATCATCTCGGCCTGTCGCCATGGATCGGCATTCCGCTGAGCATGGTGGCGGCGGGCGCGCTTGCGCTCGTGGTCGGCTATCCCTGCTTCCGCTTTCGCATCACCGGCCATTATTTCGTGCTGGTGACGCTCGCGCTGTCGGGCATCGTGCTGCAGGTGATCACTGCCACGCGCGACTATACCGGCGGCTCGCTCGGCTATACGCCCAATCGCGCAACCGCAAACCGTCTGCTGGCGCTGCAGTTCGACGACAAGACGACGTGGTATCTGATCGCGCTTGCCGTGTGGTTTGCCGGCCTCCTGATCTGGCACCGTGTCGATCGAAGCATGGCCCGCTATGCGCTGGAAGCAATCTCCGAGGACGAGGACGCCGCCGCCGCCGCCGGCGTCAACGTGACAGCGGAAAAGCTGAAGATCACACTGATCAGCGCACTGATGACGGCGCTGGCCGGCGCGCTGTATTGCCAGTATCAGATGTTCATCTCGCCGGATACGGTCAGCGGCATCGCCGTATCGCTGCAGATGGTGTTCGCCGCTATTGTCGGCGGCCTCTATGTTTCTCTTGGTCCGACCGTCGGCGCGGTCATCACCATCATCCTGGCCGAAACACTGCGCATCGGATTTGGAACGAGAGCGGTCGGCTGGGACAATTTGATCTACGGGCTGCTGCTGGTCATGTTCATTATTTTTCTGCCCAAGGGCATCCTTGGCAGCCTGCTTGAAAGAGTGCGGACAAGGCGCAAAGCATACCTCAAGCCATGAGCAAGAAGCCGCTGCGAAACCTGGCGACCGAACTCGACCGCTTTATTTCGCCGTTCCGTGTCGACGGCTCGAGGAGGTTTCATCTCAGCTCGCATCGGACCGACGAGCGGGGCGGGCTCGACAAGGACAAGGCGGCGAAAATCCTGGAGGCCAACCGCAAACGCCTGAGCGATTTTCAGGAAAAGCTCTATGCACAGGACCGCTGGTCGCTGCTTCTGATCTTCCAGGGCATGGACGCGGCAGGCAAGGACTCCGCGATCAAGGCGATCTTCGAAGGCGTCAACCCGCAGGGCTGCGAGGTCACCTCGTTCAAGCAGCCGACGGCGCATGAACTCGACCACGATTTCCTGTGGCGCTCCGTGGTGGCGCTGCCCGGCCGCGGCCGCATCGGCATCTTCAACCGTTCCTACTATGAGGATTGCCTGGTGACGCGCGTGCATCCCGAGTTGCTGCGGCAGGCGAAGATTCCGCCAAAGCTGATCACGGGGGCGATCTGGCGCGAGCGGTTCGAGGACATTTCCGCTTTCGAGCGCTATCTATGCCGTAACGGAACGGTGATTCTGAAATTCTTCCTCAACGTGTCGCGGGAAGAGCAGCGCCTGCGCTTTCTCGATCGGCTGGAGCAGCCGTCCAAGACCTGGAAGTTTTCCATGAACGACGTCACCGAGCGCGCCAAATGGAGCCGATATCAGGCAGTGTACCAGGACATCGTCCGGCACACCTCAAGTCCGCATGCGCCCTGGTACGTGGTGCCGGCCGACCACAAATGGTTCGCGCGGGTGGTGATCGGCTCGACCGTGGTCGCTGCACTCGATGGGTTGAATTTGCGCTTTCCCCGCATCGACAAGACTTCGCAGCAGGAATTTGCCCAAGTGCGCAAGGCGCTCGAACGTGAGCGCAAGGGCGGCAGGAAGAGGGCCAAGCAGATTGAGAAGAAGGCGAGGGTGCCTTCGTAGAATTATCTTTGTCGGTTGTTTGCGATCAATTCCACTGCCCTCGTGTCCCGGACGCGGTGCAGCGCTTTAGCGGTGCGCCGCAGATCCGGGACCAATACAGGCATCGAACAGGGTGATGGACCCCGGATCAGCAGCGCACCGTACCGGACGATGCTTCGCATCGCCGGGTCACGCTGCGCTGCGTCCGGGGCACGCGCGGCGCCCGCCGCCGCGCCTGGAGACACGCGGGCGGCGGAGCCTCTCGCCAGCCTCTTAGCCGATCGGCATGGCGATGAAGTGCGTGTTGTCTGCGGTCTTGACCCGCATCAACACGTCGTGCTTGCCGCTCGATTTGGCTTCCACCAGCGCCCCGCGAAGCTCATCGGCTGTACTGACGCTTTTGCCGCCGACCTCGAGGATGACGTCACCGGATTGCAAACCGTGCTCTGCTGCGGGACCTTCGGGATCGACGCCGGTGATCACGACGCCTTTGTTGCCGGCGCCGGCGACGTCGTTGGCCGGGGCCACCGACAGGCCGAGATGAGGCACACCACGCGCGGACCCGTTGTCCCGCTCGCCGGCGTTGGCCTGCTTCTGGTCCTGGTTCGGCATGTTCGCCAGCGTCAGGGTGATCGTCTTTGATTCACCCTTGCGCAGGATGTCCAGCTTTACGGAGGTTCCCGGGGCCATCGAGGAGATTTCGCGCGCCAAGGTACGCGAGTCCTTGATGGCATTGCCATTGACAGCCGTGATCACGTCGCCAGCCAAAATTCCCGCCTTCGCTGCCGGTGTGTCGGGTTGCGCCTCGTCGACGAGCGCGCCCGCGGCATTCTTCAGGCCGAGGCTTTCAGCAATGCCGGCCGTAACCGGCTGCACCTGCACGCCGAGCCAGGCACGCGTCACCGCGCCCTTGTCCTTGAGCTGAGCGACGACCATTTTCGCAGTCGCGGCCGGAATATCGAAGCCGATGCCGACCGATCCACCGGAAGGCGAATAGATTGCGGTGTTGACGCCGATGACGTTACCGTTGGTGTCGAAGGTCGGCCCTCCGGAGTTGCCCTTGTTGATGGGGGCGTCGATTTGGATGTAGTTGTCATAGGGTCCGGAGCCGATGTCGCGTCCCTCCGCCGAGACGATGCCGGCGGTTACTGTTCCGCCGAGGCCATAGGGGTTTCCGACCGCCACCACCCAGTCGCCGACACGCGGCGTCTCATTGGCGAAGTTGACATAGGTAAAGTCGCTCTTGCCGTCGACCTTGATGAGCGCGAGGTCCGTCTTGGCGTCGGTGCCGATCACCTTGGCCGTGTAGGTCTTGCCGTCGTCGGTTGCGATCTCGACCGACTTTGCGTGGTCGACCACGTGATTGTTGGTGACGGCATAACCGTCGGCGGAGATGAAAAATCCGGAACCGACGCCGGTAATCATCTGATGGCGATTCATCCTGCCTTGCGGAGCGTTCTCGAAACCACGCTGGTGGAAGAATCTCTCGAATGGCGTACCTTTCATGAAGGGCGGCATCTCGTCGCCGTTCATATCCGGCATATTCGCGTCCGGCATATTCGCGCCAGCGTTCTGGTCAACCTGCACCCGCACGGAAATGACGGCGGGTTTTACCTTGGCAATCAGGTCGGCAAAGCCCGCAGGCCCCTGCTGGGTCTGCGCTGTCGCGGCCAATGCCTGCCCGGCAAGCCGGTCATATCCCTGCGGCGCCAGCATCATCGCGGCGCCAATCGCCGCCGCGGAGGCAAGCAGCGTCAGCCGCCGCGCAGGCAGAATCCTGCGGCGGGAAGCAACGTTCGTATCTGTCATGATTTGTCTCTCCAAAAAATTATTGAGCCGTTGCGGCTGATTGGCGAATTAGCGCCCTCGCATTACGGCGACCTTTCGAGCGCATTAATTTGTCCTGTCGAGGACGTTAATTCCTCGTAAGGCCGCGAATTGGCAATCCAGCATCGATGTGGTGTCCCGGACGCGGTGCAGCGCCTCTTGGCGCTGCGCCGCAGAGCCGGGACCCATGCAGGGCGATGGACCCCGGATCAGCAGCGCACCGCGCCGGAAGAGTGGCGCGCTGCGCAGCATCCGGGGAACACCAGCGCAAGATTTCTGGATTGCTTTGCGCCTCGCAATGACGTTGCCCGGCGGGCAGAATGCGCATGCGCGCCATGCGCGATCTGCCCGTCGTGCCAATCTGCCGCACGCCCCTGGCGTTGCTCAAAACCCCAAATCAGCGGCATGTTCGCGCCGTTCCGTTCCCGCACGAGGGGCGCTTCGCGATCGTCACGAGCGTAGGGTGCGGAATGCGATGGACGCGCTACATCGACTGACGAGTGATGTTGTGCGCGGACGGCGAAGTCGTGTGGTTCTGGCGCCCCTTGGCTGGCGTCAAGTTGGCGACGATGCTTTGCATCGCGCCGATGACGGTGACTAAAACGTCATGGACACCGGGGAGAGCGCGAAGGAAACCGTTAAAACCATCGCGCGGGGAATGCCGGATCGTTTCGGCCTACCTGTGGCGACTACGCTCGTGTGCTTCTTCCATTTGCACGCGAGGCCGTGGGTGCTGGCTGAAGCACCCGGCATTCCTTGCGCCCTCTGTTTTTTTGAGGGACGTGTGTCAGCAAACCTCGGGCGCATCGCGCCGCGAGAATGCAGAGTTGTATCCGACATTCACCGTAACCGAACGCGTTGATTTGCGAAGACATCGAATGTAATTCAAATCTGCAACCGCCCACTCGCTCGACCCTCCCCTGGAGGGGGAGGGTCGGTCCGCGTTCAAGCGTAGCGAGACAAGGACCGGGGTGGGGTGAGTTTGTCGGGCAAGGCATCACCCCACCCCGATCGCTCATTGCATTCGCGATCGACCCTCCCCCTCTAGGGGAGGATGACACGGTAGGTCACCTATGCTGACCATCTTTTGGATTGCGGCTGCCGGCCTTTGTCGTCTAGAAAACCGTCGGGAAGCGGTCCCGGCAACCAAGCGTCAACCGTTTTGGCCGAGGATTCCGGAGCTTCCCAAGGGTTTGGCAATGCTGATTCGCAGCGATTGGTATCGAGTTCGGGGAGGAGCGGCACCGTCCGCCGGCGCTCCCGCGATTCCGGCTGCGTCGCTGCCCACCCGGCCTCTCGGCGGGCTGCTGCTTCTTATCTGCCCCTGAGGGCCGACTGGGCGGCTTGCGCCTGGGCACTCAGGGGTTGTGCGAGATCACCGAACCCTTCAGCGCCCATTAGGAAAACGGCGCACCACCGAACAAGGAACTTGCAGAAATGACCACCGCCAACAAGTCCGAGAAGGACCGCGTCATCATTTTCGACACCACATTGCGCGACGGCGAGCAGTGCCCCGGCGCCACCATGACCTTCGAGGAGAAACTCGAGGTCGCCGAACTGCTCGACGATATGGGCGTCGACGTGATCGAGGCCGGTTTTCCGATCACCTCCGAAGGCGATTTTCAGGCGGTCAGCGAGATCGCCCGCCGCTCCAAGAACGCTGTTATCGCCGGCCTGTCGCGGGTCCATCCGAAGGACATCGACCGCTGCGCCGAAGCGGTGAAATTCGCAAAGCGCGGCCGCGTCCACACAGTGATTGCGACCTCGCCGCTGCATATGCGTGTCAAGCTCAACATGACGCCGGAGCAGGTGATCGAGACCTCGATTGCCAACGTCACCCGTGCCCGCAACCACATCGACGATGTCGAATGGTCGGCCGAGGACGGCACCCGCAGCAACATGGAGTTCCTCTGCCGCATCGTCGAGGCGGTGATCAAGGCCGGCGCCACCACAGTGAACATTCCCGATACCGTCGGCTACACGGTGCCGGAGGAATACACCAATTTCATGCGCACCCTGATCGAACGGGTTCCGAACTCCGACAAAGCGGTGTTCTCGGTGCATTGCCACAACGACCTCGGCATGGCGGTGGCCAATTCGCTGGCCGGCATTGCCGGCGGCGCGCGCCAGGTCGAGTGCACCATCAACGGCATCGGCGAGCGGGCCGGCAACGCCGCGCTGGAAGAGATCGTAATGGCGATCAACGTGCGCAACGACAAGTTCCCCTACTGGAACAGGATCGACACCACGCAATTGACGCGGGCTTCCAAGCTGGTCTCGGCCGCGACCTCCTTCCCGGTGCAGTACAACAAGGCAATCGTCGGTCGGAACGCCTTCGCGCATGAAAGCGGCATCCATCAGGACGGCGTGCTGAAGGATGCCGCCACCTACGAGATCATGCGCCCCGAAATGGTCGGCCTGAAACAATCCTCGCTGGTTCTGGGCAAGCATTCCGGTCGCCACGCCTTCGTCCACAAGCTGGAGGAGATGGGCTACAAGCTCGGCGCCAACCAGATCGAGGACGCCTTCGTGCGGATGAAGGCGCTCGCCGACCGCAAGAAGGACATCTACGACGAGGACATCGAGGCGTTGCTCGACGAAGAGATCGCGGCCGGCCACGATCGCATCAAGCTGACCTCGCTGACCGTCATCGCCGGCACCCACGGGCCGCAGCGCGCTACGATGAAGCTCGACATCGACGGCCAGACGCGGATCGAGGAGGCTGAAGGCAACGGCCCCGTCGATGCGGTTTTCAACTGCATCAAGGCGCTGGTGCCGCACGAGGCCAAGCTCGAACTGTTCCAGGTGCACGCGGTGACCGAAGGCACCGATGCGCAGGCTGAGGTGTCGGTGCGGCTTGCCCATGAGGGCCGATCGATGACGGCGCGCGCCGCCGACCCCGACACCCTGGTGGCCTCGGCAAAAGCCTATCTCGGGGCGCTCAACAAGATCGTGATGAAGCGCCAGCGCGATTTGCCTGCCAAGGCCGCGGGCTAACGCCGCGACCTCGTTCCCCGGACGCTGCGCAGCGTGATCCCGGCGATGCGGAGCCTGTCATCGGGCGCGCATTCGCGCGACCCGTTGGCATCGTCCGGCACGGTGCGCCGCTGATCCGGGGTCCATCATCCCTGCACTGATCCCGGCTCTGCGGCACAGCGCGAAGGGGTGCGGCACCGTGTCCGGGATAACAGAAAATCCCGGGGTAGACCGCGGCGCCTTCATAATGATAGCCAACGTAGTCAAATGTGACGGCCGTAAGACGCCAGGGTGACCAGTCAGTAACAATCCGGGCGGCTTCTCCGTAACAATACCGCAGGACGCCACCGAAACGAGGCGTCGTGACCGCGCGCGTCGCAAGAGAACAAACCGGAGGACATGTGCGTAAATTGGTTTTGGCAGCGGCATCGGTTGCGGCGCTGGCGGTCATCGGGCAAGCGCAGGCCGCAGATCAGCCGATTGTCATCAAGTTCAGCCATGTGGTGGCTTCCGACACCCCGAAGGGCAAGGCGGCCGAAAAATTCAAGGAGCTCGCCGAGAAGTACACTGATGGCAAGGTGAAGGTCGAGATCTATCCGAACTCGACCCTTTACAAGGACAAGGAAGAACTGGAAGCGCTGCAGTTGGGCGCGGTGCAGATGCTGGCGCCGTCGAATTCCAAATTCGGCCCAATCGGGATCAAGGAATTCGAGGCGTTCGATCTGCCCTACATCCTCCCCGACACCAAGATGCTGCGCAAAATCACCGAGGGACCGCTCGGCGCAAGGCTGCTCAAGCTGCTCGACGCCAAGGGCATGACCGGTCTCGCCTACTGGGACAACGGCTTCAAGCAGTTGTCCGCCAACAAGAAGCTGTTGTCGCCCGCCGACTTCAAGGGGCTGAAGTTCCGCATCCAGTCGTCGAAGGTGCTGGAAGCGCAGTTCCGTGCGTTGGGCGCGATCCCGCAGGTGATGGCGTTCTCCGAAGTCTACCAGGCCCTGCAAACCGGCGTTGTCGACGGCCAGGAGAACACCTGGTCAAACATCTATACCCAGAAGATGCACGAGGTGCAGAAATACGCCACCGTCACCAATCACGGCTACATCGGCTACATCGTGGTGGTGAACAAGAAGTTCTGGGACGGCCTACCCACAGACATCCGCGCCACCTGCGAGAAGGCGATGAAGGAGGCCACCGAATACGGCAACAACCGGTCGGCCAAAGAAAACGACGACGCGCTCGAGGAGATCAAGAAGGCTGGCAAGACCGAGATCATCACGCTTTCGGCCGAACAGGACGAGGCGATGCGCAAGGCGATGTTGCCGGTCTACAAGGACGTCGCCTCGCGGGTCGGGCAACCGCTGATCGATGAATTCCTCAAAGAGACCGGACGCGGCCCAATGAACTGAGACGGGTGGCGGTCAGCGCTTGGGGGTGAGCGCAATCGCAAATGGCGGATCGGTCTCCTATCCCTCCCCCGCGGAACGCGCGGGGAGGGTGGCCGTCGCGAAGCGACGGTCGGGTGGGGGAGATTAGCCTGTCGAAAAGCCTGATGCCGGGAGTAATTTTGGCAACCCTCACCCCGGCTCGCTCGTGCGCGCCGACCCTCCCCGCAAGGGGAAGGATAGCAAACAGAAAGCGCGAGCCATAACGAAACGACTTCTCTCGCAAGCGGGAGGGGTAAAATGACGACGGGGCATCGATGTTTCTGCGTATTCTCGACCGGCTTGAGGAAATCATCATCGCAACGCTGATGGGGGCCGCGACAGGTCTGACTTTCATCACGGTTGTGCATCGTTTCCTGGTCAACGTTCCCTGGCTCTATCCGTACCTGTTCGGGATCAACCTCGCCTGGTCGCAGGAACTGTGCATCTACATGTTCATCTGGATGGCCAAGTTCGGCGCGGCCTACGGCGTGCGGACCGGCATTCATGTCGGCGTCGACGTTCTGATCAACCGCCTGCAGGATCCCTGGCGCAAACGGCTGATCCTGTTCGGCCTGTTCGGCGGCGCGGTGTTCACCGCGATTGTCGGCACCATGGGTGCGAAGTTCGTTCTCGCGCTGATGCAGACCGATCAGGTCTCGCCCGATCTCGAACTGCCGAGTTGGCTGGTCTATGCCTGCATCCCGCTCGGCTCCTATTTGATGTGCTTCCGTTTCCTGCAGGTGATGTGGGCTTATTACCGGACGGGCGAATTGCCGCATCATGACGCAGCCCACGTCGAAGGCCTCGAGGAGGGGAGCGCGCCGATCGCGCTCGGGGAAGCCCGATGAGCGCGGCGCTGATCTTCGGACTGCTGTTTGCCCTGATGCTGACGGGCATGCCGATCTCGATTTCGCTCGGCCTGACCGTTCTGACTTTCCTGTTCACGATGACGGAAGTGCCGATCGAAAGCGTCGGCCTGAAACTGTTTTCGGGCCTCGACAATTTCGGCATCATGGCGATTCCCTTCTTCATTCTCGCCGGCACCTTCCTGACCCGCGGCGGCGTGGCGCGTCGGATGATCGAATTCACGACGTCGCTGGTGGGTCACCTGCCCGGTGGGCTGGGGCTGGCCGGGGTCGCGGCCTGTGCAATGTTTGCCGCGATCTCGGGCTCCAGCGTCGCAACGGTGGTGGCGATCGGCTCGATCGTGTTGCCGGCAATGGTGGACTACGGCTATCCGCCCCGCTTCGGCGTCGGCGTGATCTCGACGTCAGGCGCGCTCGGCATCCTGGTGCCGCCCTCGATCATCCTGGTGCTTTACGGCGTCTCCACCAACACCTCGATTGGGGCGCTGTTCATGGCCGGCATCGTGCCGGGCGTCATCCTGGCCTTGATGCTTGCGGCGGTGACCTGGTTCGTCGCTCACCGCAACGACTATCCAAGGATGAAACGGGCGACGTTGCACCAGCAGGTCACGGCGTTCCGCGAGAGCATCTGGGGCCTGCTTCTCATCGGCATCGTGCTCGGGGGCATCTATGGCGGCATCTTCACGCCGACCGAAGCTGCGGCGGTGGCCGCGGTCTATGCCTTCGTCATCACGGTATTCGTCTACAAGGAATTGAAGCTTGTCGACGTGCCGAAGGTGCTCCTGCAAGCCGCGAACATGAGTGCGATGCTGCTCTATATCATCACCAACGCGGTCCTGTTCTCGTTCCTGATGACGCATGAACAGATTCCGCAGGCGATGGCGGCCTGGATCATCGACAAGAATTTGTCGGTCTGGATGTTCCTGCTGGTGGTAAACCTCATCCTGCTCGCCGCGGGCAACGTCATGGATCCGTCGTCGATCCTTTTGATCATGGCGCCGATCCTCTATCCGCTCGCCACCAGGCTCGGCATCCATCCTGTTCATCTTGGCATCCTGATGATCGTCAATACCGAGATCGGCCTGTGCCATCCTCCTGTCGGGCTCAACCTTTATATCGCCTCAAGCATCGCCAAAATGGGGATCAGCGAAGTCACAATTGCGGTGCTGCCGTGGCTTGCCGCGATGCTGGTTTTCCTCGCGTTGATCACCTACGTGCCGGAGGCTTCGCTGTGGCTGCCAAAGCTGCTCGGAATGATCTGAACGGCCGGCATTGATTCATGTCAACAGATTACATCTTTGTAACAGAGCCACTCTGTCAAAACTGTAAGTTGATTGTGTCGCTTGTCGTGCCCATGCTCCGTGCGGCCTTGCAGAGGAGGTTCGCATGAGAAGGTTCGCCATCGCCGGGCTCGCCGCGCTCGCGATCGTTGCGTCCACCGCGGTCTATGCCCAGTACCGTCCCTGGTTTTCCGAGCATATGCGGCAAATGCGATTGACGCCTGAGGATCGGGCGGCCTTTGTCGATGCGCGGATCGCGGCGGTACATGCGGGGCTGAAGCTGACGCCGGATCAGGAGAAGCTGTGGCCGCCGGTCGAAGCCGCCGTGCGTGACTTCGCCAAGCTGAGGCTCGATCGCATCAACGCACGGATGAAGTCGATGGACGAAGCCCGCGACCAGCAGAAGGAAGAGGATCCGATCACGCAGCTACGAGCGCGCGCTGACAACATGGCCACCTCGGCCGCCGCCATGAAGAAGATCGCGGACGCCGCCGATCCGCTCTACAAGACGCTCGACGATGGCCAGAAGCGCCGTCTTGCCATCCTGACCCGCCACGGACACGGTGGCGAAGGCTGGCGGCATCGCTGGATGCAACGCGGCATGGGAGGTGACGGCGGGCTGGACGGGGACGGCGGCGACGGCCGCGAACGGCTCTGAGCGTTTCTGCGCCCTGAAGAGAGAGTTAAGCCACCGGATTCCGGTGGCTTTTGCCGTCCCGTCTTGCGGCTCCGGCGCGCGAAAGGTTGCAGCGGCTTTGCTGGACATCGGAGGGGGGCTTTGCTAAACGACCGGCTCTTGCGAAGGCTTTCCGAACGGCAAGCTCGGGCGCATAGCTCAGTTGGTAGAGCAGCTGACTCTTAATCAGCGGGTCCCAGGTTCGAGCCCTGGTGCGCCCACCACGCAGTCTTCCGAAACCAGAACTT
>Ga0306925_10002079_pt1 | contig 16997 bp, 16 predicted proteins | sample flu12Cox44000176_FD_203755 | JGI IMG/M metagenome (GOLD analysis project Ga0306925, IMG submission 203755) | Lab enrichment of tropical soil microbial communities from Luquillo Experimental Forest, Puerto Rico - flux8day.12C.oxic.44.000.176 (v2)... | ecosystem: Environmental > Terrestrial >... | reverse complement strand
GCCGAGTTGCTGGCGCCATAGCGATGCACCACGGCGACGAACGTCAGCGCGGTCGCCGCCGCGATCAGCGTGGCGATGATCCACTCTTCGAGCCGATTCAGGAGACGGTCGAGCACCGGTGTCCCCAACGAACCTTAAAAACCCTCCCCGCTGCCCGGGGAGGGTTTGACCGGCTTTACGACTGCGGCGGGACGAAGCCCGAAGCCTTGTAGATGTTCTGGATGAATTCCTTGCCGAAGCGGCCTTCCATCTCTTTGTGGACCGGCATCAGCTTGTTGATCCAGGCCTGCTTTTCGGTATCGGTCAGGGTGTGCATCTGGATCCTGCCGGTGGCGGCGATGTCCTTGAGCGCCTGCGCGTTGTCCTTCGCCGCGGTCTCGTTGAAGAATTCAGTCGACTCTTTGACGGCGCGGTCGAGGCCGGGCCGCACGTCGGCCGGCAGCGAGTTCCAGAACTTGACGTTGGTGATGAGCGAGTAGGTCAGACGGCCGTGATACGACACGGTGAGATATTTCTGCACGTCGTAGAACTTCTGCGTCCAGATATTCGACGGCACATTGTCCTCGCCGTCGACGACGCCGGTCTGCAGCGCCTGATAGAGCTCGCCGAAGGCGATGATCTGCGGAATGGCGCCGAGCTGCCGCGCCACGGCGTCCAGCACCTTGCTGCCCTGGATGCGCATCTTCAGGCCGCGGAAATCGTCCGGCGAGATCAGCGGCACGTTCGACGTATACACATAGGTGCCGTTGTCCCAATAGGCGAGCGGCGACACGCCCTTGGCTTCCAGCTTCTTGTTGAGGTCCGCCATCATCGGGCTCGATGTCATCTGGTGGGCGCGCGCATCGTCGACCATCAGGAAGGGCAGATCGAAAACGTCGAACTCCTTGACGCCGAGCGGACCGAATTTGGAAATCGACGGCGCCAAGAGCTGCACCGAGCCGAGTTGCAGGGCTTCGAGTTCCTCCTTGTCCTTATAAAGCGAGGAGTTCGGGTAGACTTCGACCGTGACTTTGCCGTTCGTGTATTTCTCGGCTAGCTGCTTAAACAGCAGCGCCGCCTTGCCCTTGGGCGCGTCGGGCGACACTACGTGGCTGAACTTGATGACAATCGGATCGGCGCCGGCGGCCCCGATTGGGGCGAAGCACACGACCGCCAGTGCAACGGCGGCGGCAAATGTGGCGGTCAGACGTTTCATCGATTTCCTCCCCTGCGGCCGCGGCGGGCCGCTTCTTCGTAGGCCCTCATTAGCGCGAAAGTAGCGGAGGGCCAATGCGACCTTCGTTGCCACAAACGGCGCCATGCGAGCGAAATGCGACAAGTTGCGTCAGCTTCGGCACCGGCTGGTGTCGCCGCCGCCGGCACCGACAGCCGTGGGTTGGCAGCCTCCGCGGCAATGTTATATTGTTACATTATGAGCCATCATCACCATGGCGAAGTCCCCCACCCCTCGCCAGTCCTCTCCCCGTCATTGCTGCGCTACTCGGCGGTGCAACGGTTGGGATTGGCTGGCGCGCTGATCGCGCTGGTCTGGGCTTTTACGCTTTGGGCGATGCACTGAGCCGATCGCCATGGCCGCACTGCAGTTTCGCGATCTGACGCTGGGCTACGACCGCCATCCGGCCGTGCATCATCTCAACGGCACCGTTGAGGCGGGCTCGCTCACGGCCGTGGTCGGCCCGAACGGCGCCGGCAAATCGACTTTGTTCAAGGCGATCGTCGGCGCGCTGAAGCCGCTCGCCGGCCATATCGAGCGCGACGGTTTTATCGCCCACGACATTGCCTACCTGCCGCAGGTGGCGGACATCGACCGCACGTTCCCGATCAACGTCTACGACATGGTGGCGATGGGGCTGTGGCGCCGCAAAGGCGTGTTCGGCAGCATCGGCCGCGACGCTCGCGGGGCGGTCGAAACCAGCATCACCGCCGTCGGGCTGACCGGCTTCGAGCAACGCGCCATCGGATCGCTGTCCGGCGGCCAGATGCAGCGCATGCTGTTCGCGCGCCTGCTGGTGCAGGACGCGCGCATCATCGTGCTCGACGAGCCGTTCGGCGCCATCGACTCCAGGACTGCCGAGGATTTGATGCATCTGGTGCGGCGCTGGCATACCGAGCGGCGCACGGTGCTGGCCGCCACCCACGACATCGAGCTGGTGCGTGCGGCGTTTCCACGCACCTTAATGCTCGCCCGCGAGCCGGTGGCTTGGGGCGCGACGCGCGACGTGCTGACGGCTGAGAATCTCGAAAAGGCCCGCCGCATGTGCGAGGCGTTCGACGACGACGCCGCGACTTGCGTGCGCGAAGCGGCCTGAGGCGATGCTGCACGACGCGCTGACCGCGCCGCTCGCTGAGCCCGACGCCATGCGCCGGGCGCTCGCTGCGATGTTTGCGCTGTCGCTTTCGGCCGCGCCGCTGGGCCTCATCTTAATGCTGCGGCGCATGAGCCTGATCGGCGACGCGCTTTCCCACGCCATCCTGCCGGGCGTCGCCATCGGTTTCCTTATTGCCGGCGCGAGCGTCTTCGCCATGGCGACCGGCGGTCTGATCGCGGGCTTCCTTATCACCATCGGCGCCGGTCTCGTCGCGCGCGCGACGGCATTGAAAGAAGACGCCTCGCTCGCGGCCTTCTTTCTGATTTCGCTCGCGCTCGGCGTCGCCATCGTCTCGGTCAAGGGCAGCGACGAGGATTTGGTGCACTTGCTGTTCGGCTCGGTGCTTTCGATCGGTAACGCGGCGCTCCTCTTCATCGCCGGCGTCGCCTCGGTGTCGCTCGTCGCACTGGCGCTGATCTGGCGGCCGCTGGTGCTGGACTGCGTCGATCCCGGCTTCTTGCGCTCGGTGAGCCGCGCCGGCGGCGCCGCCCACGTCGCCTTCCTGGCGCTCATGGTGTTGAACCTGGTCGGCGGCTTTTTGGTGCTCGGCACCCTGCTTGCGGTCGGCCTGATGATGCTGCCGGCGTTCATCGCGAGGTTTTGGGCGCGCGACCTCACCGTCATGATGGTGGTCGCAGTCGGCAGCGCCATTATCTCGGGCTTCGTGGGACTTTTCGTCGCGGCGCGCGCCGGCCTGCCAGCCGGCCCCGCCATCATCCTGGTGGCGGGAGCGCTTTACCTGCTGTCGGTCGTGGCCGGAACGGTCGGCGGCCTCATCTGGCTCCTGCTACCGCGGCGCCATCTCGAGGCGTAAGGGCCATAGCGGCCCTCACTTCAGATCGAGCTTGCCGACCAGCGGCGTCTTCTCCGCGATATCGGTTGCGAGATTACGGGCAAAGCCTGTGGCGTCGGCGAAATAGTCGGCGGGCTGGAACGTGTTCTTCACCACACGTTGCGCCGTCTCGCCCTTCATGATGGCGATGCAGGCGTTCTCCAGTTTCTTCGTCACCGCGGCCGGCATGCCGGCCGGACCGAGCAGGCCGCCGAAGCTCAAGGGCGCCACGTCAAAGCCCTGCTCCTTGAAGGTCGGCACGTTAGGCAGCGACGGATTGCGCGACGGCGCAAAAATCCCGGGCATCAAAAGCCCGCTGGCGGCAGCCGCGGTCAGCGGCACGGCAGAAAAATCGAGCTGGCCGTTGCGCGTGTTCTGGATCTCCTCGGCCGGTCCCTTGAACGGCACGTTGTTGAATTCGACATGGGCGAGGTCGGCGAGCTGCACCATGGCGAGATGCGGCACGGTGGCGATGCCCGGAATGCCGACATTGAGCGCGCCGGGTTTTTTCTTCGCCGCTTCGACTAGGTCCTGCGCCGTCTTCAGGGCTGAATTCGGCGGCACCACGATAACCTGGTCGTTCTTGAAGGTCTGGCAAATCGGCGTGAACGATTTCACGTTGTAGCCGATGTCCTTGTCGGTCAGCGGCTGCACGGTGATCGAATAGCCGGCGCCGTGAAACAGCGTGTAGCCGTCGGGGTTGGCGCGGGCGACGTCGGCGGTGCCGAGCACGCCGTTGGCGCCGGGCCTATTGACCACGATCACCGGCTTGCCGAAATCCGCCGACATGCCCTCTGCCAGAACGCGGCCGAGAATGTCGGCGCTCGAACCGGGCGTCGCCGGCACGATGATCTGGACCACGCGCTCGGGGTAGTTCTGCGCCATGGCGGTCACTGGGGCAGCAAGGCCTGCGGCCAAGCCCGCGGCGATCAGCACGACGTCGCGCATGCATGCCTCCCCTTTTGGCTGCGTTGTCGGCGCAGAACGATAGTCAAAGAGGGGCTCCGATCAAGGTTTTGGGCACGGCGCAATCGTCGCGGAGCGCCGCGTTTCGCGCTGATGCAAGCCGCGCCGGATACCTATATAGAAGGGCCGACGGAGGGCAGAAATGACTGACAAAATACCGGTCACCGTGCTGACCGGCTATCTCGGCGCCGGCAAGACCACCTTGCTCAACCGCATCCTGTCCGAGCCGCACGGCAAAAAATACGCCGTCATCGTCAACGAATTCGGCGAGATCGGCATCGATAACGACCTCGTGGTCGGCGCCGACGAGGAAGTGTTCGAGATGAACAACGGCTGCATCTGCTGCACCGTGCGCGGCGATCTCGTCCGCATCCTCGACGGCCTGATGCGCCGTAAGGGCAAGTTTGACGCCATCATCGTCGAGACCACGGGGCTCGCGGATCCGGCGCCGGTGGCGCAGACCTTCTTCGTCGACGAAAACGTCGGCCGCCGCACCAAGCTCGACGCCGTGGTTACCGTCGCCGACGCCAAGTGGCTCAACGAGCGCCTCAAGGACGCGCCGGAAGCCAAGAACCAGATCGCCTTTGCCGACGTCATTCTGATCAACAAGACCGACCTGGTCAGCGCCGACGAATTGAGCGAAGTCGAAGCGCGCATCCGCGGCATCAACCCTTACGCGCGGCTGCACAAGACCGAGCGCGCCAAGATCGCGCTGAACGAGGTGCTGGAGCGCAACGCCTTCGACCTCGACCGCATCCTCGATCTCGAGCCGGACTTCCTCGGCGGCGACGGCCACGATCATGACCATCATCACCACGATCACGGGCACGGCCACGATCATCATCACGACCACGAACACGCGCACCATCACGGCGGGTTGAAGCACTATCACGACGAGGAGATGCAATCGATCTCGCTCAAAACCGACAAGCCGCTCAACCCGGACAAGTTCTTTCCGTGGGTGCAAGATCTGGTCCAGAAGGAAGGCCCGAATATTTTGCGCTGCAAGGGCATCCTCGCCTTCAAGGACGACGATCAGCGCTTCGTATTCCAGGGCGTGCACATGATCCTCGACGGCGATCACCAGCGGCCGTGGAAGAAAGACGAGAAGCGCGACAGCCGCATCGTCTTCATCGGCCGCAATCTGCCCGGCAAGAAGATTGCCGAAGGGTTCGAAAGCTGCATCGCGTAACTGGCGGTCATGTCTGAGACCCGCAACGACTCCGCCTCCGTCGTCGAGCGCATCCATGCGGTTGCGGCGAACGGCGCCGTCATCGCCGCCCATTTTCTCGGCCGAATGGCGGTGTTCGTGCTCGGCGACGAGACGATGGTGTTGGCGCCGCCGCGCGGCGAGGCGAAGACCCTCACGGTCCATGGCGGCGCGATCCTGGCGACGGCGGTCGGCGAGAGCGTCATCGTCACAGGCGGCGACGACGGCAAGGTGGTCGAGACCGACGTCAGCGGCACGAGCCGCACGGTTGCCACCGACCCCAAGAACCGCTGGATCGATCACGTCGCCGTCGGCCCCGACGGTGCCGTGGCCTGGTCGGCCGGCAAGACCGCCTTCGTGCAAGGCAAAGAGCTGTGCAGCATCGATGCGCCGTCGACCGTCGGCGGCCTCGCCTTCCTGCCGAAAGGCTTTCGCCTTGCCATCGCCCACTACAATGGCGCCACGCTTTGGTTTCCCAACGCGCCGCAAAGCACGCCGGAAAAGCTCGAATGGAAGGGCTCGCATCTCGGCGTCACCGTAAGCCCGGACGGCCGCTTCCTCGTCACCGCCATGCAGGAGCCGATGCTGCACGGCTGGCGCCTAGTCGATCGTCAGCACATGCGCATGTCAGGCTACGCCACGCGCGTCATGTCGGTCGGCTGGACCGCGGGCGGCAAGTGGCTCGCGACCTCGGGCGCGCCGCAGCTCATCCTGTGGCCGTTCCAGACCAAGGAAGGCCCCATGGGCAAGCAGCCGCGGCAACTGGCGCCGTCGCAGCATCGCATCGCGAAGGTTGCCTGCCATCCGCGCCAGGACATCGTCGCCACCGGCTACGAGGACGGCATGCTGCTGTTGGTGCGCATCGACGACGGTGCCGAGATCCTGGCGAAGAAGCCGGGCGACGCGCCGGTCTCGGCACTGGCCTGGAGCGCCGACGGCACCCTGCTCGCGTTTGGCACCGACAACGGCGAAGCCGGGATTCTCGACCTCGCCTGAGACGGTTCCGCGCCCGAGGAACCCGCAATTCCCTCAAATCGTTATCCCAGCAGCAGCAATGTCCAGGGAGGACGGTCATGATTGCGAAGGCGTCACGAGCCACGCTGGCAGTTGCGTTCACACTGGCCTGCGCCGGCGTCGCCGAGGCGCAGGCGCCCGATCCGAAAGGCTGCACGCCGCAGGAGCGCACCAGCCAGGCTCTGAATGATGCCAACAAGAATGCCGGCGTGATCTGCCCGCCGGATATCGATCCGGCGATGAAAGCGCCGACCCCGAAGACGGGCGATCCGTCGGTAATCCCGCCGCCGGCGAACGCCCAGCCGAAATAAAAACCGCGCCCCGGCGGTGCCGGGGCGCGGGGGCAACAAAGTCTCAGATCACGTATTGCCGCAGCGGCGGATAGCCGTTGAAGCCGACGGACGAATAGGTCGTGGTGTAGGCGCCGGCGGCCTCGATCAACACCTTGTCGCCAATGGCGAGCGACACCGGCAGCGGATACGGCGTCTTCTCGTACAGCACGTCGACGGAGTCGCAGGTCGGGCCGGCGACGATGCAGGGCGCTGTTTCGTCGCGATCCTTGGTGGTGCGGATCGGATAGCGGATCGATTCGCCGATGGTCTCGGCGAGCCCGTGGAACTTGCCGATGTCGAGATAGACCCAGCGTACCTCGTCCTCGGGGCTGCGCTTGGCGATCAGCACCACCTCGGCCTCGATAATGCCGGCATTGCCGACGAGGCCGCGGCCCGGCTCGACAATGGTGTTGGGCAGGTTGTTGCCGAAGTGCTTGCGCAGCGACTTGAAGATCGCCTTGCCGTAGCTCTCGAGCTTCGGCGTCTTGCGCACGTATTTGGCCGGAAAGCCGCCGCCGAGATTGACGATCGAGAGGCTGATGCCGCGCTCGGCGCAGGTGCGGAAGATCGTGGCGGTCGAGGCGAGCGCGCGGTCCCAGGCCTCAACATTGTGCTGCTGCGAGCCGACGTGGAATGAGACGCCGTAGGGCACCAGCCCGCGCTTATGGGCGAGCTCCAGGATATCGGCGGCATAGTCCGGCTCGCAGCCGAACTTGCGCGACAGCGGCCATTCGGCGCCCGAGCCGTCGCAGTGGATGCGGCAGATCACCCGGCTGCCGGGCGCGGCGCGCGCCACCTTCTCGACCTCGGCCTCGCAGTCGACGGCGAACAGCGCGACGCCGAGCTTGAAGGCGGTCGCGATCTCGCTCTCTTTCTTGATGGTGTTACCGTAGGAGACACGGTCGGCGGTAGCGCCTGCGGCGAGCACCGCATGGGTCTCGTTGATCGAGGCGACGTCGAAGCAGCAGCCGGAATCGGCCAACAGCTTCAGGATTTCCGGCGCCGGGTTGGCCTTGACGGCATAGAACACCCTGGTGTCGGGCAGCACCTTGGCGAAGTTCTGGTAGTTCTCGCGCACGACGTCGAGGTCGAGCACGAGGCAGGGTCCAGTATCGGTACGACGCTTGAGAAATTCGCGGATGCGTGTGGTCATCTCGACCCAGCTCCTCTATCCGGCCGGCGGCGTAGCCGCCGAGGTGAACCTCCTGCGACGGACATGGCTCCGCACCATGCGAAGTCCTTGAAGCCGCCGCTGCGATTGCTGCCTTGGTCCGGATGAGGGGAAGCCCCGTTCCGCACTGCTGGCAAAGAAGGACAAGCCCTTTCGGTGTCGCCGGCATTGGCGCCGGCCGTCATCCAAAAAAGCCCTTCCGTCGTTGCTTTAAGCCGCGTCGCCAGTGGAGAGCTGGCATCGCCGGTTCGCCTCCGGCTGCCGGTCGCGGGAGCAAGGAAGTAGTATTTCTTCCTTAGGCGGCTGTCCGGCCTCTTGTCCGGATGCCCACCGACCGACACACGGCCACAGGCACGTGCGAAATTGGGCAAGAGTCGAAATAATCCATTCGCGCCCTTGACGCAACAATTTTTGTTTTAACAAGACGTAAAGACGCCGCGTCGTGGTCGAGAAGTCGGCGTCGCCGCCGGCCTCAGCCGGCGGTGAACGGCTCGACCCGGCGCGCCGCGCGCACGAACTGCACCATCACAAAGATGCCGCAGAGCACGAAGAAGCCATCGAGGATGCGCGCGCCGAAACTGCCGAGCGCGAACAGGCTGGCGATCGCCCAGCTGCCCGCAAAGGCGGCGCCGAACACCTCGGCGCTGATCAGGATCGCGGCGCTGACCACCGTCAGCACGTTGAGCCAGAGGATGCGCCGGGGGCGCTGGATAGGATTGTTGGGGCTGTCCATGGGTGCGCAGTTACGCCAAAAGTCGCGGCAGGATCAAGGCAGGCTTAAGCCGCGTCCCGTGCGGCTTTCGACAGCATGCCGGCCTCGACCAGAGCCACGCGGATGCGGTCGATCTCAGCGCGCGTGAGCTTGACCAGCGGCGGCCGCACCACGGCGCGTGGCAGCCGCCCGAGCAGCACCAGCGCCTCCTTCATGCGGTTGTGCATGTCGACCCAGGGGTCGGCGTAGAACACCCGCGCCAGCGGGTAGATGCGGTCGTTCAGCCGCCGCGCCTCGGCGAGGTCGTTGGCCTGCACCGCCTTGAACAGCGCCGCCTGCAGGTCGGGGATGACGCTGCCCGAGCCGGAGAGGAGGCCATTGCAGCCGAGCACCAGCGAAGAGAACAGCCAGGCGCTATGGGTCGAGAGCACGTTGACCGGCCGCGGCAGGCTCTGCAGTTCGCGGATATGCATCTCGTGCTGCGACACGTTGCCAGCCCAGTCCTTGATGGCGCGGATGGTCGGCACCGCCTCGACCATCTTCAGGAGCGTGTCGCGCGGATAGCCCTGGCCGGTCGCCAGCGGATACTGGAAGGCGATGATGGGCAGGCTCGACGCGTCGGCGATACGCTTGAAGTGCTCGACCGCCATGGCGGGCGACTGCTGCAGGGTGAAGGGCGCCGGCGGGAAAACGAGCAGCGCCGAGGCGCCGCCCTCCTCCGCCATGCGGGCGATGCGGGCTGCCTCCAGGCTGCCGTCGGCCCAGATGCCGTTAACTAAAGGCAGCCGGCCGCCGATCTCGTCCTGGGCGATGGCGAGCACGCGGCGCTGCTCTTCGAAGCTGCAGGACGCGACCTCGGTGGAATGGGCGTTGATGGTGATCGCCGAAATGCCCTCGGTCGCGGCCACATCGCGCAGGTGCTTGCGGAAGCTCTTCTCATCGATCGAGAGGTCGTCGAAGAACGGCAGCAGGACGGCCGGAATGACGCCATCGGGGACATAATGGGCGTGACGGGGCATTGGCGGGCACTCCTTGCGGCTTTGGTCGAAAGGCTCCGATGACATATATCATGCCGGCCTTGCCAAGAAACCTTGCCGAGAAACCTTGCCGAGAAACCTTGCCGAGAAACCTTGTCAAGACGTAAGGGTCCCGAATGACCAGCCCTGCCCCGTCCGCCAACCCGCTCCTAGCGAAATGGGCCACCCCCGACGAAGTCCCCCCGTTCGCGCACATAGAGCCGGAGCATTTCCGAGAGGCCTATGACCGGGCGCTCGCCGAGCACACGGGCGAGATCGCGGCGATCACCGCAAATCCGGCTGCGCCAAGCTTCGACAACACGATTGTTGCCCTTGAGTGCGCCGGCCGGCTGCTGGCGCGGATCGGAGATGCGTTCCACCTCCTGGCCGGCGCCCATTCCAACGACACCCTGCTCGAGATCGAACGCGAAATATCGCCGCGCATGGCCCGGCACTGGAACAAGATCAACACCGATGCCCGCCTGTACGGGCGAGTAGATGCGCTGACGCGCGGCATCGACGCGCTCGGCCTCGATGCCGAAGGCAGGCGCGTTCTCGAGCGTTATCACACCGGTTTCCGCCGCGCCGGCGCCGGTCTCGACGAGGCTGCCAAGACGCGGCTCGCGGCGATCACCGAGCGGCTGGCAAGCCTTGGCACCGCGTTCAGCCAGAACGTTCTGGCCGACGAGCAAGGCTTCGCACTTACGCTCCACGACGAGGCCGAGCTCGCGGGCCTGCCGCCGTTCATGCGCGAGGCGATGAAGTCTGAAGCCCAGGAGCGCAAGCTGTCCGGCCACGTCGTCACGCTGTCGCGCTCCAGCGCCGAGCCGTTCTTGCAATTCTCCGAGCGGCGCGACCTGCGTGAAAAAGTGTTTCGCGCCTTCGCCATGCGCGGCGACAATGGCGGCGCGACCGACAACAAGGCGATCATCGCCGAGATGGTGCGGCTGCGCGCCGAGCGCGCCCGGCTGCTCGGCTTCGCCGACTTCGCCCACTACCGGCTCGACGACGCCATGGCGAAGACGCCGCAAGCGGTGCGGGGACTCCTCGACACCGTCTGGGCCCGCGCCCGCCGGCAGGCGCTCGCCGATCGCGACGCCATGCAAAAGCTGGCGCAAGACGACGGCGGCAATTTCAAGCTCGCGCCGTGGGACTGGCGCTACTACGCCGAGAAGCTGCGCCAGCACACCTGCGACTTCGACGAGGCGACGATCAAGCCGTATCTGAACCTCGACCACATGATCGAGGCGATGTTCTACACGGCGCAGCGCCTGTTCGGGCTTACTTTTGCGCAGCGGAGCGACGTGCCGGTCTGGCATCCCGACGTCCGGGTGTGGCAGGTCAGCGGACGTGACGGCCAGGCGGTTGGCCTGTTCTTCGGCGACTATTTCGGGCGGCCGTCGAAGCGCAGCGGCGCCTGGATGACATCGCTGCGCGACCAGGAGAAGCTCGCGGGCGACGTCAGGCCGCTGATCGTCAACGTCTGCAACTTCGTGAAAGCACCCGACGGCGAGCCGACGCTGCTCAGCTTCGATGACGCCCGCACGCTGTTCCACGAGTTCGGCCACGGCCTGCACGGCCTGCTCTCCAAGGTCACTTACCGGAAGATCTCCGGCACCAGCGTCGCCACCGACTTCGTCGAGCTGCCGTCGCAGCTCTACGAGCATTGGCTGGAGCAGCCCGAAGTGCTGCGGCGCTTCGCGCGGCATTATGCGACCGGCGCGCCGATGCCGGAGGACCTGCTGCAGCGGCTAATCGCGGCGCGCAACTTCGACATGGGCTTCGCCACGGTCGAATATGTGGCTTCCGCCATCGTCGATCTCGATTTCCACTCGCTGGCCGACGACGGCGGCGACATCGACGCCGACGCGTTCGAGAAGACGGCGCTCACTCGCATCGGTATGCCCGAGGAGATCGTCATGCGCCACCGGTCGCCGCATTTCGGTCACGTGTTCTCCGGCGGCGGCTATGCGGCGGCCTATTACAGCTACATGTGGTCGGAAGTGCTCGACGCCGACGCGTTCGCAGCGTTCGAGGAGGCGGGCGACATTTTCGATGCCGCCACGGCCAAGCGCCTGCACGACACGATCTACTCGGCCGGCGGCTCGCAGGACCCGGCCGAGGCCTACAAGGCGTTTCGCGGCCGGCTGCCGAGCGCGGACGCGCTGTTCCGCAAGCGCGGCTTCACTGAGCCAGCACCGGCCAACTGAACATGGTCGACTTGCATAGCGCCGGCCATCGCCGCGGCGTTGTCTGCGCGCCGCACGCGGCCGCAGCCGAGGCCGGGCGCCAAATCCTTGCCGAAGGCGGCTATGCGATCGAAGCCATGATCGCTATGGCGGCGACTATCGTGGCGGTCTATCCACACATGAACCATCTCGGCGGCGACGGCTTTTGGCTCATCCGCGAGCCGTCGGGCCGGCTGCGCGCCATCATGGCGCCCGGGCCCGCGGGCCGGAATGCGCGGCCTGAGCTTTATCGTGACCACGAGACCGTGCCGACGCGCGGGCCGCTCGCCGCGCTGACTGTGCCGGGCGCGGTCGGCGGCTGGATTGTGGCGCTGCAGGCGGCGAAGGCCCACGGCGGCGCACTCCCGCTCGACGTGCTGCTCGGCAATGCGCAGAGCCACGCCCGCAACGGCTATCAGGTGTCGCGCAGCCAGAACCGGCTAACGCAGCAGCATTTGGTCGAGCTTGTGGACGTGCCGGGCTTCGCCGCGACGTTCCTGGTCGACGGCAAGACGCCCGACATCGGCACCGTACTGAAACAGCAGACGCTGGCGGCGACGTTCGAGCACCTCGCCCTTTCCGGCCTCGACGACTTTTATCGCGGCGACGTCGGCCGCGAGATCGCCGCCGATCTCGACCGCATCGGCAGCCCGGTGACGCGCGACGATCTCACCCGCTACCAGGCCAAGATCGCCGAGCCGCTGCGAGCCGACGTTTCCGCCGGCGCCCTCCACAACACCGACGCGCCGACCCAAGGGCTGGTCTCGCTGATGATCCTCGCGCTGTTCGATCGGCTGGGCGTCAAGGAGTCCGAAAGCTTCGATCACATCCACGGCCTGGTCGAAGCGACCAAGCGGGCGTTGCGCGCCCGCGACCGCGCCGTGACCGATCCGGATCATCTCGCCCAACCGCTTTCCCGCTATCTCGAGGCGCGCTTTCTCGCCGGCGAAGTGATGAAGATCGACCGCCGCAAGGCCGCGCCCTGGCCGCTCGGTCCGGACGAAGGCGACACCATCTGGATGGGCGCGGCCGACGCCTCGGGTCTGGTCGTGTCCTACATCCAGTCGATCTATTGGGAGTTCGGCTCCGGCTGCGTGCTGCCGGCGACCGGCGTGCTGATGCAGAACCGCGGCGCGAGCTTTTCGCTGCAGACCGGCGCGCTCAATCCGCTGATGCCCGGCCGGTTGCCGTTCCACACGCTCAATCCGGCGCTCGCCGTGCTTAACGACGGCCGCATCATGGCTTACGGCTGCATGGGCGGCGACGGCCAGCCGCAGACCCAGAGCGCCCTGTTCACGCGCTACGTCACGTTTCGCTCGACGCTCGCCGAAGCGATCGACCGGCCGCGCTGGGTGCTTGGCCGCACCTGGGGCGCGGACCGCACCAGCCTGCGCCTCGAGCCGCGCTCCGACGGCAACCTGATCGACGCGCTTCAGTCCGCCGGCCACGAGATCGACGTTCTCACCGAGCCCTATTCCGACGTCATGGGCCACGCCGGCGCCGTAGTGCTGCACAAGGACGGTAGCCTCGAAGGCGCGCACGATCCGCGGGCCGACGGCGGGGCTGCGGGGGTGTGACGACTACGGCTCCATCGAACTCAACCCCAGCCGCTCCATCATCTCCCGGTCGTGATCGCGTCCGGGATTCGGCGTGGTGAGGAGTTTCGGGCCGTAGAAGATCGAATTGGCGCCGGCGAGGAAACACAGCGCCTGCGTCTCCTCGGTCATGTCCTCGCGGCCGGCGGAGAGCCGCACCATGGAGCGCGGCATGATGATGCGCGCCGCGGCGATGGTGCGGACGAATTCCAGCGGGTCGAGCGCGGGCTCCTCGGCGAGCGGCGTGCCCTTGACCTTGACTAGCATGTTGATCGGCACCGATTCCGGATGCGGCCGTAAAGCCGCCAGCGTCGCGATCATGCCGACGCGATCCTCCCGGCTCTCACCCATGCCAACGATGCCGCCGCAGCAGACGTGGATACCGGCGTCGCGCACATGCGAAAGCGTGTCGAGGCGCTCCTGATAGGTTCGCGTGGTGATGATCCGGTCGTAGAACTCGGGCGAACTGTCGATGTTGTGATTGTAGAAATCAAGGCCGGCGCCTTTGAGCCGTTGCGCCTGGTCGGCGGTGAGCATGCCGAGCGTGGCGCAGGTCTCGAGCCCCAACGCCTTGACGCCCTCGACCATGGCGCAGACTGCGTCGACGTCGCGATCCTTCGGCTCGCGCCAGGCGGCGCCCATGCAGAAGCGGCTGGCGCCGCCGGCCTTGGCGGCGCGCGCCTCGGCCAGCACTGTGTCGAGCGCCATCAGCTTCTCGGCGCGTACGCCGGTGTCGTAGCGCGCGCTCTGCGGGCAATAGGCGCAGTCCTCCGGGCAGCCGCCGGTCTTGATCGACAGCAGCGTCGAAATCTGCACTTCGCCCGGCGCGAAATTCTGCCGATGCACGCTTTGCGCCCGGAACATCAGATCGGCAAACGGCAGATCGAACAGCGCGCGCACCTCGGCGCGGGTCCAGTCGTGGCGGACCGCGCCTGGGACCGGCGAATGCGGCCACACATCGGCGGCAAGCGACATCTGCGAATTCCAAAACTTCCCGGGCTGGAAATGCCCGGCCCATTCATATCACAATGCCAAGCCGGACCTTAACGAGGAAAGCATGATGGCGGGGCGTGGGTTTGCCGTTGCGGGCGCTATCCTTCTCGCGATCGCGGGCTCAAGCGGCCCGGCGGCAGCGCAAGCCTGGCCGACGCGGCCGGTGACCATGGTGGTTCCGTTCCCGCCCGGCGGCGGCACTGACGTGCTCGGCCGAATCGTCGGCCGACGGCTGTCGGAGATTTTGGGCCAGCAGGTCGTCATCGAGAACGTCGGCGGCGCCGGCGGCATGATCGGCTCGAACCACGTCGCCCGCGCCACGCCCGACGGCTACGAATTCGTGCTGGGCAGCCGCGCCGACGCCATCAATCAGACGCTCTACAAGCACCCGCTCTACAATCTCAAAGAGGACCTCGCGCCGGTCATCCTGGTGGCCGACCAGCCCATGGCGATGATCGCGCGGCACGATCTGCCGGTCGACGGCTTGCAGAACTTCATCGCCTATGTGCGCAAGAACCAGACGACCATGCGCACCGGCTCGGCCGGCATCGGCTCGACCGGCTATGTCGACTGCGCGCTGTTCAACCAGGCGATCGGGGTCAAGGTCCAGGACATCCCCTATCGCGGCGGCGGCCCGGCGCTGCAGGATCTCTATGCCGGCCAGTTCGATTATTTCATGACCCTGAGCCCGACCGCGGTGCCACCGATCCAGAGCGGCCAGGTCAAGGGCATCGCCGTGTTCCGCCGCGAGCGGCTGCCGTCGCTGCTGAGCTTGCCGACCTCGATCGAGCAAGGCATGGACTTCGAGGCGTCGACCTGGTTCGCGTTCTTCTTTCCCAAGGGCACGCCGGACGCCATCGTCAAGAAGCTGCACGACGCCACGGTCGCGGCCCTGGACACGCCCGCGCTGCAGGAGCAACTCGTGACCACCGGCACCTTCGTGGTGCCGCCGGAGCACCGCGCGACGGCTTACCTTCAAAGCATCATCGGTCCGGAGATCGACAAGAACCGCGCGCCGCTGCGCGCGGCCGGCATGTCGATCGAGTGAGCGAGCCCATGGCCGACAAAAAACCCGACGCCCTGCCCGACCGGCTCTCCACCGATCCGAACAGCCCGTACTACAACGAGGCGCTGCTCGAACGCGACATCGGCGTGCGCTTCAAGGGCGTCGAGAAAACCAATGTCGCCGAATATTGCGTCAGCGAGGGCTGGATCAGGGTCGAGGCCGGCAAAGCCAAGGACCGCCACGGCAACCCGCTGACCATCAAGCTCATCGGCGAGGTCGAGCCGTATTTCCGCGACGAGAAGTAGCGGCCGTCATCCGCAGGCGAGCGCGTAGATGTGCTGCACGCCGGCCGGCAGCGGCGTTTCGCGCCAGCTGTCGCCGCCGTCCTGCGTGCCGAACACCTCGCCGTAGCGCGCCGCGATATAGACCTGCTTGGCGTCATTGGCGTGCAGGCTGACCGACATCAGCGTGCCGTGCGGCTGCACTTTGTCGAAGCGTTGCCAGGTCTTGCCGATGTCCTGGCTCCGGTAGAGCGCGCCGTCCTTCGACGACGCGGCGACGCTCAGGCAGGCGTAGAGCGTATTCGGGTCCTGTGGCGATACCTTCACGTCGCGGCCGTAAGTGAAGGGCGAGAAGCGGTCGACGCGCAGGTCCTGCCAAGTCTTGCCCTGGTCGCCGCTGCGGAACAGGCCCATGCGCACCGCGAGAATGACGGCGTCGGGATCGGCGGCGCTCATGCAGATAGCGTGGCCGTCGAGCATGCCTTCGGCCTCGGTGTCGCTGACGATCTTTGAGCGCAGCCGCGGCTCGTCGACCGAGAGCCGGATCAGATGCTCGCTGCAATCGCTCCAGGTCTCGCCGCCGTCGGTCGAACGCATGACGCCGCCGACTTCAAGGGCCGCGTAGATCTCGTTCGGCCGGCGCGGATGCCGCGCAAAGCGCATGACGCGGCAGGCGAACGGCGCCTTGCCGCGGTCCGGCAGCTTCGGATCGACCTGCCGGGTCCAGCTCGCGCCGGCATCGGTTGAGCGATAGATCGCGACCGGCGAGGCGCCGGCGAGGATGCGCTTGTCATCGGCCGGGTCCGGCAGGAACGACCAAACCTGCATGGCGGCATCGGGGAAGTTGGCGCGCTTGAAGGTGGCGCCGCGGTCGGTCGAGCGATAAATGCCGTCCTTGGTGCCGGCGAGCACGAGGCTCGGATCGCGCGGATGCACGAACACCGTGTAGGCCTCGGGCTCGGTCAAGACGTGCTGCCATGCGTTGCCGTCTGCATCGCGGCGGAACACGCCGGCCAGATTGCCCTGATTGCCGCCGTAATAACCGCCGACGCCGGCGAAGACGTTGCTTTGCGCCATGATAGTCCTCCCGCAAATCATTGAGCCGTCATGCCCGCGCTCGTCGCGGACATCCACATCCCTGTCTAACTGCCGCCAAGTCTAAAGAGGTAGATGCCCCGGCACCATAGGCGAGCGAAGCGACGCCGTTCTTCGAACGGCTATGGCCGTGCATGACGCCTAATGCAGGGTCGGCCGCTCGGCGACGACGCGAAG
>Ga0306925_10002070_pt1 | contig 17013 bp, 12 predicted proteins | sample flu12Cox44000176_FD_203755 | JGI IMG/M metagenome (GOLD analysis project Ga0306925, IMG submission 203755) | Lab enrichment of tropical soil microbial communities from Luquillo Experimental Forest, Puerto Rico - flux8day.12C.oxic.44.000.176 (v2)... | ecosystem: Environmental > Terrestrial >... | reverse complement strand
AAAAGAAATAGCCGCCAATTGCATGCGCGGCAATTAGAGCGAATGCATATACGTCTCGGGATACGAGCCAGCCGGGTAACGGTATTCCGACAATTCGCCAAATGCCCCGCGTCGCAAACCAATCTGAAATCGATTTATCAAATTGAAAATAGTCGTCGCTGCCAAAGTAGTAGGTCCCAAGCAATGATGAATTAGCGGCGAGCGAAACCGTGAATACAAGGATCAGCACCAAGGTGTTGATCTTATTCATACAGTTATCCCCAACTCCCCAACTCCCCAACTCCCCAAACTCCCCAACTCCCCAACTCCCCAACTCCCCAACTCCCCAACTCCCCAACTCTGCGAGGCGAGCGAACTACAGATGGAACTTCAAGTGCTTTTTTTTGGACAGACCCGCTTCGGCAATAATGTACGTTTCGATGCCGGAGCATCGTAGCGGCGCATGGGCACGGTCGCCGGCTTTGCTCGGCCGCGCCGAGCAGTGAACCCCTGAATGCCCATGGCGGCGCGCGCCTAAGACGCGGGGCTTGAGGCGAAGGCGCGGGCCGAGCGATCATCAATCTTGCCGCGATGCGCATCATCTTCGGACACTGTCCGAAAGGTCAAGTACCAAATTGTACACGTAAGCCGCGGATGCTTGTGCCTTGGCCAACAAAAGCACCGGTCGAGCCGATCGGCCGGTCAGCGGCATCTTTCATTAAGCCGTCACAAATTCCGATTTGCCTCAACTGTGGCTGCTACCAAAACCCGAGCAGGCGTGGGAAATAGAAGGGCCAAAACGCGGCATTCCATCCAGCTTCCACCGCCAAGTCTGCCCACCATTGAGACCATGTCGTTGTGGGCCACATTTTAATGGCGGTGACAACGACATAGGCGAAATAGCCAGCTGTATATGTCCAGCTGGCGAGGCGAAGCCTTGCTAAATTCTCACTTGAACCTGTGTTGAGCGCCCGTGGCATCACAGTTTCTCATCAGATGCACCAGCGTGAGCCTTCGCCTGGCGGCGAAAGGTTTATTGCAAGCAACACAATCAGCGGCGGTGGATCGCAACTCGGATCCTAAGTCTACTTCATTGCCACCGGGCGTCGCGCGGCGTACTCGTCCCAGGAGAGGATGGCCAAGTCATTCACCTTTCGGTGGCGCAAGGCTTCGATGATGGCCTGCGCGCGCTGCAGGTCGGTGATGAGCGGGATGCCCGCGTCCACCGCCCGGCGGCGGATGTGGTATCCATCGGGACGGCCAAGCTCGTCGTACTCGATGGGTATGTTGATCACCAAGTCGACGAGCCCTTGCTCGATGGCATCCATGCCCGTCATCGCCCCGTCCTCGGGACGCTTGGCGAGCTCGGTGCACTCAATGCCCACCCTCGTGAGCGCCTCGGCAGTGCCGTGCGTGGCGTAGAGCTTGAGCCCCATGTCCTGCGAGAGCGCTCGCGCTTCGTCGGCGAACAAGTACTTGTCGGTCAAGGGGCCGAGCGATAGGAGCACGCCCTTCCGCGGGACCTTGAAGCCCGTCGCCAGCAGTGCGTGCAGGAGCGCCTCGTGCAGGTCGTCGCCGAAGCAGCCGACCTCACCCGTGCTGGCCATTTCAACGCCCAACATGGGGTCGGCTCCCACCAGCCTCGAGAAGGAGAACATGGGTGCCTTGACCGCCACGTAGTCGAGGTCGATCGAGTGGTTCTCCACCGCGCGGGTAACCCCCAACATGCGCCGCATGGCCTCGATGACGAAGTTGTTGCCTGTGACCTTGGAGACGAAAGGGAAGCTGCGCGACGCGCGCAGATTGCACTCGATGACTTTCACCTCGTTGAGCTTGGCCAGGTATTGCACGTTGAAGGGGCCAGTGATGCGCAACGCCTTGGCCAGTGCCTGAGCGATCTTGCGCGCCTGGCGGATGGTCGCGATGTAGAGCGACTGCGGGGGGAGCACCAGCGTGGCATCACCGGAGTGGACACCCGCTTCCTCCACGTGCTCGCTGATAGCCCAGAGCACGATCTCGCCGCCGTCAGCCACCGCGTCGATCTCCAACTCGCGAGCATGGGTCTCGAACTTGGAGACCACCACCGGATGTTCGGGCGAGACCGCCCTGGCGCGGGCGAGGATGCGCAAGAGCTCGTTCTTCTCCCGCGCCACGCTCATCGCCGCGCCCGAGAGCACATAGCTTGGGCGCACCAACACCGGGTAGCCGCTCAGCTGCTCCACAATGCGCTCGGCATCGGATGCAGAGGTGATGTGCCCCCAACGCGGCTGGTCGATGCCCAGCTGGTCGAGCAGGGCGCCAAACTTGTGCCGGTCCTCGGCCCTATCGATGGACTCGGCACTCGTGCCTAGAATACGCACACCGGCGCGGTGTAGGCGGATAGCCAGGTTGTTGGGCAGCTGTCCGCCCATCGACACCACAACGCCGTAAGGCTGCTCGCGCTCGTAGATCTCCAACACCGACTCGAAGCTCACCTCGTCGAAGATGAGCTTGTCACACTCGTCGTAGTCGGTGCTCACGGTCTCGGGGTTATAGTTGACCATCAGGGTCTCGTACCCGAGCTCGCGCGCCGCCTGCACTGCGTTGACGCAGCACCAATCGAACTCCACGCTCGAGCCGATGCGGTAGGCCCCTGAGCCCAGAACCATGACCTTCTTGCGCCAGGAGGGCGCGGTGTCGGTCGCCCGCGCGTGATAGCTGGAATAAAGGTAGTTCGTTTCCGCCGGCCATTCCGCGGCCAGGGTGTCGATCTGTGCCAGGTGCGGGGCGATGCCCAGCCGCTTGCGCTCGGCGCGGATGCTGCCCGGCGAGGCCTGGGTAAGCTCGCGGATCTTGCGGTCGGCGAAGCCAAGCTCCTTAGCTTCGCGCAAGGTGGTCTCGTCAAAGGGCGGCGATTTCTGTTTCAACTCGCGGTGCACGCGGACGATGGGTTCGATGGCGTGGAGGAACCACGGGTCGATGTGGGTGAGCTCGTGGATACGCTCTACCGTCATCCCGCGCTGCAGCGCCTGGGCCACCGCGAAAATCCGCAGCGGCGTGGCGTGGCAGAGCGAGTCGTCCAAGTCCTCGAACTCGAACGCCTCCGGATCGAGCCCCCACGCTCCGATGTCCAGCATGCGCAGCGCCCGCTGGATGACCTCTGGGAAGGTGCGGCCGATGGCCATCACCTCGCCCACGCTCTTCATCTCGGTGCCGATGCGCATGGAGGCGCCACGAAACTTGGGTAGGTCCCAGCGCGGCACCTTGCACACCAGATAGTCGAGCGCCGGCTCGAAGAAGGCGGTGGTGCGGCGGGTGATGGCGTTGGGGATCTCCTGAAGGGCGTAGCCGAGCGCGAGCTTCGCAGCGACATAGGCTAGGGGATAACCGGTTGCCTTGCTGGCAAGAGCGCTCGAGCGCGAGAGCCGGGCATTGACCTCGATGACGCGATAATCGGTGCCCCGGGGGTTGAGCGCGTACTGGATGTTGCACTCGCCGACGATGCCGAGATGGCGGATAGTCTTGATCGCCACCGAGCGGAGCAGCTGGTACTCCTCATCGTTGAGCGTCTGGCTTGGGGCCACCACGATGGACTCGCCCGTGTGGATGCCCATCGGGTCGAGGTTTTCCATGTTACAGACCGCGATGCAGTTGTCGCGCCCGTCCCGCACCACCTCGTATTCGATCTCTTTCCAGCCGCGCAGGCTCTCCTCGACTAGCACCTGCGGCACACCGTTGGCGAAGATGCGGCGCAGCGCCTGATCGAGGTCGGCTTCGGTCTCCACGATGCCGCTGCCCTGGCCGCCCAGCGCGAAGCCCCCACGCAGCATCACCGGAAAGCCAATCTGGCGGGCTGCCGACCGCACCTCGTCGGCCGTGCGGCAGGCGCGGCTGCGGGCAGTGGCCACGCCAATCTCCGCCAAGCGCTCGATGAAGAGCTTACGATCCTCACTGTCGCGGATGGTCTTCACTGGCGTGCCCAGCACCCGCACGCCGTACTTGTCCAGGACGCCGGCTTCATCGAGCGCCAGCCCGCAGTTGAGGGCGGTCTGGCCGCCGAAGGAAAGTAAGAGCGCGTCTACCTCCTCCTTGACCAGTATTCGCTCCACGAACTCTGGAGTGACTGCGGTGAGGTGGAGCTTATCGGCCATACCCTCGCTGGTCTGGATGGTGGCGATGTTGGGGTTGATGAGCACGGTGGCGATGCCCTCCTCCTTGAGCGCCTTGATCGCCTGTGTGCCGGAGTAGTCGAACTCGCCGGCCTGGCCGATCTGCAACGCGCCCGAGCCAAGCACGAGCACCCTGCGTGGCTTGCGGGGAAGGTAGGCGCCGTACATGGTCAGCCCCTCGCCATCGCTCCGACGAGACGCATGAAGTCGTCGAAGAGGAAGGCCGTATCCTCGGGTCCAGGGGAGGCCTCGGGGTGGAATTGGACGCTGAAGAACGGGCGCGTGCGGTCGCGGATGCCCTCGCTGGTGCCATCGTTGACGTTGACGAACCAGGGCTCCCAGTCGCCGGGCAGCGCTTCCTGCTTCACCGCATAGCCATGGTTCTGGCTGGTGATGTAGCAGCGTCGGGTGAGCAGGTCTTGCACCGGCTGGTTTACGCCGCGGTGGCCGTAGGGCAGCTTGTAGGTGTCGCCCCCGGCAGCGAGCGCCAGGATCTGGTGTCCTAGGCAGATGCCAAAGACGGGCTTGCGGTAGGAGGACAGCAGCGAACGCACCTGGGTCACCAGCGGCATCAGGTCCTTGGGGTCGCCGGGGCCGTTGCCAATGATGATGCCGTCGCACTCGCCGGCGAGCGGGGCGAGGTCAATGTGCCAAGGCGCGCGCACCACCGTCGCCCCGCGTTTCAGGAGTGAGCGGACCATGTTGTCCTTAGCGCCGGCGTCCACCAACAGCACCTTGAGCGGGCCGTCGCCCTCATAGCGGATGACATTGTCCGGGGCCACCAAGCGGAAGACCTCCTTCATGTCCACCGTCTCCGCTGTGTTGCGGCCGCGTGTGGTATCCTTGGCTGGCACCAGCCATCCCTTCATCGTGCCGTGCTCGCGCAGCCGCCGCGTCAGCGTGCGGGTGTCGATGCCGCTGATGCCGGGGACGCCCTCGGCCTCGAGCCAGGCGCCGAGCGAGCGGGTCGCGGCATGGTGGCTGTACCTGTCCACGTAGGATTGCACCACCAGCCCCTGCACTTGGATGCGGCTAGACTCGTAGGGGCCGTCCAGTGAGCCGGACGCGCGCGGCGCGGGAACGCCATAGTTGCCGACGAGCGGGTAGGTGAGGACCAGGATCTGGCCGCGGTACGAAGGATCGGTGAGCGCCTCGACGTAGCCGGCCATTCCTGTGTTGAAAACCACCTCGCCACCGACCGAGCCCGCCGCCCCAAACGCACGACCGGACATCTCGGTACCGTCCTCCAACAGCAGCTTCATCGCTACGGGGTTCATGCGCGGACCTATCGAGCCAAATCCCCCTTGTATCAATTGATGCAGGCGTGAGGCCAGGCCTGATGCGCGACCGCTTACGGGATCGGCCGCCGTCAGCACTCCTGAGACAGAAGACATTGGGCAGTGAGGAGCAACCCCCGCGAGCGAGGCCGCGAAGATTTCGGTTCGCCGTCCTTCACGGTGAGGACCTTTTGCGTCGGCAGTGGTGCGCTCGGGGGCGAGCTGACCCTCGCTCAGACCGCGGATCTTTCACCCGCAGCGGACAGACGGCACTGTTGTTTCATACTGCGCAGATCAAAGCGCCGCCTTGGTTGTCCAAAAGATAACACTCCACTGACAACATCTGCCCGCAGGACTCAGCTGCCATGCCGACGAACTCACCGATGATGGCCGGCAGCGGTTGGTGCGCGACGGGGCATCTGCAGAAGCGTGAGATCATGACTGACATCGGTCCGGTCGCGGTGGCTGCCCGCGCGTGCGCGACCGCGGCGGCGAAGGTTGCAAGCGCATCCGCTTTTCGTCGGCGATTCTGCGCATCTTCAGGTGTCATTCCACCACAAGCCGACGCAATCGCAGGAAATGAATCGGAGCACCTGAGGTGGTTAAGTGTGGGTGATGAAGGTCCAGGGCTGGATCGCGATGCCGGCGGCATCGAGCTGCGACATGAGAGGGCGCATCGCCGGCCCGGGCACCAGCCTGCCATTCAAGAGCTGGTTTGGGCAACCTCATGTCGGCGAGCCACCAGGCTTATTGTCATGCTCGGCTCGAACGTCTCCTCGACCATCCACGCCTTCTCAGACGCTGTCCAGCGCAAACGGCGCTGGACCCGATGTGATGATCTCAACTCGATCGGCAGGATTGCTCATAGACACGGTTGTATGCCTCACCCTTGCCAAGTGGGAGACCATGTCCGGTCGGTTCGGCGGCTATCTCATTGGGGCTACTTGGAGCACAGTAGTAATACCCGAAGGAAAAAAGCATCGCTACCTTGAGATTTGGCAACACGGTAGAATAGATCGGATTACCCGCAGTCACCCTTCGGAGTTGTAAATGCTCGATCAAATTAGCCTTACGCTGACCTGTAATGAGTAACGAAGTATCGGTCACATTGTCCCATCTCGCTTGGGCAAGAACATTGTTATGGTTGACAGCAGCAATAAAGATGGAACCCCAGTGCCCCCTTGACGCCGCACAACATTATCCAATGTCCAAGGCTTTAGCGGATGGCGTCACCCGATGTGTGGCGGGCTGAGTTACAGCGCACGCTGGATCAATATCACCAGTCGGCGTATCTTGGCATATCACACCGCTCTTGGCAGGTCATAACCGCATTCCCTCGAACGGGCCGTCACAAATGAACATGTTTAATCGAATCCGTAGGCTAGGAAGCCGTACCAACAAACTCTTGATGGTTCCGGGCAAACTCTTGGACTTAGCGCCGGCTCAAATGGCACTGGCCGAAGCCAGAAAATTAGCACCGATTGAAAATCCAAGACAAGCTCTTAGTTTCTTTTCGGACTGCTTCAAGCCACTTACTTTCAATGCAATTTATAAAACTCACCATCACGCAAATCTCGACCTGGTAAATCGAATTATGGCCATGCTTCAATTTCATGATGCCACGCTGCCGTTGTCGCTTGCGCTTCAGATCGCGATATACGCCGACGGAATGCTAACCAATTTTGGTTTTGAGTCTTATAACGGCGATATTGGTTATCATTTCACATTTTCATCTTCTCTTGGCACAAAGGCGCAGCTTGTATTCAATCTCGTTCGAGCATCAAAGCCAAATTCGTGCTTGGAGATTGGCACCGCTTATGGCATCTCAGCCTTCCTAATTGCGCGTTGCCAGGAGCTGTGCTCGGTGCAGCCACACGTCGTGACGATTGAGAACTTTTCTCCACAAAAGGAGATCTCTAAATCCTTCTTACAGAAACATTGTCCCCAGGGCGTGAAGACACTTCATGCAGATAAACACGATGCGATTGCTCAGCTTGTGGCTGCCGCGGAACAATTCGATTTTGTCTTCCATGATAATGGGCATTCTGGAGATGACTATGTTCGCGATTTCACGGAACTGTTACCGCTCATGCCTGCCGGAGCAGTTTTCGTTCTCGACGATATAAATTGGTACGGACACGGGCAGCGTCCATCCCAGAGAACCTGCTAGGAGGGCTGGCTAAGAAATCGTCGGACATCAGCGAGTCGATGCCGCAATCGAAATCGAGAATTCGATGGGCATGATATTTTTGCGATAGTTCAGCGTTACAAGTCTTAACACCGTGCTTTAAGCGAGCGCTTCGGCTCCAATGGTGGCAAGGCCCGTGTCGATGGCGCGGCAGATGCTTGCGCCAAGCCGCACATGCCACGCGGTCGAACATCCATTCCGGGAATTTCCAGACAGCAGGCCGCCCCCATCCGCCGTCTCAGCACATCGAAATGCCCCCGTGCTTTCCCTCGTCATCACATCGTGACCGAACACCCGTGAGCCAAACGGCCAATCAACGGGAGCCACCGCTATAATTGTTGCCGTTCTTCAGTCGTTGTTTATACAATCTCCGCCGGCCCAGCCCTCGCACCCTCCCAACGCGCGGCTAACGGGCAAGTCGTTTGCCGCCATCATTGACTTTGAAAGTTTTCGCAGCGGTCCCTTGGCAGAGTTAAGTTCTCTGATCGTAGAACGGGTATGGCCGCAGGTAATTCTTTAGATGGGGCGACCTGAGAAGAGTTCCCCAGCCACACAACGTTGAGTCAGCACCATCAACTAGCCGATGCCGACCGCTCTCGGAAAAGCAGATAGCAGATACGCCTGCATTAAGGCTTAATCCCGGATTTCAAGATGTCTCGCCACATTGAGATGGTTGGATTTAGTAGCAGCTTTCGCCTCAAGATACCGCTTGAGTATCACGGCTATCCCACGCAGCCTTCCGGCATCCTGGGCACCGTTCTTCAGCACATAGCCCAGGTACTCATACAGATCTTGCGCGCTCGGATTGGGTATCGTCTTAAACTCGAGATGTGCCAGCTTGCCCAATTTTTCCCCTTCAAGGTCCAACCTCTGTCCCAAAAAATTAAAGAGTCGCATTAATGCGATCTGTCTCAAAAAAAAGACCTCGGGCTTTGCTGTTTCACTGTTCGATGCAAAAGCATTGTTCCCGTGGATTCGATAGCCCACTAAGTTGCTCTCAATGCGAAATTTTCTAGCTCCTGCAAGTGACGCACCAAAAACCAGACAGTCGTCCGCTCGTGTCCGCCAATCTCCATGGAGGGGTATGGGAAAAAGACGCATCGCTAGTCCGCGTCGCATCGAGAGGCATGAAGTTGGGCCTCCAATAAAAACCTTTCGCTCAAGCGTGCGGACGACCGTCAATCCAAGATCCGTAATCTCAGGATGCAGTTCGCCAGCCGCCCGACAGGGAAACACTTTTCGCGGTGAACTATCAACGAACTGTTTATAACGACAAAAAAGGAAGTCGCATTGCGGAACCGTCTCATAAACATCAAGGGCTATGCCAAGGTAATCTGACGAGTAAACATCATCAGCATCCAGAAAAAATATAACGTCACCGCTCGATTGCATGATTCCAGTCTCAAATGCTGCAAGCTGACCGGCGTTGACTTCTCGGCGAAGAATTTTCATTGTTTCAATGCGTTTGGAGACCTCAGAAAGTACTACCAACGAATCGTCTGTCGACGCATCATCAACGATGATGATTTCATCAAAAGGCACAGTCTGCGACAAAACGCTATCGACCGCTTGCGGAAGATATGCTCCGTAGTTGTAGTTGGTGATGATGCAAGTGGCCCGCAATTTATTCTCCGCTGTAGGCAGCACTGTCGTTTTGCCCAGGAGTTGAAATGGGCTGTGGGCCTTAAAGGGCGTACCGACCAAAATCAACCTTCAATATAATTTCTAATAGCGCATGCATCTTCAGGTACCATTTGTCTATTCGCACCAGCGCCGTGGCGGCGAGCCACCAAGCTTACCGTCATCTCGAACCTCTCCTCGACGATCCGAAACTTCTCAAACGCTGTTCAACGCCGACGGCGCCGAACCGGTCATAGATACGACGATTGTATGCCCTACATTTGCCAAGCGGGAGACCGTGTCCGGTCGGTTCGGGAGCTATCTCAGTCTTCGCAGCGGTCCCGTGACAGAGTTAAGTTCTCTGATCGTAGAACGGTAGTATGGCCGCAGGTAATTCTTTAGATGGGGCGACCTGAGAAGAGTCCCCCAGGCACGCAACGTTGAGTAGGGACGGACGGGCGTAGCCCGAATATCGGCGCAGAGCTCGACCAACCGATGAAAACAGACGGGCTTGGCAAACCATTGCTCCCACGCGCGGCGCGCCAGTTGGCCCATTACATCGTAACGGTCGGAATAGTTACTTAAGATCGCGGCAATCTCACCGACACAGCACTCGGGAACACGTACACTGAACTCATCCCATCGAGGCCCCGGCGGGGGGACCCATTCATCCGACAGAATAACTGGGGCCCGCCCCATTTCCATGGTTTCGAAAAGCCGGAAGGTCGAAGGGCCGTACCCCGCGGGGCATAGAACGAACTGGCTGTCCAAGATCGCTTCGACGTATGCAGTGGTGAACGAGTCTCGTGCGGGGCCAGGTTCCATTTGCCATAGCCGTACCCCGGTCGTATCGCGGATCAATCCGTCCGGATGTGCGCCTGTGAGCAGGGAAGAGCGCACCGCGGAATTGGCCTCGCCGAGAAACGAATAGAGCCATCTTCGGGTCCGCGGCGCGGGATCGTAGCGAATCGCATCATTCTCATGGACTCGGGCGATGTATCCGGCGCTCCGGCAACGATCAACTAAATAATCGCGTTTGCGGATCGATGGATAAATTCCTCGTAGCACCGCAACGGCAGCGTCGTCATCGTGGTAGACGAAACATTTTTCCGGGAACCGTCGGTACACTTGATGGCGCCGCACGCTCAGACAATAGGGATCACCATGAGCATGGTTTTCGGCGAATAGAATGATGTCAGCCTGATCCGCATCATCGACTAAGCGATGCTGACCAAACGGATCCTCATCTGCGCTTTCTCGAAGCCAGATAAGCGTGGTAGGCGTTCCCGGGTAAGCAGATAGCAAATATACGCGCATTAAGCCTCGTCCTTGCGTTCCAGCCTCACGACGATGAGAGGCATCCGCTTTCTCCGTCGGCGATGACGACGCTGATGAAGACGCATGTCTTCGGGCTCAACCAGAGGCTGATCGAACGCGCATTGGTTCATGAGACCCGAGGCTTGGCGTAGAGACTACAACTAGGAGCGACCTCATAGCGTGATCGGCAACAAACTTCGATCGAGCTAATCGATCGGTCAGGAACACGCGGCCCGCCCTGACCGAAACGTTCTGGAAAAGGCCAGCAGCGTCGTCCAAGGATGGGGGAGCAGTCCATTGATGTCAAAGGCACACCTCAAGTCGGACTACTTTCAATGTGAGCGCGGGCTCTTTGGCCAGCAAGGCCGGTTCCCAGCCATAGGATTGTCGACAGCATGGGTACCGGCCGAGTGTACAAATCGCTTCTCACCGCGAGGTTCATCGCTTAAGTGAGAAAACCAGCCTCGACCCTTCGGACATTGTCCAACAGCCGTGTCCGATCAGTATGGAAGCGCTCGAAGAAGTGAGCCTTGGGCGACGTGATCAGACGTGCGAGGCGGGGAGCGCGTCCCAAAATCTCTGTTGCTTCCGAGAAGCACTTGTATGTCATTTTTTGTGCAGTAGTCGTCGCCAGGAACCGCTGCACCTCGGTGAGAAACGATGTAGCCGCGCTCCCGAAGCAACGAAGCGACTAGGTCCGTTGGCGCGCCATACAATCCATGTGTTTCAACCAGGATCACACGAGGCTGAATCGTCAACTTGCGCAAGATCTCCACCTCGGCACCTTCGCAGTCCAATTGGAGCACCTCGCATGCGGGCAGTTGAGAGGAAGGCAGGATGGCCCCTAGGTCGCTCCCCCTACCGTAGATGGCGATTGATTTCGCTACAACGGCGTGATGGACGCTGACATTGTTGACGTTATTCCGCGCTGCCGTTTGCCGCACAAACCTGACGTGTTGTTTGCTTCCCTCAAAGCACTGGACAGTACCTGAAGGGCCAGTGCGCAATGCCGCAACGGTTGCCGTTACTCCAAGGCCCCCGCCGACAACGACAACCCTGTCACCAGAACTGATGGTCTCTCTTAAGCCCTCCACAAGGGTAACCTCATAGTTAGGCTCGTTCCTCGCGAAAACAGGGACCCACAATTTTGGAACGATGCGGTCGCCCCACTTGACATCATGGCAAATGGGGATGCCCGCGTAGCGGACAGGCTCTCGGCGGGGGATGAACGGACGGACTCCTTGTCGATACGCATACGCGATGCTCCTACTTGCCAAGGCCGACAAGCCATCCGCTTGAATGATGTCGCGAACCTTGGAAAGCATTTTGTCCTCCCGTGTGCCGTGTTGCGGTTATGCAACCAGCACTCGACCTTTTCGGACGTGTACCACAGCCGTGTAAGTTCAATGCCGGGACGTCATAGGGGCGCATGGCGGCACGCTAACCAGACTTGCTCGGCCCCGCCGAGCGGTCAAGCCCCAATGCCTATGGCGACGCGCGCGGAAAGCACGGCGCTTGAAGGGCTCCCCGTAACATCGCCGACAATGTTCTCTTCCGAGAATGACCACGGCAGCATGAACTTGGCCTCGAATACGGCATCGGTGCCCTCCACAACTCCGTCGAGTGTGCCTGCCATCCAAGGAATGGCCGAATGCTTGACCCAACGCTGGACATTCCGGCTTAGTGTTGCGCTCATACCAGCCGCGGTTGAGCTCCTCGGTAGCAGCTCCGAGCTGCACGATGAGGTTGCCGGACAAGTCCTCCGGCTCGGCCTCGCCCCGTTTCTCCCGCCAAAGGCGGATCAGGGCAGCCTCATCGCCGCCCGGTTGGCGTTCTTCTGGGATTCAATGTTATGGGCCGCGGCACAACGGCGCTGACCAAGCCAAAGCCTCAGCCTCCACTCTCGGAGAGAGTCTCGAAGGTGTCGAACATGCCCAGCCAAACTAGAAATCAACCGTCCGTCGGGGATGGCCGACGATATTCGTCTAAGAGCGGTCAGAGGGATTTAATGTAGCTCCCATCTCCGCAGAAGCGAGATTCTTGACAGTGCCTCGACAAGGCTCGGATCTCGTGCAACTACAATGCATCCGCGTCGGAGCCCGGATTCCGCAACTGATGGTGTCGTCGGATAGAATTCAACTAATTGAAATTGGCTCACCGCCGGGGCGATGTACTCCCTGGTTAAGACTTTACCCATTCCGTAATCGTCGTAGCCGTAACCGTCATCATCTGGGACCTGAAAATCATCGATCATCACAATCGCTTCTGAAGATGAAGAAAATATTTTGGCAACCTCTTCGAACAACGGCAGATCTTCGCACGAATGGGCATCGAGATAAAACAGCAGAGGATGACCGGCATATTTAGATGCTTCAGCCTCAATGAATTTCTTTATGAATCCGCGACTGTCGCCTAATGATAACTTTACATTAGCATATTTTCTCAACCGCATTTTTGCAAATCCATAAATTCGAGCGTTATCGTCCACTGAATATACGGGCAGCCCAGAGCTTTCAGCCATGAATTGGGTGGAACTTCCTAAATAGGTCCCCGTCTCAATAATTACCGCCGGTCGACATGCCTGAAGCAAATGGTGAAACAGATCTTGGCGCGCTTTCTGACCATTGAATGGACCACCCCACGGATCCTTACTCTTACGATCCAGGAGGTAGTCGAGCATGCCCAATCCAGTTGGCCCAATAAGCTTCTTACATTGCGAATACACCGCATACCCCAGTCCACGGCTATCGGACATCTCAATCCTGTTTCATCCGCAATGAAGGGCCATAGGGATGTGAGCTTTTCGTCTTCGTTTCGTCAATTGCCCGTAGAGTGTCATTTTTGAACAACCGATGGCAAGTGCTGCGATCTCGGGCGCGGAAGGGCCTGCGGGAATTTTTGTCGCACCCCCTCTCGACGTGTGATTTGATTGCCGCTCGCCACTGCGGATCCAACCGATTGCTCGACCGCTCTTGGTCCCTTTCTCCCTGGCACGCGCCATGCCACCTCGCACCCGCACGACGATCATGGAACGCTCGAACTCGGCGAACACTCCCATCATCTTGAAACGGCGCCTTGCCGGCAGGCGTGGCGGTGTCGATCCCTTGCTGGTGCAAATACAGATCGATCCGCAGGGCGTGAATCTCGCCCAGGAAACCGACCAGATCCTGCAGGCTGCGGCTCAGGCGAGATCTTGGAGACACGCAGATAAAGGGCGGCGATGACGTACAGAATGTTTCGCACAATTAGGTAAGGCTGGCGGCCTCGAATCTGGCTGAACTGGAGGTGCCTAAACGCAACCAGGCCAGCGAGAGGGAGCCGCGTCAGACGATACACCGAGTCCGCTGAACAACGTCATCGCGATTGACGACGAGCGGATCAAGAGCCACCTCGACCGGGTGGTGCGGGGTACCGTGGAGGAGACGTTGAACGCCTTGCTCGATGCCGAGGCGGATCGGCTGTGCAATGCGCAACGCTATGAGCACAGCGCCGCGCGTCGCGATACCCGCGCAGGCCACTACGAGCGCGGCCTGCAGACCAAGGCCGGTGAGGTGCGGCTGAGGGTTCCGAAGCTGCCCCGGCAGGGGTCGAGACGGCGATCATCGAGCGCTATCGGCGGCGCGAGAGCTCGGTCGAAGAGGCGTTCCGATCGATCGCGACCAGTGTAAAGGCGCCGTTGGGTGCATTTGGTGATTGTCAGTCGATGTCAGCTGCAGCGTCTGCTTGTCTCTTTGATCCTCTGACACGGCAGCGCATCACGTCGTGAATTTCTGTTAGAGTTCTGCGTATGTCGTAGCTAGGTCTCCACTCGGGATAATGCGACTGGAACCGGCGGATATCACTGATCCACCAAATGTGATCGCCGACGCGGTTATCGTCGATGTAGGACCAATTTACTGACCTCCCAGTTAGCTCCTCGCATAAGGCAATCGCCTCAAGCATTGAGCAGTTCGCGTATCGTCCGCCGCCAATGTTGTAGACTTCGCCCTTTCGCGGATTTTTAAAAAAGTGCCAAAACGCATTCACCAAATCAAAGCTGTGAATGTTGTCGCGGACTTGTTTGCCCTTGTAGCCAAGCACTTTATAGGGCTGCCCACTCACCGCGCATTTCATCAAGTATGACAAGAAGCCGTGCAACTGTGCACCTGAATGACCCGGACCAGTGAGGCAGCCGCCACGAAAACAAGCGGTCTGTAGCCCGAAATAGCGACCAAATTCCTGAACCATTAAGTCTGCTGCTACCTTGGAGACGCCAAAGAGACTATGTGTAGAGGCATCAATGGTCATCGTCTCATCGATGCCATGACGCGCGAACGGATGCTGTTGCGCAACTTCCCATCGCCTGTCCTGCTCGACCAGAGGCAACCGGTTTGGTGTATCGCCATATACCTTATTCGTGCTGCAGAAGATGAACGGTGCTTCGGGACAATGGTGACGAGTTGCCTCAAGTAAGGTGAGTGTTCCGTTAGCATTGACGGTGAAGTCCGTGACGGGATCACGCGCCGCCCAGTCATGCGATGGCTGCGCCGCGGTATGGATTACCACGGCAATGTCGTGGCCGAATTCGCTGAATATTTTTTGGATTGCAGTTTGATCGCGAATATCGGAATCGCTGTGCCTGTAACGGGGCAAATCGGCCTCAAGCGCTACACGTGACCAGTGCGTGCTCGCATCATCCCCAAAGAACAGCCGGCGCATATCATTATCAATTCCGATAACATCTAGACCTCTAGCTGCGAAAAATCGTGCTGCCTCCGCGCCGATCAATCCAGCCGACCCAGTAATAATTGCAATGCTCATGGCTGATACATCCTATAAATGCAGGAGCTTACGCCGGGCTTTTGCACGGCCGCACAATCACTGACATAGAATGGAATGTCCACCCCTTCTGGCGTTCATCGCTGCATCCGTTTAGAAAAGCGCGCCAACCGCCCGAAACGCCCAGGGCGCCTCAATGCCGAGCGGATCCAGTAATAAGTCTCGTTCAAGGTCTCGTTCAATGCCGAGCGGATCCAGTAATAAGTCTCGTAAGGACGCTCGCAGGCGTATCGGAGAAGGCGTGGGAAGGAATCCGGGCGACGAGCCGCCGAGCTGGGATCGAATTGCCTCCAGACACCGGTTTCCCAATCAGCACGACTATGGATAATCGTCGCGTAGGCGCTGGCGGCGCGGAATTCCTCCTCATATTTCACGAAATGTCCAACCGCCGGTTCGTAACTGCCTAGAGACCAGGTCCTTGAGCCATCGTCGCGGACCGACCGCGCAAGATACATCACGTACGGAAACAGCTTTACTTTGTGGAGGAGCCCTTTGCGGCAGAGGTGGTGCTGTAGGAATTGCTCGATGTTCCACCCGTATTGATCCCAGGTCGGCAGGTCTTTCATGTCCTCATAGAGCTGGATCGGCTGCAGCAAGATGTCCTCGATAATGTTCAAGCAATTCACCACATCAGCTCGAGACACCACGAGATGCCGGTCGGTGAGACCCCCATAGTACTCGCCGTCTGGAAACCAAATCGCGTCCTTGTCAAGGACGGACAGCGGCGGGTGCGGGCAGAGCCAGACGAAGTCTGATCGCGTAATCACGAAGCGGTCGTAGCGGTCCAGGACGTTATCCTGTTGCAGGCCGTGTAGGAGTAGCCAGCGAATGAAGAACAAGATCGAGGCGCTGCCGGGCTGCGGAGCTGGTGACGCAATTCGAGCCTGCCACATGCCCTTAAGCCGCAGCATTGATCGCCAATCCGGTGCCGGAACCTTGTACTGCTGACATAGCCAACGCTGGGCTAGGTCGAAACCTTCCCCGTAGTCGCTAAAATCGGGTCCGGTCCACCGATACTTAGCATGCTGCCAAAACGGATTCGCATAGTTGTACTTCTCGTCAATCGTCAGCGCCATTGCCAGATCGCCGTTCAATTCGTCGAGCACCTGCCGTTTGAAACTGGGAAAAGTCAACTCGTGTGCGCGCGTGGCGCCTAGGACGCAAACGAGAACCCTCTCCACAATGAGCCTCCTGAGCGGTCTTAAACCGGGATTTCCGGATGAGCCCCGAACAGACGGGGGTTATAGCCATTTCCCGAACGGATATAACGCAGATGCGCGGTGTGGATGGCGTCCAGCATTCCAGGATCTCTTCAGGCTTGTATCTCTTCCTTGCCATTACAGTCCTCCTTGATGTCAAAGACATCCACGGCCGCTCGGTGATCTGGCTCACTGCCGCACGCGACAGCAAACTGATGTTCGGTGCGCTGATACATGCGGCGGAACGCTGGCGAGGTCTGCGCTTCACCGAGTTTGAGCTTCGTCAGATCGCCGCCATGCGCATAAGACGATAGAAGCTGGCGGTCCGAACCGAGCTATCTTATACCAGCCTGCGGAGACATTGACTCATGCGCGCATGCTCTGTGTCAGAGCAAGCGTCCCATATCCCATTGGACGGCCTGACGTTTTTGCGATGGCTGTCTCGGTGGTGGCGCGGGCAGCATGAG
>Ga0306925_10002069_pt1 | contig 17015 bp, 15 predicted proteins | sample flu12Cox44000176_FD_203755 | JGI IMG/M metagenome (GOLD analysis project Ga0306925, IMG submission 203755) | Lab enrichment of tropical soil microbial communities from Luquillo Experimental Forest, Puerto Rico - flux8day.12C.oxic.44.000.176 (v2)... | ecosystem: Environmental > Terrestrial >... | reverse complement strand
CGGCCCGTTGACGACGCACCGGGGCGGTCGGCCATGGGGGGGTTCCGGGGGGGTCGCCCCCCCGGGCCAGCGGGGCTCAGGCGACCGGCCAGGTGTGCGCCGGCTCGCCGGTCTGCATCAGCTTGAGGTACCGCTGGGTCATCTCGCGCAGCGCCGTGTCGCGGTCGAGGCCGCAGCTCTCCTCCAGGGCGTGCACCGTCTCGGTCTGCCAGGTCGCCCCGGTGCGGCCGGACAGGCAGCGCTGCTCGATGACCCCGAGCAGGCGCTCGGCTTCCAGGGTGTCGACGCCTCGCTGGCACAGGCCCTCGAAAGCCAACGGCAGCAGCCGCCGCAGGGTCAGTTCGGCGGCCGGGACCTCACCAAGGCCGGGCCAGTACAGCCGGGCCTCGATCCCGAGCCGGGCGCCCTCCAACAGGTTGTCGCGCGCGGCGGCGAAGGACATCCGGGTCCAGATCGGGCGTTCCGCCTCCGCGAGCATGTGCACGAGGCCGTAGTAGAACGCCGCATTGGCCATGACGTCGGTGACGGTGGGCCCGGCGGGCAGCACCCGGTTCTCCACCCGCAGGTGCGGCTCCCCGCCGGCCAGGGCGTAGACGGGCCGGTTCCACCGGTAGACGGTTCCGTTGTGCAGCGTCAGCTCGGCAAGCTCGGGTATGCCCCCGCCGTCAAGCTCGGCCACCGGGTCCTCGGCCTCGCACAGCGGCAGCAGCGCGGGGAAGTACCGCAGGTTCTCCTCGAAGAGGTCGAACACCGAGGTGATCCACCGCTCGCCGAACCACACCCGGGGCCGGACCCCCTGCACCTGCAGTTCCTCCGGGCGGGTGTCGATGGCCTGGGTGAACAGCGGGATCCGGGTCTCCTGCCAGAGTTCCCGGCCGAACAGGTAGGGCGAGTTCGCGGCGAGCGCCGCCTGCACCCCGGCCACCGCCTGCGCGGCGTTCCAGTAGCTGCCGAACAGTTCCGGGCTCACCTGGAGATGGCACTGCACGCTGGTGCAGGCGGCCTCCGGCATGATGCTCGCCGTGTGCCACAGCAGCCGCTCCGGGCCCTCGATGCAGATCTCCATCTCCTCGCCGCGGGCCGCGCAGATCTGCTCGTTGAGCAACTGGTACCGGGGATTGGGCGACATGGCCGCCGCGGTGGTGTGCTGCTCGCGCAGGCTGGGCAGGATGCCGATCATGGCCAGCCGCGTGCCCGCCTGGCGGGCCCGCAGGTCAGCCCAGTTGTACTTGTCCGTCATCAGGCGCTCCATCGCGGCCAGCGCGTCCCCGGCCAGCAGCCGGGGCTCCATGTTGACCTCGATGTTGAAGCGCCCGAGTTCCGGGCTCCAGTCCGGGTCGTCGACCGCGGCGAGCACCTCCGCGTTCCGCATGGCCGGCGAGCCCGCCTCGTCCACCAGGTTGAACTCGACCTCCAGCCCCACCTGCTCGGGGCCGTCGGTGAACCGTGACTCCCGCAGCATGCGGGCAAGCACATCCAGGCAACTGCGGACCTTCTCCCGGTACCGGCGCCGGTCGGCCTGACTGACAACGATTGCGGGAACGTCCCTGCCCATCCGGCCCTCCACCTCCTGAAGCTGGGGCTGGCCTCACCAACAGACTGACATGCGCATCCCTTCGTGAATAGAAGGACATTTACTGCAATATCGGAAAGTGGCTGCTAGCCGGGCCCTGCGGGAGGCGGTTTGCCCGGCCCGGCCAGGTACGGCCGGATACGCCATGATGTCCAGGTGGACACCTCAGTGGATGCAGTGGTGAGTTACGCCGACCGTGCGGTGGACCGGATGACGGAAATTGTCACCGCGCTCGGCGATGATCTGGCTAACCGGAAACCGGCACTGCCGGGAGCGAATTCGCCTTATGCGATCTTGCGGCATTGCCTTGGCGTAATGGAATTCTGGGGCGGAGAAGTAGTCGCGGGGCGTGAGGTAATTCGGGACCGGGCCGCCGAGTTCCGTTCCCACGGCCCGGTGGCGGATCTGGCGGCCGCTGCGCGGAAGGCGCTGGACCAGTTCCGCGCCGACGCGGCCACGGCCGGCTTCGCCGGGCCGCCGTGGGGTGGGACCGGGCACCAGAAGGACCCCGGCGAACTGGAGTTCACCTCGCAGGGGCACGCGTTGCTGCACGTGCTCGAGGAGGTCACTCAGCACCTGGGGCAGATGGAACTGACCCGCGACATGCTTCGCGCGGCCGGCAACCCCGGCTAGAGGGCCGAGGCCATCCGCCGCACAACCTCTTCCAGCAGCTCAGGCGAGGTGCCCATGTTAAGCCGGGCGAACCCGTGCCCCTCGGCGCCGAAGTCGGGGCCGTGGCCAAGCGCCACCCTGCCCTTATCCAGGAACACCGCCGCCGGATCGTCGCCCAGGCCCAGGTCACGGCAGTCCAGCCAGGCCAGGAAGCTGGCCTGCGGCGGGGTATAGCCCACCGCGGGCAGGCGCTCGGCGAGCAGGCCGGTCAGCAGCTTCCGGTTCTCGTCAAGCTGGCCCAGCACGGCGTCCAGCCACGGCAGCCCCTCGGTGAACGCGGCCACCGAAGCGAGCACGCCGAGATGGCTCGCCAGCAGCGCATCCCAGCGCTGTTCCAGCAGCGTGATGCCGGCCGGCGCGGCCGCGACGGCCAGGCCGCACTTCAGCCCTGCGATGTTCCAGCCCTTGGTCGCGGACGTGAACGCGAAGGTCGTCTCGGCCTGGGTCAGCTCGTGATCGATGGCGAGGAACGGCGTGAACCGCGCGCCGTCCAGTACCAGCGGCGCGTGGATCTCGTCCACGAGCAGCATGGCACCGTGCCGCTGGCAGGCGTCGGCGACCATCGCCAGGTCGGCGGGCGACCATACGTTGCCGGTCGGATTGTGCGGGCTGCACAGCAGATACGCGGCGGCGCCCGGCTCGCTCAGCGCCGCCTCGATCGCGTCCGGGTCGAGCGCGTACCGGCCATCGGCACCGCGGGCCAGCGGGGCGTCGATGAGCCGCCGCCCGTAGAAGCCGAACTGGAACCGGAACGGCGGGTACACCGGCGGGTTGACCACGATGCCCGAGCCTTCCGGCGTGCGGGCCTGGACGACCTCGGCGAGCCCGGTCATCACGTCGGGGATGGCGAACACGCGGGACGGCTCCACCGTCCAGCCCAGTCGCTGCGCGGCGAATTGGGCGAACGCGCCGGGAAGCTCCCCCATGTGCGCGTAGCCGCAGTCGCCGATGCCCAGGGCCGAGGTCACCGCGGCGATGATCGGCTCGGCCAGGTCGAAATCCATCTCCGCGACGAACGCGGGCAGCACATCGGGCGGATACGCCCGCCACTTGTGGCTTCTGCGCTGCCGCAGTGCCGTCAGCGAACAGGTGCCAAGCAGCGAGTCCACCGACGCATGCTAACCGCCATATCCGAAGTGCCCAGCCACGCCCCTGCGTTTGTAGTCGTTGGCGCTACCGCCCACAAAAGAATGTGGTCGTTGGCGTAATCGCCCACAAACGCGGCAGGGGCGCGGGGCGGGTTGACGGCACGGGAAGCCTGGTCTACGCGCCGGGTCAGCGGGCCGCTGGGGCGGCCAGGGGGACGATGTCGGCGACGACGCAGGAGACGTTGTCCGGGCCGCCGCCCGCGTTGGCCGCCTCGACCAGCCGCGCGGCCGCCTGGTCGGGATCGCCCGTCCCGCGCAGCGTGTCGTGGATCATCTCGGTGCTGACCACGCCGGTGAGGCCGTCGGAGCACAGCAGGTATCTGTCACCGGCCCTGGCGTCGTGCAGCGAGGTGTCCAGGTCCACGGCGGTGCCGTCGATCGCGCGCAGCAGGAGCGACCGCTGCGGGTGCGATGCCGCCTCCTCGGGGGTGATCCGGCCCTCGTCCAGCAGCGACTGGACCACCGTGTGGTCGTGGGTGATCTGGAACAGCTCACTGTCGCGCAGCAGGTAGGCACGGCAGTCCCCGATGTGCACCAGGGCGAGCTGGGAGCCGGACCAGAGCATAGCGGTCACCGTCGTCCCGGTCTGGCCGTGGCCCTGTCCGGTGTCCGCCAGGCTGCCCACCGTGGCGCTGGCCTGTTCGACCGCCTGCTCCAGAGCGTTGAGCAGGTCCCCGGCGGGCAGGGCATCGTCCAGCGGCTTCAGCGCGTCGATCACTGCGGCGCTGGCCCTGGCCCCGCCGACGCCCATTCCGTCGGCCACGGCCAGCAGGCGGCTGCCCGCGTAGGCGGAGTCCTGGTTGGTCTCGCGGACTCTGCCGATATCGGTCCTGGCCGCGTAGCGGATCGCAAGGGCCTCCTGGGCACCGGGCATGGCGGTCTTCCTTCCTGACAGCGTTGCGATGAGGAAGGCGGCCAGGTCGCGCCGGCTCGCGGTGTCGGCCTCGACCTGGGCCCAGTAGGCGGCGACCTCGCCGGCGGCCTGCGCCGGATCCAGGTCGCAGACGATCCGGATCCTGGCCAGCGGCATGCCGAGCCGACGCAGCCAGGCGACCAGCCGCGCGCGCTCCAGTTGGGCCGGGTCGTAGAACCGGTAACCGGAGTCCGGATCCACGAACGCAGGCGGGAGCAGCCCGAGTTCGTCGTACAGCCGCAGCGCCTTCGGGGACAGCCGGGTGGCCTGGGCGAACGCGCCGATCGACAGCAACCTCACGCCAGCCTCCTCGCACCGGGCACCATGCCCGGTCTACCCGATGCTGGGGTTTGCCCCAAGGGAAGAGTCAAACCCGGCTGCCCGGCCGAGGGCAGGAGGGCGCGGGCACAAGGAGAAGGCGCGCTGGCCACGAGGACCTCTAGGACGGGGGGACGGGGGGACGGGGGGACGGGGGGGGGGGGCGGGGGGGGGGGGGGGGGGGGGGGGGGGGGGGGGGGGGGGGGGGGGGCGGGGGGGGCGGGGGCGGCGGGGGCGGCGGGGGAGGCCGGAACGCCGGGGCCCGGCCGGGGGCTCGGGCAGCCGTAGCGGTCTCATTCCCGTGATGATGTGAGTTTGTTCATAGCATCTGTGAACAGAATCACATGATCATGGAACTCAAGGGCTCACGCCGGGTGGCGGCCGGGTGGGGAAGGCGGGCGCGGCGGGCCGGTTGGCAGGCCGCCGGCCAGGTCAGGCCGCCGGCCAGGTCAGGCCGTCGGTCAGATCAGGCCGGCGGGCCAACGCGGGTCAGGTCAGGTCGCCGGTTAGGTAGCGGTCCAGGTTCGGCGCGATCGCGGCGATCAAGTCCTCGGAACTGGCCTGGGCCAGTGGCTCGACCTCCAGTACGTATCTGGTCATTCCCAGGCCGAGCACCTGGCTCGCGACCAGCGCCGCCCGGTACCCGGCGTCCTGGCCGTCCGCCCCCGGAGTCGCCTCCAGTGCCGCGACGGCGAGCGGGCCGAGGATCGCACCGGCGAGGAACTCCCGCAGCATGACGACGGCCTGCTCGCTGGTGGGCGCCGAGCGCAGCAGCCCGAGGAAGGTGGAGCGTATCTCGGCCACCTCCCAGACCCCGAGCACGGTGCGCAGCAGGTGCTCCCCGAGGCTCTGCTCCTGGTCGCGCGATCCCGGCGACAGCGCCTCGGCCAGCACCTCCCTCGGGTTGACCGGGAGCCGCATCGCGGCGGCGAACAACTGGTCCTTGGTGCCGTAGAAGTGGTGCACCAGCGCCGCATCCACGCCCGCATCGGCCGCGATCCGCCGGATCGTGGTGCGGTCGTAGCCCAGTTCGCCGAACAGCGCGCGGGCCGCGGCGAGGATCGCCTCCCTGGTGCCGCTGTCGCCGCCGCGCCGCCCGCTGCGGCTGGCCCGCCCCGGACGGCGGCCCGCCGCGGCATGCCTGGCCGCGCCGGAATCCGCGGTCCGGCCGGCCCGCCCCGGACGGCTGGCCGCGGCAGGCCTCGTTGCGACGGGATCATCGGTCCGGCCGGGCCGCCCCGGACGGCTGGCTGCGGCAGGCCGGGTTGCGCCGGGGTCTTCGGTGCGCTGAGCCTGGTCTGCACGGCGGCGGGCCCGGCCAGGAATCTCGGTCACGACAGGCCCCGGTCGTGATCCTGGCCCGCCCCGGTGGACGGGTTCCGGCAGGCTGTGGTCATGGCTGGGCCTGCGTAGCGTCCGCAGACAGGGTGAGCTCGAAGAAGCGCTCTTCCAGGGTGGCCGGCGCGGACGTCACCGTGGCGGAGATATCCCCGAGCGCGCGGCGCACCGCGCCGGGCGCCGCGCCCGGCACCCGCAGCGTGCGCCCGACCAGGGCGGCCGGCATGCCCGCGGCCTCCAGTGCCCCGAACGCCTCCGCCCAGGCGGCCGACTCCACCACGCTGACCTGCGCGTCGCCGACGATCTCCGGGATGGTGCCGCGAGCCACCACGCGCCCCGCCGCCATGATCACCAAGCGGTCGCACTCGCCGGCCTCGTCCATGTAGTGGGTGGTGACCAGCACGCCCGCCCCGGCCGCTGCGGCACCGGCCACGGTCTCCCACAGCCGGGCCCGGGCCAGCGGGTCCACGCCCGAGGTCGGCTCGTCCAGCACGAGCAGGTCGGGCCGGTGCGCGAGGGCCTGCGCGAATGCCGCCGTGCGCTGGATGCCGAGCGGCAGCGAGCCAACCACCGTCGAGCCGTACCGGCGCAGCGGTTCGGGCAGGCTGGCGGCCGCCGGTCCCTCGCCGAACACCGCCGCCGAGAAGGCGAGGTTCTCCGCCGGGGTGAGGTCGTCGTACAGGCCCAGGCCCTGCGGCACGTACCCGATGCGCCGCCGGGTGCCGCGCGACGGCGGCTCACCGAACAGCCAGATCTCCCCGGCCGTGGGCCGCAGCAGGCCGAGCAGCAGCCGGATCAGGGTCGTCTTCCCGGCGCCGTTCGCGCCGAGCAGGCCGACCACCTCGCCCGGGTGCACCTCCAGGTCGACCTGGTCCACCGCCACGAAGTGCCCGAAGGCGCGGGTCACCCCGACGGCCTGGGCGGGTAGCTCGGTCATCGGGACTCCCCTTCGGCGCCGGAGCGGGCTAGCTCGCGGGCGAGCGCGGCGACGGTGACGGCGTCCTGGAGGTCGGGCCGGACCGTGCCGCCGTCGCCGGCGCTTGGCGCCGAGTCGGGATTCCAGACCCGCCAGCGCCCCTCCCGCCGCCAGGCGCGCCGGCCTGCCTCCCCGGCGGGACGGGTGCTGGTCACGGTCAGCGTGCCCTGCATCGCGGCCACGATCTGATCCGCCGTGCCGCTCGCCAGTTCGCTGCCCGCGTCAAGCACGAGCACGTGGCGGGCGCGTTCTGCCTCGTCGAGATAGCTGGTCGCGATCACCACCGCCGCGCCGTCGGCGGCCGCGCGGGTAATCAGCAGCCACAGGTCAGCCCGGCTGACCGGGTCCACCCCGGTGGTCGGCTCGTCAAGCACCAGCAGGTCCGGGCTGTGCACCATCGCGGCGATCACGCCGAGCTTCTGCCGCATCCCGCCGGACAGTTGCCCGGCCAGCCGTCCGGTGACCTTGTCCAGCCCGGTCCGGGCCAGGAGTTCCGCGGTGCGCTGCCGCGCCGTCTCCGGCGGGACCCGGTAGGCGGCGGCGCGGAACGCCAGGTTCTCCGCGACCGACAGGTCGGGGTAGGTACCCGAGCCGGCCGACAGGTACCCGGTGGCCAGCGGGCCGGGCCGCCGGACCTGGCCGCTGGTCGGGGCGAGCGCGCCGGCCAGGCAGCGGAGCAGGGTGGTCCGGCCCGCTCCGTCGCCGCCGACAACGGCGCTCACCTGGCCGGGTTCGGCGCGGAACCAGACATGGTCGAGGGCCAGAGTGCTCCCGAACCGCACGGACACGTCGTCGGTGCCCCACCAGTCCCTGCGCCCCGCGCTTGGCGTGGTCACCGCGCGGTCCCGGGGGCCGGGGCACCGGCCGCGCTCGTTGCCGGGCTCGGGGCGCTGTGCGGGCTCCCGGCGCCGCCGCGCGGGGCGGCGGGCGCGAGGTAGGACCGGAACCGCAGGCTGGCCAGGGTGAAGACGATCGCGCCCAGCAGCGCCAGGAACAGGAACGGCTGCCAGAGCGAGGTGAGCGGTTCGGCGCGGAGCATCACGCCGCGGGAGATCTCGTTGAAGTAGGTCAGCGGCAGCAGGTAGGAGATCCAGCGCACCCCGATCGCGATCGAGGACAGCGGGAAGATCAGGCCGGACAGCAGCACCTGCGGCAGCGTGACCATGAACGCGAGCTGGATGGCCTGGCCCTGGTTCTCCGACACGCTGGAGATCAGGATCCCGATGCCGAGCGTGACGAACAGGAACAGCAGCGCGCCAAGGGCGAACACCGGGACCGAGCCGATGAACGGGACCCCGAACAGCGTGACGCCGACACCGACGACGATGGCCAGGTCCAGGGTTGCCACGGCGAAGTACGGCACGATCTTGCCGAGGAACACGTCGCGCGGCTTGAGCGGCATCACCGCGAGCTGTTCCAGGGTCCCGGACTGGCGCTCGCGGACCACCCCCAGGCTGGTGATGATCGTGCCGACGAAGACGAGCACCACGCCGGCCAGGCCGGGGATCATGATGTCCGAGGTGGTCAGGTCGGGGTTGTAGAGCACCGTGACCTTGGGCGCGGCAGCGGCCGCCTGTCCGCCGGTGGCCGCCCCAGAGGCCACGGCCTTGGCCGCAATGGCGGACAGGGAGGCGATCGCCGCCTTGGCGATGAAGATCTGGCTGCCGTCGATCAGCACCTCGGACTGGCCGTTCCCGGTGACCACGGCCACGGCGGCGTGACCGTCTCGCAGCTGTTCCTCCGCCCAGGCCCGGTCCTGCGACGGCTGCACGTCGACCACGTCGAAGGGCTTGCCGAGCAGGTGCGCGGCCTGGCTGGCCTGCGGGCCTACCGCGACTGTGGGGATCGTGGTCACGTCGAAGCTCGCCGCGTAGCCGAACACGATGAGCAGCACGACCGGCATCACGATCATCATGGCCAGCGTGCGGCGGTCCCGCCGCAGCTGCCGGAACTCCTTCACGATCATCGCCCACATGGCTGCTCCTTGCCGCTCCCTGCCGCTGGCCGTGATTTCAACGCTCGTTGAATTCTACGGGTGTTGAATTCTTCGGGTCAACCAGATCTTTGGGTGGAATCGCGCGTGGGAGCGTGGGGATCGCGCGCGGGACGGCGGGGATCGCGCGTGGGACAACGGGGATGGCGCGTGGGACAACGGGGATGGCGCGTCGGCCGCGGCGGATCGCGTGAGGCGCGGTGGATCGTGTGGGTCAGCGGACGGCGCCGGTGACCAGCCACGCCGAGCCAGCGGCGCGCAGCGTCAGAGTGACGAACCTGGCGATCAGCCAGATGCTGTAGGCGACCCAGAGGGCGACCAGGCCGCCGTGCCAGGCATGGACGCAGGCCGCGGCGATACCGAACACCACGAGGGTGGCGAGCCCGACCAGCGCGAGATAGTCCTGGTCCCCCGCACCGATGAGCACCCCGTCGAGCACGAAGACCACGCCGGCCACCGGCTGCTGCGCGGCGACGATCAGCAGCACCACAAGCAGCAAGCTGGTCACCGGGGGCGCTGTCGCGAAGACGGCGGGCAGGAACGGGCGCACGGCCAGGATGACGAGACCGAACACGACCCCGTACACCGCGCCCCAGGTGGTCATCCGGGCGGTGGCCGCCCTGGCGCCCGCCACGTCACCGGCGCCCAGGTACTTGCCGGTGATGGCCTGCCCGGCGATCGCGATCGCGTCCAGGGCCAGGGCCAGCAGCGACCAGATGCGGAACGCGATCTGGTGCGCGGCGATCGCGTCGTTGCCCATCCGCGCCGCGAGCGCGGTCGTCACCACGAGCACCACCTGAAGCGCGAGTGTCCGCACCACCAGTGACACGCCCGCAAAGGCCGCGCTGCGAACCCCGGCGCCATCGGGCCGCAGCGCCACCCCGGCCCGCCGGGCGCCCCGTGCGACCACGCTCAGGTAGACGAGCGCCGCCCCGTTCTGCACGATCACGGTGCCCGCGGCGGATCCGGCCAGGCCCCAGTGCAGGCCAAGCACGAAGATCGCATTGACGACGAGGTTGACCGCGCTGGCGCAGACCGCGACGGCGAGCGGTGTCCTGGTGTCTTGCAGCCCGCGTAGCACGCCCGTGCCGGCCAGCACGGTCAGCATCGCCGGCGCACCGAACAGGCTGATCCGCAGGTAGGTGACCGCCCCGGCGGTGACCGGCGGGGACGCGCCGAAGGCGTGCACGAGTTCGGGCGCGAATGGCCAGCCGACCAGGAGCACGGTCATGCCGATCCCGGCGGCCAGCCACAGCCCGTCAATCCCCTGCTGGATGGCGGCCCGCCGGTTGCCCGCGCCGAGCTGCCTCGCCACGGCCGCGGTGGTCCCGTAGGCCAGGAAGATCGATATGTTCACCAGCGTGAACAGCACCTGGCTGGCCACGCCCAGGCCGCCGAGCGGGATCGTGCCGATCCGCCCGACGATGGCCGAGTCGCCGAGCAGGAACAGAGGCTCGGCCACCAGGGCGCCGAAGGCCGGCACGGCCAGCCGCAGGATTTCCGCGTCGTGCGGGCCCCGGCGGAACAAGGACCGGAGCCCGCGGCGGTGTGCCAGCACGGGCAGGTCCATGGCCACAATCCTAATCGCGAGCTTGCCGCACTTGCATTTTATTTGCAACTACCAGGGAGCCTAGCGGGCCTGCGCACCAGCCGGGGTCTGCTGCCTGGGCCACGGGAAACTTCTGCCGGGGCAGCGGCCTGCGGCAACTGCGGTGCCGCCCGGCGGAGGCGGCCGGGGACTGCCCGGAAGCCAGGGCCAGAGCCCGGGGCCGCCGTGGCTCGCCCGGTAGGGGCCGGCAGCCCGCGTGCCGGGCAGGGGACGGGGCATTGTTTGCCATCTGGTCGGATGGAACCATGCCCCGCACCACGCACCAAGGCCGGTGGACCCTGGCCGACCGCTTTGCCTCCGCCTGGCACTACCTGCCGGTGGAGGTGCCGCCCGGCTCGCACGCGCTGCGGGTGGAACTGGCCTACCAGGCGCCGGGCTGCATCCTGGATCTCGGCTGCCTCGGGCCCGCCGGGTTCCGCGGCTGGTCCGGCGGGGCTCGGCGGGAGTTCGTCATCACACCGGAGGCAGCCACCCCCGGATACCTGGCCGGCGAACTGGAGCCGGGAACCTGGCAGGTGATGATCGGCCTCTACCGTATGCCCGCCGGCGGGGCCGAGTACCAGGTGAGCGCCGAGATAAGCAGCACCCCGGGACAGCTGGCGCCGCCACCCCCGCCCGCCGCGCCGCCGCCCCTGGCCGGCGGGGAACGGCCGCCGGGCCGGGTCCTGCCCGCCGCGGGCGGGCGGCGCTGGCTCGCGGGTGACCTGCACACGCACACGGTGCACTCCGACGGCGGGCTGACCGTGCCCGAACTGGCGCTGCTCGCGGCGGGCAACGGGCTCGACTTCCTCGCGATCACCGACCACAACACGGTCAGCCATCACGGCGAACTGCCCGCCGCCGGCGACCGGTACGGGATCACGCTCCTGCCCGGGCAGGAGGTCACCACGGACGGCGGGCACGCCGGGGCACTCGGCGACATCGGCTGGGTCGACTTCCGCGAGCCGCCCGACGCGTGGCTCGCGCATACCGAGCGGCGGGGCGGCCTGCTGTCGGTCAACCACCCGATCGGCGGCGAACTGAGCTGGACGCTGCCGATGACCGGGCGCCCCCCGCTGTCCGAGGTCTGGCACTGGAGCTGGCTTGACCTGCGCTGGACCACGCCGCTGGCCTGGTGGCTTGCGTGGGATCCGGGTTCGGTCCCGGTGGGCGGCAGCGACTGGCACCGGCCTAGCGACCTGTCGGCAGTGGGAACCCCGACCACCTGGGTGGAGTGCGAGGCCGCCGATCCGGCCGCGGTGCTCGCGGGCCTGCGCGCTGGGCGGGTGGCGATCTCCGCCCGGCGGGACGGGCCGGTCCTACTGCGCTGCGGGGACGAGCTGACCGCAGTGGACGCTGAGGGCGCCACGCTGGCCGGGCCGGGCGGGCCGCGGGCCAGGGTCACCGGGCCACGCCAGGCCTTCCCGGCCGCACCTGGTCACCACCGGCTCCTCGACGACTCCGGGGCAACCCTCGCCCTGATCGGCTGACTATCCACCGGGCGGGACGGGGGCTCCGGGGGGTCGCCGGGGCCGAGTTCGTCCACGACGGCCCACAGCCATAGCAGGCCCGCCGCGCCCGGGCCGCGGTTCATGACCGGATCCGGAAGACCGGGTGGTCCGGGGCGATCGCCAGCAGCTTGTCGTCCGGGGCGTCCGGGCCGACCCCCTGGAAGAACACGCCGACCTCGAACTTCCACTTCTTCAGGTAAGCCCGCAGCACGGCCGGCCGCTCCTCGACGGGCAGCTCGGTCGCGGTGAACTTCTCGACCCGCCGCCCGATCCGCAGCTCACCGCCACCGGCCACGCGCATGTTGCGGACCCACTGGGTGTTGCCGCGCGGGGAGATCAGGTACCGCTGGCCATCGATGGTCAGCGGGTTCACCGGAGTGGTCCGCCACTCCCCCGACTTGCGGCCGCGCACGGCCAGCACCCGCGAGCCGTAGACGCTGATGCCCATGCCGGTCAGCCGGCCCACGGAGGCGTTGAAGATGCGGGCCGGGCGGGTGGGCTCAAGGTAACGCGGCTGGCTCTCGGCGTTCATGACAGCTCCTTGGGGCTAACTAGAGAGCAGTGCTCTTCTTAATGACTAGTGTTCTCTACCAGGTTCAGCTTGTCAAGAGCAGTGCTCTCGTTTTATGCAGCTGATTCACTCTCGATACGAAAGCCGCAGGTAACGGGGACGAAAGGGGCACTGTGGGACCGGGGCAGGGGCGCCACGGCATGATGGGCTGCACCCGGAGGAGGTTGCGGATGGAATCAACGCCGAGATGGGGCATCACGCTCCCGCTCCGCAGTATGCCCCTGCCCGACCAGCGCGACCTGGTGGCCGCACTGCCCGGCCTCGGCTACACCGACGCCTGGTCGAGCGAGGTCAACGGCGCGGACGCGTTCACCCCACTCGCCGTCGCGGCCCAGTGGACCACCGGGCTGCGGTTCGGCACCGCGATCGCCGGGATCTACACCCGCGGGCCGGCCTTGCTCGCCATGGACGCGGCGACCTGCGCGGGCCTGGCCCCTGGCCGGTTCGTGCTTGGCATCGGCACCTCCTCACCGGTGATCGTGGAGGACTGGAACGGGCTGAAGCTGGACCGGCCCTACCAACGGGCCAGGGACACGCTGAAGTTCCTGCGGCCCGCGCTCGCCGGGGAGAAGGTGAGCGGGGAGTTCGAAACGTTCACGGTCCGCGGATTCCGCCTCGATCCGCCGCCGGCGCAGCCGCCGGGTCTCGTGCTCGCCGCCCTGCGGCCGGGCATGGTGCGGCTCGCGGCCACCCTGGCGGACGGGGCGATCACCAACTGGCTCGCTCCCGCTGATGTGCCCAAGGTGCGCGCGGTGGCCGGGCCGGATTGCGAGCTGATCGCCCGGATCTTCGTCGTCCCCATCGACGACGCCGCCACTGCGAGGGCCATCGGCCGCCGCATGATCGCCGCCTACCTGACCGTGCCGGTCTACGCCGCGTTCCATGTCTGGCTGGGCCGGGGCGAGGTGCTGCGGCCGATGCAGGACGCGTGGGCGGCCGGGGACCGCAAGAAGGCACTCGAGTTGATCCCCGATGAGGTGGTGGACGAGCTTGTGGTGCACGGGTCCGCGCAGGCCTGCCGGGAGCGGGTGGCCGAGTACCACGCGACCGGGCTGGACACCTCGGTCATCATGATCGTTCCCGCACCGGGCGTGGACGAGGCGGCGGCGGTCCGCCAGCTCGCCCCGCCCGCATAGCCGGGTGCGCGCCCTCTGGCAGGCAGGGCGGGATCACCAGGAGCCGGGCAGCGGAGCGCCGTACCAGGATTCGATGATCCGGTGCGCGATGGACACCGGCGGCGGCAGCAGCACCTCCCCCGTGGCTACCGCCGCCGCCAGTTGCTCCCGGGTGAACCACCGCGCCTCGGCGATCTCGTCCCCGTCCACCACGATCTCCTGCTCGCCGGGGGCGCGGGCCACGAAGCCGAGCATCAGGCTGCGCGGCATCGGCCAGGGCTGGCTCGCGACGTAACGCAGTCCGCTGACCCGCAGCCCGGTCTCCTCAGTGACCTCGCGGATCACCGTCTGTTCCAGGGACTCTCCCGGCTCCACGAAGCCGGCCAGGATGGACACCCGCCGCGGCGGCCAGGCACGGTTGCGCGCCAGCAGGCACCGGTCGCTGTCGTCGCGGACCAGCATGATCACCGCTGGATCCACGCGGGGGAAGTGCTCGCTACCGTCCACCGGGCAGCGCCGGGCATGGCCGGCCTGCATCGGCTCGGTGACCGCCCCGCACCGCGGGCAGTGGGTGTGCGTCGCGTGCCAGTTGGCGAGCGCCACCGCCTCGGTGAGCAGCCCGGCATCCCGGTCGCCGAGCAGCGGCCCGGCCTGGCGCAGCCCGGCCACGTGGACACCGGGTTCCGGCGGCACCGCGGGCGCTGAGCCCGGGGGCGGAAGCGGGCCCGCGCCCAGGCCGCCACGGGGGCCGTCCACCCCGAAATACGCGACTCCGGCGCCGTCCACTCCGAGCAGGTACCGGATGCCCTCGGGCGCATCCTCCGGCGAGCTCAGCTCGAGCTCTGCGCCGTCGCCGGCGAAGCGGATCCGGGCCTGGCCGTGGTCGAGCACCAGTACCCGGGTGCCCTCATCCGCCCAGGCAGCCGCGAGCCAGGCCTGGTCGGTGCGGTGGTGGCTGGCCCGGTCCACGGCGCTGCGGGCGAGGCTGAGCCCGTTGAGCACCCAGGCGGGTTCCCCCACCGGCTCGCCGGGATCGGGGGAAGGTGTGCCGTCCGGCATCACCGGGCGCCCGTGCTGAGGCTGACCTCCGCTAGCTCGTCCCACATGTAGGCCACTGCTTCCGCTCCGCGCACCAGCATGGCCATGTCGACCTTCTCGTTCGGCGCGTGGATCCGGTCGGAGTTCAGCCCGGCGGCGATGAAGACCAGCGGCGCGCCCAGGATCTCGGTGAGGTCGGCCTCGGGCCCGCTGCCGCCCTCGCGGGTGAACATGGCCTCGGTGCCGAATGCGCGCTCCACGGCCCGCTTGCCCGCGAGCACCGCGGGCGAGTCGATCGGCGCGACCGTGGGCCGGACGCCGGGGCCTTCGGGCTTGACGACCGCCTCGATCCCCGCCGGGGTATGCGCCGCCACGTACTCATTGAGCGCGGCGAGCATCTCGGCGGGTTCCTGGTTGGCGACCAGGCGGAAGGTGACCTTGGCGTGCGCCTGGCGCGGCACGATGGTCTTCGGGCCGGGACCGGTGTACCCGCCCCACATGCCGTTGACCTCGGCGGTGGGCCTTGCCCAGACCCGCTCCAGGGTGGAATACCCTTCCTCGCCGTAGGTGACCTGGCTGTGGCCGGCGTCGGCCAGCCACGCCTTCTCTTCGAACGGCAGCCGCCCGAACAGTTCCCGCTCCTGCGGAGTCAGGCTCACCACCTTGTCGTAGAACCCGGGGAGCGTGACCCGGCCACTGGCGTCGTGCAGGCCCGCGATCAGCCCGGCCATCGCATGCAACGGGTTGGGCACGCCACCGCCGAAGGAGCCCGAGTGCAGGTCGACTTCTGGCCCGCGCAGCGTGATCTCCGCGGCGGCAAGTCCGCGCATCCCGGTGCACAGGGACGGCACGTCGGACGCCCACATCGTGGTGTCGGAGACCACGATGACGTCGCAGGCGAGCCGGTCGGCCCGGTCCCTCAGCAGCGCGGCGAAATGCGGTGAGCCCGACTCCTCCTCGCCTTCGACCAGCACCTTCAGGTTGACCGGGGGCGCGGTGGCCCCGGCCGCGGCCAGGCAGGCCCGCAGCCCGAGCGTGTGCAGCATCACCTGGCCCTTGTCGTCGGACGCACCACGGCCGAACAGCACGCCGCCCCGCTCGGCAGGCTCGAACGGCGGGGAGTCCCATTCGCCGAGCGGTTCCACCGGCTGGACGTCATGGTGCCCGTAGACACAGACCGTCGGCGCGGCAGGATTCGCCGCTGGCCAGTACGCGAATACCGACGGCAGCCCCGGCGACTCCGGTGTGCCGGTTTCCCAGATCTCCACCTCGGGGAAGCCGGTCGCACCCAGGTGCGCCGCGAGCCAGTCCGCGGACGCGCGCACGTCGGGGTGGCGGGCGGGATCCGCGGAAATCGATGGGATCCTCAGCCATTGCTTCAGATCATCGAAGAAACCTCCGGCGTTCTGCGCGATATAGCTACGGACATCCATGTCTGTGATCGCCTCCCACCTGACCGCCCTCGGCACTCTAGACCACCGGCCGCGCCCCCTGCCGGACCCCTCGGCTACGTGGCGATGAACAGATACTCGCGAGCTGTGCGCCGGTGGGCCGCCTGATGCGTACCGAACGCGTAGGTGTGGTCGATCGCCCGCACCTCCACGTGCCGCTTGACCTCGCGCAGGAGTCCTTCGATGGTGGCGGCGTCCGGCACAGCGTTGGAGGAGTAGGAAAGCACGAGGGCGGAGCCGGCAAACTGCCTGACCATGCGGCACAGGGCGTCGGTGACCGTGCGGGTGTAGGAGAACGGCGTGTAGCGCTTGGGCAGCTTCCTGGTGCGCGTGTTCTCCAGCAGCGCCTGGCCGCGCCAGTAGCCCGACAGCCCTTCCAGGAAGTGGTACCGCTTGATGTAGCAGTTGTCGTCGCGCGGCGGCGCGTAGGGCGGGTCCAGGTAGACCACGTCGTAGCCACCCGGAGGCAGGTCGAACACATCAGACGAGGTGGCGGCGCAGGACCGGCCGCTGTCAAACACCACGGCGTTGTACTCGGCGGCCCGTTCGGTGAAGTGTTCGCGCAGCGAAAGGCGCAGGTCGCGGCGGCCGTCGTCGTAGCGGTGGCCGGTGACGGTGAAGACGCCCCTGGGCTGGCGGCGGGCCGCGGACAGGACCAGCGCGGAGATGGCCAGCGCCTGCCGGTGCCCGCTCATCCGGTCGATATGCGACCAGGCGGAGTCGAGGAAGCGCAGGTCTGCGCCGGTGTAGTAGATCCCGTCGAAGGTGCGCTGGATGAAGTCGCGGTCGTCGGCAGGCGGGCCGCAGATC
>Ga0306925_10002067_pt1 | contig 17020 bp, 11 predicted proteins | sample flu12Cox44000176_FD_203755 | JGI IMG/M metagenome (GOLD analysis project Ga0306925, IMG submission 203755) | Lab enrichment of tropical soil microbial communities from Luquillo Experimental Forest, Puerto Rico - flux8day.12C.oxic.44.000.176 (v2)... | ecosystem: Environmental > Terrestrial >... | reverse complement strand
CGCCCACCACGGTCCCCGGCTTGCCGAGGAAGGTGCCGATCCACGGCGACCCGAATCCCATCTTGAAGGCCCACAGGACCCAGACGATGAGGACCAGGCAGAACGTGCTGAACACCATCAGCATGGTGTTCACCGCCCATTTGCGCTGCACCAGGCCGCCGTAGAGCACGGCAAGGGCGGGGATGCTCATGAGGCCGACCAGGGTCGCGGCCGTCATCTGCCACGCGTTGTCACCCGAGCTCAGCCACGCTGCGTAGGGATTCACTGATTCCTTCCTTCGTGGGCTAGCCCCGAGGGCTTGCCGGGGTTTCCGGCCGCAGCCGGGCCGCATCACCGTGCAGGCGTGCCGCCGCGGACCGCGGCCGGGCCATCACAGCGCCGTGATCCGGGGAGTTCCGGGGGTTAGGCCGGCCGGCCACTTCGGTGTCCGTCAGGAACATCTCTTGTTTCCCATGGCCGGGTTTCGGACGCGTTTCCCGGCTGTTACGCCGCGAGGAACGGACTTGCTAGCCGAGTGCCTGATGATTTCGACGATGTTTCGGTCAGCCCTTAACTAGGAGCTGTCAGTCGACCTAAATCCGGCCTCCCCGCGCAGGAAGGTGAGCCCGCAGGGCAGGAAGCTGAGCCCGCAGGGACGAAGGTCACCCGCAGCTAGGGACTGTGGCCCTCGCGGCCGGGTGGCGCCGGGACGACGATCACGCACATGAGCGGTTTCGGGCCCAAGCCGGACCTTCGGGGCAGACCGGCCGCGATGTCACGTTCAGGTAACGGAGGCATTCAGGGCTTGAGGCAAGGCGTAGGTCCGTCGTACGCTCGGCGCAACTGGTTGGTAAGCGCTTACCAGAGCGGCGGAACGATCACCGCTCTCGGAAAAGCGCTCTTTTCTGAGGCATCGCGGTAAGCGCTTACCAGCCGACCGAGGCTCCTGCCTCGGAAAGCACCGCCCGGCCTGGCCGGGCGCGACCTGAAGGAGCGCGCCGGTGGACGAGATCGTCCCTGGACCCGTGCGGGGAGACACCCGGCACCACGGGGGCGTGCCGGGTGCTCCCAATGCCACGGGAACCGTGCGCAGGGTGCTGCCAGCCGAGGGCGATACCGAGGCCGCCGAGCACGGGCCGCCCACGATCTACGATGTGGCCCGGGTCGCGGGGGTGTCCATCGCCTCGGTGTCCCGCGTGCTCAACGGCCGCCGCAACCCACTGCCCGACACCAGGGAACGGGTCGAGCGGGCCGTCGCCGAGCTTGGCTTCATCCCTGACGGGGCAGCCCGGGCGCTGATCCTCCGGCTCAAGGAGGTCGTCGGGGTGGTGATCCGCCGGCCCGAGGTCACCGTGTCGGCCGATGGCATCTTCGAGGACGAGGAGACGAGCCTGCAGTTCCCCGACCTGATCAACCGGGGCATCGAGGTGGCCGCGCAGAAGCGGGATTTCAATCTGCTTGTCAGCTCGGTCGGGCTGGGCCACGACGACACCCGGCGGATCCTCGCACTGGTCGGCAAGAGCGACGGGCTCATCCTGCACGACCGGGTGCTCGATCCGGACCAGGTCGGCCGGCTTGGCCATCAGGTGCCGGTGGTGACCCTGGCGGGCATGCCGACACCTGGCACGGTGAACGTGAGCAGTGACAACCGGGCCGGCATGGCCGAACTGGCCAGCCACCTGGTCCGTGACCACGGCTACCGCACCCTGGCCTATATCGGCGGGCATCCGGACAGCCCGGACAACCTCGCCCGGCGCGACGCCCTGATCGAGCAGGTCACCGCCGACGGCGCAGAGTTCGTGAGCGGTCCGCTGTGGCAGGGCAACTACTTCGCCGCCGGCGGTGCCCGGGTGATCGAAAACCTGCTGGCCAGCGGGAGCTCCCTGCCCCAGGCGATCGCCTGTGCGAACGACCAGACCGCGCTCGGGGTGGTTTACGCGCTGGTGCGCCACGGCATCGACGTGCCCGGCGGGGTCGCCGTCACGGGCTTTGACGACATCCCGGTGGCCCGGCACCTGCACCCGCAGCTCACCACCGTCCGGCAGCCCATCACCGACCTGGGCGCGATCGCGTTCGAGACCTTGTACTCGATGATCAACGACACCGGGCGCGCCCGGGACGACATCACTCTGCCCACCCGGCTGGTCCGCAGGGAAAGCTGCGGCTGCCCGCCGACGCCGACGCCGCTCACCATGCGGCAACCGTAAGGGAGGGCCTGGCATGCGCGTAATCGGGCGGCGGCTGGTGTTCTACCTGATCACCGCCCTGGCAGCGATCACCGTGAACTTCTTCATCCCGCGGCTGATGCCAGGGAACCCGGTCGAGGCAATCCTGGCCCGGCTCCAGGGGCAGATCACCCCCGGCACGATCAAGTCGCTCGAAACCCAGTTCGGGGTGCAGACCAGCGAAGGCATCTTCGGCCAGTACCTCCACTACCTGAACAACATCCTGCACGGCAACCTGGGCATCTCCACCAGCTACTACCCCACCCCGGTGACCAGCGTGATCAAGGGCGCGCTGCCGTGGACGGTCGGGCTGGTCGGCGTCGCGACCGTGATCAGTTTCACGCTCGGCACCCTGCTTGGTGTGCTGGTCGCCTGGCGTCGCGGCAGCTGGCTGGACAACGCCCTGCCCGCGATGACGTTCTTCCAGGCGGCCCCGTACTTCTTCATCGCATTCCTGGCCCTGGAGCTGTTCTCCACCAGGCTCGGCTGGTTCCCCTCGGGCCGTGCCTACAACCAGCTTGACTTCCCCGCGTTCAGCCTTTCCTTCGCCGGTGACGTGTTCAGCCACGCGGTGCTGCCGGCGCTGACCATCGTGGTGTGCTCCGCGGCGGGCTGGATCGTGGGCATGCGCAACGTCATGGTGACCACGATGGACGAGGACTACGTTCTGGTCGCCCAGGCCAAGGGGCTGGGCAAGCGCCGAGTGGTCTGGTACGCGGCCAGGAACGCGATCCTGCCTAGCGTGTCCGGGTTCTCCCTGGCCATCGGCTTCGTGGTGTCCGGCGCACTGCTCACCGAGATCGTCTTCAGCTACCCGGGGGTGGGCTGGATCCTGCTGCAGGCGGTCAACAACCGCGACTACCCCCTGCTCCAGGGGATCTTCCTCATCATCACGTTCGCCGTCCTGGCCGCCAACCTGGCCGCGGACTTCGTGTACGTGCTGCTCGACCCCCGGACCCGCCAGGAGGCATGAGCCTTGTCCACGACCACAGACCTTGGCACCGGAGGCGCTGGCGGCACCCCCGGCTCGACGGGCTCACCGGAGGGCGCGGCGCTCGCCATCGTTCCCGGCCGGGCCCGCAGCGTCCGGTTCCCGAGGTCGCCGAAGATCATCATCGGCCTTGTCATGCTCGGCTTCTTCCTGCTGCTCGCCATCGTTGGACCGTGGCTGGCCCCCTACAGCCCGGGGGCGAGCGTGTCCACCACCAACGGCGTGCCGCAGCCACCGTCGGCCGCGCACTTGCTCGGCACCACCCAACTGCAGCAGGACGTGTTCTCCCAGCTGCTGGTCGGCGGGCGGAGCATGCTGCTCGTCGCGTTCCTGGCCGGGGCGATCGCCACGGTGCTTTCCGTGGTCATCGGGGTGACGGCGGGCTTCCTCAGCGGCCTCACCGACGACCTGCTCTCGATGCTGGCCAACTTCTTTCTTGTGCTGCCCGCGCTGCCGCTGCTCATCGTCATCTTCGGGTTCCTGCCGAGTTCGGGCGGCAGCAACGACGTGCTGATCGGCTTGATCATCGCGATCACCGGCTGGGCGTGGGGCGCCCGGGTGCTCCGGGCACAGACGCTGTCGCTGCGCAACCGCGACTACGTCGACTCGGCACGGCTGGCCGGCGAGCGCAACTGGCGGATCATCGGCTACGAGATCCTGCCCAACCTGCTGCCGATCGTCGCCTCCTCCTTCTTGTTCACCGTCTTGTACGCGGTCGGCACCTACACCGCCATGGCCTTCCTGGGCCTGGTCAACCCGCAGCACTGGAGCTGGGGCACGATGCTGTTCTGGGCACAGAGCGCCAACGCCGAGATCAGCGGCTACTGGTGGTGGTACCTGCCACCCGGCCTCGCCGTGGCCTTCCTCGGCACGGCACTGGCGCTGCTCAACTTCGGCGTGGACGAGTTCATCAACCCGCGGCTGCGGGCGGCGGGGCTGACCCGCAAGCGGGTCAGGAAGTACGCCACGGGCGAGGTGCCGCGCCGGTTCACGATAGGGCTGACGCCGGTCGTGGAACTGCGCGAAGGAGAGCGCCCATGATCCGCCGCCGAGCCGTGCGGGCCCCGGCCAGCCCCACCACCCCGGTCACCACCGTGGCCGGCCCGGCCGGCAATGCCCGGCCGCACCTGACCGGCCAGCCGTTGCTGGAGATCACCGGCCTGAAGGTGGACTACGGGGTGGGTGACGCGGCAGTGCACGCCGTGGCAGGGGCGGACCTGGTGCTCCACTCCGGCGAGGTACTCGGCCTGGCCGGGGAGAGCGGCAGCGGCAAGTCCACGCTTGCATACGCGTCGATGCGGCTCCTGCGGCCGCCGGGCCTGATTACCGGCGGTTCGGTCCGCTATCACACGCCCCAGGGGCAGGCCCTCGACCTGCTCGCCGCCGACGAAGAGCAACTGCGCCAGTTGCGCTGGGCGCAGATCGCGGTGGTGCTGCAGAGCGCGATGAACGCGCTCAACCCGGTCATGCCCATCGGGGTGCAGCTCACCGACGTGCTCCAGGCCCACCGGCCAGGGATGGACACCGGCGCCCAGCACGCCAGGGCGGCCGAACTACTGGAGATGGTGGGCATCTCCTCCGAGCGCCTGGCCGGCTACCCACACGAGCTGTCCGGCGGCATGCGCCAGCGGGTGATGATCGCCATGGCGCTGGCCCTGGATCCGCGCATCGTCATCCTGGACGAGCCCACCACCGCCCTGGACGTGGTCACCCAGCGGGCGATCCTCGAGGAACTGATCGCACTGCGGGAACGGCTCGGCTTCGCCGTCCTTTTCATCACCCATGACCTGTCGCTGCTCGTCGAGGTGACCGACTCGATCGCGGTGATGTACGCGGGCCGGATCGTAGAGCGGGCGCGGGCGAATGCGCTGTTCCGTGCCCCTCGCCACCCCTACACCCTGGGACTGCTCAACTCGTTCCCGCCGCTGCACGGCGCGCACCGGACAATGACGGGCATCCCGGGCTCCCCGCCGGACCTGCGGGCGCTGCCGCAGGGATGCGTCTTCCATCCCCGCTGCGGCTACGCGATGGACCGGTGCCGCACGCAGTCGCCGCCCCTGGTCCCCCTGGCGGGCCAGGGCGGCAGGCTTGCCGCCTGCTGGCTGCAGGACCCGGGTACGGCCGCGCCGCCGGAACTCGGCAAGGACGAGCAGGACGCCGCCACACGGGCCGGCACCCCGCTGCTGGCCACCCCGCCGGCGGCCGCCACCACCGCACCCGCAAGCGCGGCGGACACCCGGGGAGGACTCGATGACTGAAGCCGCCCCGGCGCCGTCGCAGGCCGCGCCCGCCGCCCTCGCGCTGCTCGAAGCCCGCGAACTGACCAAGCACTTCCACCTGCACGGGACCCGGCGGCGGCGCGGCCGGTCCGGGCTGGCCCGGCAGGCGGGCAGGCATCCCGTGGTGTATGCGGTCGAGCAGGTCTCGCTCTCCCTGGCCGCCGACGCCATCACCGCCGTGGTCGGCGAGAGCGGCTCCGGCAAGTCCACGCTCGCCCGGATGCTTGCCAGGCTGATCACCCCGACCAGCGGACAGATCCTGCTCGACGGGCAGCCGGTGCCCGCCTCCAGCCAGGGCCGGCGCGCCTACACCCGTGACGTGCAGATGGTCCTGCAGGACCCGTTCTCCTCACTCAACCCCGTCCACGACGTGTACTACCACCTGGCCCGCCCGCTGATCGTGCACGGCACGGCGCGCGGTGGCCGCGCCCTGGACGAGGCCGTCGCCGACCTGCTGACCCGGGTGGCCCTGACCCCGCCGGAGATGTTCATGCGCAAGTACCCGCATGAGCTGTCCGGCGGACAGCGGCAACGGGTCGCCATTGCCCGGGCGCTCGCCGCGCGGCCGCGGGTCCTGCTCGCCGACGAGCCGGTCTCGATGCTGGACGTCTCCATCCGGCTCGGCATCCTCAATCTCCTGGCAGACCTGCGGCGGGCCGGTCACCTCGCGATCCTCTACATCACCCACGACATCGCCTCGGCGCGGTACCTGGCCGACTCGATCATGGTGATGTACGCGGGCCAGCGGGTGGAATCGGGCCCGGCCGCCACGGTGACCGACGAGCCCGCCCACCCCTACACCCGCCTGCTGCTCAGCGCGGCCCCGGACCCGGACCGGGCCGAGCCGCCCATCCTCGCCGACCGCGGCAGCCCACCGAGCCTGGTGAACCCGCCCGGCGGCTGCCGTTTCCATCCACGGTGCCCGCATGCCATGGCGGTGTGCGCCGAGCGGGTGCCACCGGATTTCGAGGTCTCCACCGGTCATGTCAGCGCGTGCTGGCTGCATGCGACCGACCTGACCGGCGGACAATCCCGCCCGCTGGCCGGGCGCGCGGGGAACCTCGTGTCCTCACCAGTAGCGCCCGACCAGGGAAAGGAGGCGTGATGCAGCGGAACACCGGCTAGCGGGCGCCGCTCGTAGCGCGCCCAGTAGCAACGCCTGATGAAAGACGTGCGGCAGACGACAGGGGCAGGCCCCGGCCGGCTACCCACCCACCTCACTGACAACGGACCCACCACGGTCGCATACAACAAGGCCGGCGATGAGCCGGCCGGGTACATCGGAGTTTAGGCATGAGACAAACAATCTTGAAGAGCGTGGTCGCCGTCGGCATCCTCGCCCTCGGCGCCGCGGCCTGCAGCAGCAGCTCGAGCTCCCCGAGTTCCTCCGGTTCCGCGCCGCCCAAGACCGGCCAGCCGCTGGTCATCGAGAGCACCCCGCTGTCGCCGATGACCGACAACTTCAACCCGCTCTCCTCCACCTCGACCGGCTTCCTCACCAATGCGGTGGCCCTGTACAACGAGCCGCTGTACATCTGGAACTACCTGAAGCCGACCCAGCCGGGCATCCCGATCCTGGCGTCCGGCCAGCCCACGTTCTCCAACGGCGGCAAGACGCTGACGGTCCCGATCCGTTCCGGCGTCAAGTGGAACGACGGCAAGGCGTTCACCGCCAGCGACGTGGCGTACACGTTCAACCTGATCAAGGCCCACCCCGCGCTGTTCACCACCGGGGCCCCGCTCGTCACCAGTGCCTCGGCGCCCTCCGCCACGTCGGTGCAGCTGAACTTCGCCACACCGCAGTACGCCAACCTGTTCCTGATCGGGCAGGTCTACATCGTGCCGCAGCACGTCTGGTCCACGGTGGGCAACCCGGTCACGTTCGCCGACCCCAGCCCCGTCGGGACCGGCCCGTACATGCTGGACAAGTTCTCACCGCAGGGCTACACGCTCAAGATCAACCCGTTCTACCGTGACAAGAGCGCACTGCACGTCCCGGTGATCGACTTCCCGTCCTACAACACCAACGCCAACCTGGTGCCGCCCATCCAGAGCGGCTCGATCGACTGGGCCGGCAACTACGTCTCCGACATCCAGGGCAACTACCTGTCCAAGAGCCCCGAGAACCACACCTGGCTGGCGGGCCAGCCGTACTTCAACGCCAACAACGTGGTGTCGCTGTTCGTCAACACCACCAAGGCGCCGCTGAACGACCCGGCGGTGCGGCAGGCGATCGAGTTCGGCATCAACCGGCAGCAGCTCTCCCAGCAGGCCGAGACCGGCTACGAACTGCCCACCTCGTCCACCAGTGGCTTGTTGCTGCCCGCCCAGAGCGCCTACCAGGACCCGGCGCTGGCCAACAACCTGCCCGCGGCCGGTGACGCGGCCAAGGTGGCGTCGATCCTCCAGGCCGATCACTGGTCCAAGGTCAACGGCAAGTGGACCAAGAACGGCAAGACGCTCGCGTTCAAGATCTCCGACCCGGTCCCCTACAGCGACTACTACACCGCCGACCAGCTCATCGCCAAGCAGCTCAACTCGCTGGGCTTCGACGTGACGGTGGACGGCATCGGCAACCCGACCGTGTGGGCCGGGGACGTCGCGAACGGCACCTTCGACACCACGATCCGCTGGTCGAACCAGGGCCCCAACCCCTATGTGTTCTACAGCGGCTGGCTGGACAAGAGGCTGAGCGCCCCGGTCGGCAAGCCGGCCACCGGCGACTTCGGCCGGTTCTCCAACGGGGCGGCTCAGGCGGCACTGCAGCAGTACGAGAGCTCCGGCAGCACCACCGTGCAGAATCAGGCGATCACCAAGCTGCAGCAGGTCATGACCAGCGAGGCCCCGGTGATCCCGCTGCTCTACGGCGGCGCGTGGGCCGAGTACTCGAGCCGCAACTACACCAACTGGCCGACTTCGAGCAACCCATACATGACGCCGGTGCCGAACACCCCCTACCTGCTGTACACGGTCACCCAGCTGAAGCCGAAGTCCTAAACCAAATGACAACTCAGATGTCCGGGGAGCGCAGCCAGCTGGCTGCGCTCCCCCTTGATGACAAGGTCCGGCTGCTGACCGGAGCGGACAGCTGGCGGATCTCAGGCTGCGACGCCCTCGGGCTGCGCCCGATGGTCACCTCGGACGGGCCGTCCGGGGTGCGGGGCACGACCCTGGACGAGAGCAACCCCTCCAGCTGCCTGCCCTGCCCGTCGGCACTCGGCGCCACCTGGGATCCGGAACTGGTCCGCGAGGTCGCCGCGGCCCTCGGCGCGGAGGCGCGCAGCAAGGGCGTGGACATCCTGCTGGCCCCGACCATCAACCTGATGCGCACCCCGCTCGCCGGGCGGGGCTTCGAGTGCTTCTCCGAGGACCCGGAGCTGACCGCCCGGATCGCCGTCGCGTACGTGACCGGCGTCCAGTCGGCCGGCGTCGCGGCCACGGTGAAGCACTACGTCGGCAACGACTCAGAAACCGAGCGGTGGACCTACGACGCGCGCATCGCCGACCGGGTGCTCCGCGAGCTGTACCTGGTCCCGTTCGAGGCTTCCGTGCGGGAGGGCGGCGCCGCCCTGGTCATGGCCGCGTACAACGTGGTCAACGGGAGCAGGATGACCGAGCACGCCACGCTGCTGCGGGCGGTGCTCAAGGGCGAATGGGGATTCACCGGCCTGGTCACCTCCGACTGGGACGCCACCCGCAGCACGGTGCCGGCCGCCGTGGGCGGGCTGGACCTGGCCATGCCCGGGCCGAACAGGTACTGGGGCCCGGCGCTGGCGGACGCGGTCCGGGCGGGTGAGGTACCCGAGGAAATGGTGGACGACAAGCTGACCAGGCTGCTCGGCGTGGCCCGCCGGGTGGGCGCGCTCAGCGAGGCGGTCACCACGGTTGCGGTGGGCAACGGCGCCGGCCCGCCCGCGCCGCCGGACCTGGTCCCCGCCGCGCTGCTGCGCAGGGCCGTGACCGGCTCGCTCGTGCTGCTGCGCAACGACGGCGCGGTGCTGCCGCTCGCGCCGGGCGGCATCCACCGGGTCGCGGTGATCGGCCCGAACGCGGTGCACCCGGTGATCCAGGGCGGCGGCAGCGCCCGCGTCATCCCGGCGTCCGCCCCGGCGCCGGTCCAGGCCCTGCGGGAAGCAATCGGCGGCGAGGTCACGGTGACCTCGGCGCCCGGCTGCTGGACCTGGCAGGGTGTCCCCGAGCCACCCCGCGGCTCGGTCACCGATCCGGTCACCGGGGAGCCCGGCGTGCGGCTGGAGTTCGCCACCCCAAGCGGTGCGGTGTTCGCCACCGAGCATCGCACCGCGACCGCGCTGGCCTGGTGGGATGGGCTGCCGCCCGGTGTGGGCTGGGGCGAAAGCGGCGTCATCAGGATGCACGCCGCTTTCCGTGCGGATGTCGGCGGGCCCTACCTGTTCGGTGCCGCGGGCGTGGGGCAGCTCACGATCACCGTGAACGGAACGGTCGCCGCGCAGGGCGAGACACCGGTCCCGGCCGACCCGGTCGAGACCATGACCCGCCCTGGCGAGATCCGCGGGCAGGTCACGCTGCCCGGTGGGCAGGACGCCGCGGTCACCGTGGAGTTCCGCCCGGCGGCCGCCTGCCAGGGGCCGGTCGCGCTGCGGCTGGGCGTCACCCCCTCGGCGGACGAGCAGGCGCTGATGGCCGAGGCGGTCGCGGACGCCGAGGCCGCGGACGTGGCGGTCGTGGTGGTCGGCTCGGCGGAGACCTCGGAGAGCGAGGGCTACGACCGGGATACCCTGACCCTCCCCGGCCGGCAGGACGAGCTTGTCCGCCGGGTTGCCGCCGCCTGCCCGCGGACGGTCGTGGTCGTCAACGCCGGCATGCCGGTGCTGATGCCGTGGGCCGGCCAGGTCGGCGCGGTGATCTACGCCTGGCTGCCCGGCCAGGCCATCGGCGAGGCGCTCGCGGACGTGCTGCTCGGCCGTGCCGAGCCGGGCGGCAGGCTGCCGGTCACCCTGCCGGCCGCCGAGGCCGACTGCCCCGTGCTGCATGCGCAGCCAAAGGACGGCCGCCTCGACTACGCCGAGGGGCTGCTCATCGGGTACCGCGGCTACGACGCGGCGGGCATCGCCCCGATGTTCCCGTTCGGTCATGGCCTGGGCTACACCACCTGGGACTACGAGTCGCTGAGTGGCCCCTCGGGCACCCTGGCACCAGGCACCGACGCGCAATTGCGGGTCCGCGTCCGCAACTGCGGATCACGGCCTGGCCGGGAGATCGTCCAGGCTTATGTGACCGGAGCGCCGGGCTCTGCTAGCCCCTACCCCGCCGCGCCGGGCTCTGCTAGCCCCTACCCCGCCGCGCCGGGCTCTGCTAGCCCAGACCCCGCCGCCCCGCGCTCTGCTAGCTCCGACCCCGCCGCCCCACCCAAGGGCAGCCGGCCGGTGCGGGTACTGGGCGCCTTCGGTAGCGTCTCGGCCGGGCCCGGCGAGTCGGCCGAGGTGACCCTCCGGGTGCCCGCCCGGATCTTCGCCGTGTTCGACGAGGAAACCGGGCAGTGGGCATGGCCGCCGGGCGAGTTCACCGTGCAGGTTGGGCGATCCTCACGGGACCTGCGGCTGTCGGCGACCCTGCGGTCGGGGTGACACCGCGCCGCGGGGCCGGCCGTGAGCGCCGCTACGACGGCGCGACCAGCTCCTCCAGGTAGGCCGCATAGTGGTCAAGGCCGCCCGCGTGCGGGTGGCGGTCGCTGAAAAGCAGCCGCCACCCGTGCTGCGGTGCTTCCTCGGTGAGCTTGTCCACCTCTTCCCTGGAGGAGACGTGGAAGGCCAGATGGTTCATCCCGGGGCGGCAGCGGTCGTGACGACCGGCCACCCTGTCAGGCGACTGCTCCAGAACGATGTAAATGGCACCCGCCCGCCAGCTCTGCCCCTCGGGCCACTGGATGAACGGCTGGTAGCCCAGCTCGACCAGTAGCCATCCCCAGCTGGCTTCGGCTCTGGTCAGGTTTGGGACCCAGAGCTCGATGTGATGGATCATCCCCGTGCCAGCATGCTCCACCGAGCCAGAATGCCAGGTTAAGCGGCCGAACGGGACCGTTCAGGTGACAAGACAGAGCAATTAGCCGGCCAGTTCGGCAACGGCCGCGAGCAACCGGTCCACATCCGAGCGGTCGTTGTAGTGCACAAGACCGGCCCGTACCGCGCCGCCGGTGTCCCTGATGCCAAGCGCGCCCGCCGGTTCCCAGGCGTAATTGTCCCCGTCCCAGACGTTCACCTTGCGTTCTGCCAGGTGTTCCGCGGCCGCTCGCGGGGTCAGGCCGGCCACGTTGAAGTACACGGTGGCGGTGCGGTTGCGGGCGTTCCCGTACAGCGTGACCTTGTCCATCGCGGCCAGCCCGGCCAGCAGCACGCGCAGCAGCGCCTGTTCATGCTCGTGAGCGGCGGACATCGAGGTGAGCAGGCGCTGCCGCCTCGTCCCGGCCGCCGTGGCGTCCAGCCCGGCCAGGTGATCCACCGCGGCGGTGACCCCGGCGAAGTCGGCGAAGGGCGGGGTGCCCCATTCGAACCGGTCGGGCACGGTATCGGGCGCGGGGTTCAGCTTGTCCTGCCGCAACGGCTCAAGCAGCGCGGGGTCGGCGATGACCGCGCCGATGTGCGGCCCGGACCACTTGTAGGCGCTGGTGGCGTAGAAGTCGGCACCGAGCGCGGCGACGTCGGTGGGGCCGTGCGGGGTGGCGTGCACCCCGTCCACGTAGCTGAGCGCGCCCGCGGCGCGGGCCTTCGCGGTGATCGCGGCCACGTCGGGCCGGGTGCCCAGGATGTTGCTCGCCGCCGTCACCGCCACCAGCCGGGTCCGCTCGCTCAGCAGCGCGTCGTACTGCCCGGCGGGCAGTTCCGCCGCGGGCAGGTCCATCTCGGCCCAGCGGACCACCGCCCCGGCCTGCGCGGCCGCCTGGACCCACGGCCGGATGTTCGCGTCGTGGTCCAGCCGGGACACGATCACCTCGTCACCCGGGCGCCAGTCCTTGGCCAGCGTGGCGGCGAGCCGGTAGGTCAGCGTGGTCATGTTCGGCCCGAGGATGACACCGGCCGGGTTGCCGCCGGCCAGGTCGGCGACTGCCTGGCGGCACTCGGCCACGATCGCGTCGGACCGCGCGCTGGCCGGGAACGCGCCGTCGGAGTTGCCGAGCCCGGACCGGTGCGCGCCGCTGATGGCGTCGATCACCGGCGCGGGCAGCTGGGTGCCCGCCGCACCGTCGAGGTAGGCGTAACCATCGGCCAGTGCCGGGTAGGCGGCCCGTACCGCGCTGACATCCAGACCCATCGGCTGGTCCTCCCCCGTCTTGGCGCCCTGCGCGTTTGTCATGGCTGGCGCAACCACTACAAAAGATTGTGATGGTTGGCGCAACCATCACAAACGCCGGCCCGGATGGTCGGCGCGGGAGGCGGCCGGAACGGGGGGTGGTATGGCTGGCGGCCCGGGCGGACCGGCCCGAGTGGCGGCCGGCGCAGGAGACGGGCCGGAGCGGGTCCGGCGCAGGAGGCCGCGGGAGCGGATAGCGCGGGAGGTCGCGGGAGCCTATATGCGCGGGAGCGGATAAGCGCGGGAGGCGGCCGGAGGCGCGCAGCAGCGCCTGCCAGGCACCCTCGTGGCCGGCGCCCGCGTGGGGGTGACCGTTGGCCGCGCGGCCCGCGGCCGCTGTGCCCGCTACGGTGGCACCGCACGATGCCACGTGCACGCGGGTCTCCAGCGGCAGCTGCGGCATGCCCGCCTGCCAGCCCGCGGCGAGCAGTTCCGGGCTGGCCGGCTGGTAGCCCTTGCCCAGCGAGGCGGCCAGATCCCAGGCGTGCAGGTGCCACTCGGCGCAGGCGGCGCCCACCATGCCGCCGACGGTCACCACGGTGTCGCCGAACCGGTGGTGCGGCAGATCCCAGACGCCCAGGGCACGGTCGGCGTAGGCACGCGCGGCGGCCGCGAACGCGGCGATGTGCTCCGGACCCGCCGCGTCGGGGAGCGCCGCAAGCTCGGCGGCGTTCTGCCTGGCCAGCTTGCGGGCCAGGCTCTCGGCGCTCGGGCCGCGGGCCATCAGCCGGGCCATCCGGCTGACCGGGGCGTCGTCGAGGTACTCGTGGTAGTCGTCCACGACGCAGCGCAGATGCCCGGCCAGGTCGGTGGCGCGCCACTCGGGGCAGGTGGTCGGGGCGGCCCACGCCTCGCCGGTGAACTGGGCAGCCAGTTCACAGATGACGGTCACGCCGGAGTGGTACGCGGCAAGCGCTGGGCCAGGTGCCCAATCGATCATGGACTGCCCCCAACGGTCCTTCCCGGCCACGCCCCACGGGCCGGGCTAGCCAGCGTGCCAGAGTCGGGGTCGCTCCGCCACCCAGTCGCGGCCATGGTTTCGCCGCCAAACGGCCCATAGACCCGCGATCCGGTGATAACCGGGCAGGTACTGCCCGCTCCCGGCGGCCCGTGAGCGGGCAGAAAACAAGATGACATAGGCGCGGCCCGGCGGTTAGCGTCACAATAATGCCCCCTGAGCACGCTGCTGCCGACGCGCGTGCCCATTCGCCGGCGACACCGATGGCGGCGCTGTGGCGGCTCCGCAGCTACCTGCGGCCCTACCTGTGGCGATTGATCGGAATGCTGGCGGCCGCGTGTGCCTCGGTCGCCACTGCTCTGGTGATCCCACTGCTGACCAAGGCCCTGATCGACGGTGCGCTCAGCACCGGTGACCGCAGCCTGCTGCTGCCCATCGGCCTCGCCGCGACCGGGCTCGGCATAGCGCAGGCAGCACTGAACTTCACCCGGCGCTGGGTACAGGCCAGCGCCGTTACTGGCATGGAACAAGCCATGCGCCGCGACCTGTACGCGCACCTGCAACGGCTTGACGTCGGGTTCCACGACGAATGGCAGTCCGGGCAGCTGCTGTCCCGTGCCACCACCGACCTGTCGGCGATCCGGCGGTTCGCCGGGTTCGGCACCGTGTTCCTGATCACCAACGCGGTCACGTTCGTCGCGGTCGTCGCGCTGCTGATCCACCTCGACTGGTGGCTGGGCCTGATCACCGGCGCGGTCTTCCTGCCGGTGGGCCTGGTGTGCCACCGGTTCGAGCGGCGCTACCGGGTGCTGTCGCGGCGGGCCCAGGACCAGCAGGGCGACCTGGCCACCTACGTGGAGGAGTCCGCCACCGGGATCGCCGTGCTCAAGGCGCTCGGCCGCCGCGCGCAGGCACAGGCCAGGCATGGCGCCCAGGCGTCGCTGGTGTACCAGACCCAGGTCGAGAAGGCACGGCTGCGCGGCTCGTTCTGGGCCACGCTCGACCTCATCCCGAACGCCGTCATCGGCCTCATCGTGCTCCTCGGCGCCATCGCGACCAGCCAGCACGCGCTGACGCTCGGCGGCCTGGTCGCGTTCATCACGCTCACGCTCGAACTGGTCTGGCCGATCGAGGCGATGGGCTACATCCTGGCGAGCGGCCAGGAGGCCGCCACCGCGGCGCAGCGCGTGTACGAGATCCTCGACACCCCGCCAGCGGTCGTCTCCACGCCCGCCCCGAGCGCTCCGGCCGGGCCAGCGGGGGGTTCCGGGGGGTCGGCCCCCCGGGCCAGCACCGTCCGGTTCGACCAGGTGGAGTTCTCTTATCCGGGCGCTCCGCGCCCCGTGCTGCGCGGGGTGTCGCTGGACCTGGAGCCGGGCCAGACCCTCGCGCTGACCGGCGCCACTGGGTCAGGCAAGACCACGCTGCTGCAACTGCTGCCGCGGCTGGCCGACCCGGCCGCCGGGTCGATCACCCTGAACGGCACCGACATCCGGGACATGCCGCTGCCGGTGCTGCGCACCCTGATCGGCTGCGGGTTCGAGGATCCCACCCTGTTCTCGGTCAGCGTGCGGGAGAACGTCACGTTCGGCGCGCCGGACGCCACCGATGAGCAGATCGAGCAGGCCCTTGCGGTGGCCCACGCGGGCTTCGTGGCCCGGCTGCCCTGGGGCCTGGACACCAGGATCGGTGAGCAGGGCATGGCGCTGTCCGGCGGCCAGCGGCAGCGCCTGGCCCTGGCCCGGGCGATCCTGGCCAAGCCGCCCGTGCTCGTACTCGACGACCCGCTGTCCGCGCTGGACGTGCGCACCGAGGAAAAGGTGACCGCCGCCCTGCGGGACGCGCTCGCCGGCACGACCGCGCTGCTTGTCGCGCACCGCCCGTCCACCGTGCTGCTCGCCGACCGGGTGGCCTTGCTCGCCGGCGGCCGGATCGTGGCGACCGGCACGCACGCGGAACTGCTCGCCACCGAGCCCCACTACGCCGAGCTGATGGGCGACGTGGCAGCGGCCGGCGAGCACGACGACTCCGAGCGGGCGGTGGCCAGATGAGCGACCAGCCATGGCGGGGCGTTGCCGCGGAGAACGCCGAGCTGGTCACCGGCAAGCTGTCGGCCCTGCTGCGCAGGCGGGCCAGGCGGCTGCTCACCGCGCTGTTGCGGCCCTACCGGCGCCAGGTGAGCTGGGCGCTGGTGCTGATCGTGGTGGCGAACCTGGCCGCCCTGGCCGGGCCGTGGCTGGTCGGGGTGGGCATCGACCGCGGCATTCCGCCACTGGGGCATGGCGACGTGGTTCCGCTGGCCGCCATCATGGCCGCGTTCTTCGTGGCGGTCGGGGTGCAGGCGATCACGACCCGCGCGTTCGTCCGGGAGATCGGCCGGTTCGGTGAGGGCGTGGTCAGGGAACTGCGCCGCCGGCTGTTCGCGCACTTCCAGCGGCTGCCGGTGGCCTTCCACGAGCGGTACACCTCGGGCCGGGTCATCTCCCGGCAGACCTCGGACATCGACTCGATCTCCGACCTGTTCGAAGAGGGCCTCGACTCGCTGGTGTCGGCGGTCTTCTCGCTGCTGCTCGTGGGCGTGGGCATGCTGCTGCTCGATTGGCCGCTGGCCCTGGTGGTGCTGCTCGGGTTCGGCCCGCTGACCGCGCTCACCCTGTGGTTCCGCCGCGAGTCCGCGCTCGCCTACCGGCGCAGCAGGGAGGCCATCGCGGACGTGATCATCGCGTTTGTGGAGACCTTCGGTGGCATCCGCGCGGTACAGGCGTTCCGCCGGGAGCGCCGCAACGAAGAGATCTTTTCAATGCTGAACGGACGCAACGCCTCGGCCACCCTGCGTTCGATGCGGCTGATTGCGGTGTACTCACCGGGGATCACCCTGGTCGGCAACCTGGCCGTGGGCGCCGTACTGCTGTACGGGGGGCTGCGCGTGGCGAACGGCGACATCAAGGTCGGTGTGCTCGCCACGTTCCTGCTGTACCTGCAGCGCTTCTTCGACCCGCTGCAGGACCTGTCGCAGTTCTACAACTCGTTCCAGTCCGCGGGTGCCGCGCTGGAGAAGATCTCCGGGGTGCTCGACGAGCCGCTGGGGGTACCCGAGCCCGAGGTCCCCGCAGAACTGCCGCAGCGCAGGGGCTCTGCTAGCTCCGGCCCCACCACCCCACCCAAGGGCCGGGAGCTGGGGCTGCGCTCGGTGCGGTTCGGGTACCGCGAGACGATCGTGTTGCCGGATATGAACCTGCGGATTCCGGCGGGCCAGACGGTG
>Ga0306925_10002066_pt1 | contig 17023 bp, 12 predicted proteins | sample flu12Cox44000176_FD_203755 | JGI IMG/M metagenome (GOLD analysis project Ga0306925, IMG submission 203755) | Lab enrichment of tropical soil microbial communities from Luquillo Experimental Forest, Puerto Rico - flux8day.12C.oxic.44.000.176 (v2)... | ecosystem: Environmental > Terrestrial >... | reverse complement strand
TGCCGATCGAGATGTTGGAATTGTCGGGATTGGACACGGCGCCTACGGTCGCCATGCACGCGGCAGGCACCATGCGCGTCTCGCCGGAATTGAGGCGAAGAATCGCGTCCCCTGCATCGCGCCCGACGAGCTGAACATAGCTACCTGCTGCACGAGCGATCTGGCCGCCTTTGCCAATCTTCATCTCCACATTGTGGACGATGGTGCCGATCGGCATGTTGGCGAGCGGCATGGCATTGCCCGGCTTCACGTCGACGCGCGTATTGGCAACAACGGTGTCGCCGGCTTGCAATCGCTGCGGTGCAAGAATGTACGCGAGCTCGCCGTCCTCATACTTTATCAGGGCGATGAACGCGGTGCGGTTCGGGTCATATTCGAGCCGCTCCACGGTTGCCGGCACCCCGAGCTTGGCGCGCTTGAAATCGACGATGCGATAGCTGCGCTTATGCCCGCCGCCGCGATGCCACATCGACACGCGGCCCTGATTGTTGCGGCCGCCGGTTTTCACCAGGCCTTCGGTCAGCGCCTTGACGGGTTTGCCCTTCCACAGATTACTGCGGTCGATGAGCACGAGCTGGCGCTGGCTCGGCGTGGTGGGCTTGAAGGTCTTTAGGGCCATGATCGCGCTAGATCCTCGTGGTCACGTCGATCTTGTCGCCTTCGGCGAGCCTAACGATCGCTTTCTTGACGTCCTGCTGCTTGCCGCGCATGCCCCGAAACGTCTTGGTCTTGCCCTTGCGCAGGATGGTGTTGACGGACAGCACCTTGACCTTGAACAGCTGTTCAACGGCGGCCTTGATCTCCGGCTTGGTCGCGTCGCGGCGAACCTTGAAGATCACCTGGTTGGATTCCGAAGCCATGCTCGATTTCTCGGTGATGACCGGCGCGAGAATGACGTCGTAAGCGGGCAGCGCACTCATTTGAACCGCGCCTCCAGCGCCTGCACGGCGGCCTTGGTCAGCACCAGCTTGTCGTGGTTGAGAATGTCGTAGACGTTGATGCCGGCGACGGGGAGCACATCGACGCCAGGAAGATTGCGCGCGGCCTTGGCGAAGGCCTCCTGCACGGCGGCGCCGTCTATGATCAGCACCGAGCCGAAACCGAGCTTGGAGAAGCGCGACTTGAGCTCCTTGGTCCTGGCCTCTGCCAGCTCGCATTTGTCGATCACGACCAGGGTGTCGGACTTTGCCTTGGCCGAAAGCGCATGCTTAAGCGCGAGCGCGCGAACCTTTTTCGGCAACTGGATCGCGTGACTGCGTGGCTTCGGGCCGAAGGCCTTGCCCCCGCCACGGAAGATCGGCGCTTTCTTGCTCCCGTGCCGGGCGCGGCCGGTGCCCTTCTGGCGATACATCTTGGCGGTCGTGTAGTTGACTTCCGAGCGATCCTTGACGTGAGCGGTGCCGGCACGCCGCTTGGCGAGCTGATAGCGCACCATGCGGTGGAGGATGTCGGGACGCGGGTGGAGCCCGAACACGTCGTCCGAAAGCTCAACCGTTCCCGCCTTCTTGGCGTCGAGCGTGGTGACGTCGGCTTGCATTATTCTTGACTCCCCGCGCCGGCCTGTGCTGGCTCAGCCTCTACTGCGGGCTTGGCCGGAGCGCCATTGACGGCCTCGCCTGAACCCTTGCGGAAGGCGCCCGGCTTTGGCGCCGTTTCTGGCAGCGTGCGCTTTACCGCGTCGCGCAACAGCACCCAGCCGCCTTTGGCGCCCGGTACCGCGCCGCGGATCATGATCAGCCCGCGCTCCGGATCGGTCTTCACCACGCGCAAATTCTGCGTGGTGACGTTCACGTCACCCATGTGACCGGCCATCATCTTGCCCTTGAATACCTTGCCGGGATCCTGGCGCTGACCGGTCGAGCCGTGACTCCTATGACTTACCGACACGCCGTGCGAGGCGCGCAAACCGCCAAACCCATGGCGCTTCATGACGCCGGCAAAGCCCTTACCGATAGTCGTGCCGGATACGTCGACGAACTGACCCTCAACGAAATGATCCGCGGTGATCTCGGCGCCGACCTCGATTACATTGTCAGGGCTCACGCGAAACTCGGCGAGCTTGCGCTTCGGCTCGACGTTGGCCACAGCGAAATGGCCGCGCGCCGCGCGCGAAAGACGCTTGACCTTCGGCGTGCCGGCGCCGAGCTGCAGCGCGGTGTAGCCGTCCTTCTCCGGCATGCGGTGGCCGACAACCTGGCAGCGGTCAAGCCGCAGCACCGTCACTGGGATGTGCTCCCCGGCGTCGGTGAAGATCCTCGTCATGCCGAGTTTTTGTGCGATGACACCTGATCGCATCGGACTTATTCCTTGCCTCGTCCTTCGTCCGCCTAGAGCTTGATCTCGACATCCACGCCGGCGGCCAGGTCGAGCTTCATCAAGGCATCGACGGTCTGCGGCGTCGGGTCGACGATATCGAGCAGGCGCTTGTGCGTGCGCATCTCGAACTGCTCCCGGCTCTTCTTATCGATATGAGGCGACCGATTGACGGTGAATTTCTCGATCCGCGTCGGCAGGGGAATCGGTCCCCGCACCTCGGCGCCCGTGCGCTTCGCCGTGTTGACGATCTCCTTGGTCGACGCATCGAGAATACGGTGGTCGAAGGCCTTGAGCCTGATTCTTATGTTCTGGCTTTGCATCTCGATGGTCCTTGAACGTCGAAGAGCGCGCTGACTTCAACAGAGCGCGCCCTTTTTGGCCTCCCTTTACTCGATAATCGCCGCCACCACGCCGGCGCCGACGGTGCGACCGCCCTCGCGAATGGCGAAACGAAGCTTCTCTTCCATGGCGATCGGCACGATCAGCTCGACCGTCATGGCGATGTTGTCGCCCGGCATCACCATCTCCGTGCCTTCCGGCAGATGCACGACGCCTGTCACGTCGGTGGTGCGGAAGTAAAACTGCGGACGGTAGTTACCGAAGAATGGCGTGTGACGGCCGCCCTCCTCCTTGGTAAGGATGTAGGCCTCAGCCTTGAACTTGGTGTGCGGCTTGACCGAGCCCGGCTTGGCGAGAACCTGGCCGCGCTCCACGCCGTCACGATCGACGCCGCGCAACAGGCAGCCGACATTGTCGCCAGCCTCGCCCTGATCGAGCAGCTTGCGGAACATCTCGACGCCCGTGACGGTGGTCTTGGCGGTGGGCCTGATGCCGACGATCTCGACTTCCTCGCCGACCTTGACCACGCCACGCTCGATGCGGCCGGTCACCACGGTGCCGCGGCCGGAGATCGAGAACACGTCTTCGATCGGCATGAGAAATGGCTTGTCCTTGGGACGGTCAGGCTGCGGGATATAGGCGTCGACAGCGTCCATCAGCGCCTCGATCGACTTCTTGCCGATCTCTTCGTCGCGACCCTCGAGCCCGGCAAGGGCGGAGCCCTTGACGATCGGGATCTCGTCGCCAGGGAATTCGTATTTGGAGAGAAGCTCGCGTACCTCGAGCTCGACCAGGTCGAGCAGCTCGGGGTCATCGACCATGTCGGTCTTGTTGAGGTAGACGACGAGCGCGGGCACGCCCACTTGGCGGGCAAGCAGGATGTGCTCGCGGGTCTGCGGCATCGGGCCGTCGGCCGCGGACACCACGAGAATGGCGCCGTCCATCTGTGCCGCGCCGGTGATCATGTTCTTCACATAGTCGGCGTGGCCGGGACAGTCGACATGGGCGTAGTGGCGCTTGCCGGTCTCGTACTCCACATGAGCGGTGGAGATGGTGATGCCGCGCGCCTTCTCCTCCGGCGCCTTGTCTATTTCGTCATAGGCCGTGAACTTAGCGCTACCCTTTTCGGCCAGCACCTTGGTGATTGCTGCCGTCAGCGTGGTCTTGCCATGATCGACGTGACCGATCGTTCCGATGTTGCAATGAGGCTTCGTCCGCTGGAATTTTTCCTTGGCCATGCTGGCTCTCCATCCTTCAACACAAATACGAAAGTCTTCTCCAAAGCTCAGGCGTATTTCGCCTGCACCTCTTCGGCAACCGCCTGCGGAACTTGCGCATAGTGGTCGAATTGCATGGTGAACTGCGCCCGGCCCTGGCTCATGGAGCGGAGCGTGTTCACATACCCGAACATGTTGGCGAGTGGCACCATGGCGCTGATCACCGATGCGTTGCCGCGCGTCTCCTGGCCGCGCACCTGGCCGCGCCGGCTAGTGAGATCGCCGATGATGCCGCCGACATATTCTTCCGGCGTGACCGCCTCGACCTTCATGATCGGCTCGAGCAGCTTCGGGCCAGCTTTCAGCGCGCCCTCGCGGAAGGCCGTGCGCGCCGCGATCTCGAACGACATGACGCTTGAGTCCACGTCATGGTAGGCGCCATCGATCAAGCTCACCTTCACATCGAGGATCGGGAAGCCGGCAAGCACGCCGGAATCGACGACGCTCTTCACGCCCTTCTGCACGCCGGGGATGAATTCCTTCGGCACGTTGCCGCCGACCACCTTGTTGTCGAACTCAAAGCCCTTTCCGGCCTCGTTCGGCTCGATCACGAGCTTGACGCGGGCGAACTGGCCGGAGCCGCCGGTCTGCTTCTTGTGAGTGTAGTCGACCTCCGACCGCCGCGACACGGTTTCTCGATAGGCGACCTGCGGCGCGCCGACATTGGCCTCGACCTTGAATTCGCGGCGCATGCGATCGACGATAATGTCGAGATGCAGCTCGCCCATGCCCTTGATGATGGTCTGGCCTGATTCATGGTCGACCAAGACGCGAAACGAGGGGTCTTCCTGGGCCAGACGGTGCAAGGCGACGCCCAGCTTTTCCTGGTCGCCTTTGGTCTTAGGCTCGACCGCGACCTCGATGACCGGATCCGGAAACTCCATGCGCTCGAGGATCACTGGCTTGGCCGGATCGCATAGCGTGTCGCCGGTTGTGACATCCTTGAGACCGGCAAGCGCGACAATGTCGCCGGTATAAGCGTCCTTGATGTCCTCGCGGTGATTGGCGTGCATCAGCAACATGCGGCCAATGCGCTCCTTCTTGTCCTTCACCGTATTCTGCAGGGTCATACCGGTCTCGACCTTGCCGGAATAGATGCGGCAGAAGGTGAGCGAGCCGACAAACGGATCGTTCATGATCTTGAACGCGAGCATCGAGAGCGGTTCGCTGTCGGAGGGCGCGCGCGTGACCTCCTCGCCGGTCTTGTAGTCGATGCCCTTCATCGGCGGTACGTCGAGCGGCGACGGCAGATAATCGACGACCGCGTCGAGCATGGGCTGCACGCCCTTGTTTTTGAAGGCAGAGCCGCACAGGATCGGCACGAAGATGTTGTGTACGGTGCCCTGGCGGATCAGCTTCTTGATGGTATCGATGTCTGGATGCTCGCCCTCGAGATAGGCTTCCATCGCCCCTTCGTCGAGCTCCACTGCCTGCTCGACGAGTTTCTCGTGATACTCCTTCGCCTGATCGAGCAGATCGGCCGCAATCTCCTCGTCATGGAATTTGGCACCGAGGGACTCATCGTCCCACACTACCGCCTTCATCCGTACGAGATCGATGATACCTTTGAACTTGCTCTCCGAGCCGAGCGGCAGCTGCAGTACTATCGGATTGGCGCCGAGGCGATCGCGCACCATCTGCACCGCCTCGAAAAAGTCGGCGCCGATCTTATCCATTTTGTTGACGAATACCATGCGCGGCACGCCGTATTTGTCGGCCTGACGCCATACAGTTTCGGTCTGCGGCTCAACACCGTGGTTCGCATCAAGGAGAGCGACCGCGCCATCGAGCACGCGCAAAGAGCGCTCGACCTCGATGGTGAAGTCGACGTGGCCCGGCGTGTCGATGATGTTGATGCGCTTGCCGTTCCAATAGGCCGTGGTCGCGGCCGAGGTGATAGTGATGCCGCGCTCCTGCTCCTGCTCCATCCAGTCCATGGTGGCCGCGCCATCATGCACCTCGCCGATCTTGTGGCTCTTTCCGGTATAATAGAGGACACGCTCCGTGGTCGTGGTCTTGCCGGCGTCGATATGCGCCATGATCCCGATATTGCGGTAGTCCTGAAGTAGCGTGGCTCTGGGCATGTCGGAAATCCTTGAGCTCGTTACCAGCGGTAATGCGAGAAGGCGCGGTTCGCCTCCGCCATCCGGTGGGTGTCCTCGCGCTTCTTGACGGCAGTCCCGCGATTGTTGGCGGCATCGAGCAGCTCGCCCGAGAGCCGGTCCACCATGGTGTTCTCGTTGCGGCCGCGCGCCGAGGAAATGATCCAGCGAATGGCGAGCGCCTGACGGCGGTCGGAACGAACCTCGACGGGGACCTGATAGGTGGCGCCGCCGACGCGGCGAGACCGCACCTCAAGAGCCGGCATCACGTTGCGCAACGCCTCGTGGAACAGCTCGACCGGGTTTTGTTTAGTCTTCTTCTCCATTTGGTCGAGCGCGCCATAAACAATACGCTCGGCGACCGACTTCTTGCCTTCCTGCATAATGCTGTTCATGAACTTGGTCAGCACCACGTCGCCGAACTTCGGATCGGGGATTATGTCGCGCTTATCTGCCTTGCGCCGCCGGGACATAGTCTGGTTCCTTGATTCTTCTTCCGAAGGTCCCCGGCCTTAACTGACTTGGCCCGAGTGACCTCCTCACTTTCCTAAGAGGTCACTTCGGCCGCTTGGCGCCGTATTTCGAACGCCGCTGGCGGCGATCGCCTACGCCTTGGGTATCGAGCACGCCACGAATAATGTGATAGCGCACACCGGGCAGATCCTTGACGCGGCCGCCACGGATCAGGACCACGGAGTGCTCCTGAAGGTTATGGCCCTCGCCCGGGATGTAGCTCGTTACTTCGAGGCCGTTGGTCAGGCGCACGCGCGCAACCTTGCGCAGTGCAGAGTTCGGCTTCTTTGGCGTCGTCGTATAGACGCGCGTGCACACGCCGCGTTTCTGCGGACAGGCCTGCATTGCCGGCACTTTGTTCCGCTTCCCAGGCTGTCGGCGAGGTTTGCGGATCAGTTGTTGTATCGTTGGCATCTCAAGCTTTCGTTCAATCTTTCGTCCAGGGGCTAAAGCCCCACAACTCGGCAAAGGGCCAAAGGCCCACAACACCTGAGGCTGAAGTGCGGGTGAGCGCGATCTTCAGCCCCCTAAACCAGAGGATCTTGAAGGGCAGGCCCTCAAGATCATGTGCCCGAATTTGACCCGGTTAGTCCGGCAGCGTTTAGCCCCGCGCAAAGAGCTACCGCCTGCCGCGAAAGTGGGCGCGTTGTATCAGGCCGATTCTCTTATCGTCAAGGGTCAGGCGCCCGGTTTTAGTCGTCAGACGCGAGATTCTTCCGAAGTCTGACGCCTGACCAAGCTGGCTACACTGCCTCGCGCTCCTCCGCAGCCTCGTCGTCTTCCTGCTCGATCTGGTCTGAGGCCGTGCGCTGCCGCTCCTCCAGGATAAGGTCGTCGCGGTGGCTTGCGATCTTGCTCAACCTCGCGAGCATGCCGCCGGTGCCGGCCGGAATAAGCCGCCCGACGATGACATTCTCCTTGAGCCCCTCGAGCGCATCGGTCTTGCCGTTGACCGCGGCATCAGTGAGCACGCGGGTGGTCTCCTGGAAGGAGGCCGCCGAGATGAACGAGCGGGTCTGCAGGGAGGCCTTGGTGATGCCAAGCAGCACCGGCTGACCCGTTGCGGGCTTGCCGCCATGGGCTTCGACCGCGGAGTTGGCGTCCTCGAAGTCGATCCGGTCCACCTGCTCGCCCTTGAGGAAGTCGGTCGTGCCCGGATCGTCCACCTCGGTCTTCTGCAGCATCTGCCGGACGATCACTTCGATATGCTTGTCGTTGATAGTAACGCCTTGCAGGCGATAGACCTCCTGGATCTCGTTGACGAGATAGTTGGCGAGCTCCTCAACGCCCTTGATCGCCAGTATGTCGTGCGGTGCCGGATGGCCATCGAGCAGGAATTCGCCTTTCTCGATACGGTCGCCCTCCTGCACGGCGAGATGCCGTCCCTTGGGGATCAGATACTCGACCGGCTCATGGCTGTCGTCGTCCGGCACGATGGTGATGCGCCGCTTGTTCTTATAGTCGCGGCCAAGCTGCACCGTTCCAGAGACCTCGGCGATGATGGCGTGATCCTTGGGACGCCGCGCCTCGAACAGCTCGGCCACCCGCGGCAGACCGCCAGTGATGTCGCGCGTCTTGGCGCTCTCCATCGGGATACGCGCAAGCACGTCGCCGGCCATTACCTGATGCCCAGGCTCCACCGACATGATTGCATCCACCGGCAGGAGGTAACGAGCCTCGCCGCCGCGTGACAGTTTGCCGATCTTACCCTTCTTGTCCTTGATCACGACGGCCGGCCGCAAGTTCACGCCGCGCGGGCTGGCGCGCCAATCGACGATGACGCTGTTGGTGATACCCGTCGACTCGTCCTTGCGCTCGCTGACCGACACGCCTTCGACCAGATCTTCGAAGTCGACAGTGCCTTCGATCTCAGTCAGCACCGGACGGGTGTAGGGATCCCACTCGGCGAGACGATCGCCGCGCTTGACCTGGGCACCGTTGTCCACACGCAAGTGCGTGCCGTAAGGCAGCCGGTGCACGGCGCGCTCGGTGCCGTCCTGATCGGCAACGACCAGAATCGTGTTGCGGCCCATTACCATCAGCCGGCCCTGCGAGTCCCTGACCACGTTGCGCTGCTTAATCTTCACCGTGCCGTCGAAATTCGACTCCAAGGACGACTGGTCGACGACCTTGGCGCTCGCCACACCGCCAAGATGGAAGGTGCGCATGGTGAGCTGCGTTCCAGGCTCGCCGATTGACTGCGCGGCGATGACGCCCACGGCCTCGCCGAGATTGACTGGCGTGCCGCGGGCAAGATCACGCCCGTAGCACTTGGCGCAGATGCCGTTGCGGGTCTCGCAGGTCAGCGCGGAGCGGATGCGAATCTCCTGGACGCGCGCTTCCTCAAGAGCCTCGACTTGCTCCTCTTCGATCAGTTCGCCGGCCTTGATAATCACCTTGCCCGTGGCAGGATTCTTGACGTTCTCCGCCGCGGTCCGGCCGAGAACGCGCTGGCCAAGAGACACGATCACCTCGCCAGACTCGATGAGCGCCCGAGCGGTGATCCCGGCATCGGTGCCGCAATCCTCCTCGGTAACGATGCAGTCCTGCGCCACGTCGACGAGTCGCCTGGTCAGGTATCCCGAGTTCGCCGTTTTCAGAGCGGTGTCGGCCAAGCCCTTGCGAGCGCCGTGGGTCGAGTTGAAGTACTCGAGCACCGACAGCCCCTCTTTGAAGTTGGAGATGATCGGTGTCTCGATGATCTCGCCAGACGGCTTGGTCATCAGTCCGCGCATGCCGGCAAGCTGCTTCATCTGCGCAGGTGAACCGCGCGCACCGGAATGCGACATCATATAGATCGAGTTGATCGGCTTCTCGCGACCGGTCTTGGCATCGCGCTGTACCGAGGAGATGCGCTTCATCATCTCCTTGGCGACCTGTTCGGTGCACTCGGTCCAGGTGTCGACGACCTTGTTGTATTTCTCGCCGCGAGTGATCAGTCCGTCATTGTATTGCTGCTCGTACTCGCGCACGAGCTCGCTCGTCTTGTGGACAATAGCGTCCTTGGTTTCTGGAATCACCATGTCGTCCTTGCCAAACGAGATGCCGGCACGGCAGGCATAGGAGAAGCCAAGCCCCATGATCTTGTCGCAGAAGATGACCGTCTCCTTCTGACCGCAGTGGCGGTAGACCACGTCGATCATGTGCGAGATGTCCTTCTTGGTGAGGAGCCGGTTCACCAGGTCGAAGCTGACATTTGGCTTCCTCGGCAACAGATCGCCGAGCAACATGCGGCCAGGCGTCGTCTCGTAGATGTGCGAGACGGGCTTGCCCTTCTCGTCGACGGTCCGGAACCGGCCCTTGATCTTGGCGTGTAGGCTCAAGACCTTGGCGTCAAGCGCATGCTGGATCTCGGCAATGCTGCCGAAGACCATGCCCTCGCCTGGCTCGCCGTCCATGGCGATCGATAGATAGTAGATGCCGAGCACGATGTCCTGCGATGGCACGATGATCGGCGAGCCGTTGGCCGGGTGCAGTATGTTATTCGTCGACATCATCAGCACGCGTGCCTCGAGCTGAGCCTCGAGAGACAAGGGCACGTGCGCGGCCATCTGGTCGCCGTCGAAGTCGGCATTGAACGCCGCGCAGACGAGCGGATGCAGTTGGATGGCCTTGCCCTCGATCAGCACCGGCTCGAACGCCTGAATGCCGAGACGGTGCAGTGTCGGCGCGCGGTTGAGTAGCACCGGGTGCTCCCGGATCACCTCATCGAGGATGTCCCAGACCTCTGGCTTTTCTTTCTCAACGAGCTTCTTTGCCTGCTTTACCGTGGCGGCGTGACCCTTGGCGTCAAGCCGCGCATAGATGAACGGCTTGAACAGTTCGAGCGCCATCTTTTTCGGCAGCCCGCACTGATGGAGCTTGAGCTCAGGACCGACCACAATCACCGACCGGCCAGAATAGTCGACACGCTTGCCGAGCAGGTTTTGGCGGAACCGGCCCTGCTTGCCCTTGAGCATGTCGGCCAGCGACTTGAGCGGCCGCTTGTTCGCGCCAGTGATCACGCGTCCACGTCGACCATTGTCGAACAGCGCGTCCACCGCCTCCTGCAGCATCCGCTTCTCGTTGCGGATGATGATGTCGGGCGCGCGAAGCTCCATTAGCCGCTTCAAGCGATTGTTGCGATTGATGACGCGGCGATAAAGGTCGTTCAAATCGGACGTGGCGAAACGCCCGCCATCGAGCGGCACGAGCGGCCGCAGCTCCGGCGGGATCACCGGGACGACCGTCAAAATCATCCACTCAGGCTTGTTGCCCGACTCGATGAAGGCTTCAACGACCTTGAGCCGCTTGGCGAGTTTCTTAGGCTTGAGCTCTGACGTCGATTCGGCAATCTCCTGGCGGAGCTCGGCGGCGGTCTTCTCGAGATCCAGCCCCTTCAACAACTCGCGGATCGCCTCTGCGCCGATCGACGCCGTGAACGAATCCTCGCCGAAATCCTCCTGCGCCTTGAGGTATTCCTCCTCGGTCAAGGGCTGCAGCGGCTTCAGCGTGGTCAAACCCGGCTCGAGCACGATGTAGTTCTCGAAATAGAGAACACGTTCAAGGTCTTTGAGCGTCATGTCGAGCAGAAGCCCTATGCGGGACGGCAGCGACTTCAAGAACCAGATATGGGCGACCGGAGCGGCAAGCTCGATATGGCCCATGCGTTCGCGCCGGACCTTGGCGAGCGTCACCTCCACGCCGCACTTCTCGCAGATGACGCCCTTGTACTTCATGCGCTTGTACTTGCCGCACAAGCACTCGTAGTCCTTCACTGGGCCGAAGATGCGCGCGCAGAACAGCCCGTCGCGCTCCGGCTTGAAGGTGCGGTAGTTGATTGTCTCCGGCTTCTTGATCTCCCCATAGGACCAGGACAGAATTTTATCTGGGCTCGCAATGCCAATGCGAATCTGGTCGAAATTCTGCTGCTGGACTTGAGGACTGAAGAGATTGACGATTTCCTGATTCATTTTCTTATCTCCAATGGGCGTCCACCGCCCTTCAGTTCATAACTTCGCGTCTCAGCTTCGCTCCGCTTACTCGGCCGCCAGCCGCGGTAGCCGCGCGCGAACCGGTTGCTCCTCCGGTTTCGGCTGCACCAGCTCGACATTCAGCCCAAGCGCTCGCATCTCCTTGACGAGCACATTAAAGCTCTCCGGAATGCCTGCCTCGAAGGTGTCATCGCCGCGCACAATGGCCTCGTAGACCTTGGTACGGCCGGCAACGTCGTCAGACTTGACGGTCAGCATCTCCTGCAAGGTGTAAGCCGCCCCGTATGCCTCAAGCGCCCACACCTCCATTTCGCCGAAGCGCTGGCCTCCGAACTGGGCCTTGCCGCCGAGCGGCTGCTGGGTGACGAGGCTGTAGGGCCCAATCGAGCGGGCGTGGATCTTGTCGTCCACGAGGTGGTGGAGCTTTAGCATATAGATGTAGCCCACCGTCACCTTGCGCTCGAACGGCTCGCCGGTGCGTCCATCATGCAGGGTCACCTGCCCCGATGTGTCGAGATCGGCGGCCGCAAGCAGGGCCGTCACGTCACCCTCATGCGCCCCATCGAAAACGGGTGTTGCCACCGGAACGCCCGCGCGCAGATCCTCGCTCACCTCGACGAGGTGGTCGTCTTTCAGCGCATTGACCGCCTTGTCGTCGCCATAGACCGACTTGAGCAGATCTTTCAGCGGCTTCGCCTTGTGCGAGGCGTTATAGGCGTCGAGCGCCTCGCCGATCTTGCGGCCGAGGCCACGGCACGCCCAACCAAGGTGCGTCTCGAGAATTTGGCCGACATTCATGCGGCTCGGCACGCCGAGTGGGTTCAGAACGATGTCGATCGGCGTGCCGTCATCGAGATACGGCATGTCCTCTATCGGCACGATTTGGCTGATCACGCCCTTGTTGCCGTGACGGCCGGCCATCTTGTCGCCGGGCTGGATCTTGCGCTTCACCGCAACAAACACCTTGACCATTTTCATCACGCCGGGCGGCAGCTCGTCACCGCGCTGGAGCTTATCGACCTTGTCGACGAAGCGCTGCTCGAGGCCCTTCTTGGCCTCTTCATATTGGCGGCGGATGGCCTCGACCTCTGCCATGGCCTTTTCGTTCTTTAGCGCCACCTCCCACCAATGGGAGCGTGGCACCTCGTCGAGCAGCGCCTCGGTGACCTTGGAGTCTTTCTTGAGACCCTTCGGCCCCTTGGCCACGATCTTGTGCATCAGCACGTACTTCAGACGGCCGTACACGTTGCGGTCGAGGATAGCGAGCTCGTCGTCGCGATCCTTGGCGAGACGCTCGATCTCCTCGCGCTCGATGGCCATGGCGCGCTCGTCCTTCTCCACGCCGTGACGATTGAATACGCGCACCTCGACGACCGTTCCGGTGACCCCAGGCGGCAGCTTCAACGACGTATCGCGCACGTCGGACGCCTTCTCGCCGAAGATGGCACGAAGCAGCTTCTCCTCCGGCGTCATCGGGCTCTCGCCCTTCGGTGTGATCTTGCCGACCAGGATATCGCCGGGGTTCACCTCGGCGCCGATATAGACGATACCTGCCTCGTCGAGGTTCTTCAGCGCCTCCTCCGAGACATTCGGAATATCGCGCGTGATCTCCTCAGGCCCGAGCTTGGTGTCGCGAGCCATCACCTCGAACTCCTCAATATGGATCGAGGTGAATACATCGTCACGCACGACGCGTTCGGAGATTAGGATCGAATCTTCGAAGTTGTAACCCATCCACGGCATGAACGCGACGAGCACGTTCCGCCCGAGCGCGAGCTCGCCGAGATCGGTCGACGGGCCATCAGCGATGATCTCGCCAGCCTGCACCTGGTCGCCGACCCGCACCAGCGGACGCTGATTGATGCAGGTGTTCTGGTTCGAGCGCTGGAACTTGCGCAGATTATAGATGTCGACGCCGGACTTCGACGGATCAGTCTCCTCAGTCGCGCGCACCACGATGCGGGTTGCGTCGACCTGATCGACCACACCGGTGCGGCGCGCGCCAATGGCCGCGCCCGAATCGCGCGCCACGACTTCTTCCATACCGGTGCCGACCAGCGGCGCTTCCGCCGTGATCAGCGGCACCGCCTGACGCTGCATATTGGAGCCCATCAGAGCACGGTTGGCGTCGTCATTCTCCAGGAACGGAATGAGCGCCGCGGCTACCGAAACGAGCTGCTTTGGCGACACGTCGATGAGGTCGACCTTCTCCGGCGGCATCAGCTCGACGTCGCCGGCATGCCGGCACACAATCAGCTCCTCGGTGAACGTGCCGTTCGGCGCGAGCTTCGCGTTGGCCTGTGCGATGATGTAACGCGCCTCCTCCATCGCCGAGAGGTACACCACCTCGTCAGTCACCTTGCCCTTGACCACGCGGCGATACGGGCTCTCGATGAAGCCGTATTTGTTGACCCGCGCGTACGTTGCGAGCGAGTTGATCAGACCAATATTCGGTCCCTCCGGCGTCTCGATCGGACAGATGCGACCGTAATGGGTCGGGTGCACGTCGCGCACCTCGAATCCCGCACGCTCGCGGGTGAGGCCGCCTGGTCCAAGCGCCGACAGCCGCCGCTTATGGGTAATCTCAGACAGCGGGTTGGTCTGGTCCATGAATTGCGACAGCTGCGAGGAGCCGAAAAACTCGCGCACAGCGGCAGCGGCGGGCTTCGCGTTGATCAGATCCTGCGGCATAACCGTGTCGATATCGACCGAGCTCATGCGCTCCTTGATTGCCCGCTCCATGCGGAGGAGTCCGACGCGATATTGATTTTCCATTAGCTCGCCGACCGAACGGACCCGGCGATTGCCGAGATGATCGATGTCGTCGATCTCGCCCTTGCCGTCGCGCAAATCCACGAGCGTCTTGATAACGGCGAGGATGTCCTCCTTGCGCAGCGTGCGCACCGTGTCAGGGCACTCGAGGTCGAGACGCATGTTCATCTTCACGCGGCCGACAGCAGACAAATCGTATCGCTCGGCGTCGAAGAAGATGCCGTTGAACAGGGTCTGGGCTGCCTCGAGCGTCGGCGGTTCGCCGGGACGCATGACACGGTAGATGTCGAGCAGAGCCTCCTCGGTGTTCGAGTTCTTGTCGATGGCGAGCGTGTTGCGGATGAACGCCCCGACATTGACGTGGTCGATATCGAGGATCGGAATCTCCTTCAGCCCGAGATCGCGCAGCGTAGCGACGAGCGTAGCGTCGATCTCCTCGCCAGCCTCTGCGTAGATTTCACCGGTCTCCATGTTGAGAATGTCCTCGGCGAGATAGCGGCCGTGAAGGTCCTCGTCCTTGACCAGCAGCTCCTTCAGGCCTTCATCGGCGAGCTTCTTGGCGAGGCGCGCGGTCACCTTGCGGCCGGCCTCGATGGCCACCTTGCCGGTCTTGGCGTCGATCAGGTCGCTCGACGACTTGATGCCGCGCATCCGGTCAGGCCTGAAGGGCATGCGCCAACCTTCCTTGGTCGCTTTGAGCGGAATGCGATCGTAGAAGGTGGAAAGGATCTCTTCGTCATCAAGACCGAGCGCGTAGAGAAGCGTCGTCACCGGAAGCTTCCGGCGCCGGTCGATGCGCACATAGACAATGTCCTTGGCGTCGAACTCGAAATCGAGCCAGGAGCCGCGATAAGGAATGATGCGGGCTGCAAATAAAAGCTTGCCAGAGGAATGGGTCTTACCGCGGTCATGGTCGAAGAACACGCCGGGTGAGCGGTGCATTTGCGAGACGATGACGCGCTCGGTGCCGTTGATGACGAAAGTGCCGTTCGAGGTCATGAACGGCATATCGCCCATATAGACGTCCTGCTCCTTGATGTCCTTGACCGAGCGGGCGCCGGTCTCCTCGTTCACATCGAATACAATAAGGCGGAGCGTGACCTTCAGCGGCGCGGCGAACGTCATGCCGCGCTGTTGACACTCATCGACGTCGTATTTCGGCTGCTCGAAGGCGTAGCGGACGAACTCGAGCTGGGCGCGCTCGCCGAAATCACGAATGGGAAATACCGAGCGGAACACGGCTTGCAGCCCCTCGTCGGGACGGCCGTCCCCTGGCTCGGCCACCATCAGGAACTGATCGTAGGACTGCCTCTGCACCTCGATGAGATTGGGCATCTCGGCCACTTCGCGGATGCGGCCGAATATTTTCCGCAACCGCTTACGCCCATCTGAAGAAGTCTGCTGCGCCATATGGGTCCTCTCAAGCTCCAAGAGACGGCTCACCGGAATCCCCGCACGTCCAATTGCGAAGGTTCTGGCGAAGCGTCACTAACAATTGTTGGTTGTGTGCCCGGGCAGACTCCCCTATGTGGGATCCGCCCGGGCACATTTCAACCCGAACTATTTCAGCTCGACGGTCGCACCTGCGGCTTCGAGCTGCTTCTTGATCTTCTCGGCCTCTTCCTTGTTGATGCCTTCTTTGACCGGCTTCGGGGCGCCCTCGACCAGGTCCTTTGCCTCCTTCAGGCCGAGGCTGGTGATTGCGCGCACCTCCTTGATCACGTTGATCTTTTGGGCGCCGGCCGAGGCCAGGATAACGTTGAACTCGGTCTTCTCCTCGGCAGCGGCGGCCGGAGCCCCGCTACCGGCGGCAGCCATCACGGCCACCGGAGCCGCGGCGGAAACGCCCCATTTCTCCTCGAGCATTTTGGCGAGCTCTGCCGCCTCTAGCACGGTGAGGCCCGAAAGCTCGTTGACGATTTTCTGCAAGTCAGCCATCAGTTTATCCTCATAAGTTCCACTACTGGTTCCACAACGGCGACTTTAAGCCGCCTCGCCTGTCTTGCCGTAGGCTGCAAACACCCGCGCGAGCTGCGCGCCCGGTTCGTTCGCCACGCGAGCAATCTTGCTCGCCGGCGCCTGGACGAGCCCGACAAGCTTCCCGCGAAGCTCGTCGAGCGACGGAAGGTTTGCGAGCGAGCTCACCCCTTGGGGGTCCAGCACCGTCGTTCCCATCGCGCCGCCAAGGATCACGAACTTTTCGTTGGCCTTGGCGAATTTGACGGCAACTTTTGGTGCCGCCACGGGATCGTTGGAATAAGCGAGGCAGGTAGGCCCCTTCAGCAAATCCGCGATGCCCTTGGCGTTGGTCCCTTCGAGCGCGAGCTTCGCGAGCCTGTTCTTGGCCACCTTGACCTCGCCTCCTGCGCTACGAATATCGCGTCGAAACTTGGTCATGTCGGCGACCGAGAGCCCGGCATAGTGAGCGACGACGATCACGCCGGTCTTGGCGATAGCGGCGTGAAGCGACGTAACGACTTCGCGCTTCTGTGCTCTATCCACTAGCTCGCTCCGTCAGTTGCGAGGCTGGAGCGGAAGCCCCTCGCCTCTCACCACACCTTGCCGCAAGAAGCGCGGACGGACGGCACAAGCCGCGTCCCGCATTTCCAGCGGCGCTCCGTTGCCTGTCCTGCTCGTACGCGTAACAGCGATAGAGCCACTTACGAGGTTCAAACCGATCTCCAGGTTCCGGGTCTTCCGAAACCTCGAACCGTTCGTCTCCCGTCTCATG
>Ga0306925_10002064_pt1 | contig 17039 bp, 16 predicted proteins | sample flu12Cox44000176_FD_203755 | JGI IMG/M metagenome (GOLD analysis project Ga0306925, IMG submission 203755) | Lab enrichment of tropical soil microbial communities from Luquillo Experimental Forest, Puerto Rico - flux8day.12C.oxic.44.000.176 (v2)... | ecosystem: Environmental > Terrestrial >... | reverse complement strand
ATCGGTTTCGTCGCAATACTTGCCGGCCTAAACCCTGGCATGACCGCGCTGTCGCTGGAGCACGGTGCGGTGTGGCTTCTGCGCGCGTTGCCGTTGACTCCAGCGGACATTTTGCGAGACAAGTTCGTCGTGGCCTGGGGGCAGACGGCGATCGTCGTCTCGTTCGGCGCAGCGGCGCTCGCCTATGGCTATCGTTTCAATCTCAAAGCTACGTTTGCCGTGCTTGGTTTTGCGCTCCTGATGTCCGCCTGCTCCGTGTGTTACGGGCTGGTTTTCGATACGACATTCCCCTCGTTCTCGTGGGATAATCCCAACGCGATCAACCGTGGAGTCCGGATGATATTGCCTTTTCTTGCGGGGGTTGGCACGCTCGCGCTCTGCGCCGGCGCACTCGGCGCAACGCGTGTGCTGGTGCATGGTGACCGGGGTGTAGCCCTGGGCTTGGCGTCAAGTGCAGTCATCGTTACCGCGCTGGCTACCGGGAGCTTGCGTAAGGCGCTGGGTGATATTGCCTCCTTCGAGGTGTGACGAGGTGGCAGCTGCATACGCGCGCCTAGCCTTTCTCGTGAGCATAGCTCTTGCAGGGACGGGTTGTGCGCGCCTGTCAGGTCAGCAAGCGGCGCAACAAGCACTCGACCTGTTCGTGCCGCAACGGTTAGCCGGAGAACCGCTGCTCGTCTTGGTCCATGGTGGTGGTTGGAGCAGTGGCGACAAGGCAGCCTACGGCGTTATCGCTCGGCAGCTGTCCGGCTGCGGCATCGCAGTGGCTAACGTCGATTATCCGATGGGGCCGCGTGTTCGCGCACGTGATCAAGCCCGATCCGTGCTGGCCGCCATTGCGTGGACGCAAAACCGGGCCGCCATCTACGGATATGATGGTGACCGCACCTCGCTCATGGGACACTCAGCTGGAGCCGAGATCGTTTCTTTGGCAGTGCTTGATCCAGAACTTGCGCGCTCGAGGCGGAGCGTGCGCGTCAGCGGTGTGATAGCCATGGCGGGCCTGGGCTACATTCCGCCACAACCGGAGCAGCTTGCCACGTTGCCTGCGTATCTCAATCGGTTTTATCATGCCGCTTTCGGCCCCCAGGTTGAGACCTGGAGCCGTTATGACTTGACGCGTTTCGTTCGCGCAGGACCGCCGGGTTGGCTTGTGATCCGCGGTCGAGATGATATGATCGCACCAGAGGAAGACTCCGCAGCACTTGCGCTTGCGCTGCGGCAGGCTGGGGCGGCTGTCGATTACGTCGAGCAGCCCGACCGCGATCATGATTCGATCGCGCAGGGCATGATTTTCCTGGGGGACGATCCCGTGCGATCGCGCGTCGAGCGCTTTGTGACGAGCAGATAGACGCGGCTACTGGCGTGGGGAAAACCAGCCACGCCCGCCAAGTAGACGGTGGTGATCACCGGCTCCCCAATAGGCATCCTGCACTCGATGCATCTCAACCCGGACGGCAAGCCGCCCCGGCGCGTTGATTGGCGCCGGATCGCGCGCTACTTCCGGCCGTATTGGCGGCAGATCGCGCTCATCATGCTCGCGATTATCGTGACCAGCTCGCTCGGTCAGCTCCCGCCACTCTTCACAAAATGGATCATCGACGGCGCGATCGCCGGCAAGAATCTGCACGCGCTTGCCATCTTCGTCGCCGGCATGGTGCTGTCAGCGCTCGTCGCAAGCGCGATCGGCGCTTGGCAGGGCTACCTCAACGCGGCCGTTGGTGAGGGCATCATGCGTGATATGCGCGATGCCCTCGTGCAGCATCTGCACGGCATGTCGCTGGCGTTCTTCACATCTACCAAGACCGGCGAGATCATGAACCGTGTCTCGAGCGATGTGGATGCGATTGATAACGTCGTTACGGGAACGCTGGTCACGATTGTCACGAATGTCGCCGTGATCGTCACGACGACTGTCGCGATCTTCTGGTTGGATTGGCGCCTGGCGCTCGTGTCCATGGTGGTCGTGCCGTTCATGGTCATTCCACTTGCGCCCGTGGGCCGCGCAATGTATCGGATTCGCAAACGCACGCGCGAGCAGCGCGATCGCATTGAGAGCTTGCTCCAAGAGACGCTTTCACTGTCGGGCATCACCCTCATGAAATCGTTCGTACGCGAGCGCGAGGAAGCGGCGCGCTTCCATACCACCGGCACGGAGCTCATGCATCTTGAGATCAAGCTTGCGATGGTCGGCCGATGGTTCATCGCGCTGATCGGCGCGCTCGTCGTCGTCGGTCCAGCCGTTGTCTGGCTGACCGGCGGCTATCTCGCGATCACGTCCGGGCTCGGCGTCGGCACGATCGTCGCGTTTGTAGCGTATCTCGCGCGGCTGTACGGCCCGGCCTCAGCGCTGGTCGGCGTCCAGCTGCAGCTTGTGAGCGCCTTCGCCGTCTTCGAACGCATCTTCGACTACCTTGACATGTCACCCGAAGCGCCACAACGCCCCGACGCGATCGAGCTCGACGCTCCACGCGGTGAGATCGTTTTCGACGATGTGCACTTTGGGTACGCGGCGGATCGCCCAGTGCTGAACGGCGTCTCGTTCCGCGCAGGCGTTGGCCAGCTCATCGCGTTCGTCGGTCCGAGCGGTGCTGGCAAGACGACCATCATGCAGCTGGTGCCGCGCTTTTACGATCCCCAGCGAGGTCGCGTCATCGTGGATGGGCACGACGTCCGCGATTACACGCTGTCGTCGCTGCGCCGCAGTATCGGCATCGTGACGCAAGAGACCTATCTTTTCCACGCGACCATCGCGGACAATCTGCGATATGGCAATCCCGACGCCAGCGAAGCGCAACTGCTCGATGCCTGTTCGGCTGCGAATCTGCGCGACGTCATCAGCCGCTTGCCCGAGGGGCTCAACACCGTGGTCGGCGAGCGCGGCCATAAGCTCTCAGGCGGCGAGCGCCAGCGACTGGCGATCGCTCGTGTGCTCCTCAAGGACCCGCGTATCTTGATCCTCGATGAGGCCACAAGTTCGCTTGACTCCACGTCGGAGCGGTTGATCAAAGAAGCGCTTGTGCCCCTCATGCGCGGGCGCACGAGCCTGGTGGTCGCACATCGTCTGTCGACGGTGCTGCGAGCGGACGTCATCAACGTTGTCGACGGTGGCCGTATCGTCGAATCCGGCACACATGCAGAGCTTCTGCGGCGGGGCGGCCTGTACGCATCCTTGTATGAGGCCCAGTTCTTCGCAGTAGAAGAACGCGAAGAAGCGGCAGTCTAAAAACAGGGCGGCCGGTGTTAGACCGGCCGCCAGCTGTCGGGTTCAAGCGAGTGCCCTGCATCGAGCAGGAGGTATCCAAGAGCGCGCAGCGCCCGCGCGACGCGCACCCGGCCGGACACGCGCCGTTGCGTCGCACGAAGCCGTCGCGATTGGGCGACGAGTCGCGCATGAGCGGCATCGGCCCGCAGCTCCTTACCGCGTTGCAAGGCAGCATCGCGTAACGACCATTGGTGCATGGCAATTTCACCTCGCTTTCTTTGTCACATTGTTCGGTCGAACAAAAGTGTAGCAGTCATGTCGTGGTCACGCTATCCGGATGCCGCCGTAGAACTGCAGCAGCCTCTCCAGACGCTGTCATGAGACTATAGAGAAGAAGCCCCCGCATCTGCGAGGGCCCCTTTTAGAGTCTTGGTCGGCGGCACAGAGCCGCAACGTTGAATCTAAAAGCGTCGCCTCGCGATGGCGGAGAGTGCGCGATCCAGCCCACGCATGCACGAGAGAAGAGCCGTGACGCGTGACTGCACTGCGTTATTCATCGACGAGCCCTCCTTTCGTATGCGCCGGCGGTACTGCCGGCGTAGGGAGGCATCGTATCATGCGCACAGGTATCGTGTCAACGTCCGTGCCGAGCAAGGCGCGGCCGCCGGAGTACCGAATGTGCGGCCATGGCACGAGAACTCCCATCGCCGCAAGAGGTTCTAGGCACGACGGCGCAGGCCAAACAGCTGCAGGCCAAGATCACAACGCCGCAGGGCGACATAGTCTTCCAGTTCTTTCCTCAAGACGCGCCACTCACGGTGGCATCCTTCATTAAATTAGCGCGTGACGGGTTTTACAACGGGCTCACCTTCCACCGTGTCGAGCCGGGGTTCGTCATTCAGGGCGGCTGTCCGCGTGGGGATGGAACAGGCGGCCCAGGATATCGTCTCAAGGCCGAGTTCAACGATCGCCTTCATGATGCAGGCGCAGTCGCGATGGCGCGAGCGCAATCGCCGGATTCCGCCGGATCGCAGTTTTACATCTGTCTGGAAGACGCGCATTTTCTTGACCACAACTACACGGTATTCGGGCACGTCACATCCGGGTTGGATGTGGCCCGGCGCGTGAAGATCGGCGACGTCATGCAGGTCACAATAGAACCGCTAGCCGCCTCCGCACAAAACCCGTAAGCGCGTAACAGCTCAAGCAACACTCGCTCGGCCGACGACAAACGGCACAGCCCGGCGCAGGGCTTGCCGGTATGCCGTCTAAGGCCAGATTGAAGCGCGCGGGGACACACGTCCCTTGCATCAACGATGATTTCGACGGGTGACAACACCGACCATGATATTGGACCATGACGTGGTCGTGCTCGGGGCAGGCCTTGCTGGCATGCGCGCCGGCCTTGAAGCTGCGCGTAACGGCGTCAACGTCGCCATCGTCTCAAAAGTGCACCCCGTGCGCAGCCATTCCGGCGCAGCCCAAGGCGGCATCAACGCGGCGCTCGGCGCGGGCGATTCGTGGGAAATTCATGCCTTCGACACGATCAAGGGAAGCGATTATCTCGCGGATCAGGATGCAGTCGAGGTGATGACGAGCGAAGCGCCCCAGGACATCATCGAGCTCGAGCACATGGGCGTCATCTTTTATCGCAATGACGAAGGCAAGCTCGGCACGCGGGCATTCGGCGGCGCATCAAAGGCGCGCACCTACTTCGTCGGTGACATCACAGGTCAAGCGCTGCTCTACACGCTCTACGATCAGACCCTCAAGTCAGGCGTGAAGGTGTATGAGGAGTGGTTCGCCACTGCGCTCTACATGGTGGATGGTGCGTGCCGCGGCGTCGTCTGCATCGACATGATGACGGGCGAGCTGAACCTGCTCCGGGCCAAAGCCGTCATCATTGCTTCGGGCGGGATGGGCCGCGTCTACGAGCCGAGCACGAACGCGCTTATCTGCACTGGCGATGGCATCGCGCTCTCGTATCGCGCGGGCGCACCGCTCATGGATATGGAGATGGTGCAATACCACCCGACTACCCTCAAAGGGTCTGGCTTCCTCATGACTGAGGCCGCCCGCGGCGAGGGTGCGTATCTTTTGAACCGCGACGGCGAGCGTTTTATGAAGCGCTACGCGCCCAAGATGATGGAGCTGGCCTCGCGCGATGTCGTTTCACGCGCGGAGACGATCGAGATCGCCGAAGGACGAGGTATCGATGGCAATGTGCTGTTAGACCTGCGGCACTTGGGCCGCGACGTCATCATGAGCAAGCTGCCGCAGATCCATGAGATCGCGCTCGACTTTTTGGGCATCGACATGGTCACCGATCCGGTTCCCGTACGACCCGGCATGCACTACATCATGGGCGGCGTGAGGACCGACACCGATGGTGCGACACCTATCCCTGGCTTGTTTGCGGCCGGCGAATGCGCGTGCGTCAGCGTTCACGGTGGCAATCGGCTCGGCGCGAATTCATTGCTCGACACGCTCGTCTTCGGCCGCCGGTCCGGCCAGGCATCATCTGCGTACGTGAAGACGGTGGCTGCGACCTCATCCGGTGAGGAGTTCTTGGCATCAGAGCAGCGGCGCATCGCCGCGCTTATGACCAGACCCTATGCAGGCGAGACACACGCCCGGCTGCGCTTGGAGCTCGGTATGCTCATGGATGCAAAGGTCGGTGTGTATCGCGACGAAGCCGGATTGCAAGAGGCGCTGGCCGGGGTGCAGCAGCTCAAGCAGCGCTACCAATCCGTCGCCGTCGGCGACAAAAGCCGCGTGTACAACCAGGCATTGACATTTGTGCTGGAGCTTGGCTACATGCTTGACTGCGCAGAGGCCACCGTGCAGGGCGCGATCACGAGAAAGGAAAGCAGGGGTGCGCAGTCGCGGACGGACTATCCGCAGCGCAACGATGCCGACTGGCTCAAGCACGTCGTCTTGCGCTACCAAGACGGTCAGCCCCCGTCGATAGACTATCTCCCCGTGACGATCACCAAGTGGCCACCGCAGGAACGGACCTACTAGCATGAAGTGGACCATCGAAGTCGGACGCTACGACCGCTCGCAAAGCCAAAGCGGCGCGAACGTGCACGGATACCCGCCGCCATACGAAGCTGCGCCGCCCAAACGGTATCAGACCTTTGAGGTCGAGCTTGACGAACAAGCGATGGTGCTCGACGGGCTCATCGCTATCCGCGAGTATCAAGATGAGAGCTTGGTTGTCCGCTGTGCTTGCCGTAGCGCTATTTGCGGATCCTGCGGCATGTGGATCAATGGCAAAGCAAACCTGGCTTGCATCACCAAGCTACGGGAAGTCGCTCAGGACGGCAAGGTGCGCGTTGAATCGCCGCCCTCCATGCCGGTCATCCGCGATCTCGTCGCCGACATGACGCCGTTTTGGAATAAGAACCTCAGCGTTCGTCCCTGGCTTGAGGGCAAAAAACCGGTGCCCCAAGGGCTTGAAGAATACCGCGTCCCCAACGCTGCAATGGAGAACCTGATCCAAGAGGTGAGCTGCATTTCCTGCGGCTTGTGCTTGATGGATTGTGAATCGTTCGCCATCAATCCAGACTTCCTCGGCCCCGCCGCGCTCGCGAAGGCGTATCGGTACGCCGACGATCCGCGCGACGCGACGGTGAAGCAACGCCTGGGGGACTACAGTCAGGCTAACGGCATTTGGGAATGCACCCACTGCTACATGTGCGTCGACCGGTGCCCGAAAGGTGTCGCGCCGCTCGATCAGATCCTCAAGCTGCGCCGCATGGCGGTGGAAGCAGGTTTTACCAACAATCCCGGCACCCGCCACGCCCTTGCGTTCGCCGAGTCGGTACGCGACAGTGGCAGGCTCAACGAGCTGACGCTGTTGCCCAAGTCGGTCGGTTTGTTCAATATCGCGGCCCAACTTCGCGCTTTGCCGACTGCGCTCAACATGCTGCGAGCCGGCAAGATGCCGCCGATCATCCACCACAAGATCCCAGGCGTCGATCGCATCAAGAACATCTTCAAGAAGGTCGGCGGCCTGTTCAAATGATGCCGCACAGAGTCGGCGCACAGCTTCGCGCCGCTGCTACGCACGGAGAGAATGCATGAAAGTCGCCTTTTGGCCGGGCTGCGTGTCCAAGGGCGCCTGCCCTGAGCTGTACGTCTCGATGCAAAAGATCGCCCCGACGCTGGGGCTCGAGCTGCATGAGCTCACCGAGGCGCCGTGCACGGGTGCAGGCGTCCTCACGGAGCAGAATCCTGAACTCGCGTACTCGCTCAATGCCTTGTCGCTTGCGATGGCGGAGCAAAAGGGTGCAGACCTGATGACCATCTGCAGCACGTGCCAAGGCGTGCTCTCCGGGGCGCAGTACAAGCTCGCCGAGGACCAGGCGCTCCTCGCGCGTGTGAACGGCGTGCTGGCCGATAGCGGCTACCAGTATCGCGGCACCACCAAGGTAAAACACCTTTTGTGGATGCTCGTCGAAGACATTGGACTCGACAAGATCCGCCCGCTCGTCAAACACCCGCTGACGGGGCTCGCGATCGCGCCGTTCTATGGATGCTACATCTTGCGCCCCGAAGAGCACCTTGGGCTGCTCGAGAAGCCCGAACGGTCGACCTATCTCGAGCGTATCATCGAGCTGCTGGGCGGCACACCTGTGGAGTACTACGGTAAGAGCAAGTGTTGCGGTTTTCCCATGCTGACGTTCAACGCGGACACATCACTCAAGATGGCGGGCAAGCACTTAGCGGAGGCAAAGACCAAAGGGGCGGATCTTCTGGTCACGCCGTGTCCCTTGTGCCACCTCAACCTTGATGGTCAGCAGCCAGACGCCGCAAAGGCGATCAACGAGCCGCTCGGCACACCGGTCTTTCATCTCCCGCAGCTGTTGGGGTTGGCATTCGGGTTTTCGCCGCACGAGCTGCGCTTAGATCACCACGTCGTCAACACAAAACTCGCGCTCGATAAAGTCGAGCTCAAGGTCTAGCAAGCAAGCGCACCTTCGCAGAACTATAGCGACCGCGGTGGAACCTTCGCGGTCGCGTTTCACGTTGTGTGGATGGAGGAGGGCTCCATCCATGACAGTGACGCTTCAACGACTCTCCACACGCCTGGTGTCGGCGTTCCTGGTCGCGCTTATGATGTTCACGTTCGCGCTCACGCCGAAGGTCCAGGCCGAGACGGCTGGGCAGCGCTCGACAAGGAACATCATCCTCGCCGGGGTGGCGCTTGCAACAGCGATCATCCTGTACAACAACTACCATCACAAGCAGGTCGCGCACGACACGGTCGTGGGACGCACGGCTGACGGCGGCACGATATACGCCGACGGTCGCATCGTGTATCCTGACGGTACCGTCGTCTACACGAGCAACAACGGCCGGACTCCCTGCACATACGACGGGTACGGCGCGCCATGCGGGCCCTACGCTCAGGCATATCGCGTGGCAAACGGCTACGGCCCAGGCGAACAGCCTGTATACTACCGCGATGCAGACGATCAACCCGCCTACTATCGCGATGCAGATGATCAGCAGGCGTACTACCGCGACGTCGACCAACACCGGGTCATCTACCGTACCGTCGAGGACGAGCCTGGATACTACCGGGCGAATCAGCCGGTGTACCGGTACCGGCAGAACACCTACCGGCAGGCGTATGATCGCAGCGGCGATCGAGAGGGCGCTCGAGGGCGCTTTGTCGAGCGAGCCAACGCCGGGCACCACTACGGCAACGGCAAACACCGGAACAACGATGGGGGCTAGCTGTGGGCTAGCGCACATCTGGGTGCGAGTCTGACGCTACAACGCAGCTCACGGCGGTCATACCTACGATGCGGTTCGCGCTCCTTGCGGGCCGCATCGCCTTTCCGCTCACACGGCTGAAAGCGGCAGGCGCCGGAAGGCGAGCACAGAATCAGGCCGCAAGTCAGGTCAGTGGAGGGCGCTCATGAGAACGACCGCGATGTTTGTATTTTGCGTGCTGCTTGCTGCATGCAGTGGCGGCGGTTCCACCACTGCGGTGCCAGGCCCGCAATCCATGCAGACGCTTGCCGATATGCAAGCCAACGCGACCGCCACGAAGACCTATACGATCCCTGCAGGCAAGTGCGCGATTCCTTACTGCAGCAACGCACCGCTGCTGTATCAAGGAAAACAAGTGAACACAATCGGGTACACGGACGGTGTGACGTATTTCGTCAACACCAACACCGCGGGCACGGTCACGGTAGGCAAGCGCGTGTTTTACGATTTCACGGGAACCTTCACCAACACGGGCACCACGACCATCGGCGGCCTGACGTATTTTGTATGGACGCTGGCCGGCAAGTTCAGTACGGGGATGGATAAGTTCAAAGAAGTTTTCGACGTCCGCGGACATTCCGGGCGAGGTGGCGGCAATACGATTATCAATGCGGGCGGAACAATCGTGACACCGCAGGTGACGCCGGCGCCGACTCCGCCGCCGCCAAGCCCCACGCCCGTGCCAACTGCCACAGACTCCTAGCTCCGCTGTTCCGTAACGGCTCTTGCAGAATCGCCGCCCCTGATGCGCGATCAGCTACCCTTGCGCGTTGCCGTGTGTTATAATCGCGCTGCCCGCTGAACGATCGTTCTCCTAATTGAACGACAAAAGGAGCTCCCGCCAGTGACGGTTGCGCCAGAAAAAGTCCTCATGCGTCTGCACGTCAACGGCAGCCTCACGCAGTGCGCCGCCCATCCCAACAAGACGTTGCTCGAGGTGCTGCGTGAAGACCTTGGCCTGACCGGCACCAAGCATGGCTGCGAAATGGGCCATTGTGGCGCGTGCACGGTGCTTGTCGATGGTGAGCCTATCTTGAGTTGTTTGGCGCTTGCCATCGAAGCTCAAGAAGTGGAGATCCGCACGGTCGAGGGCTTGGCGGATGGGGCGAACCTGCACCCCGTGCAACAAGCCTTCGCAGAATGCGGCGCGGCTCAGTGCGGATACTGTACCCCGGGCTTTTTGATGACGGCGGCTGCGCTGGTGGAGCGACCAGGTGTTCCTACGGGCGCGCAGATCCGCGACGCCATCTCCGGCAACCTCTGTCGTTGCACGGGCTACGAGAAGATCATCACGGCGATTGAGCTTGCGGCTCGGCGCAAAGAGGAAGCAGCCACACATGCGTGAGCACGATCTGCCGTCAGTCTCAACCGCGACCAACCCCGACGGTGATGCACGGCCACTGACGAGCGCTGTCGACGCACCTTCGGTGCTGCGGCGAGCGCCGCAATATCCACCCGACAAGCCGGAAGGCTTCAGCGTCGTCGGGAAAGGGGGCGCCAAGCTCGACAGTTTTACTCGCGTGACCGGCCAAGATCGTTTCGCCGACGACATCTTCCTGCCGAACATGCTTTTCGGCAAGATGCTGCGCAGCACGCACGCACATGCGCGCATCCTCCGCATCGATACATCAAAAGCCTTGGCGCTGCCGGGCGTCGTCGCGATTGCGACCGGGGCCGACATCCCGGTGCGCTATGGGATATTGCCATCCAGTCCTGACGAGATGGTCATGGCATTGGATACGGTTCGCTATGTCGGCGACCCGATCGCCTGCGTCGTTGCTGACGATGAATTGACGGCTGAAGAGGCGTTGGCGCTCGTACAAGTAGAGTACGAACCGCTGCCGGCGATCATGTCGATCGACGAGGCGGTGCGCACAGATCTCCCGCAGATCCACCCCAATCCTCGCCGCACCAACAACGTCCACAAAGAAGTGCATTTGGCGTTCGGCGATGTCGAAAGTGGGTTCACAAGCGCAGATCGCATCTTTGAGGACGAGTACTTCTTCGAGGGCACGACGCATGCGCCGATCGAGCAACACGCCGTCGTTGCGCAATACGGTGCGGATCAGAAGCTCACGCTATGGGTTTCGACGCAGACGCCGCATTATTTGCATCGCATCGCGGCTGCCGTGCTGGGTATGCCGGCAAGCCAGATCAGAGTGATCGCACCGCCGGTCGGGGGCGGCTTTGGCGGCAAAACCGAACCGTTCGCGCACGAACTTGCGGCGTCGTTTCTGGCTCGCAAAACCGGACGCCCTGTGAAGATCACCCTCACGCGTCAAGAAGTGTTCTATGCGCATCGTGGCCGACATCCGGTGCGCTTCAAGCTGAAGACCGGTGTCAAAGCGGACGGCACGATCACGGCGATCCATCTGCAGAGCTGGTTGGACGGTGGTGCCTACGGGTCGTACGGGGTCGCCACCACCTACTATACCGGCGCGCTCACCACGGTCACCTACAAGGTGCCGGCCTACAAGTTCGACGGCTGCCGCGTATTCACAAACAAACCGCCGTGCGGGCCGAAACGCGGTCACGGCACAACGCAGCCGCGATTTGCGCTTGAGAACCAACTCGATAAGATCGCAGACGCACTCGGCCTCGACGCGGCGGAGTATCGTAAACGTATCGCGGTTGATCCCAACTCGACCACGATCAACGGGCTGCGCGTCACGTCGTGCGGCTTGCGCGAATGCATTGACGCTGCAGTCGAGCGAACCGGATACAAACAGAAGCGAGGAAAGCTCGCAAAGGGCCGCGGCATCGGTCTTGCCGCAAGTTCATATCTGTGTGGCGCCGGATTGCCAATCTACTGGAACGCGATGCCGCAATCTGGAGCGATCGTGAAGGTGGATCGTGGTGGGGGCGTGACGGTCCTGTCGGGCACGAGTGAGTGCGGGCAAGGTTCCACGAGCATGCTCGCAGCCATCATCGCCGAGACGCTCGGCGTCGACCCGAGTGATGTCAACGTCTGCTATGGCGACACCGATCTCACACCCGTGGATCTCGGTTCGTATTCCAGCCGCGTCACATTTATGGCGGGCAACGCTGCTCGCGATGCGGCCAGCAAGGCGCGCCACCTCATCGCACAAACGGCAGCCGAACGCTTCGGTATCAACCCGGATCGGGTCGGATTTGCGGGGCGCAGGGTTTTCAACGTTGACAATCGCGAGCGCTCGATGACATTCATTGAAGCGGCACAGCTCGCCGAAGCCCGGTGGGGAACGATCGCCTGCGTGGGTTCGTACACCCCGCCAAAGCTCGCCGCAGAGTATAAGGGCTCGGGCGTCGGACCATCACCGGCGTACTCGTATAGTGCCGCCGTCGCAGAGGTTAGCGTGGATCTTGAGACCGGCGAGATCGCCGTTGAGAAGATCACGCTCGCGCATGATGTCGGACGTTGCATCAACGCGACGTCCGTCGAGGGGCAGATCGAGGGTGGCGTCTACATGGGCCTCGGCGAGGCGCTCATGGAAGAGTGGCCGTTCCGAGCAGGAGAGCACAAAATTCCGAACTTGCTCGATTACAAGACGCCCACGAGCCTCGACACGCCGCCGATCGAGGCGATCATTATCGAGACTGACGACAAGGAAGGCCCCTTCGGCGCGAAAGAGGCGGGGCAAGGCCCCCTCAACCCTGTGATCCCTGCCATCGCGAATGCCGTGGCCGATGCCATCCGCGCCCGTATTCACTCCACGCCGATCACACCGGAAAAAGTCCTCAAGGCGATAGACGCCGCGAGCGGCACCACGCTGCGCCTCAAGAAAATCGTCAAGCCGGCCCAACCGTCACCCGTACCAGTGTGAATACGTAAGGATACTTTTCAATGAATCTCAACCATGCCGTGCTCAAAGTGCGGGACCTCGATCGTTCCGTCGCGTTCTATCGCGATCTCTTTGGCTTCAGCGAAATAGGCCGAGCCGGCCGGCGAATGGCGTTCATGCGCGCGCCGGGCTCCAACAACCATCACGACCTCGGCTTTCTGGCGCTCGGCGCACGAGCGGCGGACGCGCCGGAGCATGCCGTCGGCTTGTTCCACTTGGCATGGCAAGTGCCGGTGATTGAAGACCTCGCGGTTATTCGCGCAAAGCTTCTTGAGCTCGGCGTCTTGACCGGCGAGAGCGACCATGGAGCGACCAAATCGGTGTATGGACTCGATCCCGATGGGCACGAGTTCGAAGTCATGTGGATGGTTCCGCGCGAGCTATGGGGTGAGTACGAATCTCAGGCGCCCACACGCCCGCTCGACCTTGGCGCGGAAATAGCGCGATTCGGAGCGCGCGCGGCGAGTACACATGCATAGACTGCCGCCGTTCCGCTACGAGGCCGCGACCAGTGCCGCGTCTGCGGTGCGACTGCTCGCCGCGCACGGGCCCGATGCGCTCGTGGTGTCCGGAGGCACAGATCTGTATGCGAACATGAAGCAGCGCTTGTTCACGCCCAAGGTCGTCGTCGGCCTGCGCCGTGCTCATGATATGCACTTCCTGCGTTTTGACGAATCACGTGGTCTTGCGATCGGCGCGCTGACGACCCTCGCACAGCTGGCAGCCGAGGCAGTGGTGCGCGAAGGGTATCCCGCCCTGGCGGAGGCGGCCGCATCCATCTCGACGCCCCAGCTGCGGACGATGGGGACGATCGGTGGCAACGTCTGTCTCGACACGCGTTGCAACTACTACAACCAAAATCTGGATTGGCGTCAGGCGCTTGGGTACTGCATGAAAAAGGACGGCGATATCTGCCGGGTTGCACCTGGTAGTCCTAAGTGCGTCGCAGTGAATTCGTCCGATACCGCCCCCGTGCTGCAGGCTTATGGTGCACGCATCCGGCTGCGGGGTCCAGGTGGCGAGCGCGAGATCGATATCGCAGAGTTCTTTACGGATGACGGCATTCACGCGTGGGCAAAGCGACCGGACGAAATCGTCACGGCGATCCAGGTGCCGGTGACGGCGCCGAACACGGTCGCCGCTTACCGCAAGCTGCGACTGCGCAATTCGTTTGATTTTCCGATCTTGGGCATCGCAGCCGTCATGCAGACCGATGGCGGCGGTCAGTGCACGGGCGCACGGATCGTGCTTAACGCGGTGGCATCCAAACCGCTGGAATCGATTAGCGCCGCCCGTGCGCTTATCGGCACGAAGCTGGAACCCGATGCCTTGGATGCTGCGGCCGACGCGGCATATGCCACCGGTAAGCCGCTCGACAATACAAGCGGGTCAATTCCGTATCGCAAGCGCATGTTGCGGGTATTCGCTCGCCGGACACTGGAGGCGTGCGCGGCTGCTCGTTAGGAGCTACCTCCTAGGAGCGTGCTGATGCCAGCGCGTCAACGCCGCTCGAAGCGTCCAGTCATCCGATCGAGGCGGATGCGATACACGACTGCCGGCAATTCGCCGAGTTGCGCGCGGTGCTGATGGGTGAGATCTTTTGGCGGGTGGCTCGTTTCGCTCGAGGCAGCCAGCGGCATGAGCCGCGCAAGCAGTGTGGCAATTGCGCGATCAGCCTCAGTGCCGCGCAATTCTTCAAACTTTCCCCACGCGATGACGCTGCGCCAGTTGCCGAGATCCTGCATGTCATCCACTTCGAAACAAACATGCGGGTTTTTACGCATCATCTGCATCTTGAGGCCCTGCGTGCTGTGACCGATGACCGCGCCATCCTCATAGACGAACGCCACGGGAACGACGTATGTACGTCCGTCCGCATGGCAGCCAATCCGACCCAGGACGCTCGAGCGCAGCAGCTCCTCCATTTCGCCGTGGTTCAGTTGTCCAAGCATGATCTGCTTGGGAGTATAGTTGTCCGGCTGCGCGATGTTGTGAAGGGGGCGTGAAGGGTGCGCTCACTCGGGTCCCTCCAACGGTTGGTAAAGTGAGGCCTGACATGGGAACTGCGACAGACGTCAAGATAAAGGCTAAGAGCGTCCAACTCGACGCGATTTGGAGAGCACCACCGGCGATGCGCGGCACCGTGGCTTTTGCGCATGGCAGCGGCAGCAGCCGGCGAAGTTCGCGTAACCAATTCGTCGCCGAGGTGTTGCGCAGCGCCGGCCTTGCGACGTTGCTCCTCGACCTGCTAACGCCGGACGAAGAGGCGTATGACGATCGCACGGGCCAGTTGCGCTTTGATGTCGACTTGTTGAGCCAGCGGCTTGATGCTGCCGTTTCGTGGTGGCGCGCTGAGGTGGGGCACGGCGGGCTTGGCTTATTCGGCGCGAGCACCGGTGCTGCCGCCGCGCTCATCAGTGCGGCGCGCAGGCCCTCAGACGTCGATGCGGTGGTGTCGAGGGGCGGAAGACCGGACATGGCTTCGGCTGCGCTCGCAAACGTGAAGGCACCGACGCTCCTTATCGTCGGCAGCGAGGATCACAAGGTTATGCAGCTCAACCGGGCTGCCGCTGCGTCCTTAACCTGCCCGCACGAGCTTGCCGTCGTTCCGGGAGCGACGCACCTGTTTGAAGAGCCCGGCGCGCTTGACCACGTCGCGCAGCTCGCCCGCGCCTGGTTCCTCACCTATCTCGCACCCCAGCGTCTTGACGAAGCCTGAAGTGCCCGTCAATGAACCGCGGTAGCGGCTTCCCTGCGGGCCGGGGCGGGCGCCCGTTGCTCGGAACGATTCGCAATCGAGTCTTTCATGACTTGACCGCCTTTAATGACGAGCACGATTCGTGTGGGGTCATCCAATAACGCTGGATTAGCCAGCGGATCGCCATCGACGGCAATACAGTCGGCGAGCTTGCCGGCAGCAAGCGTGCCAAGGCGATGGTCCTGATGCATGATCTTGGCGTTGCCCTGGGTGGCGCATTGGATCGCGCGCATGGGTCCCAAGATCGCAGCCTTGAGCACGATCTCCAGGCCGCGGCGATTCTGCTTCGGTCCGAGCAGATCTGAACCTGACCCCATGAGGACACCAGCAGCCTCGGCGATGCGCACAGCCTGCGTCATCTGTGCTTCGCAGTCTCTAATACGCGGCACGACGAATTCTTGCATGCCCCATTCTTTCCAATGCGTAGCCATGAGACGCGTCACCGCAAGCGTGGGATCGAGCGCAGCGCCGGCGGTCGCCATCGCTTGCGCCGTCGCTTCGTCCAGTTGCGTGCCGTGCTCGAAACACTCAAGGCCTGCCTCAAGGCCGTTGCGGATAGATCGCACGTTGTGGGCGTGACCGGAGACATACGTCTCGCGCGCTCTGGCCTCAAAAACTGCTGCCTTGAGCTCTTCAACGGTCAACTGTGTGTCTTCCAGCCGGTCGGTCGTCGAGACGACGCCTCCGGAGATAAACGCCTTCAATTGTGTCGCGCCACGGCGGAAATTTGTTCGAGCCTGCAAGCGTACCGCGTCGGGACCGTCACAGATGGCCGTAAGCTGCACAAGACCTGGGATAGCCAGGTGACATTCTTGGAAACAGAACGGTCCCGAGACGTGACCGTGACCACCCGTCTGCACGATGGCGGGGCCCGAGGGGAAGACCCTCGGCCCGCGCACGGAGCTCGATTCAATCGCGCGCACCAGGCCACCGTCAACACCGCACATGTCGCGCACAGTCGTGAAACCGGCGTCAAGACAGAGATTGCAATTCTCAAATGTCAGCGCCGCGATTTCTGCAGGCGAGATAAGTCCCGGGTCTCCTTCCGCGGCCAGCGGATACACGAGGCCAAGATGCGCGTGCGCGTCGATAAGACCGGGGAGCAGCGTGAGGCCAGACAGATCGATATCGCGACCATCGTCCGCACGCGCCGCCTCGCCGCCCACCTTGCTGATCGAATCGCCTTCAATGACGACGTGTGTCTTTAGCCGGGGATCTGCTCCCGTTCCATCGATGACCGTTGCATTGCGAAGTACGAGCATGCTTATCTCTCCTCGATCACAGCGTCGGCTTCTATCTCCACGAGCATCGCCGGATGGATGAGGCGGCTGACCTCAACCATCGTCGACGCCGGACAAATATCGCGGAACACCTCGCCGTGGGCGCGGCCGATCGCTTCCCACTGGCCGATGTCGGTCACGAATATACGCGTGCGCACGACATCCGCGAGCTCCGCGCCGCTCTCGGC
>Ga0306925_10002062_pt1 | contig 17042 bp, 15 predicted proteins | sample flu12Cox44000176_FD_203755 | JGI IMG/M metagenome (GOLD analysis project Ga0306925, IMG submission 203755) | Lab enrichment of tropical soil microbial communities from Luquillo Experimental Forest, Puerto Rico - flux8day.12C.oxic.44.000.176 (v2)... | ecosystem: Environmental > Terrestrial >... | reverse complement strand
TGAAAACCTGCTGCCGAACTATCCGAGTGCGCACGTTCTTCCGGTTCTCGAAAAGCGTGTGCGTCACGGCGCGAAGTTCAATGTAATGCCTTCGCAACTTCATCCGGGGCGCGTGGAGCTTCCTCCCGGGGCTACCACGGAGCTGGACACCACAACGACTGCCCCGCGGCTGCGCGTGCTCAGCCAGCAGCACAAGCTAATCGCCATCGCCGAGGCGGTCGTGCCGCGCACATACCAACCCGTTGTCGTGTTTGATCCTCTTCCCTAAACTTTTGGCTCTGGAACATCCTTCGCATAAAGGGCAGGCGCAAGGGCATTGACAGCTGGAGGAGCAAGCTGTTTCGTCTATCCTGGTGGCGGAGACGGCGGCTGGGGTTGCGGCTGGTTTTGCTCATTCGGGGGCGGCTGAGCGGGAGGCGCCGGGGGGACTTGCGCCGGCGGCGGGACAGGCGTGAGCGCAGGCTGCTGCTCGGGCTGCGTTTGCACAGGTTCTGGCTGTAGTTGTGGGGTCGGCGGCGCATTCGAGCCTACAGAGCCGCGCCCTCCGGTATCGCCCCGCCCAGCATAAATATTCCGAGATTGGTGAAGAGGCGTCCTCACGCGTCTGGGAGTAATCAGGAAAATCAGCTCGGTATCCTTTATCTGATTAGAGCGCGCGCCGAAGGCGTAACCCACACCGGGAAGCGTAGCCAGACCAGGAATCCCGGTGATAGCTCGCGTCGCTTCGTCGTCCAATAATCCGGTGAGCAAGGAAGTCTCATCCTCCTTCAAGCGCACGGTTTGCGTGAGCGAGCGATTCGAGAGCACCGGAATCCCGTTCAGGCTTGTGCCGGCGAGGTTCTTGATGTCGAAATCCAATTGCAGAGTTACTTCGCCGTTCCCATGAAGGGACGGCGTTGCTTTCACTTTCAGGCCGATGTCTTCATATTGAGAGCCTGGGTAGGGCTGCTGGTTCAGCGCTGGATTGGAGATCAGGCTCGTGGGACTGACGATCAGAGTCACCAGTCCATTGGTAACTTGACCTGAAACCAAAGGGAGATTGTTCGCCACAGCTACATCGAGAAACGTGGAGCCGGTAAAATTGCCGACAACCAGCGCTCCGGGATCGGTTCCCGCTGCTGGCTCCAACGCCTTGGTGAACAAGCCATTTCCCAAATCCACGAATACCGTTACGGTTCCTGCACTAGTATTGGTGACCGCGAACCCGCTGGTGGATTGCTGAAGAAAGCTGCCGATCATAATCCCGCCGGGAGGTGAGGTAGTCACCAAAGGGGAACTCGGAGTAGCGCCGGCAGCAAACAAAAAGGTTCCGTCCCCATTTCCCAGGAGCACGGTCACTTGCCCGGCGGCGTTGCCGTTCGAATCCTTTTGATTGGCAATCGCTAGGCCGGCCCCTGTGCTGCCGTTTAAAGATCCTTGCGCAATTGCCACTGGATAATTGCCGACGGTGATGGGCGAGCCGGGGAATTCTTCGAACGTTCCATCGCCGTGCCCCTTGAGGACCGAGACCGTATTGCTGGAACGGTTCACGATGGCCAGATCCTGAAAGCCGTCGCTGTTGAAATCTGCGGTCACGATGGCGTAAGGGCCGATCTCCGCATTCGGAATCGTGTTCTGCAGCGCGAAGGGCGAGCCTTTCACTTGCGTGAACGTTCCATCACCATTCCCATTAAAGACGGAGTACGAGTTATCGGCGAAATTCGTCACCACGAATCCCAGGTTGGAATTGTTTTTTGCGTTGAAGGCGCCAACGGCGATCGCACTGGGCTGTTTTCCGACGGTAATGGGAGTTTTCGGAACCGTGAAGGTTCCATTTCCAGCCGAATTCTGCAGAATTACGGTCACCGTATTCGCTACAGAGTCCGTCGCCAATAGATCCGGGAAAGTGTCGCCATTGGGGCTTGGATTATTCGCGGATGCGACGGTGTTGAAACTTCCCACGGCCAGCGCGGCAGGAATGCCTGGGACGGAGGTCTGCGGCTTACCGATCGAGATTGGGGATCCCGTCGCTTGCGCGAATTGCGAAGTAGCGTTCGCACCCTGATTGAGCAGGATGCTAATGGTGTTGTCGACTTCGTTCAGAACAGCCAGGTCCTGCGTACCGGCGTTGCGAAAGTCGGCCGATACCAGGGCGACGGGCGCTTGCCCCACGGTGAACTGCTGCATCGGGATAATCACGCCAGTTCCGCTCGGATTGGGAATCAAGTTCGTCCCGCCGAGGCTTCCGGAAAGGAAAGAGAGCGTAATGGGGTAGCGGTCCCCCACAAAAAACGTTGCGGGTTTTCCATCTTGCGCACGCAACAGAATCTGCCGGCCGTTCTGCACCAGGGAGAGCGCTTGTGAGAAATCAGCAGAAATACCAGGCAGTGTCAGCAAGAAAGTTGTCTTTCCTCCGCCAATGGCTGCGATCGCAGGAATCGCCGAGGCCAGACTGGCGACGCCACCGGAGGCCGCTGCGCCAATCGGTCCGCCGAAAATGCTGGCCAGTAAGGTCAAAAGCGCAGTGAGGCTAGGAGCGGCACGCAGTTGTTGCGCTAACCCCGCGGAGACTGGGATGAGTCGCACATTTGAAGGAGGGGTAATGCCTATTTTTGTGGCGTTGGAGCGGTCAACTTCGAGGAGATCGATTTCCAAGATCACCTCGCCACGGGCCTGCTCGAGGTCGCCCAGAATCTCTCCCGCCAGACGGACGCGCGGGACGGTGTCCCGGATCGTAATGGTGCGCGAAGACACCGATTGTTGAATGTGCTGCACTCCCGACAGTTCGCGCACCACGCGCACCAATTCCGTCACGTCCGCAGAGTCAAGGGTCGCGGGGAGAACAAAAGTCTGTTCGATTTCTAGATCAAAGGTCCTTCGCTTTTCCGTCGTGTCCTGCGCGACAAAGATCAATTTGGCATTCAGCGGACGCCAGAACGTTCCTGTTTCCGCCGTCATCACTTTCATTGCCGTCTCGAAGTCCACATTCTCCAGCTTCAGCCGTACGGATCGTGCAGGCAGATCCGGATCAAACGAGGCTTTGACGCCGTAGGCGGCGGCCACTTGTTCGTACGCGCTGCGCATATCCGCGCGCAAGTTGAAGGTCCTGGTGACTCTATCGGGCACAAGTTGCGGAAGATTGATGGGCGGTTCCTCGCGCTCGACTTCTTGCTTCACTTCGCTCTGCGCCTGCAGTTGCCGCAGCCGCTCTTCCACGATCGTGTTGCCCGCATCAATACGCAGCGCCGCGGCCAGTTGCAACGTAGCTTCCTCGTATCTTGCATCCAGCGCCAGCCGCTCGGCGCTATCGACGTAGGCGCGCACCAGCTTCGAGCGTAGAGCGACGCCCTTGCTGACTATGGTCACGTCGAAAGGCGCATACCGCGCGGCCTCTTCGTAATCGGCGAGGGCCTCCTCATTATTTCCAGCGGCTTCCGCTTTGGCTCCTTGCTCCGCGAATTTCTTGGCGAGCTTTGGATCCGGCTTGACGAAGGAGCGGGGATCCGGCTGTACCTTGGTTGTCTGCGGAGCGTTTTGCGCCTGAGGAGCGGGTGCGCCACTCTGTTGAGGCCGTGCCCCTGCGGAGAAGAGCAGCCAGCTCAGCAAAAAGGAAATGGCCCGGCGGAAGAGGTGAGAGCGCATTCTTGATCGTAGACGCAAGTTACCATTCTAACGTGAGAGTGGGGTTGTGGGGTTGCGTGTCCTTGACGCCGGGAGGGAGGGGGAGTAGACTCAATTTGTTGTTGCAAATGATTTTCAACTGGAGATTTCCTTGCTCTCCGCTTTCCTGATCGCCCTGCGCGAGGGAGTCGAGGCTGCCCTCATCGTGGGCATTATCCTCGTCTACCTCTCCCGCGCCGGGCGCTCCCACCTGGCGCGGTTCGTGTGGAGCGGTGTGGGCGCGGCTGTCGCGCTAAGTCTTGCCGCTGCAATTGTTTTGGAGCGCTTCCAGATCAGTGAAGATGGCTTCGAAGGCTTGTTGCTCCTGGTAGCCTCTTTCTTCGTCGTCACCATGATTATCTGGATGAATCGTGTTGCGCGCCACCTGAAAAAGGAGATCGAGCAGAAAGTGGAGGGTTACGCCGGGCGCGCGGGTTCCGCGGCCGGCTGGGGGATTGCGCTGTTTGTTTTTCTCATGGTTCTGCGCGAAGGGGCGGAGTTGGCGCTGATCCTCCGCGCGGTGGAAGTATCCACGGAGGGACTGCAAACCTGGATTGGGACGATTGCGGGGATCGGCGCCGCCGTGGCTGTCGGGGTTTTGTTTTTCAAGGGCACGCTGAAGGTGCCGTTGCACCGGTTTTTTGCCGTGACCAGCGCCATTCTCATTCTTGTGGCCATTCAACTCGCCGTCACTGGTTTGCATGAATTGAGCGAGGCACGTTGGCTTCCTTCGAGCAAAACGGAAATGGCGCTGCTCGGGCCGATCGTGCGCAACGAGCTCTTTTTCTTCATTTTTGTTTTTGGCGCAGCCGCGTTGATGATTTTCCGCGAGTGGCAATCGGCGTCTCATGCCAAGGCCGTAACGGCTGAGACGAACGATGCAGAGAGGCGACTACTCAAAGCACAGAATCGCCGCCAGGGCCGCTGGATGATCGCGGCGGCGGTCATGAGCCTCGGGGTCATTCTGGTTCTCACCGCCGACTTCATCTATTCCCATGTCAATGCCGCCCCAGTGCAAGCCAAGCCCGTTGAAGTGGTGAATAATTTTGTGCGCATCCCTATTGCGGAGGTGCAGGACGGCAATCTGCACCTTTTCACGCTGAATGCGAACGGTCAGCCGATTCGCTTTATGGTGATCAAGAAGCCCGGCGGTTACGGCACGGCGCTGGATGCCTGCCTGATTTGCGGCGCGGAGGGTTATCGCCAGGATGGCCAGAACGTCATCTGCAGGCACTGCGCCTCGGCGATTTACATTCCGTCGATCGGGCAAAAGGGCGGTTGCAACCCGATCGGGGTTTCGTCGCGCGTAGATGGTGACACGATTGTCATTGATGTTTCCGCTTTGACCAAATCCGCGGAGGAAATTCCGAAGTAGGGGCAGAAGAGGGCACGATAGTTCTGTTCCTACTATGCGACCAGCGAATCCATGTTCCTTCGACTCGTAGCCGACTCGTTCACACGGCGTCCACGCCGCAAATTGCTCACCCTGGCCGCTCTCGCCCTGGGAATGGCAGTGGCGACGGCTGCGCTGAGCGTTTCGCTGGACGTGGGCGACCGGCTTGCCCGGGAATTTCGCAGCCTGGGCGCCAATCTTCTGGTCACGCCGCAAGCGGATTCTCTTCCGCTCGAAATTGGGGGCGTGGACTACCGCCCCGCGAACGCGGGAGCTTATCTTCCCGAAGGTGACCTGGGAAAGCTGAAAACGATTTTCTGGCGATTCAACATCATGGCGTTCGCGCCGGTCCTCGAAGTACCCGTCGAAACGTGGTCGCCCGCTTCCAAGAACTGGTCAAGCTCTGGCGTTGTAGACCGCGCGACGTTGATCGGAACGTGGTCTGGGCATACCGTGCCGATTCCAGACGGTACGACGTATGTCACGGGAGTCGAGAAAACGAACCCGTGGTGGCATGTAGACGGGAAGTGGTTTGCAGAAGGGGCCGATGAATGCGTGGTTGGAAGCGCTTTCTCAATAAAGTTTGGCGCAAAAGCCGGTGATATTCTCAACGTTCATGCGAACAATAGTACAGGCTGGCAGAAGCTGAAAGTCGTTGGGATTCTCTCGACGGGCGGACCGGAAGACAACGGCATCGTGGCTCCAATTGCTGTGGCTCAGCAACTGGCGGAAAAACCTGGCCAATATCGCCGTGTGTACGTCAGCGCACTGACGAAGCCGGAAGATGCGTTTGCACGGAAAGACCCGAAAACGATGTCCCCGGATGAACTGGAGCGCTGGTCGTGCAGTCCATATGTTTCCTCGATTGCATATTCGATCAGGCAAGTATTGCCTGGAACGGATGTGCATGTGATTCGGCGTGTGGTCGAAGGAGAAGGCCGCGTCCTCACACGCGTGCGCACCTTGCTCTGGCTGGTTACAATTGTGGCGCTGCTGGCCGCGGCTCTTGCTGTGGGAGCTTCCGCAGCGGCTTCCGTGCTGGAGCGCCGAGCGGAGATCGGACTGATGAAGGCTCTCGGCGCAAACTCTGGCCTGGTTGGCGTATTGCTCGCCGCCGAACAGTTGCTGCTCGCTTTTGTGGGCGGCGGAATCGGCTATGCCAGCGGCATTGTTCTCGCCCGGGTTCTTGGCGAAAGAATCTTTGGCTTTGCGCCCGCCCCGAAGCTCTTTGTCCTCTTCCTCATTCTCGCGCTCGCCGCGCTTATCACGCTGCTCGGAAGCGCGTTTCCGCTACGCCGGGCTTCGCGTTACGAGCCCGCACCCATTCTGCGAGGCGAATGATGCCCACGAACCCCATGTTCTGGCGCATCGTTCGCAGGTTGCTCACGGGGAACTATGGGCGCCTCTTCGTGATTCTTCTCGCGTTGGGTGCCGGAGCCGCTGTCACTTCCGCCCTGTTGAACCTGCAAATGGATGCGAAGCGCCGGCTCACCACGGAATTTCGCGCGCTCGGCGCCAACGTAATTATCGCCCCGCGGGACACCAACACGACTTCGAGCGGAGCGACTCTCGACGAAGCGGTGCTGGCGCAGCTTCCTTCTGAATATGAAGGCAAGACCGTTCCGGCCGTCGGTTTTCTTTATTTGATTGCCGAGGTTACAAAGGACGGAACAACGCGTTACGAGCCAGCGGTGATCGCCGGTACAGTGGGGCGCGGATTGACGGAAATCCGGCCCGGGCGGCGAATCGAATATTCCGAAGCGCTCGAGTCCGATCCGTCCGCCTGTGAGATTGGCGCCAAGGCGGCCGCGCAATTCAACGTGCAGGTGGGCGACACTCTCCTGATCCAGAATCAGGGAAGGGCAGCGGTCTGCAAGGTTTTTGCCGTGGTTGCAACGGGCGGCACCGAAGACACGCAGATCTTTGTACGTCTGAAGGAAGCGCAAGAGCTCGCCGATCTTCCCGGTCGCATCAGTCTCATTCAGCTCAGCGTTACCGGAACGCCGGATTCTCTGAATCGCTTCCTCTCCGCGCTTGCGCAAAAATTTCCGGACGCTGATGTTCATGGCATCAAGCAATTCGCAGAAGCGGAAGGGCGTATCTATAACCGCATCAGCGGGCTGCTTTCGGCCACGGTCGTGCTGATTCTCGTACTCACATCGCTGTGTGTGATGGCGGGGATGAGCAACGTTGCCGTTGAACGGAAAAACGACGTGGGCCTTATGAAGGCCATCGGTGGTTCCGTTCGTCGGGTGCTGCGATTGTTTCTCGCCGAAGCCATCCTGCTGGGCATTGCCGGCGGCGTGGCCGGCTCTGCCATCGGCTTGCTCATATCAATCTGGTTGGGGAAAGCGGTTTTTGGCGTGGCTGCGCACCCGCGGTGGATTGTGTATCCTGTTTCCGTGGCCATTACTGTCCTCGTTTCCATCGTCAGCGCGTTCCCTTTGCGCCGTCTTGCAAGCATTCGCCCCGCCTCCGCCTTTCGAGGTGAAGCGTGAAGCAGCAGGTGGCCATCGATTCGCTGGTCAAGGAGTACGGCACGCTCCGCGCGCTCGATGGCATTTCCTTCTCCATCCAAGCGGGCGAGTGGATTGCGCTCATGGGTCCTTCCGGCTCTGGGAAGACCACGCTCATCAATATTCTGGGTGGACTGGATACGCTGACTTCGGGGCATGTGCTTGTTGACGACGCGGATCTCGCGAAACTCGGTGAGGGTGACCTCGTTCGCTATCGGGCGGAGAAAATCGGTTTTGTTTTTCAGCAGTTCCACCTGGTGCCGTATCTCAGCGCGCTCGAAAACGTGATGCTGGCGCAGTATTTTCACAGCGTAACGGATGAAGCGCAGGCCGCCGAAGCGCTGAAACGCGTCGGTCTCGGAGATCGGTTAACCCATCTGCCTTCGCAACTCTCTGGCGGCGAGCAGCAGCGCGTCGCGATCGCGCGAGCGTTGATCAATCAACCGAAGCTGATTCTCGCCGATGAGCCCACGGGCAATCTCGACGAAGCCAACGAGGAGATTGTCATCGGGCTGTTCCGTGAATTGCACAGCGCCGGGCACACGATTTTGATGGTCACACATGATCCGGACATCGCGCAGCGGGCCGACCGCCGCATCGAGCTGGTGCACGGCCATCTCGCCGTTGATCAACGCGTAACGATGGACGATGGCATTCACTTCGACCATCTTCTCGAGCAGATCTGGGTCTGTGGCGAAGAGGGCAGCAAGGCCGACGTCGAACGGATTCGCACGCCGGGTGGCGTTGATCCGGTCCGCACGCTGGCGCGCATGGAAGACTTAAGACTGGTTCACGTCCAGGATCACGAAGTGCAATTGACGGATCGCGGCAAGAGCCGCGCCCGCGACGTCGTCCGCCGTCATCGTCTGGCGGAGCGGCTCTTCAAAGACACCTTCCGGATTGACGACCAGGAAGCCCACACACAGGCCTGCAAATTCGAGCACATCATCAGCCCGGAGCTCGACCAGCGCATCTGCAGCTTTCTCGGCCACCCCACGACCTGCCCGCACGGGAATCCCATCCCCCCGGGCGACTGCTGCTCCAACGATCTAGATAAGAAGAGGTGAGTTACGCGGATTTCCTGATAGGCTGTAAACTGATAGCTGACAACGTTATTCATGCCTCTTCCGATCGATCAACGCAAGAAACCGACGGCCGTGAAAATCCACGTAAAGACCGGTGCTGGTGTGGACGTCACCTGGGCTGACGGTCACTCAAGCCACTTTGATTTCACTTATCTTCGGGAACAGTGCCCCTGCGCTACGTGCAATGACGAACGCGGAAAGAAAGAATCCGCGGCGGCTTTCCACCTTCCCGCTTCGCCGTTGCTGCCCATGTACAAGCCCAAGCCGCGCGCGCAGTCCGCGACGCAAGTAGGGAATTACGCGATCCAGATCAACTTCAACGATGGCCACTCCACTGGCATTTTCAGTTACGGCTATCTCCGCGAGATTTGTCCCTGCGAGGCGTGCGCCAAGACTTTCCGCGAAACGCCGGTCTGAAGTTCTTTACAAAATCGTTTCTGTTGCCGTGGTTAACTGGACTTGTCCCGGGAAACATGGGAGCATCTAGTACTGCAGATCAAGCTACCCGTACATGAGCAGCTCTCCCAATAACCAGGCTGCCCGAGCCAGCCGTGGGAACGGCGTTCCGCGCGTTCTAGTCGCGACCACCGCTCTTCTCAGTTTCATCTCCTTCTGGCGCGCGGCCGCCATCGTCCTAAACGACCTGGCTTCTTCCGCCTATTACGCCGGTGGTGAAGCGGAAGGCTACATCGGCAAGGCCGCGCCATGGTTCATCCTCGGCATCATGCTGTTCTCGTACTGCGTTCGCGCGATCTATGTCGAGAGCTGCAGCATGTTCGTCCGCGGCGGCGTATATCGTGTGGTTAAAGAGGCCATGGGCAGTACCCTGGCCAAGTTCAGCGTTTCGGCGCTGATGTTCGATTACATTCTGACGGGTCCGATCAGCGGTGTTTCCGCTGGCCAGTACATCGTCGGGCTAATCAATGAAACATCGGATTACATTCACCTGGGATGGCACATCAGTCCCGGATTGGGTGCCGCTTGTTTCGCCGTGCTCTGCACGGTCTATTTCTGGTGGTACAACGTCAAAGGTGTTCACGAATCCAGCCAGAAGGCTATGCGCATCATGCAGATCACGACCGTCATGGTGGTGATCCTCATTAGCTGGTGTATCTATACAGTTGCCATCCGCCATCCCGCGCTTCCGCCGTTTCCCACTCCACACAATTTGAAACTCGAAAAAAATGCCATGGGCTGGCTTTACGGGGTTCACTTTGCCCATTTTGCCGCTTTGATCGCGATCTTCGTCGGTCTCGGTCATTCCGTGTTGGCCATGAGCGGCGAAGAATCGCTGGCGCAGGTCTATCGAGAAATTGAACATCCGAAGCTGCCAAATCTGAAGAAGACAGGGCTGGTTATCTTCATCTACAGCCTGGTGTTCACGTCGCTGGTGTCGTTTTTCGCAGTAATGTTGATTCCGGATGATCAGCGGCCGAAATTCCTGGAGAACCTCATCGGCGGCCTGGCCATGAACCTCCAAGGCCCCTATGAGTTACGGCTCATCTTTCACGCTTTTGTCGTCGTGGTCGGTACTTTGATTCTCGCCGGGGCCGTGAATACGGCGATTGTCGGCTCCAACGGTGTGCTGAATCGCGTGTCGGAAGATGGTGTGCTCGCCGACTGGTTTCGTCAGCCCCATAAGCGCTTCGGCACTTCCTATCGCATCATTAACATCATTGCCGCGCTGCAGATTCTGACCATCATCATCAGCCGCGGTAACGTAACCTTTCTCGCGAACCTATATGCCTTCGGCGTGATCTGGAGCTTTGCGATGAAAGGGCTGGCCGTTCTTGTGCTGCGCTATACGCACCCGGGCGACCGCGAATATCGCGTTCCGTTGAACTTCCATCTCTTCGGCGTTGAGATTCCTTTGGGCCTCAGCCTGATTACTCTGGTATTGCTCGGCATCGCGATCGTCAATCTCTTTACGAAGGTGGAAGCCACGATTGCCGGCGTTACGTTCTCCATCTTTCTCTTTATTGTTTTTACGATCTCCGAGAGACTTACGCACCACGCCCGAGGCACAGCCCACATTGAAATGGACCAGTTTCATCTGGCGATGGAGGGCGAGCTAACACCGGAGGCGGTTGGCGCGCGCCCGGGAAACATTCTTGTTCCGGTCAGCAACATCCACTCGCTCTACCATTTAGGTAACGTTCTCGATCGGGTGAAACCAGGGCGGCGCGACGTCGTGGTGTTGCACGTCCGGCTCCTGCGCCGATCGGCTTCCGGAGAATACGACCTTGAAGCGGAGCAACTGTTCGGCAGCATTGAGCAACAATTGTTCTCTCAGGCCCTGTCCATTGCCGAGAAGCGCGGCAAATCCATTCGACTCGCGGTTGTCGCCGCCAGCGATCTCTGGGACGGTATTCTTCGCGCTGCTACGTCGCTGCAGTCCAGCACCATTGTCCTTGGGCATTCCCCGAAGGAGTCCACCGAAGAGCAGGCACGCCACATCGGTGATGCCTGGGAAAAGCTTGGGGATCCCAAACCTCAGTTCAACCTAGAAATTCACATGGCGAATGGGGACAAGGTCTACAAGGTTCTTGGCCCGCACGCGCCCAACCTGACCGCGAACGAAGTGAATTTGCTTCATCGTTTGTGGCTGCGTTTCAGCGATTCCATCGCGCCGCTGGAGTTTCACCATCATGATGTCGTGCACTTCGCGCTCGAGGAAGTGCAGAAGGAACTGGAGGAAGGGCAGGAAGACGCGGTCGTGAACCGTCTCCGCGCACATCTGGAAGCCAATCAGAAGAAAAAGCCGTCACAGACTTAAGACGGCCCCGCACCCGCAATCCCAGCTAGACCTGGCTCGTGCAATGACCACACTTTTTCGCCGCGAGGGGAATGGGCATCGCGCACTGCGGACAATCCCTGGTGCTCACGGGCGCCGCGGGCTTCGGCATCCATTCATTTACCGAGCGCACGACCAGGAAGACGCAAAACGCTACGATCAGAAAATTGATCATTGTGTTGATGAAGTTTCCGTAGTTCAGTGTCGGCGCGCCGGCGGCTTTTGCCGCGGCCAGCGTGTCGAAGGACTTGTCACCGAGGTTGACGAACAAGTTGGAGAAATCGACGCGGCCCAGCAGCCTGCCAATCGGCGGCATGAAGATGTCATCTACGAGCGACGAAACGATTTTCCCGAACGCCGCACCGATGATCACGCCAATCGCCAGATCCAGCACATTCCCGCGCATTGCAAATTCCTTGAATTCTTTCAGCACGAGTCTCCTCCTTATTTGATCGGTTGGGCATAGCATTACGCAGACTGCGACCGGCAGTCCCTCGGGCGGGGAAAGATGTTTCGTTGGGCTGCATTATAGCCGATGTGCAATTAGCGCTGTTTCAGAATCAAGAAGGAGCCGAGCAGGCTGCGAATCAGCAACACCAGGCCTGCTGCAGCCAGAAGTTTTCCCACCCAGAGGAAAGGAACCCGGGAAATGGCCAGCATGATCGCGCCGAGCAGCACCAGTGAAGCTCCGCGATTCCATCTCTGCCAGCGCGCCCCCCATTCGCCGGGTCTTGCCAGCGCCAGCAACCCCCAGGCGATGAGCGCGACACTGATAACCAGCCAAGCAACGCCCCGGCGGTCAAAATACATCCGGCCAACCACGCCGAGCCATAGCACGAGCGCGCCGAGCAACAAAAACACCAGTTCTACCATCAGTTGCGTCAGGCGTGCGGGCGAGAGCATGCGAGTTCAGCGGCCTACGACACGCGTTCGATTTTTACCTTCTGGAGCACAACGGGAGTACGTGGCCGGTCCATGGAATCGCGCGGCACGGCGGAAATCTTGTCCGCGACGTCTTGGCCTTCAATCACTTCGCCAAAAATCGTGTGGCGATTATCGAGCCAAGGAGTAGGCGCCACGGTAATGAAAAACTGGCTGCCGTTGGTCCCCGGGCCGGCATTGGCCATGGAGAGTTTGCCCGATTTGGAGTGCTTTAAGGAAGGATGAAACTCATCCGGGAAGGTGTAACCCGGTCCGCCGCGACCATCCCCGCGGGGGCATCCGCCCTGAATCATGAATTGCGGGATGACCCGGTGAAAGGCCAGGCCGTCGTAGTAGTTTTTCTTTTCTTTTTTGCCGGAGGATTCGTTCACGAATTCCTTGGTGCCTTCGGCCAGCCCGATAAAATTCTCTACCGTCTTCGGGGCTTCTTTTTCAAGCAGCTTGCAGACAATATTGCCCATGGAGGTTTCAAAAATCGCGTAAGTTCCGGCCGCTCGAGCCATGATTTCTCCTTTTTAGTGACACTTCATCCTACACGACGGGCTCGCCCCTTTGCCACCCGGCAAGGCCGCTCGACGCGGCGGTTCCGGCTACCAGCCTTTCTGTTTTCGCAATTCCGTGACGTGCGCGGTGTGATGGCGGCCGTGCCAGGCGTACAAGAAAAGCAGCCAGTCGAGTGTTCTGACACCATGCTCCGGATGGCGCAGCGTCCGCGCAAATTCTTCCGGTTTCATGGCCCGCAAGACTCGGACAAATCGCTCATGCAACGGCTCAAGCAGTCTCAGGGAAACGTCCACGGCGGCATTTTTCGCGTCGTCCAGATTGGCCCATGCGCCCTCTTCGTAGGGCTTGATCGTGGGTTCCGTCTCCGTCAATGCCAGCCGCAAGCGTATGTATGCGTTCATGTGGCTGTCCGGGATGTGATGGACCACCTGTCGCACGGTCCAGCCGCCATCGCGGTAGGGCGTGTCGAGTTGCGCATCCTTTAGACCAGCAACGGCGGTGCGCAACTTTGCCGGCGTTGCTGCTATTTCGTCAATAGCGGCTTGCCGCAGAGCGGGTGTCACTTCTTTCGGCTGTTCGAATTTTCCGACTGGGTAGCGTGGATCCATATGGTTCTCCTGAAGGCAGGCTCAAGACACATCTACTCTAGATAGATGCTTCTGTGAGAGTCCACTGGTACATCGGTGGGCACTTCTCCAAATTGGCCTTAGGAGAGAGAGCTAACCCGAAGGTCGAACGGCTCGAACGAGGGTCGCTTGCGGTCAGGATTTCCGCTACGTAGATCGCCAGCAAGTCGCGAGGCCAGCGGCAGCAGGAGCAACACCACCGCCCCGCGCAGGAACGTGTTGTACCCGATGGGCGCGCCTTCCTGCGCCACGAGGTTCGGATAAATTCCGAAAGCGGCCAGCCCCCGCAGAAAAATCATCGCCAAAACACACAACAACGCGAGTCTGTAACTCCAGACCGAAATTTGCTTATCCATCGATTGCCCCCTGGCGTTCGCATGCCGAGAAATTGTGCTCTTGCCCGAAAACTATGCCCGTGAACCGGCCCGTCAGGTGCCTCGTGTTCCGACGTTCCACAGTTGCACTTTTTTTCTGTCCTTTCGCGGGGGTGCTACAATCTTCGTTCGCCTTGTAACTGGGAACCCCGTTTTAGAATCCAATGCGCGGAGTAAAACTGCATGCACAATGTCCTGATCATCGGCAGCGGCTGTGCCGGACTGACGGCGGCCATCTACGCCGCGCGCGCCAACCTGAAACCGATCGTTCTTGAAGGGCACGAGCCCGGCGGCCAGCTTTCCCTCACCACGCACGTCGAGAATTTCCCCGGTTTCCCGGAAGGCATCCTTGGCCCTGAGCTGATCGAGAACATGCGCAAGCAGGCGCAGAAATTCGGCACCGAATTCAAAGCCGGCTCCGCCACCGAAGTGGATCTGACGAAGCGCCCTTTTAAAATCACCGCGGGCAATGACGTTTACGAAGCCCGATCGCTCATCGTTGCGGCGGGTGCTTCTGCTCGCTTGCTTGGACTCAAAGGTGAAAGGGATCTGATCGGCCGCGGCGTTTCCACTTGCGCCACTTGCGACGGCTACTTCTTCCGCGGCAAGCCCATCGCCGTTGTCGGCGGAGGCGACTCCGCGATGGAAGAGGCAAATTTTCTGTCGCGCTATGCCAGCAGGGTCCATCTGATCCACCGGCGCGATGAATTCCGCGCTTCCAAGATTATGATTGACCGGGCCAGGGCCAACGAAAAAATCGAATTCGTCACCCCTTTTGTAGTCGACGAAATCCTTTCACCCGAGGGCTTTGTCAGCGGCGTAAATCTCCGTCGGGTGGACACGGACGAAACCCGGCAAATCCCCCTAGATGGCGTGTTTGTGGCCATCGGCCATGACCCCAATTCCATGGTCTTCCGCGGCGCGCTCGACATGGACAAAAACGGCTACCTCATGGCGCGCCACGGGAGTCTCACCAGCGTCCCCGGCGTTTTCGTTGCGGGCGACATACAGGATCACCGCTATCGACAGGCAGTCACCGCCGCGGGTTCCGGCTGTATGGCCGCGATGGACGCGGAAAAGTTCCTGGAAGAGCACAAAGACTAGCGCGCCGCTGGCCTCTCCTTGAGACTCCGGGCATACTTACTTGGTACATGATTCGTTCTACCCTTCTCCATCTCTCCGAAAGTAAAGGCTTCGCGCACTGGGTTACTTCCAACGGCACGACGCGCCGTATGTCCCACCGCTTCGTCGCCGGCGAGACACTTGACGAAGCCATCGAAGCGGCGCGTGGTTGCAATGACGCCGGAATGACGGCTTCGCTCGACTACCTGGGCGAAAATGTCGCTACGACCGCCGACGCAAAAAAGGCCCGCGACACCTATCTCCAGATTTTCGACCGCATCGCCCAGGAAAAGCTTAACGCCAACGTCTCTTGCAAACTCACGCAGCTCGGTCTCGACCTGAGCGCAGAATTCTGCGAGGGAATGGTGCTCTCCATCGCGGAGAGCGCCACCGCCTGCGATAGTTTCCTGCGCATAGATATGGAAGGCTCCTTTTACACCCAGCGCACCATTGAGCTCGTCAAACGTATCCGCGCGCAAACTCCCGCGGTCGGCACCGTGATCCAGTCTTATCTCTATCGCAGTGAAAATGACGCGCAGGATCTGTTGGGCTATGGCTGCCGTATCCGGCTTTGCAAGGGGGCGTACAAGGAATCCTCCGAGGTTGCGTTTGAGCGGAAGGCCGACGTGGATGGCAATTACGTCCGCCTGATGCGCATGTTGTTGCCAAGCGGCTTCTACCACGCGATCGCTACTCATGATCCCGGCATGATTGCGGAAACGATTCGCTGCGCCGCCGAAAAGAGAATTTCCAAGGACGATTTTGAGTTTCAGATGCTCTACGGTGTGCGTACGGACCTGCAACGCCATCTGGTGAGGGACGGTTTCCGCTTGCGCGTGTACATTCCGTTCGGCCGCGACTGGTTCCCTTACTTTATGCGCCGCCTCGCCGAGCGCCCGGCCAACCTGGGTTTCTTCGTGCGCAACTTTTTCCGTTCTTAGCTTAGAACCTCGCCGGGTTTCAGCGCATGAATTTCCAGGCCCGGGATGTCCTGCGTTGCAGTTTTTAACCCTTCCGGTGTGCCTGTCAACATCGGAAACGTCGCATAGTGAATCGGAATGACATGCTTCACACCAAGCAGCCGGATGGCCACGACCGCCTCCTGCGGCCCCATGGTGAATACATCGCCGATCGGCAGGCACGCCAGGTCCGGCTTGTAAATCTCCGCGATCAGCTTCATGTCACCGAACACGGCAGTATCTCCTGCGTGATATACGCTGACCCCTCCAGGCAGCTTGACGATGTAGCCGCCTGCTTCCCCGCCATAGATTCTACGCCTGCCGTCTTCAATGGAATTGGAATGAAACGCGTGCGTCATCGTGATCTCAAAGTCTCCTACTTTCTGCGAGCCGCCCTTGTTGCCCGGAAAGCATTGTCCGCCGAGCCCCTTGGACTCGAGCCACAAGTACGTCTCAAATGTGGCCACAATTTTCGACTTGTGTTGCTTCGCCAGCGCCAGAAGATCGCCCATATGGTCGGAATGCCCATGCGTAAGAAAGATTGCATCCAGGCGCGCCACTTTCTTGAGCGAATCCGGGCACCGCGGGTTGGTCATCACCCACGGATCGATCAACGCGACTTGGCCGCTCGGCGTCGTCAAGCCGATGGTGCTGTGCCCGTAATAGATGATTTTGTTGCCCTTCAGGTTCAGCATGATCTCATCTCTCCCCGTGAACGATTTCCTGGGTGCCCTCCGAATTGTAACGGGAGTAATTCTGGTCTCACTTCGACAAAAGCATCCGAATCGCGGCGTCATAGGTCTCGCGGTCGCTCGCCCCGGCTAGGTGTCCGATCTGCTTGCCATCCTTCGCATAAAAAAAGGAAGCCGGGATCGCGCCGTTCCATCCCGGCATCACTTCCCGAGTGAACGCATCTTCATCTCCCTGTTTCTTGCGGTAGTTAGGGAAGATAGGCTTATAGCGCGCCAGAAAACGCCGCATGAGGATTAAATCGCCGTCCTGGTCGAGGTCGATGCCCACGACGTGCAAGCCTTGAGGGGCATATTGCTTGGCCAGTTCGTTCAGCATGGGATATTCGTCGCGGCAAG